>WNGR01000556.1_pt1 | contig 57468 bp, 41 predicted proteins | sample 5407581 | NCBI WGS metagenome assembly WNGR01 (sample SAMN13153383, study PRJNA577476) | soil metagenome | isolation source: 80 cm soil or saprolite under Garry oak tree replicate 2 | place: USA:California | collected 2016-06-15 | reverse complement strand
CGTGAGCATTTCCCAGAGCTCGTCCATGGTGCCGAAGCCGCCGGGAAAAACAATCAGCGCCTTGGCGATTTGCGCGAACCAGAGTTTGCGCATGAAGAAGTATTTGAAGTTGAAGCTCAGCTCCGGGCTGATGTAAGGATTGGCGAACTGCTCGTCCGGCAACTCGATGGAGAGTCCGATGGACTTGCCGCCGGCCTCATAGGCGCCGCGATTGGCCGCTTCCATGATGCCCGGGCCGCCGCCGGAGCAAACCACGAAACGGCGCGGCTTGGGACCGAGCGTCAAAGCCCAGCTGGTCAGCTTGTGCGAGAGCTGGCGCGCCTCTTCGTAATAGCGGGACATTTCAAGCGAGCTTTTGGCGCTCCTGAGAGCCGAGCGGTGATGTTGCAACTCTTCTGCCGGCATCTTGCTGGTTTTCAGGTGCTTCAGCCGCGTGTAGCGCGCCTGCGCGGTTTCGTGCGACTCGATGCGCGCCGAACCGAACATCACGATGGTGTCGCCAATGCCCTCGTTCTTGAGCTGCATGAGAGGACGGATGTACTCGGCGAGGATACGTATCGGGCGCGCCGGCACGCTCTCGAGGAACTTCGGGTCCTCATGGCTGACCTTGGGCGCATGCTGGGGCTTCATTTTTTTGCCGTCGGGCATGTCTCTATTCTCCAGAAAAGACGACCTTTGATTGTAGGAATTCCGGGCGGTGCGCGGCAACGTCTTCGCGCAATGTTGCGTCGAAAGGAGTACAGTCGTCAGGTAATGACCTGACAAAGCCTCGGCGCGGGACGGATGGTATGAACGCGATAAGACAACCGGGATGCCGGGCCGTATGGCTCCTCCTTGCGGCGCTGGGCACGGCAAGCACGCTACTCGGGCAAGCGCCCACGGGGCCGCTCCCGCCAAGGCCGGGTGTTCCGGTGCAGCAGGCGCCCAAGGGCCAGATCAAGGTTCAGGTGGCAATGGTGACGACACCGGTGACCGTGCGGGACTCTCGCGGCGTCATGGTGCACGACCTGGACGCAAAGAATTTTCAGGTGACCGACAACGGCATGGCGCAGAAGATTTCGCATTTCGATCTGGGCGGAGATCCGCTGTCGCTCGTGATTCTTGTCGAAACCAGTTCGCGCGTCGAGCCGCTTATGCCCGAGATACGCAAGACCGGGATTCTTTTCACCCAGACGGTTATGGGTCCGACGGGCGAAGCCGCGGTCGTGGGCTTCAACGATTCGGTGGACAAACTGCAGGATTTCACAACCAATGCCGAAACCATCGAAAGCACGATTGCGAATTTAGGACCTGGAACCTCCAGCTTGAAGCTGTACGACGCCATGGCCGCAGGCGTCGAAATGCTATCGGACCGGCCGCAAGCGACTCGAGAGAAGCCCGGACGGCGGCGCGTGCTCTTGATTCTTTCTGAAGCCGTGGATGAGGGAAGCCAGAAAACGCTGGGAGAAGTCCTGCGGCAGGCGCAACTCGGGAATGTGACGGTTTACGGTGTGGGGCTTTCCACCACGCTCGCGGAGATGCGGTCGAAACCCAAACCTCCGCAAGGAACCGGTCTGCCGGTCGGCACGCTGCCGCCGCCGCCGGGAGTTCCCGATACGCCGACGCTCGAAGAGAACCGCGCGGGCGTCGACTTGACGGCCGCGGCCGTATGGATTGTGCAGCACGTTCGCGGCGAGGTAGGGGGCAATCCCCTCGAAGTGGCGGCTGCGGCGACAGGAGGCGCGAGCCTGTCCACGTTCAAAGACCGCTCCATTGAAAAGGCCATTGATGAAATTGGCGGGGAATTGCACTCGCAGTACACGCTCAGCTACACCCCGACCGATGCGGATCTGACCGGCTACCATGAGATCAAAGTGTCGGTGATTCGCAACGATGCGAAGAATCTGAAAATCCGCGCACGACCGGGATACTACCTGGCACCACCGGAAGGCTAAGACCGGCAGCGGCCTCCTTGTAGGATTCCGTCCCATGGCTAGCGATCCCCGGGCGGTAGCGAAGCACCCGATGGTCGTGGAACGATCTGGAGACCATCGAGAAGAGCGTCGCTCGAGGCCGCGGCGTTCCTGTTGGTTGATTTTTGGTGGGCCGCGCAACATAGTTTTCTTCGGCTAGTGTTCGACTGGCGGTTCATGCTCTGGCGGTTTCTCGCTTTCCTGCCCGGTGTGTTGTGCCTTTAAGCATATCTTGGCCTCACCCAACACCATAAAATGGCCATACGGTTCGCCGAAGTCGATTGCTTTGAATGAGGGTTGGTCTTAGGCAAGATCCACGTTAAACCATAACCTGGCCGAGAGTGTGGAATTAAGGCATGAGATGGCCGAGAGTGCAGGAGGTGAGAGATCACAGTACACGAGGAGATTTTTTGCGCCTTCAGCGTGTTGGGCCCTGCCATGCCTGAGTCATTGCCGAACCGGCCCAGGTAACCCTGAGTGGTTTCCAGCACAAGCCTACCTTTAAGGGGAGGGAAATCCTGCCGTCCATCCTTCGGCCGTCTGGCAGGACGGAAAGAAAGCTCTTGATTTTGAGGCTGTATATATGTAATAGAACATGTATTCATGGCAACAATGGAGACACCTGTGCGGGTTCGGATTTGGTTCACCAAAGCTATCCGCACACTTTGGCCCGTCGCCATCGGTTCTCTCTCCTTAAGGCGGGGACGCTGTATTCGTCCAAACTGCCCGGCTTGCGCCTCCGGAAAACTTCACAGCAGTTATTCCCTGTACGGTCGCCGGGGAAAGCGACGCTTCTCCCTCCACGTTCCGAACCGAATCGTTCCTGAGGTGCGGAAGGCCATTCGCAATGGTCGCCGCTTACAAGAGTTGATTAGAGAGGCCGGCGTGCGCTACGTCCAGACCCTAAAACGAACGCGTAGTTCCAAGTTGGATAGGCGTCGGTGATTCAAAGGCGGTCTCGTGATACGCGAAGATAGAAGGCCCTACTTGGCCTTTGGCCGATCAGACCACCAGGAGGTGACGGACCATCCTTAACCGAGACGAGCTGGTTGCTTGGTACAAACAGGCGGGGATTGCGGAACCCGCCCAGTCGGTGATCGATCAGATCCGCTCGTCCGATCCGGCCCGCTGCGTAGGCGGCGGGCGCTCGAACGTTAGCGGGCGATATCCAAGCCGAAAGATGGGAGTCACGATCCAGTTCGAAAGCCATCGCGTCGAACTGGCGGCAGTCCATGAGATGGAGTATGACCCAGCGGTGTTGGAGTACTTCGACCAGCCGCCGTCCATCATTCTCGCTTACAACAGCGCCCAGGGCAGGCGTATGTCCGTACGCCACACGCCCGACTTTTTCGTTCTGCGCACGGCTGGAGCGGGCTGGGAAGAATGGAAGACTGAGGAAGACCTCCATCGGCTCACCCAGCGCAATCCCAACCGCTACCGGCAGGACGGAGAGCACTGGCACTGTCCTCCCGGGGAGAATTACGCCAACCAGTTCGGGCTTACCTACCGAGTCCGCTCCTCGAAGGAGATCCAGTGGCGCTTTCAACGCAACATTCTGTTTCTCCAGGACTACATCCGTGCCGATCCGGACACCATTCCCGCCACAACCAGAGACCGGATCCTTGCCTATGCAAATGCCGTGCCGGCCCTATCGTTGGCGGACCTTATCCAGAAGACGGCAGAATTTGCCACGCCGGACGACATTTATCTGCTGATCGCTGCAGGCAGGCTCTATATAGATCTCTATGCAGAGGTGCTGGTCGAACCCGCTACCGTCCGAGTATTTCCAAACCGGGAGGTAGCGGCCCGCTATGGAGTGGCTTCGGACAATCGGTCGACGCCGCACTCGCTTGTCCCGCGAGGGCAAAGTTTCCGCGCCGGTGCCACGCTGTCCCGGGACGGTCAAAGCTGGCAGGTTGCCAACTTCGGATCCACCAAGATCTCGCTGCTGGCCGAAGACGGGAGGGTAGTTGAACTGCCGGAGGCGGCCATAGAGTCACTCGTCAAAGAAGGTCGAATTTCTCAGCTGCCCGCCATCCAGGAGCGCGACGGGTGCCAGAAACTCTCTGACGAACTGTTTCGGGCGAGTGAAGAGGACTTGAGAGTGGCCAACTACCGGGCTGATATCGTCCGTCGGCACCTCGCCGGAAAACCTGCACCTAGCGACGAGCGCATAGCAGCAAGGACATTGCGCCGCTGGACTTCGCGATATCGTAGCGCCGAATTCCAATGGGGTACCGGATACATCGGGCTCCTACCCAAAACCAGTCAACGCGGAAATTCTACCCGGCGGCTTCCGGATGAATCCCTGCGACTAATGAATGAAGTCATCGAAGGCGAGTACGAGAACGTCAAACAGAAGAACAGGATTGCGTGTTGGGCGACGCTCAAGGAAAGCTGTAAGCACCAGGGCGTTCCGGCGCCCAGTTACACGAGCTTTTGTCTGGCGGTACTCAACCGGAATAGGTTCAAACGTACCCTAAAGAGACAGGGGCCTCGTGCAGCTTATCAGCACGTGCCCTTCTACCACGAATTGGACCTTAAGACGCCGCGGCACGGAGACCGGCCGTTTGAAATCTGCCACCTTGACCACACAGAGCTGGACATCGAACTAACGGATTCGACTGGCAGGCATGCGCTTGGTCGGCCGTGGATGACGCTGATGATCGATGCGTTCTCGCGGCGCGTACTGGCCGTCCACGTCGACTTCGAGGAGCCCAGTTATCGCTGCTGCATGATGGTCCTGCGGGAGTGCGTCCGCCGGCACAACCGGCTGCCGCAATGCTTGGTCGTGGATTGGGGAACCGAGTTCCGCAGCACGTATTTCGAGGCCTTGCTGGCGCGCTACGAATGCACCAAGAAGGCCCGTCCACCCGCCCAGGCTCGGTTCGGCTCGTTGGTGGAGCGTGTTTTTGGCACAACCAATACCCAATTCGTGCACAACCTGCTCGGCAACACCCAGATCACGCGCAACGTGCGCCAAGTCACGAAGTCTGTCAATCCCAAAGCATTGGCGGTATGGTCGTTGGCGCCCTTTGTAGAACGGCTTCGTCAATACTTGTACGAAATCTACGACACCAACGTCCATCCGGCTCTCGGAGAAAGCCCGAAAGACGCCTATCAGCGTGGTTTGGAGAGCAGCGGCTTCCGGCTTCATCGCCTGATTCCCTACGATCACGAATTCATGATTGCCACTTTGCCCAGCACACCCAAAGGAACCGCTATGGTGTCTCTCGGTCGAGGCGTCAAGATCAACTACATCTACTACTGGTGCGACGCCATGGAGGACCCAAGGTTGCAGCGCGAACAGGTTCCGGTTCGTTTCGATCCCTTTGACCTTGGGACCTCCTATGTCTACCTTACTGGGCAGTGGGTGCAATGCCATTCGGAGTATTACCGGGTTTTTCAGGGACGATCGCTGAAGGAGTTGTTAATCCTCTCGCAGGAGCTGCGTGCGCGGAACCGCGATCGTAGCCCACAGTTCCAGGTTACCGCCAGCAACCTGGCGCAGGCTTTTCAGTCGATCAACTCGCAGGAGTCAGTGTTTCTGGCACGGCTGCGCGCCCGGGAGGGACAAGCATTGAGAGAGCGAACGCGACCTCCTGGTGCGTGCCCAGCCCTGGAGCCAGTTGCGGACATGGAACCACCGGAATTGCATGACCCGATTGACCCCGACAGGCAGACTTTCGAGCGATTCTGATGAGTGCACCAACGACCTCGTTCCGCGATCTCTTGGGACAACCACCCTCGGTGCGAGTCCAATATTTTAAGGACTTTGCGGTTGCCCACACGTTGTTGGTCGAAGCCAAGGACCACCTCATGGAAGCCATTACGGACTCTGCCCCCAACTCCCTCGTCATGGTTTTGGGCCCCACCGGCGTAGGAAAAACTACTCTGCTGACACGAGTCCGACAATTGCTCAATCAGAATGCCTTGAACGATGTCCCCGATCCTACGCGGTTGCCGGTCGTGAGCATAGAAGCTACCCCGCCGGACTCTCGGACCTTTAGCTGGCGGAGTCATTTCAAGCGCCTGTTACTGGAGATGAATGATCCCATGGTTGAGGGCAAACGCCGATCGCCATCGGCTGGCCAGACGGCCAACACGATGTCGGTATTCCCCAACGATCGCGGAATTACTGCCGACTATCATTACGCTGTCGAGCAGGCCCTTCGCTACCGGCGGCCACAGGCAGTTCTGATTGACGAAGCTCAACACCTTTTCGCTCTGGCTTCAGGACGCCGACTGGAAGATCAGTTGAACGTCTTGAAGTCGCTCGCCAATCGGTCCAACACCGTGCACGTGTTGTGCGGCACCTACGAATTGCTCCGCATCCGCAATCTCAGCGGCCAGCTGAGCCGCAGAAGTATCGATATACATTTTCCGCGCTATGACGTAGCAAAAGCCGCCGACCGCCGCACGTTCACCAGAATCCTGCACACATTCGGCGAACAGATGTCGCTGCCAGAACCGCCCGACCTGGTCAAGTTCTGGGAATACCTTTACGAACGCAGCATTGGTTGTGTAGGCATTTTGAAAGACTGGCTGGTAAAGGGGCTTTCAACGGCGATCCGCGAATCCGATCCGACCCTGACGCTCAAGCATTTGGAAAAGCATGCCTTGTCTGTCTCGCAATGCGACCGGCTGACGGAGGAAGCCATCAGCGGTGAATCCCGCTTCCGCGAGGATTCTGATGCTCTTGAGCGGCTACGGCTTCGTCTGGGATTCCAGAAACCGGCCCACTCGCCAGAAACCTCAACACCAGCCGCGGACCACCCACGGCAGCAACACCCGGGCCAGCGCTATCCGAAAAGAGACCCTGTCGGCCCTGCGCAATCCTATGCGTCTTGCCGAACAGGATAGCTTCGAACGGTGGGACATGACGGAACCCCTCCTCCCCCAAACGAGTGCGCTCTACGCGCTCGTCCCTTACGGGCTCGGCACCCCGTATGTCGAAAGCCTCAGCAGCTACATGAGCAGACTGGCAGAAGCCCATGTCGTAACCGTGTCTCGCCTCCTCCGCGAAATGCTTTTTCCGGTTCGTCAAGGGCGGATTCCGTCCTCCACCATACAGTATGCTTATTCCGCAAACGGGCTGGGAAAAGATTCGGAGATTCTGCTGCAGAGACTGCAAGCAGCAACCGGCCGCAACGACCTCTGCCGGCTTACGCTATCGGCCCTGCAGGGAGCCGTTTCACAGCCAAATCTCTTTCGCACTACCGAAGCGTGGTGCCCAAGCTGCCTGGAACAATGGCGAATGGCAGAAGCGCCGGTATACAGCCCGTTACTTTGGGCCATTCGCGCTGTCGCCGTGTGCCCGGCCCACTCTACTCTCCTGACGGATCGCTGTCCGCACTGCCATTTACAGTTCGCTTCACTCCGGGCAAACTCACGTCCGGGTTATTGTTCCCTCTGCTCACAATGGCTCGGAACTCTCGGCATGCCGCTGCCGAAGGGCTCCGCGGACGAGCGGGAATATAACCTCTGGGTTTCCACGAATGTTGGACAAGTCCTCGCGATCATGCCGGAGCTGCAACGAATTCAAGCATCGGTCGCGCTACGCGTGAACCTGCAACGCTGTTTGAATCAGATGGAAGGCGCCACCAAGGAGGCTTTGGCGACTCTTGCCAATGCTGGCCCCTGCGCCTTCCTTGGGTGGCTATCGGGCCGAGTCAAATCGACACTCGATCACCTGTGCCGCCTTAGTTATGAATTGGAAATCCCTCTGGCCATGCTATTTACGGGAGTACCCTCCGAGTGGCGTGGCCCTGAGCGGCTTCGACGGCAGAACGATTTCAGGAAGGATAAGTCATATGCCCAGCGGCCCGTGATCGCATCCACGGAGCTTCGCCGGTCCCTAGCCGCCGCTCTGAACGAGAACCCACCTCCAAGCGTTGCCGAGGTTGCCCGTCGTCTAGAGTTCCGGCGCACCGAGACGCTCTGGGCCCGGGAGCCCGATCTCTGCCGACAGATCGCCGCCCGGTGGCGTGCTTCTGGGATCAGGAGTTATGCCACTCAACTCTATAAGAAGTCAGAAAAACAGCGGTTGGAAAGCATCCTGCGCCGTTATCTGACTCGCCAGAATCCACCGTCGGTCAATGAAATCGCTTTCCAGCTGGGATATAAGAGCTCCGGTTCCGTCAGGGAGCGATTTCCAGAACTGTGCCGTGTGATTTCCGCAAAACGCAACCAGCAGACCTTCCGGAAAAGAGGAACTCTGCGACTCGCTGTCGAAGCTGCTCGCACAGAAAGGCCACCACCCAGCCTGAACCAGCTTGCTCGCCGACTGGGGTTGTGCTCCGTGAGCATCCTTACAGGAACCTGCCCGGAGACGTGCGCCTCTTACAAGCAATGGCGTCGGGTATGGGTGGACGAGCAACGAGACAAACTTCGACTTTCCATACGTGAATGGCTGGCTGCGGAACCGGCGCCTACCGTGGCTTTGCTCTGCCGTCACTTCGGCATCCGTGCGTCCTCCTTCCAGTTACGCTTTCCCGCGGAAAACAGAGAAGTCGTACAACGGACTGTCGAGCGCACCCGGGCGGCACGGGAAAATCGCGTCGTCATTATGCGGAAGGAAATCTTCAAGATCGTTCGCGACCTCTACGAAAAGAACCTCTATCCGTCCATACCTCACGTGAGGTCGGTGCTCAGTCAAGGGTTACCGCGAACCTCGCCACTTCTTCGAGCCTTCATCGATGAGGCTATATCGCGGTTCGGCTCCATAATGAGAAAGCGAGATGAACTCGGGCGCTTTGCCTGAACCTCGCTTGACTGCGCTGCAATCGTGAAGACGTAAACTGGCCATCTCTGTTTAAAGCATAACGTGGCCGTTCCGGCCACGAATTGCTGAAAATCATATGTGTCCTGGCCTTGATGGTGCTGTACCCGGAAGAACCTTGCTCCCGTGATTGTCGGACATTGGGCAGTGGACGTCATGGCTGCCGCCACGACTCTGTCGTTCTGAAATGGCCACGGGAGACCTAGGCGATTTGCCTCCAGAAGGTGCCGTCGCGAGAGGTGAGGAGAGCGTCTTTGCGGGCATCCCAACGCAAAAAATGGGACGTGTGCATGTGCTCGGTGTGCGCAGCGCGGCTGGCCCAGACTTCGTGGAGCAGATAGCTGCCTGGCGGATCGACCGAACCGTGCAGGTCGAAACCGAGGCAGCCCTCCTCCTTTCGTGAAGGCCCGATCAGAGCGCGCAGTTCCGCCTCCAGCAGAAGTTCCTGGCCCTCGCGGGCGCGCAAAATGACCATTCGAGTGACCGCGTCTTTTGGCAGTTTTCCGCCCGACGCCGATGTTTTGTGGGCTTTCGGTCGGGCCGGCCGCCGGGCCTTGGTTTTGCGCTTCACCATAGTGCCGGGGATTGTAGCGCAAAACGCTCGCCGCGCAAGGGAGAGGTGAAGCGCTGGAGCGCTCGCGAGAGGATGACGGGATGCTGCGCCTCGAGGCGCAGGGAAGGGGCAACAGAAGGGTGGTCTGCGGGACGCGGCACGGCCAAAGGCCGAGCCCTGACCGACAATGCAGGTATCCTGCCCTACTCAGAGGGGTCTTTGCGCCCGGCGTTGAGGCTGTCGAAGTTCAGGATGGTGTTCAGCACCATCGCATAGCTTCCCCAGGTTTCGCCGCGATAGACCGGGTTAATGGAGAACAACACGACGTGGCCTTTGCCCGAGGGCGCGTCCACCACGGCGGGGCGCTGGGCGATCTCGTCGCCGCCCTCGACCAAGCCGGAGACGAGCAAGTCCTTGCTGTCGGCGTAGCGGAAAATCACGCGCGGCCGGAGGGATGGAGGAATCACGCGGAAACCGTTGCGTTTCTGTTCGTCCAACACCGGCGGCGACTCCCAGGTTTCGGACTTGCGCTCTTCCGGGACCTCGACTCCAGGGCGGCCGACGGCGAAGTCGGGGTCGTCCAAACTGCCGCGGCCGGTGGGGCGGGCGCGCACTTCCGGGCCCAGGCGGCGACGGCCGCGTTGTCCCGCGATGCTGCTGAGCGAAAAGATCGGCCCGTTGTCGCAATAGGCCGCACCCTTTTCTTCATAGCCATAGGCGATGGGGCTAGCCTCATCCACGAGACGCGTTCCGACGACTGAGCCGACAATCTTCATTTTGCTCGCATTTTGCGTGCCGATGCCGTCGGCGAAGCCGAGGGAAAGCGCGAGCGACGAGGTGTCCATGGCGGTCAGGAGCACCCCGCCGCGCTCGACGAATTCCTGCAAGTGCGCGACGCCGTCCCAGCCGAGGCCGGGGCGCAGATCGTCGGTTGAGTCGTTCTTGCCGACAAGATTTGGCGTTTCGGGCGTATTTTTCCAGGGCAGGGGATTGCCCCAGGCGGTCGGAATGCCGTTGACGACGGCATTCACGCCGGCGTTGTAGCCGACGGGCGGAAACAGAATCACGTCGTATTTGGCGTTCAGGTCGGGGATTTTCGCGATCGCTTGTGTGCTCCGGTAATCGTAGGGAATCCCGAGCTTGTCAAGCGCCAGACGCCACCAGCCTTCGGTCTGCGTGCTGAGCCAGGTATGCACCAAAACGATGCGCGCGGCGCGCACCGGATGCGTTTTCACCCCGGGCGGGGCGCCGAGCGCGGTAACTTCGACGCCGAGTTCGGCCGCCGCGCGGTCGAGGTCGGCGCGGCTCGTGTTGCGCACGATGTAGGAACCACGGTTGAATTTCTTCCCGGCGCTTTCGAAGGGCTCCTCGGCCGCTTCGATCGAAGCGTCATGAAGCTTGTAGCGCAGCGTCGCAAGGGCCGGCTCGGCGCTGTTGTTTATGGCGAACACCGTGCCTTGGCCTTTCACGCCGCCCGGAGCGCGAATTCCCGTCACGCGGTCCATCGGCACATCGAGGACTTTGATGTCGGTCAGGCGCGTCACCTGCACGCCGAAGAGTTCGCCGAAGGTCCAGCCGGTATCGTCGTAAGGAGTCTTCTGCGGATCGTCCGGGCTCCAGTATTGACGATCGAGCAGCGCGTCCGCGATCCGGGAATACGGCTGGTCCATGCGAATGATGTAGCTTCCTGCGGGGAACTCACGCGTGGTTCGGGCGGGCGCTTCGGACTTTTCTTCTTTCCTGTCTTTCCCTTTGCCGGGCTCTTTGGGCTTTTTCGCGGGCAGCGTTACGGTGAAGGCGGACTTGGCGCGCGAGATTTCTACGGCCTGCTTTTCCAAGACCTGTAACAGCTCTGCCTGCAAGCCTGGCCGCGGATCATCACCTGGGAGAACGTAGGCGGCGGGCCCTTCCTCGGAAGGCTTGGTCGTGGAGCGCTTGGCTTTCAAATAGAAGTTTTTCAGGAAGCGCTGCTTGTTCTCCGTGAAGAAGTGCAGCGATGTGAGCAATCCGGTCTCTTCGTAGTTGTTATTGTCGCGCTGCGACCAGAGCACCTTGGGGAGAGGGGGATTCTGGCGATACCACGTGCGCGCGTACTCCTCGGGCTGGAGGGTGCGCTCCTCGGTGTCGGCGCCGCCGTTTCCAAACGTTTCATAGAGGCGGCTGATGCCGTTATGTAGGGCGGCGATGAACATCAGGTAGCCCGGCGACCAGGTGTCGAAATCGCCGTGCGCGAAGACGCCGGGCATGCCGAACTTGGTCATCGCTGAGACGTTGTTCCAACCAATGACTTGCCACTCGTCGGCCAGAATCGGGTCAATCCAGGCGTTGTACGGCTCGTCGCCGATGGTGTTGTCGTAGAGATACGGCACGGACTCGTGCAGATCATGCAGCACCTGGGCTTTCCAGCCGACGTAGGTATTCAAAACGTTTTCGGTGAGCTTTAGCGTCACGCCCATGGCGTCGCGGTTGTTGTCGTGCGCCACGTATTTGCCCCAATAGACGAGCCACGGATAAAACTGCTTCGCATGCGCAAGGTGCCATTTGTAAAGATCGACCATGCGGTCGCGTCCGTCGACTTCGACGACCGGAGTGATCAGCGTAACGGTGCCGTCGCGAATTTCCTTGATGTACGGGCTCTCATCGACGGCGAGGCGATAGGCCAGCTCCATGAGCGCGGTGGGCGCGCCGGTCTCGGGCGAGTGAATCGTGCCGGTGATGTAGTAGACGGGCACCGCTTCGGCGACGAGCTTGTCGGCTTCCGCGTCATCGAGCTTGATCGAGCGGGGATCACCGAGCTTGCCCAGCCGGGCGCGGTTTTCCTCCAGATTTTTCAGATTTTCTTCCGAAGAAACCGCGACGGCGATCATCTCGCGGCCTTCTTCGGTCTTGCCAATGGAAAAGACTTTCACACGCGGACTGGCTTTCTCAAGCAGACGCATGTAGCGGTAGACATCTTCGGCGTAGGGAAGGATTCCCGGCGCGCCGGCCACATCGCCAAGCACCGCCTGCGGCGTCGGGACGTTTTTGGACGCCGGCAAATAGTCCACGAGCGGCGAGCTGAAGTAAGGCTTGGTGGTGTACTTGCGGATTTTCTCGGTGTAGGCCTCGTCCACGGGCTGCTTCGGGTCGCGCCCCGGCGGCGTTTCTCCGTCTGCCCAGGCGCGCGGCGCGACCGCGCCGCCCACCGCGACGAACAAAACAAGCTTGGACCAGCACCGACTCCTCATGACGCGTCTCCTGTATGTCATTTTGAAAGAATCGAGATTCTAACTCACTTGGAGGCGCGCAAAAACACTTTGCGAGGGGCGCAAGCTAATCAAGCGGAAGGAAGGCGATGCAGACCGGCGAAGGCACTTCCAGGCTCGCCCCTGTCGGCGTGAGCGCGCCGGTCTTTTGGTCGATGCGAAACGTGACGATTTTGTCGGAGAGTTGGTTCTCAGCGAGCAGATAGTTGCCGGAGGGATCGATCGAGAAGTGCCGAGGTTCTTTGCCGCCGGTTCGCACATTCGCCGCCAGGCGCAGCAGGCCGCCACTGTCGACTTGGAACACGGCGATGCTGTCAAGGCCGCGGTTTGAGGTGTAGATGAATTTGCCACTCGGATGCAAAGCGATTTCCGCAGCGTCGTTGCGGCCAGAGAACGCCGCCGGCAGTGCCGAGACGGTTTGCAGGGCATGGTATCTTTCGCGAGCTTCGTTCGCGAAGGTCGTCACCGTGGACTGCAATTCCCCGAGGACATACATAAAGTTGCCGTCGCGAGAAAACGCGAGATGACGCGGCCCGGAACCGGGCGGGAGCGCGGCGCGAAACGCGTCCGGTTGAGTTGCATCGGGGTTCGAGAGCTGGCCGAGGTCTGCGTCGAACTTGTAAATCAGGACTCGGTCCAGGCCGAGATCGGCTACGTAGGCGAAGCGGTTGCCGGCCGACGTTTCAACCCAATGCGCGTGCGCAGTGTCCTGGCGCTCCTTGTTGGGGCCGAGCGTGCCCTCGTCGCGAACATTCGCGGTGGCCGGGCCGAGCTTGCCGTCGGCACCGATTCTAAAGACGACGACGTTGCCGGAGGTGTAGTTTGCCACCAGGAGGTATTTGCCTGTTTTGTCGAGCGAGATGTAGCAGGGATCTTCGCCGAGCGCCGGTAACGCGTTTAGCAGCGTGAGCTTGCCCGTCTTCGAATCCAGCGAAAATCCGCTGACCATGCTGTTTTTTCCGGCTTCATTCGCCGCATAAAGAAATTTGCCGTTGGGATGAATCGCGACCCAGGAAGGGTCCTGCGTTTCCGCGGCAACGCCGAGCGGCTCGAGCTTCCCCGAACTCGCGTCATAGCGAAAGGCGTAAATGCCCTTGCTCGCCGTCTTGGTCGTATAGGTGCCCACGTAGGCCAGATAGTGATTCCCTGCCGCATGCTTCTCCTGCGCTTCTCTCGAGGCAAACAGAAGAAGGGGGCCGAGCGGAAATGCCAAAAGCCATCGCGTCATTTTCATGATTCGGTGGAACCTGAGAAGAATTCTCCCGCGAGCCCTAGGCTAATGTTTGCCTCGAACCAGCGCAAGTCAAATCAAGGTGTCCCGAGCGGCATCCCGCCGGTCTTTGCTTACTTCTTTTCCTCTTCGTTTTCTTCCTGGAGCACGACGGCGGCGGCCACGGAATCGTCCGCGTCGAGGCGCAGCAGGTGCACGCCCTGCGTGGATCGCCCGGCTTCGCGGATCTCGTTCGCGTGCACGCGGATCACTTTTCCGTTGTGGGTAATAATCATCACGTCGGACTCTTCGGTGACCTGCAGGGCCGCCACCACCGAGCCGTTGCGGTCAGTCGTCTTCATGTTGACCACGCCCTTGCCGCCGCGCGAGGTGATGCGGTACTCGGCCAGCAGCGTGCGCTTTCCGTAGCCCTTTTCGGACACGGTGAGCATCAGCGACGTGAGCGAATCCTTGATCTGCTCGTTCTCGAGTTCCTCGAGGTCTTGCGTCGTGGTTTTGTGCTCTTTGGCAAGGATTTCGAAGTCGGGTTGCACCGCATCCATGCTGACGACGTAATCGCCCTTGGCGAGATCCATGCCGATCACCCCGCCGGCGTTGCGCCCCATCGGGCGCACTTCGGTTTCGCGGAAGAGAATCGCTTGGCCCTCGTGGCTCGCGAGAAAAATCATCTTTTTGCCGTCGCTGAGCTTGGCGCCAATCATTTCGTCCTTGGCTTCCAGGTTGATGGCAATGATGCCGCTCGGCCGCGGGTTCGAGAATTCCTTGAGCGCGGACTTCTTCACCGTGCCGTTGCGCGTGGCAAAAAAGACGTACTTGCCTTCGTCCTCGAGGCTGTGCGCGGCGACAATGGCGCTGAGTTTTTCGTCTTCCTGGAAGCGCACCAGGCTGGAAATCGCTTTGCCGCGGGTGGCCGCCGCCGCTTCGGGAATTTCGTACACCTTTAGCCAGTAAACGCGGCCCTTGGTGGTGAACAGAAGGATGTAGCTGTGCGCCGAGGCGATGAAAAGGTGCTCGACAAAGTCCTCTTCCTTGGTGCGCGCGCCAATGCGGCCTTTTCCTCCGCGCGACTGGTGGCGGTAAATCTCGACCGGGGTGCGCTTGACGTAGCCGGCGTGACTGACGGTGATGAGCATGTCCGTGTCGGCGATCAGGTCTTCGAGTTTGATCTCGTCGACTTTGTCCACGATCTGCGTGCGGCGGTCGTCGCCGTACTGCTTCTGCACCTCCTTCAGCTCGCTCGAGATCACCGACTTCAGCCTTTTCTCACTGGATAGGACTTCTTCGAGCTCAACGATGCGCTCGCGGATGGTCTTCAATTCCTTGATGATTTCATCGACGGAGAGCTGCGTCAGGCGGTGCAACTGCAGTTCGAGTATGGCGTCCACCTGAACAGGGGTGAGTCCGCCGGTGACGGTGCGCGCCGTTTCGCCTTCCACGCCGCCGAGCTTGTACTTCCGGCCATCCAGCTTGACCCCGCTGATTTTCCGGGATTTCCCGTTTTCCGTGATGGTGACGTCTTGCTCGGAGAAGAAGTTCAGCAGGTTTTGCTTGGCCTCCGCGCGGCCCTCCGATCCGCGGATGATGCGGATCACATCGTCGAGGTGGTCGAGGGCCACCTGGTAGCCCACCAAAATATGCTCGCGTTCGCGCGCTTTCCGCAGGTCGTAGCGGGTACGGCGCAGCACCACGTCGCGGCGGTGCTCGATGAACAGGCGGATGAATTCCACCAGCCCCATCTCTTTCGGCTGCCCGCCGGCGATGGCCAGCAGGATCATGCCGAACGATTCCTGCATCTGCGTGTGCTTGTAGAGGTTGTTGAGGATGAGCTGCGATTCTTCGCCGCGCTTGAGCTCGACGACGATGCGCATGCCTTCGCGGTCGCTCTCGTCGCGCACATCGGAGATGCCCTCGATTTTCTTGTTCTGCGCCAGCTCGGCGATGCGTTTGATGAGCGTGGCCTTGTTCACCTGGTAGGGAATCTCGGTGATGACGATGTTTTCGCGATCCTTGGCGACCTCTTCAATGGCCGCTTTGGCGCGCATGGTGAAGCTGCCGCGCCCGCTCTTGTACGCCGCTTCGATGCCTTCGCGGCCGGCAATGTAGCCGCCGGTTGGGAAGTCCGGCCCGGGCACGAGCTTCATCACTTCCTTGAGGGTCGTTTCCGGCTTCTCGACCATCAGCAAGGTGGCGTCGATGATTTCGCGTAAATTGTGCGGCGGAATGTTGGTGGCCATGCCCACGGCGATGCCGCTTGCGCCGTTGACCAGGAGATTCGGAATCCGCGTCGGGAGAACGACCGGCTCTTTTTCCGTCTCGTCGAAGTTGGGAACGAAATCGACCGTTTCTCTTTCAATGTCCGCCAGCAGCTCTTCGGCGATTCGCGCCAGGCGGGCTTCGGTATACCGCATCGCCGCGGGCATGTCGCCGTCCACCGAGCCGAAGTTGCCCTGGCCGTCGACGAGCGGATAGCGCATGTTGAAATCCTGCGCCATGCGCACCAGTGCGTCGTAGACGGGGGTGTCGCCGTGCGGGTGATATTTGCCGAGGACTTCGCCCACGATCTTCGCGCATTTGCGGTAGGGCCGGGTAGAGGTGAGGCCCAGTTCATACATGCCGTAGAGAATCCGGCGGTGCACCGGCTTTAAGCCGTCGCGCACTTCCGGCAGCGCCCGGCCGATGATCACACTCATCGAGTAGTCGAGATAGGACTTCTTCATCTCGGCTTCGATGTCGACCGGAATCGTCACCGAGAGATTCTGTTCGTCTGGCATGTGTCCTCGCTGTTAGGCCCGGCTTTCCATGCTCGGCTCGTTTTATTGCCGGAGCTCCTCGATGGTCAGGAAACCAGCCCGCCGCGCTTCTTGCCGAGGCGCTCGAGCGCCCAAGCCTTCACGGTATCGAAGGCGTCCGCGGCATTGGTAAACCAGCGCCGAGCAAAGGCGCTTTCGATTTCGCGCAAAAACGCCTCGCACTCGCGCTGGTCGGCAAACTCCATGGCCACCCCCCGCTCGTTGTCAGGCGCATCGGTCGGCGTTAGGCGAAACTCGCTGACGCTTATGCCCTTGAGCCCGGGCAGCGTGCTCCAGCCCAGTTGATACCTCATGGCTGCTTCGATCGTCGGGGCCGCAGGAGATAAAACACTCCCATGGCCACCACCAGAATGATGGCAATGGCCACGGCGTTGGCCGTGAAAGTGAGCCGGTCGAGCTCCGCGGCCGAAGGGTCGGAAAGGCGAACCTCGTGCCAGTCTCGAAAAGCGCCGCAGGTGCGCGGCAAGCGGAATCCCGCAACGGCAACCGCGGACAGGAGCAAACCCCAGCGGATGGCGTCGCGAGCGGATCTCGGAGCGATTTCTGCCATCGGCGCTCCTCGAGAGCGAAATCAGATGTCCAGGTTCACGACTTCGAGCGCATTGTCCTCGATGAATTTGCGGCGCGCTTCCACGTTTTCGCCCATCAGCGTCGAGAAAATGTCTTCTGCCGCGACGGCGTCTTCCAGTTTCACCTTGAGCAGCGTGCGCGTCTCCGCGTTCATGGTGGTTTCCCAGAGCTGCGTGGGATTCATCTCGCCCAAGCCCTTAAACCGCGTGATGGTGAAATCTTTTTTCGCGTCTTCCATCACGTAGCTAAGCACGTCCTGCGCTCTTTCCTTGGTGGTCTTGTCGCCGTTGCGCGAAATGACAAAGGGCGGCTTGTTGAATTCTTCGACCTGCTTTGCCAGCACGCGCAGGCGCTTGTATTCCGGGGTGGAGGCGAGCGCCCAATTGATTTTCTGGTTGTGCGGCGCGCCGAACTGGATTTCGTAAAGGCTGTGCTCTTCGTCAAAAGCGATCTTGCCTTCAAGCTTGAGCTTGGCCTTGTCGATCCCCTTCAAAAGCTTTTCGAGCGATTTTTTCTCCTCGAATTCCGCCTTTTTGTCGAGCCCGCTCTCCGCCAGCACTGCGACAAGGCCGGCATCGCGCAGCCGCCGGCCGAGCTTAGCGGCGAGCGCGTCGTACTCCTGCACGTTCAGCAGGAACGTCGTCAGCCCCGCTCCCTCGAGAGTCACGCCTTCTTTGGCCTTCACGACGTGATCTTCGGTTGCGCGTTTCATCAATTCACGGGCGAAATCACGCTCGTCGCGAATGTATTTCTCGCTTTTCCCGCGCTTCACGCGATAGAGAGGCGGTTGGGCGATGAAGATGTGCTCGCGGTCGATCAGCTCCTTCATGTGGCGGAAGAAAAACGTCAGCAGCAGCGTGCGGATGTGCGACCCGTCGACGTCCGCGTCGGTCATCAGGATGATTTTGTGGTAGCGCAGCTTGCCGGCGTCAAAATCGTCCTTGCCGATGCCGGTGCCGAGCGCGGTGATGATGGCGCGAATTTCTTCGTGCCCCAGCATCTTGTCGTAGCGCGCTTTCTCGACGTTGAGGATTTTTCCTTTGAGCGGCAGGATGGCTTGGTATTTGCGGTCGCGGCCTTGCTTCGCCGAGCCGCCCGCCGACTCGCCCTCGACCACAAACAGTTCGCAGCGCGCCGGATCGCGTTCCTGGCAGTCCGCCAGCTTTCCCGGCAACCCGCTCGAATCCATCGCGGACTTGCGCCGCGTCAGTTCCCGGGCCTTGCGTGCCGCCTCGCGCGCGCGCGCCGCGTCAATGCACTTGCTGATGATGCGCCGGGCCACGGTCGAATGCTTGTCAAACCACTCGCCGAGCTTTTCGTTCACGAGTTGCTCGACATCGCCCTTGATGTCGCTGTTGAGCTTGCCCTTGGTCTGCCCTTCAAACTGCGGCTGCGGCAGCCGCACGCTGACCACGGCAACCAATCCTTCCCGCACGTCGTCGCCGGTGATGGCGACTTCGTCCTTGGGATCCTTGAGCATGCCGGCTTGCGAAGCGAAATTGTTGATCGACCGCGTAAGCGCCGAGCGGAACCCGGAAAGATGCGTGCCGCCGTCCACGGTATTGATGGTGTTCGCGAACGCGAACACGTTTTCGCCATAGGTGTCGTTGTATTGTAGGGCGATTTCGATCTCGACGTTGCCGCGCTTGCCTTCCATGTAGATCGGCGAGTCGTGCAGCGTGGTCTTGCCGCGGTTCAGATGCTTCACGAATTCGGCGATACCGCCGGTAAACCGGAACTCCGCAGTCTTCTCCGTGCGCTCGTCGTTCAAGGTGATCTTCAATCCCTTGTTCAAGAAGGCCAGCTCGCGCAACCGCTGTGCGAGCGTGTCGAAGCTGTAGGTGGTCTTTTCAAAGATGCCGGGATCGGGGTGGAACGTAACTTTCGTCCCGGTCTTGCGCGTTTTGCCGGTCTGCTTCAGCTTGGAAGTGGGCTTGCCCTTCTCGTAGCTCTGCTCCCACACCGAACCCTCGCGCGAGATTTCCAGCTCCAGCCAATCGGAAAGCGCGTTGACCACGGAAACGCCCACGCCGTGCAAGCCGCCGGAAACTTTGTACGTTTCGCTGTCGAATTTCCCGCCGGCGTGCAGCACGGTCATAACCACTTCCGCAGCGGGACGCTTTTCCGTCTGATGCATGTCGACGGGTATGCCGCGGCCGTTGTCGACCACGGTGACGGAGTCGTCGGCATGCACGGTCACGTTGATTTCGTCCGAGAAACCGGCCAGGGCCTCGTCGACCGAGTTGTCCACCACTTCCCAGACCAGATGGTGCAAGCCCATTTCTCCGGTCGAGCCGATGTACATGGCGGGACGCAGCCGCACCGCTTCCAAACCTCCAAGAACTTTGATCGACTTCGCGTCGTACTTGTGACCCGCGGGTTGCACCGGAGCGCTTACGTTTTCTTTGTCACCCATGGTTTCTCCCCAGGCGGCAGCCTCTCATTGACCATCTGCGTCGCGGAACGCACCCCGAGCAACGTGGCGCCATCCTCCGCGAGTTCAAAATTTTCCCGTGAAGCAAGAAAGGCGTGTTTGCGGAATTTCGCCGTGCGTCGCCTTACCCTTTGATCCCGGCTTTGCTGGGCAACTCCGGAACTCGTAGGGTTCCTGCTCCATCCCGTCCCGCGCAGCGGGACGTGGCGAAGACTCATGCACCCCGGGGAACCCGCGTCCGCAAGGGTTTGCGCGGACCGTAGGTCCCGAAGGGACTCTCTCCAAGCTAGGTGGCTAGCCGGGCGGCGGCCTCATCAGGCGCTCTGGAGGCCGAGAGCCCGGGTCACTTTTCGCTTGGCGGACGTGTCGAAGATCCCCCACTAGGAATCGACAACCAAGAATTATACTCCGCCAAGACCTTTTTCTCAAGGCTATTTGCCCCGATTCACAGCGGATAAGCGGCTTATTTTCAAAAACTTATAGTGGTTTAAAGCGAGGCAAGCGAGAAGAAAAAGCGGCATTTCCTGCGCTTCGTTTTTCGGGCCCGTCCCTCTCAAATTCGCATCGGCATGATGATGTAGCGGTAGCGGTAAGACTCGTCGGCAAGCGGGCGCATTTGCCCGGCCGACTGCTCGTCTTTTAGCTCAATGCTGACTGGCCCGTCGGCGGCCGCGCCCAGAAAATCCAGCATGTAGCTCGAATTGAAGCCGATCGAGATGGGGTCGCCCTGGTATTCCTTCTCAATGCTTTCCTTGGCTTCGCCGTATTCCGGGCTGGATGCGGAAATCTCGACGCCTTCGCCCGAAATCGAGAGTTTGACCGCATGCGAGCGCTGATCGGCAAGCTGCGAAACGCGGCGCACCGCATCGGTCAACTCGCCCCTCTCGATCACCACGTGCTTGTTGTTGTCCCGCGGCAGGACCGCTTCGTAATTCGGGAATTGCCCGGTCAGAATCCGTGAAATCAGCAGGCGATGGTGGACTTGGAAAAAGAGATGGCTTTCGTCTTTCGCAAAATCAAATTGCGCGTCCGACTCGGCGGCGCCCGAGAGTTTTTCGACCTCATCCATCGCTTTCTTGGGGACCAGCACTTTCAGCTCGCCATTCATGCCCGAGAGTTTGTGGTCCGTTTCGGCTAAGGCGAGTCGATGGCCGTCGGTCGCCACCATGGCCAGCGTGTCCGGCCGCAAAATCAGCAAGCCGCCGTTCAGCGTATAGCGCGACTCTTCCATGGAAATGGCAAACTTCGTCTTGGAGATCAGGCTTTGCAGAATGGCTGCCGGAATCTTTACCAGCGTGTGCGGCATCGCCGGCAACGCTGGAAAATTTTCTTTTGCCATGCCCACCAGCTTGTACTTCTTGCGGTCACTGGTGATTTCAACCCAGTGATTCTCGAGCAGCTTGACCTTGATCTCGCCTTCCGGCAGCAGACGCACGAGCTCCAGCAGCTTCTTCGCGGGTATGGTTCCGGCGCCTTCCTGCTTGACTTTCGCATCGCACAAGGTGCGGATGCTCAGCTCCAAGTCCGTCGCCGTAATCGTAAGCTGGCTGTGGCTGGCTTCGACAAGCAGGTTCGAGAGAATGGGGATCGTGGTTTTGCGTTCCACCACTCCTTGGGTCATGCTCAGTTCGGTCAACAGCGCGGACTTTGTTACGCTGAATTCCATCGGCTGATATTCCTCGCGTGCCGTTCCAGGTGCGGTCATGTCGAAGTCTACCCTCGGCTCGGGCGGGACGGCGCCCGCGTATTCTACCGCTGCCGTACTGTACTCGTTTTTTCGAAAAGTATAAAGCCTATCCCGACCGCGGCACTGTGGAAATTGCCGCTCGCTGCTCCCGGATCGCCGCTTCATCGATCCCGAATTCGCGCGCATCGACAGCAGTCACAGCTTTTATCGAAGAAGGTCTCCTTGCAAACCAATTCTTCTCCGAGGTGGGGTCGAAGCGATGGCAGAGGAGGCTCGGGGCAAGCCAGAAGATGGTCCGCTAAGGTCGGGGATCACATGTGGAAACGCGGCCCGTTTCGCTTGGGCCGCGTTCCACATGAAGCGGGATTGAGGGTTACTGCAGGGCGTCCATCAACCGAGTGATGGTTCGGTTGAGATCTTTGTCCGACCGGCGCAGCTCCTCGATCTTGTTGATCGAATGCAGCACCGTGGTGTGATGCTTGCCGCCGAACTGACGGCCAATCTCCGGCAGCGAGGCCGTGGTGAGCTGCTTCACGATGTACATGGCCACCTGCCGCGGAAAAGCGATCGCGCGCGTATTGCTGCGTATCTTGAGGTCCTGCTCGCGCAAATCGAAGTGTTCGCTCACGCGTTTCTGGATCAGGTCGATGGTCACGCGCTTTTCCTGCGAGGCGATGATGTTCCGCAACACCTGCTGCGCCGTGGACAGCGAAACCGCGGCACCGGTCAGTGAAGCATAAGCCATCAGGCGGGTCAGCGCGCCTTCGAGCTCGCGCACGTTGGACTTGATGGCGCGCGCGATGTATTCCGCCACGTCGTCGGGCAGGCTGAAGCGCTCGTTCTCCGCCTTCTTCTGCAGAATGGCGATCTTTGTTTCGAGGTCGGGCGGCTGGATGTCCGCAATCAATCCCCATTCGAACCGCGAGCGCAGGCGTTCCTCGATGGAGTTGATGTCCTTCGGCAAGCAGTCCGAGGAAATGACGATCTGCTTTTGCTGCTCGTACAGGGCATTGAAAGTGTGAAAAAACTCTTCCTGCGTTCTTTCTTTCCCGGCGATGAATTGAATATCGTCCACCAGCAGCACATCCACGGTGTGAAAACGCTCGCGGAAGCTGATCATGCGGTCAAAGCGCAGCGAGTTGATCACCTCGATGGTGAATTTCTCCGCGCTCACGTAGCTCAGCCGCATGGCCGGGTTGCGCTTCTTGATGGTGTGCCCGATAGCGTGCATCAAATGCGTCTTGCCCATGCCCACCCCGCCGTAAAGGAACAGCGGGTTGTAGGCTTTCGAAGGGTGTTCGGCCACCGCGCGGGACGCCGCATGCGCAAATTCGTTGGACTTGCCCACCACGAACGTGTCGAAGCTGTAGCGGGGATTGAGCTGGTGGTCGCTCGACTCAAAATCCAGCTTGGCTTGTCCCGCCTTGGGCAAAGCCGCGGGCGAGGCCGGCACCGGTTCCTCCTCGCTGCACACGTATTGGACCTTTATGTTGGGGGTTCCGAGCTCATGGAACACCGCCGTGATGATGTCCCCGTACGTGCGGGTGAGCACCTGGCGGAAAACGGCGCTGGGAATCTGAATGTACAGGATTTCGCCTTCGGCCCGGCTCAGCCGTGTTGGCTGGAACCACGTCGTAAAGGTGTTGATGCTCACGCGGGCCTTGACGTGGTCGAGAAACTGGTCCCAGGGATTTCCCGCTTCACGCTCACGCCCAACTTGGGTTGCCGTCGTCATCGCTAAAGACAAAACAAAGCCCCTTGGCTATTTCCACAGAATGTGTAAAACCTGTGGAAAGCAGTTCCTCGCTTACTCTTCTTCAGGCTTCGGGATTCCTGGCCGCGGCGGATACCTCATGCCCCTGGGACCCGTATGCGACTTGTTAGGATTTGCCGGCCCACCTACCGCCGCTTGAGACCGCGCGGATTGTCGCCGATTGACTTGCCCAGGGCAAGCGAAAAGTGTGCGAAGGTCTTGGCGGTGTTGCACATGCTCTGCACAACTTTTCCACAGCCAGCAATTCCTCCCCGGCTGCCCACAAATACCTTTTTTTCACAACATTGCTCGGGAAAGTCTTTGCCGGGGAGAAATCTTTCACAAGGTCGGCGGGCGCAGGCTGAGGAAAACTCCATTCACTTCGTGTTTTTTTTGTCGGGCCGGCTGAACAGGTAAAGACCCAACGGATCGCTTCCGATGATCAACTGATCTTTCTGGACGAGAATGGTTTTGGCCTCCAGGCGCGCGCCTCCGGGGGCATAAATCTTGTAGGTCGCGAGGCGGTTACCGGCCTTATCAAAGTGCAGCAGGTTGTTGTTCAACGCCATCCACACCTCCCCGCTCGAACGGTCCACGCCCAAGGCCGTCAGGACGCGCTTGAAGGAGGGCGCGTCGCCGCGCTTTTCCTGCCGGGCGATTTCCTTGCGCACGGCCACCGCCACCGGGAGGGAGTCGATCGCCGTGTATTGAATATCCTGGCTCGCGTAGCCCAGCCGGTCATATTGCCGCACCGTGGGCTCGGGCAAATACGCGAACGCATAATAAAGATGGCCCAGCTCGTCGGTCGCGAGTTGCCCGATGTTCAGGAAGCGGTTCAGTTCCGGGCGCTCGGCAATGGGCTCCGGATCGCCAAACTCCCTTACGTCTTTGCCCTGCTTGTCGAAAACCATCACCAGGTGCGTTTCGCCAAGCGTCGCGACCGCGACTTCGTCTTCCTCGAGGACGGCCACCGAAACGGGGTTCTTCACGGCAAAGGAACGAAGAGGCGCGCCGTCGGGAGAAAAAACCCGAATGAGATTCGCGCCGCGGTCCGCCACGTAGATCCCGCCCTCGGCATCCACGTCGCAGTCCTCGCCGAAAGTAATCAAGCTGTGAGTTGCGGCGGCGCTCCCCGTAGCCGCGGGTTCCTCGCCGATGGCCAGGAGTTGCTTTCCCGCGGCGTCGACGACCACCAGTCCTGGCGCGGCCGAAGCCAGGACGTACAGCCGTCCGTTTGCCCCTTGCCGGACCGCGCGCAGCCCGGGACCAATGGCGGTCAGAATCCGTTGCTTGGCGAAAAGGTCCACCTCTTCGGGTTCTTGCCGAAGCGCCGCGGAGGAGGCAAGCAAACCGATCGCCGTGAGAAGCTTCACTTTCGAAGCCCTGGTGGTTCCCATAGATCCTGTAGATTACTACGGACGCCCGGGCGGTTGCCCGCGTTCGAACCAGCCTCGGCGCGGCCGCGTCGACAAGGCGGAAATCGGGAGGAGGAGAAGAAGGATGGACGACCGACGCACGAGCGAAGTATTGACGGAGGCAAGGAGTATCAGTCGATCGAGAAGCGCAGGCGTTCGATCGAGCGCGCGCGCAAGCGGCCGGCGGCATTGCGCGGAAGATCGCCATCGGTTTCCACCAACACGCAATTCATCTGCACATCGCCGGAAGCCACGTCAAACCTTGCCGGCAGGCCATTTAGAAATTTCTTGATGATGCCGTCGCGGTCCATCCCGATGACGCCGCCGTGCGGGCCGGTCATGCCCACGTCGGTAATGTAAGCCGTGCCCTGCGGCAAAACGCGTTCGTCGGCCGTGGCCACGTGCGTGTGCGTGCCCACGACCGCCGTCACCCGGCCATCCAGGTACCAGCCCATCGCCACTTTCTCGCTGGTCGTTTCCGCGTGCATATCCACCAGCACGAAATCGACGTCCGCGGGAAGTTTCTCGAGCTCGCTGTCGGCCTTGCGGAACGGGTCATCGATCTGCGTCATGAACACGCGCCCCTGCAGATTCAGCACCGCGTACTTCGTTCCGTTCTTCGCCGTACCGACGTAGGTCCCGCTGCCGGGATTGCCTTCTGGAAAATTCGCCGGGCGCAGCAGCCGCGGTTCGTGCGGCAGGTACTCCAGGATTTCCTTGCGGTCCCAACTATGATTTCCGCCGGTGATCACGGCGACCCCTAGGTTCAAAAGCTCTTGCGCCAGCCGCGGGGTGATCCCGAATCCCGACGCCGCGTTCTCGCCATTGACAATCACCAGGTCGATCTCCCGCTGCGACACCACATCCGCTAGGCGGTCGTGGACGATCAACCGTCCCGGGGCTCCCACAATGTCTCCCACAAAAAGTATGCGCATGAAGAAGTCGAGGCTGGCAGGCGGCTAGTGACGAGCAACCGGCTCGACGAAGCGATGGCTTGCGCTCCTGACTCGCGGCTGGTCGCTAGGCTCCTGAAGTACAGACGTCAGAGAAGCCACGGTTCCCCTTTCGACGAAAATCTGTTGGATAGCAAAATGGAGCGGACCGCTTGGCCGTGGGGAGCTAGGCCGTGAACCTCTGTAGTAGGTGGGCGCCACGAGCCAGCCGTTAGGCTTTCCTGCCCCGCTCGCGTGCCGCCGTGCGATCGGTTCCGTTGTTCGTTTTCCGCCTGCGGTACAGAGTAGGAAAGAAACTTCCTGACGGCAAACGGAAAACTCGGAACTGACCATGCTTTCTGGAGAAAATCGGCGGCGCGCCAGTGGGACAGGCCGTGCTCACAGGCTGTCTATCCGCAGCACCCCAGAGATTCGTTACGGTTCAAACGGCTTTCGCACCCTCACCTGCGTCGAAGTACCGCTCCGCTCTCATTCTATCCTTAGCGCCGACACGCGTCCAAAGTTTTGCGCGGCGCTTGTTCCTTCCTCTCCGAATCAGGAACGCCCTAGGCTCGAGGGTACCTTCCACGCGCCGCCGAACACGGCCCGCAGATTCGCGGTAGAATCGTCTGGATCGGCAAGGAGGACGCCCCCATGCGTGACCGTTGTCACTCGAAGGCCGCCATCCCGCTAACCGTTGTTCTCTTCCTGCTCGGCCAAGCGAGCTTGTCCGCCACGCCGGCCGACCAGCTTGGCAAAGTGCATTTCCCCACGACTTGCTCGAGCGCCATCGCGCCCACCATCGAAAAGGGCGTCGCGCTGTTGCACTCGTTTCAGTACAAGGAATCCGAGCAAACCTTCACGGAAGCGGCCACACGCGAACCTAAGTGCGCGATCGCCCATTGGGGCAAAGCCATGGCTCTGTATCACCAGCTTTGGGACTTTCCTGTCAAGGGCACCCTCAAGGAAGGCCGCAAGGAGATCGACGAAGCCCGCAAGGTTCATTCGGTTAGCCCGCGGGAGAAAGGCTTTATCGCTGCCGCCGCCGCGTTCTTCCGGAAAAAATCCAAACTGTCCCATGCCGATCGCACCAAGGCCTATTCCGCCGCTCTCGAGGAGTTTTATGCCGAAAATCCAGGCGACAGCGAAATTGCCTCCTTCTATGCACTTTCTTTGGTGTCGCTTGCCGACGAAGACGTGGACGCAACAGGCAACCTTCAAAAAGCCATCGCCATCCTCAATCCGCTGCTCGAAAAGTTTCCCGATCACCCCGGCGTTGCGCATTACCTGATTCACGCCGCCGACCGGCCCGAGCTGGCCTCGCAAGGCCTTGAGGCCGCGCGCCGCTACGCCGAGATCGCTCCCGAATCCTCGCATGCGCTGCACATGCCTTCGCACATCTTCGTGCGCCTCGGCTTATGGCAGGACTCCATCACCTCGAACCTTGCGGCCAGGGGTTCCGCCGCCCACGCCGCGGAAATGCGTATGGCCGAGTCCCACTACCAGACCCACGCCATGGACTTCCTGAACTACTCCTACTTGCAGTCCGGTCAGGAAACCAAGGCGCGCGAAGTCATTGCCGACGAGGAGAACGTCGTAGGCGCCGGCGAGGAGAGCAAGGCCAGGCAAGCCGCAGAACTGTCCTCCCGCACGGCTCTCGAGCTGCATCGCTGGACGGAAGCCGCGGCCCTGCCGGTTTCAGAAGTAAGGCTCGTCGCCCGAGAGCCTGCCTACCACGCCCGCGCGCTCGGCAAAGCGCACTTGGGCGATGTGGCGGGCGCCCGCGCCGATCTCGAGAAGCTCAAAGAGATTTGGGCCGCCGAGGAGGGCGAGGACCGAAAACTAGATTATCCCGTCTCGCACGAAAAGCACACGAGCTCGGTCGAGGTTTGGATTCTCTTCGCCGAAGGCAAGCACGACGAAGCGCTCCAGGAAATGCGCGCGATTGCCGATCGCCAGGACTCGAAGGGCATCGATTCGCTCGCCATCCCCGCGCGCGAAATGCTTGCTGACATGCTGCTCGAGCTCAAGCGCCCGGCCGACGCGCTCGCGGAATACAAAGTCGCCTTGAAGAATTCCCCGAACCGTTTTGACAGCCTTCTCGGAGCCGCGCGTGCGGCCGAAGCCTCGGGCGACTCGAGCGCCGCGCAAAGCTTCTACGAGCAACTCGCCGCGGTCTGCCCCGCCGCGGCCGATCGCCCCGAATTGGCCGAAGTTAAAACCTACCTCGCTCGAAAATAGCGCCCAGGCCCCTGCTGCCCGCGCTTAGTGTTTTTTCGGAGACGGCTCCGGTGCTCTCCCTTCGTAAATCCGCGCCGCGTTTTCATGCAGTGCAGAGAGCAGTGATCCCAAGCGGTTGAGATCGTCGCTCGGGATCCCGGTGAGGAATTCCTCGCGCACTTGCTCAAAGGTCTTCTTCAGTCGGGGCACCGCGCGTTCCGCCCGGGCAGTGGGTTTGATGATGAGCAGCCGCTGATCCCGCGGGTCGCTGACGCGCCGCAGGAATCCTCCGGCCTCCAGGCGGTCAACAAAACGGGTAATCTTGCCCTTGTCCCGCCCCATGGCCTGGGCGAGCCTCCCCGCGGAAAGTTCGTTGGCCTCCGCGCAATGCACCAGCACGGCGGCTTCCTGCGCCGTCAGTCCCGCGTAGGCGAAGCGCCGGTCAAAGGCCTTTTGCAGTCCGATACTCGCTCGCAGGAGCTGCGAAATAACGGCTTCGCCCTCCCGGCCCCTCAGGCTCATGTACTCGCTCAAGGGCACGCCAAGATCGGAGGGAGGCTTTTCTTCCCTGCGCCTTTTCACGGTTTTCTTTCTCGCCTGGAAACTCATGGGCTGGAGCTACCCGCCTTCCGAGCAGGAGCTTCGAGCTTCCACCCGACTGGCTCGAAAGATGGCCTCCTCTCCCGGCTCCAAGTCATCCGAGCGCCTCCAAACTAAAAATGGAAACCCAACTCGGCGGTAAAGGCTCGCGGTGTGACGAAATGCGTTCCGCTGAACGTCGACAGGAAGTTGTAAATTGCCGTTTTGTTTGTCAGGTTGACAGCTGTCAAGCGCAAACTCCACTTGTAACGGTCGTTGTGAAACAAGCCATCGTCGCCGACGCTCAGGCTGCCACGCAGGTCATCCAGGGAGAAAAACTCTTCGACCTCATCGTTCGCATGTAGCCGCAATTCCGTTCCGGCGCGCGCCAGATTGGGGACCTTCTTGTTCCCGCTCCCGGCGGACAGCAGATTCCGCTTGCCGAGCTCGCCAGCATCAAAGAGTCCAGCGGCGCGTCGTTCATCTACCGGGAAAACAATTCGCGTTACATCGGCATTCAATTTTCGATTGTTGGGCGAAACTTGAAAGGCATTGTGAATGCCGGACAGGCGGCGGTCGAGAAATCGGTACAAATCCCCGAGGGATACACGCTCGATTGGGGCGGAGAGTACAGCGAGTTGCTCGAAGCAAAAGCACAGTTCGTCATCATCGGCCCCCTCGCCGTTTTGCTCATTTTCCTGATTCTTTTCGCGCTCTATGGCAATTTCAAGTTTCCGGTCACGATTGCTCTCGGCGTGGTGCTGACCGAACCGGTCGGAGCGCTTATCGCGCTATGGCTGACCCATACGCCTTTCAGCGTCTCGAGCCTCCTGGGCTTGCTCGCGCTCCTGGGAGTTTCCGTCGAGACCGCGGTGATTCTCGTCAGCTACATCAACAAGCTTCGTCTTGAAGGCAGAACCATTCGCGAAGCTACCCTCGATGCCTCCTTGCTGCGCTTGCGTCCCATCATGATGACGGCGTTGGTGGCCTGTCTCGGCTTGCTCCCCGCGGCACTTTCTACCGGCGTGGGCAGCGACACTCAGAAGCCCTTTGCGATCGTGGTGGTCGCAGGACTGATTTCGCGCCTGTTCCTGGGCTTCTTTGTCAATCCCGTGCTGTATGAAGTGGTCGCCCGCGAAGGCGACGTCTTGCAAGTGTGAGCTCGACCGCGCGACTGCAGCTCTGGCGCTGACCTCGATCACCGAGCAATAGAAACGCAGTTAATCTTTTCTCGGCTGTGCCGTGGGCGGCAGAATGCCATTCAAGCGCAGGTAGGTTGCTTGCGCCCCATAATGGTCGTACCAATCGTCGCTCAGAATAATCAGCACCGCGGCGCGGGAAAACGGGCGGTTGCCGAACAGCATCATCTGGTCTCCGAGCTTCGAATCATCCACTTTTTCGAGCGCCGCCGAGCAATACTCGAACGAGGCTTTGAGCGCCGCCACGAGCTTGTCTTTGGGATCCGTGTCCGCGAGCTTTACGTCCGGCGCGGCAGTGTCGGAAATCTTCGAGCACAAGCCGTTGTTCGACTGCGCGATGTGCATCACCAGGTGAGCGAAGGAGTTCATTTCCGGAATGGGCTTGAAGTTATATTTCTCCGCGGGCATGGCTTCCGCGGCGGCAACCATGTTCTTGCTGAAGCGAGGCAGCTGGGCCTTCACCGCGGCGCTCACGGGATTGGCCACCGGAGAAAGGTTCGGGGATGCCGAGGTGCCGCCAGCGGACTGCTGGGCCGGAGCACCCGCAGCCACCGCCATGGCTGCAACCGCGAACCATGCGAGTCTTTTCCAGATCATTTCTGTCCTCCTCCCTGCTTTTTTCCTGCCGCTTCCCGAAAGCATACTCTCTCGCTCCGCCGCCAACAATCTCGCCGCTGCCCGGGTCAGGCAAACCAATCGTGCGGACAAACAATTTGGGCAGCCGGCACGCTCTCGCGCAGCGGCTGCCCGGAACGACAGCACAAAAAAAAGCCCGTCAGCTGGGCTTGTTGTCGTCCTTTTTCTCTTCTTTCTTCTCAGTCTTCTTCTTCGAGCTCTTCTTCTTGGTTTCCTTCTTCTTGGTGGTGTCTGCCTTGGCGTCGTCCTTCTTCTCGGTGTCCTGCGCATACGTCGCGCCGGAAACACAAAGGAAGGTTGCGAGCGTCAGAGCACCTAGCAGTTTCCTCATACTTCCTCCTCTGCAATCAGTGGTTCAGATGTGAAATGCAATCCCGGCTGGAAGGAACTGCCCGACGGAGAAAGCACTTCCTCCCCCGGTTTCCGGCGCCGAAAAGGCTACCCCCACTCAGCGCCAGACACGAAGCCTACCATCAGACACCCCACACGGCAAGTGATCCTTGGCCTTGGGTGGCCTTTTGGCACCTCGTGGCCCCCTGTGGCACCTGGTGGCCCGGTGGCCCGGTTTCCTTCGAGCCAGCGCCATGCGAGGAACCAAGACGCTATCCGCCTGCTCCACAGTTTCTCTCCACCCGGGCCCCCTTTTGTTTTATCCTGTGCCGCTTGCATCTTTGCCGGAGGTCCTTTTGTGAATCGTCAGTCCTGCATTTTCTCGTTTGCGCTCGTCGTTTTTTCGACCATCGGTTCGTATCCTGCCGGGGCGCAAATCCCCGAATCCACGTACCAAGAAATGCGCTGGCGCATGATCGGTCCCACGCGCGGAGGCCGGACGCGCGCTGCTTGCGGCGTGCCGAGCGAGCCCAACGTTTTTTACATGGGTGCGGTCAACGGAGGCGTGTGGAGGTCGGACGATTACGGCCGCACCTGGAATCCCATGTTTGACGGCCAGCCCACCGAATCCATTGGCGCGATTGCCGTGGCGCCTTCCGATCCCAACATCATTTACGTTGGCAGCGGCGAAGGCCTGGCGCGGCCGGACCTGTCTTTGGGTGACGGCGTCTACAAATCCACCGACGCGGGCAAGACCTGGACGCACCTTGGCCTGCGCAACTCCCAGGGCATCCCCGCCCTGGCGGTTGACCCCCGGAACCCCAACCGCGTTTTTGCCGCGGCCCTTGGGCACCCTTACGGAGCAAGTGAAGAGCGGGGCATCTATCTGTCGACCGACGGCGGAGAGAATTGGCAGAAAGTTCTTTCGAAAGACGCGAACGTCGGCGGCTCGGACGTCGAAATGGATCCCGCGAGTCCCGATGTGGTCTACGCATCGTTGTGGGAGGTTCGTCTCGGCCCGTGGGAAGACGGCAATCAATACAGCGGCACGGGCGGGGGCCTTTTCAAATCGACCGATGGGGGAAAGACCTGGCGCGCGCTCACGAACGGGCTGCCGAAGGGGATCATTCAAGTGGACGTGGCCATCGCGGCGAGCCGGCCGAGCCGCCTGTACGCGTCGGTGGCCACGAACGAGCCGAGCGTCGGGATTTACCGCTCCGACGACGCGGGAGAAAACTGGACGCGCATCACCAGCGACCCGCGGCCGGCATTGCGCATTGGCGGCGGCGATCTGCCCGTGCCCCGTGTGGATCCGAAAAATCCGGACATCGTTTACAGCTCGAGCATTGTCACCATGCGCTCGACCGACGGAGGCAAAACGTGGACGAGCCTTCGCGGCGCGCCGGGCGGCGATGACTATCAGAATCTCTGGATCAATCCCAACTTTCCCAACATCCTTCTGCTCACGAGCGACCAGGGCGCGCTCGTCAGCGTGAATTCCGGCCAAACCTGGAGTTCCTGGTACAACCAGCCCACCGGCCAGCTCTACCACGCGGCTACGACGAATTCTTTTCCTTATTTGGTGTGCAGCGGCCAGCAGGATAGCGGATCAGTCTGCGTCTCCAGCCGCGGCAAGGACGGTGAAATCACTTTTCGCGAATGGCACCCCGTGGGCATCATCGAATACGGCTACGCCGCGCCCGATCCGCTCAATCCGGACATCGTTTACGGCGCGGGCCGCCGCGAGGTGTCGAAATTTTCGCTTTCCACGGGTCAATTCCAGAACGTCACCCCGGTTCCGGCGGCCGATCCGAAAGTGCGCGCCGACCGCACGCAGCCCATTGTTTTCTCGCCGGTCGATCCTCATGTTCTCTATACCACGACGAATTTCCTGTATAAGACAAGCGACGGGGGACAAACCTGGCAAACCATCAGCCCGGATCTCGCGCGCGAGCACGGCGCGATTCCTGCGAGCCTGGGGGACAAAGCGGCAAAGGATCCCGGCGCCGCTGAGATTCGCGGCGTCATTTATGCGCTGGCGCCTTCGTTCAAAAACGTGACCACCGTTTGGGCGGGCACCGACGATGGCCTGCTCTGGGTTACGCGAGACGGCGGCGCCAACTGGAAAAACATCACGCCTCCCGAGATCACGCCCTGGAGCAAGGTCACGCAGCTTAGCGCTTCGCATTTCGATGACGAAACCGCCTATGCTTCGGTCAGCCGCTTCCGCATCGACGATCTCCGTCCGTACATTTACCGCACCCATGACGGCGGGAAGACCTGGCGGCTGGTCACGAACGGGCTGCCGGAGGGCGCGCCGGTCGATGCCGTCCGCGAAGATCCCGTGCGGAAGGGTTTGCTGTTCGCCGGAACCGAAACCAGCGTGTGGGTCTCCTTCGACGACGGCGACCACTGGCAGTCGCTCGAGCTCAACCTGCCGCACACCTCCATGCGCGATCTGTGGATTCACGAGGACGATTTGATTGTGGCCACGCACGGCCGCTCGTTCTGGATTCTCGACGATATTTCGCCGCTGCGCCAGCTCACGGAATCGCTTCGAGGATCGGAAGCGCATCTGTTCAGGCCGGCAACGGCTTATCGCGTCCGGCGCAACACCAATACCGACACGCCCCTTCCGCCCGACGAGCCCACCGCCGAGAATCCTCCCGATGGCGCGATCATCGATTATTTTCTCGCCGAGGCTTCCTCCACTCCCGTGACGCTCGAAATCCTCGACGCCCAAGGAAAGATCGTGCGCAAATTTTCGAGCACTGACAAACCCGAGCCTTCCGCGGAAGAGCTCCGGAAGGAGTTGATCCCGCGCTATTGGATTCGCATCTCCAAAGCTCTTCCGAGCACTGCGGGCATGCACCGCTGGGTATGGGATTTGCGCTACCCGGCGCCGCGCGCGACGCGCTCGGAATATCCCATCTCCGCCGTTCCCGGCGACACGCCGCGTGCGCCCGGGGGCCCCATGGCCGTTCCAGGGGAGTACACCCTCCGCCTTACGGCGAACGGACACACGTCGAGCGAACCGCTCGACGTGAAGATGGACCCGCGCGTAAAAGGCTCCGAGAGAGATCTCGCCGAGGAGCTCGAGAAACAGCAGCTGCTGGCGGGAATGATGACGCAAACGACCGAGGCGGTTAGCGAGGCCCGGGCTCTCCATGAGCAGGTCCAAAGACTGACGGGCAAAGCACCCGCCTTGGCTACCGTCGGGAGCACCGCCGGTTCACCGGCCGAAAAAATCTCCGGTCCGCTTGCCGAAGCGGTCTCTGCTTTTGACAAAAAACTGACCGCGATTCTCGGCGGCGCCGGCGGTCAGGGAGGTTCTGGAGCTCGCGCGTCGCCTGCGCCGACCTTGACTCGCACCTCAGGCATGATCGGCGCGCTCTATTCCGAGATCGACCGCGCTGACGCGGCTCCAACGGCCGCGCAGCTTGCCGCCATCACCGCTCTGGAGAGCGACTTCACGGCTACCCGCAAACTCTGGCAGGCCTTCCAGGCGAGCGATCTTCCGGCGCTCAATCGCCAGCTCAAATCGGCAGGCCTCGCGGAACTAAAACCGGCTTCCGCGTCAGGCGCGGCAAAGGATGAAGACGGCGACATCGCGTGAGATTTTGCTGAAGCCCTTTCCGGAAAAGGCGGCCTTGAGATTCGGGGATAGCGGCGGGGTTCGGCAGGTGCCGCCGAGGCCACCAACCGCAAAAAAAACTATTGGCTATCCCGCCGGAAACCTGCTATAGGAGATACACCGTAGACCCGCGTCCAAGTTAGGGTTTTTCCCTGCTTGTCCAGCGCGATGTTGGGATGATACGGAAAACTGGAAGCGGCGAAGCGCGCCGCAAGTTCATTAGAATGTCATCGTTGGAGCCCCAGCCCCGGACGGAGTATAGGGTGTCCCGGAAAGAGTTACTGTGGATCGTAGGGTCCGCAGGAATAACGCTTCTGGCGTTAGCCCTGCTTGCCAACAGTACCTCCCTGTTCAAACGCTCGAATCGCGAGGAAGCCGCGGCATGGAGTCAGAAGCCCATCAGCGCGGGTTATATTGGAAGCCAGCTCAAGCAAATCGACAAAACGCGCTCCTCCCTGATTATTTCCTATGAGCTCGAGAACAACACGGATTCGGACTATCACCTTGCCGAGGGACCCGGCCTGGTGATTCTGAGCAAACTGAAAACCGATGGCAGCTTTAGCCAGGAGGAACCGATTCGGCTTGCTTATCCGGTGTTTTTGCCGGCGAAGCAGCACGCGCGGCTGGCCATTGAAATCACCCAGCCGTTTAACTGGCCGGCGGAAAAAGACGCGGGATACCTCGACAAGATGAGAAATTTTGTCAAGGAGCGGCTCGAGAACGTCGGAGAGTTTGTTCTGTTCGATCAGACCAATCACTGGCAGCTCGAGCTACCGAGCGGTTGGGAACAGCTCCAGGAAACGTCGCAGGCGAGTGATTGATGCGCCGGCGTGGAACAAGAGACCCGGCAGGAGCCGCAAAGTTTGCTCGAGAGGAGCCCGGTCTATGCCGCTTAACGACGCATAAGACCGAAACCGGCAGGATGAGCTTATGTCTTCTTCACCGGTAATTTCGACTGACAAGGCAAAACCCGGAGAGCGGCGCAGCTCTTCGCGGGGAGTGCTCAATCACTATGTGGTGCTGGTGTATTTCGGCGAGGACAATTGGGGCAAGCTCACCAACATGAGCGAGGGCGGAATGGCTTTTGAGTTCTCGAGGCCGCCCGTCTTGCATGCGCGAATCAACTTCACGTTTCAGGTCATGGGCTGCATGCCCATGCCGCACGACGCCAGCGTTCTCGGCGAATCGTTCGAAGCAACCGGCGAAATCGTCTGGCTGCAGGAGTTTGAGAGAACTGCCGGAGTGCAATTTGTCGAGTTGGCCGACGGAAACCGGAAACATATCCGGCAGTGGCTGTCGTTTGAAGCCTCGACGAACACGGTTGCCGCAACCGAGAGCGCCAAAGAAGAAGTGCTCGCGCTGGCCGCGGAAGAAACGGAGTTGCCCCTGCCCCTCGCTGCCTTGACTCCAGAGCCGGAAACGGCCGGCAAGGCAGAGACGAAAGAGAGTGTGGTTGAACTGGATGCGCCGGAATCTCCTGAAGAGCCGGTCGAAGAGCCGGAACCGCCCCCAGCCGTGGCCGGGCTCGAGGTGCCGGAGTTCCCGGTGCTTGCGTTGGCCCGCCAGGGAGAGGCCGTCGAATGGCAGCCGAGCGTCGCGTCGTCCCCGGCCGCGCAGCCCTCGGTGGCGCGGTTGACTTTTCTGGTTGTCGCGGGCTGCCTTGCGGCGTTTGCGGTGACGGTCGGCGTAAGAGTGTTCATGGCCCGGGAGGCTCGCCGCGCTGACCTGGCCGCAGGCGCGACCAGCCTAGCCAATGTTCCTTCTGCCGACGCTTCCCTGGTTGTCCCTTCCGAAGCCGCGCCGCCTTTTCAGGTAGAGGTGCTCGACGAGAGTGGGAAACGCTGGATGCTGTGGTTTGTTCGCAAGGATTCCCAAAAAGCCAACGATCAGATTCCCAGGCGCGCCGAGACCGAGTCTCCGGCCTTTTCCTCTTCCCCAGCCAGAGTTGCGAAGGAGAAAGACACGCCTCCGGCCGAGGATCTCGGGACTCCCCACACCTATACCCTGGCGGCTCCCATCATCAATCGCCCGGCAGACAATGGTTCTGCGCCGGACAATCCAGTGGAAGAAGCACCTGCCATTCAAAAGGAGCCGGCTGTTCCACAAGAGGAAACTTCTGGCGGGGTGCTCAACGGCCGCCTGACGCCGCCGCCCTTGCAAGTCCCGGTTGGCGGAATGGTTCAGCAGGCGCGCTTGATTCACTCGGTGCCGCCTGTTTATCCTTCGCTTGCAAAATTAACGCGCGTCAGCGGAGACGTGGTGGTGGACGCGCTGATCGACGCGAGCGGCAACGTTAAGACCGTAAAAGTGCTTTCCGGCCCGACGACCTTGCAGCAGGCAGCCATCGAAACGGTGCGCCAGTGGAAGTACGAACCTGCGCGCCTGGATGGGCAAGCGGTGGCCATGCATCTCTCGGTAACGGTGAAATTCCGGCTGAACTGAATCAACCATTCCTTCCTCGGCAAGAACCCTCGGCTTTGCTCGGATCGCCTGATCGCCCTTTCCGGAACAGCGCGCGACGACCGGATAGGGGAAGATGGGCCGCGAGCGCTCAACGATGCCTTCCATTGAGCGGCATGCGATGCACTTGTCGGGCGCTTGTCCTTTCTCTACCCAATTCTCCAGGGCGCTCACGGAGTCGAATTCGGCCGTATTCGGAGGGAAGCAAAGTGAAGTATGCAAAGCTAAAATGACTTGCTCCGATCACAAAATGAGACAAACTACCTTCAGGCCTCGACGGCTCCATTCAAGATTAGGAAAACCGTCGAAGTCAGGCAGGGGCAGAGGTTCGCTGACCTCCTGAAATTCATCTTTAAAGGATCACCAATGCTTCGATTTGCCGGAGCTCTGCTGACCGTGTTCCTAACTGCACTCCCGCCGAAGGCCATGGCGCAGGAAGGGAGGGCGCTCGCCGAGCCAGATGAGCGCTACAAAGCGGACATTCTCGTGGTGGTGGCGCATCCCGACGACGAAGCCGCGGTAACGCCGTATCTCGCCCGGGCGCTCGACGAACACAGGCGCATCGCCGTGGTTTTCGCTACGCGCGGGAGCAGCGGTTCGAACGAAGCGGGAGCGGAGCAGGCGGCGGCGCTCGGAGATGTGCGCGAGATCGAGGCGCGCCATGCGCTCGCGACGCTCGGCATCAACAACGTTTGGTTTCTCAGCGGGAAGGATACGGCTACGCAGGACGTTTTGGTGTCACTGGCAAACTGGGATCACGGAGAAACTCTCGCGCAAATGGTGCGGCTGGTGCGCCTGACGCGGCCGGAAGTCATCCTTACTTTTCTGCCGGGCACGTTTATCGGGGAGGATCACGGCGACCATCAGGCTTCCGGCGTGCTCTCGACCGAAGCCTTTGATCTCGCGGGGAACCCGGCTGTATTTCCCGAGCAGGTTGCCGGTCCCATGAAGCGGCTCGAACCCTTCCTCGAAAACTTGCGGCCATGGCAGGTGAAGAAGATCTATTACTTTCCAGATGCCGATCGCCAGGACATTTTCCGCGGCAAAGGTCCGAGCTACTCGGTGAAGGAAGTCTCTCGATTGAGTAACAAGCCGTACTGGCGGATGGCGCTGGATGCTTTTCGTGCTCATCAGACGCAAGCCAAATCCTACCTCGATAAGATCGCGCAGATGGACGAGGCGCAAATCGAAAAGATGGCTACTTCGCAAGACGGCTGGGGAGCAGATCAGCATTTCGTGCTGGGCAAGTCCTTGGTAGGAGGCAGCGTCAGCGGAGACGTTTTTGAAGGCATCACGCCGGGTGCGATTCCTTACGCGCGGCCCGAAGTTACGCCGGAACCCGCGAGGCCGGATTTGGCGATGGAGCTTGGCGGCCCGTGGAGTTTTTATGCCGAGTTCCGCCGCGCCCACGGACTTGCCAATTTGCCGAATCCCGAGCCGCCAGAGATCGCCCTCGAAGCGCCGGGAACACTGGTGATTCCGTTGTGGATTCGCAATCAGACCGCGAAGGCGCAGGAAGTCACGCTTTCTGCCAGCTTGCCCGCAGGATGGAGGGCCGGGATCGGCACGGGAAAATTTACGGTAGCGGCAAAACAAACCTCCGCCGCGCGAGTGGAAGTGAGTTTGCCGGCGCTGCCGGAGGAAACCGGGAAGAAGGCAGAGGCGCAACACGTCACGGTGCGCGCCGAAGCCAATGGGCAGGTCATTGGCGAGGCCAAGCTCGGCGTCGAACTGCGAAAACGCGCGCTTCCCGAGTAACGGCATCAGGCACTAGGATTTTTTTCCTCGCGCGGCTTCCATCGTTTCCCACGCAGTTTCCGGCAAAAGCAGCAGGTCGTTGAATTCTCCGGCACCGCGCAGCCACTGGCCGCCGTCGATCACCACGCATTCGCCGTTGATGTACTCGGCCATGTCGCTGAGCAGGAAGGCGGCGAGGTTGGCCAATTCTTCGTGGCGTCCAAAGCGTTTCATGGGGTGCTTGTCCAGGCTGTGTTCCTCGAATTGTTTCGAAGGCATCAGGCGGGACCAGGCGCCTTCGGTTGGAAAAGGGCCCGGGGCGATGGCGTTCAACCGAATGTGATAGTTGGCCCACTCGACGGCGAGCGAGGTGGTCATGGCCAACACACCCGCCTTGGCGCAGGCGGAAGGCACGACAAAGCCCGAGCCGCAGTTGGCCGCCGCATAGGTGGTCACGATGTTCAACACATTCCCGCCCGTTTTGCGCGACATCCAGCGCTTGCCAAAAACCTGCGTGCAGTGAAAAGAGCCGTTCAGCACGATACCTACGACAGCGTTAAACGCGTTGGCCGAGAGCTTTTCGGTGCGAGCAATGAAATTGCCGGCGGCGTTGTTGACGAGCGCATGGATTTCTCCGAATTGCTGCTCCGCTTTAGCCGCGGCAGCTTCGACGGCGCCGTAGTCGCGAACATCGCACGTGGCGTGGGCTGCTTGGCCGCCCCGCCTGAGAATCTCGTCACACGTTTCGCGAAGAGGGTCCTCACGGCGGCCCACGAGGAATACCCGCGCTCCCAATTCGGCAAACCGCAGAGCCATGGAGCGGCCGAGTCCGGTGCCTCCGCCGGTGAGAAAGATAGCCCGGGCTTTGAGCAAATCGCGCTCGAACACGTTTCACCGCCTTGCCGTAGGTGCCCTCGGAGAAATCACTGGAAGCGAAATTCTAGACTATCCGAAAAAATCTGGCCCGGTTTTTTCTCTGCCCAAGCCTTGGGCGGGGATGGCGGTGGGTCGATTCAACAAAAATGCGGGATGGAGCTCCATCCCGCCAGCTGTGGCGGCGAGTCGATGAACAACCGGCCTACGGGCTTACGAGCCATGCGCGACCGAGCAGCAGGAATCGGCTCCGGTCGGAATGCCCGTGAGACGAGCGTCACAATCGCGAAAACACACGGAAGGAAAGACACTCTAAGGATGCATGGATGCGGGAATCGGCCGACCCATGGCTTTGGCGTACTCGGCGGGGTAGAGCGGGCTTTCGGGGAACTCTTCGGTTAGCTCGCGAAGAAGCTTCTGCGCCAGCGGTTTTTGTTTCTCGCGACGCGCGGACAACGCCAGCATGATCTTGGCAAGAGGCTCCAGATAGCGGCCTCCGTCTGCGGCTTCCTCCAATTGACGCATTCCGAGCTTCTTGTCACCGTGGATTCCGCCGAACCACAGCATCGCGCGAAAGCCCATCGATAAACTCCCAATGATGTAATTCGCGGACCCCAAAGCAAGATAAACGTCTTTCGCATCGGGCCGCTCGGCCAACAACGCCTTGGCATGGGCATTGGCTTCCTTTAGCCTGTGCAGCGCGTCCAAATTGTGCTTCCTGAGAATCATGTCGGCGTCCGATTCCATGCCCGCCGAGAGTGTGAGAGCGTAGAGAGCTTCGGGGTCGCGGGGGTCTTTTGCAAGACGCTCCGAGGCGAGTTCGCGCGCTTTTTGAATGGCGGTTTCAAAGCTCTCCATGCGCACCGGGTCAGGCTCGCCGTCGATGCCGTGAAGGAATTTTTTCTCGTTCAAAAAGAAGTCGCTGGTAAGCACGCCTTGGCGGTAAAACTCTTCGAAGAGATAACTAGCGGCGATGGCCACCTGCCCAAAAGGCTCGTCGGGGTGCTGCGATTCCCAGGCCTCGAACTGGGCGCGGCCTTCGGGGAATCGTTGAATATAAAGCTGGCGAAAACCCGAAGCAAGTTCTGGGACGCGCACGAACGCGGGTGTCGCCGTATCTTCCAGGGGTTGCGCCTTCAGGGCGGCGGTTGGCAGTAGGAGGAGGAAGCAGAAAAGGAGTCGCAAGCGCATTCGAGCATCTTTCTCTAAAACAAGCTCGGCTCTAAAACAACCCGTTCTCCAAAACAGGCCGGGCCCTAAAACAGGCCGGGCAAAAATCGCGGTTTGTGGCCCATTGCCGTGCGGTATTCGGGATTGGCCATGAGCACGCGTTCTTCCGCACGAATCCGCGTGGACAAGGTGATGGAATGAGCGGCGGAAGTTAGAAGGGCCGTGATCCATGCCGTGTGAATGAGCGGAAGCGAGATCATCTCCAGAATCACCCCGGTGTAATTGGGATGCCGCACGAAGCGAAACGGCCCGGTGGTCACCACGCCGATTCGCGTGGAATCCATCACCTGGACGCTCCACAGGTCTCCTAGCGTGCGAACGACCCAGAAGCGCATTAGATTAGATGCAGAAAACAGAGCTAACATCGTCGCGCCGAGAAGGGGAAGAAAAGGCCGGTGGAGGAGGACCACTTCCAGGGCAGCGCTAACCAATACCCCGGTGTGAACGACGACCATCCATTTGAAGTGCGGTTCGGGGACGCGAACGGCCCCTTGGGTCAGCATGCGCTCCTGGTGCTTGCGCGAAATTCGCAGTTCGACGAGCCGGAGTACTCCCACTGCGGCCAGGAGCGCCAGGTAAAGGTAACGACTCAGGCCCATTGCAGCAAGAGAAATTCCGCGCTGAAGCCGGGTCCAAAAGCGGCGGCCAGCGCGTAATCGCCGGTTTTAAGGGGGCGCTTCTCAAGCCATTCCTGAAGGATGAAAAGAATGGTCGCGCTCGAGAGGTTCCCGACGTTGCCGAGGATGTCCCAGGACGGCTGTGTGTCGCACTTGCACAGGCCCAACTCCGCTTCCACATTTCCGAGCAATCGCGCGCCGCCCGGGTGCAGGATCCATCCCTTGATGTCCTCCTTTTTCCGTCCATTGCGCTCGAGGAACATTGCGCTCGAGGAATCCCTCCACCAGCCCGCGGATTTTTCCCCCGATCATTTCCGGAACATCTTTGTCCAAAATAATGTGAAAGCCGGAATCACGCAGGTCGAATCCCATGGCGAAAAGCGAATCGGGAAACGTATAAGTCTCAGAAATTAGAATTTTTGGTCCCGGTCCGGGATTTCCCCGGACAATCACCGCGGCGGCACCGTCGCCAAACAGAATCGAAGAAATCAGATTCGCCTGAGATATGTCTTTGCGCTGAAAGGTAAGCGACGGCAGCTCCACGGCAATGATCAGGACGTTCCCGCCCGGATGCGCTTTCAAGTAATCCGCGGCGCGGCCGAGAGCCATGGCTCCGGCGGCGCAGCCCAGCTCGGTAAAGGGCATACGCCGCACGTTCGGACGAAAGCCCATCTGGTGGATGAGATGAGCGTCGAGTGAAGGAATCATGAAGCCGGTGCAAGAAACGGTGATGATCAGGTCGATGTCTTCCGGCTTGAGGTCGGCGCGTGAGAGACACTTTTCGGCGGCTTCGCGGCCGAGCTTCACTGCGTGTTCGATGTACTCGTTGTTGGTCTGCGAGAGCGCGCGCGGCTCAATGGTGTAGTCGATGGGGAAAATGGAGTAGCGCTTGTGCACCTGCGCGTTATCCACGATGCTCATCATCGCTTCCACGCGCCGCTCGGGAATGTCGAAGACGCGGCCCATGTAATACTTCACATCGTTGCGGGTGATCGTGTACGGCGGAAGCGCCGTGGCCGTCGCGGCAATCGTGGGATGCACTGCGTCACCGTTTACCCCCGGAACATGATTCACGGATTAGATCATCTCCTTTGGAGCGCATAGGAAGTTGCTTGGCTCTGCCCCGTTTTAACCGGTTGGATGCCGGGCGCTCGAACTCCTGATGCTTCCTGAAGTACTGACTGTACCTCAGACCTTGCCTCTAACCCAACTATTTGCAATTCGTTGCGGCCCCATTGGCAAGCGTCCTAGCGCAATCCAACCAGGCCGCGGACCGATTCAATGAGTTTTGCCGAATCGTAACCCACGCCGTCCTTAAACACTATCTCTATTTTTTCGATGTCTTTGATGTTACCGGACGGGTCGCCGTCAATCACCACGAGATCGGCCTGCTTGCCGACGGCGAGCGTGCCGATTTTGTCCCCTTCGCCGAGAAACTCGGCGCCATTCGAAGTGGCGATGTGCACCGCCTCGAGGGGTGTGAATCCCGCTTCGACGAGCAACTCCACTTCGCGCTGGTCCCCGAATCCCGCGATCACGCCGCCATATCCTGTGGGATCGAGTCCGGCCAGCAGCAAACCGCCCTGCCTCACAAACTCGCGCTCGAATTCCAGTTCTTTTTTGAACAGTGCCGGCCAATCCGATTTCGCGGCCCCGTCGGAAAGCAAGGCACGCCTTCTCAGGTAGGAAATGCGCGCTTCGGGAAGCATGGCATCGAGCACCCGGCCGTCGAGGGGCGCGCGGTTCGGGACCAAGGTCTCAAACACCGGCAGCGTGGAAGTGATCGCAACGTGGCGCGCCACGAGGTCGCGAATCATGTCGTGAATCGGCCCGCTCGAGACCTCGAGTGGCAGCAGGGCTTTGTCGGCCTCCGCGGGACTTGGGCACAATCCCGGTTTCTTGCCCGTGAGAAATTCCGTGTCCACCACCAAGCCGTGCTCCAAATCATCGATGCCCAAGCTTGCCGCCTCGCGAAAGCCGATGGAACAAAGATGCCCCGTCACTTTCATGCCGTGCGCGTGCGCGGCTTCGACCGCCGCGCCCAGTTCTTCCGGCGTGATGTTCTGGTAGGCCTTGAACGACGTCACGCCCTGCGCAATCCAGAATTCCACCGTGCGGCGCGCATCTTCGGCATCGGTGAGCTGATGCATTTGGAGGGCGAAGGCTCCCGGGCCTTCCAGGTACGGCCCGGTGACGTGAATCTTGGGGCCGGCCATCTTCCCGTCATCCGTGTCGCGTTTGAGCTCGAGATCCGCATACGGCTCGATGCTTCCCGTGGTTCGAATCGAAGTCACGCCTCCCGCCAGATACAGCCGCGGAAAACTTGCGGCATGCTCGGGGTAAAGCGGCGGCGGCCCGCCCGGCGACGGGTAATACATGTGGTCGTGCATGCCGACCAGGCCCTGAATGACCGTACGCCCGGAAAGATCAACGACCTTCGCACCTTCGGGAATCTTTGTGCTGGCGCGGTCGCCAAGCGAAGCGATCTTTCCCTCGCGAATCACGAGCGTTTGGTCGGCTCGAGGGGCCGCGCCCGTGCCGTCGATGACGCGCACATGCGTCAGCGCAACGAGCGGCGCGTCTTCCTTTACGAACGCGCGCAGCTCGGGAGCGAGTTTCGGCGCGGCCTGGGCACGGCAACGCGCAGCGAACAAGGAAGCCAGCACCAACGAACAGAAAACCGGGAACAACCCTTTTCGCATGAATCCACCCCGGAGGCGATTGTCGGGCTGGGGCAGTTTATGCACCCAGCAGCGCTAAAGCAAGGATGTTTGACGTGAAACACCTCAAAACATTCCATCGCCAGGCCTCCCGCTCGGTCGCAAACCCGGTCGGGTGCTGTTTGTGATAGAGTCCACTCCTTCCGGAGCAAATTCTTGAGGTGCGTCATGCCCAGATCCTTCCTACGAGTGCTCGTTTGCTTGTTTACCGCGCTCTTCCTGCGCGAATCGCCGGCAGCCGGACAGCAGGCCGCGACGCCGGCGTCGACCGAAGGCGACTTTGTCGTGAAGAATTTCCAGTTTCGCTCCGGCGAATCGCTCCCGGAGCTGCGCCTTCACTACACAACGCTCGGAAAGCCCGCGCGCGACGCCCAGGGCCGTACCACCAACGCCGTCTTGATCCTCCATGGCACCGGCGGCACCGGCCAGCAATTCCTGCAACCCATTTTCTCGGGCGAACTGTTCGGCCCGGGCCAGCTTCTCGACGCTGCGCGCTACTACATCATTCTTCCCGACGGCATCGGCCACGGAAAATCCTCCAAGCCCAGCGACGGCCTGCATGCGCATTTCCCGCAATACGACTACGACGACATGGTTGCCGCGCACCATCGCCTGACGACTGAAGGCCTCGGCGTGAACCATCTCCGCCTGGTCATGGGCACCTCGATGGGCTGCATGCATTCGTTTGTATGGGGCGAAACCTATCCCGATTTCATGGATGCGGTCATGCCGCTCGCCTGCCTGCCCGTCGAGATCGCCGGCCGCAATCGCGTCTGGCGCAAAATGGTGATGGACGCGATTCGCAACGACCCGGAATGGAAAGGCGGAGAATATTCCTCGGAACCGCAGCAGGCCCTGCGCACGGCCCTCGACTTGCTGCTGATTGCCGGCAGCGCGCCGGTCTATATGCAGAAAACTTTGCCCACGCGAGATGCCGCCGACAAATATCTCGAGGACTATTTCAAGGCGCGCTCCGCCGGGCTTGATGCCAACGATCTCTTGTACCAGGTGAACGCTTCCCGCAATTACAATCCTTCGCCGCAGCTCGAAAAAATCACCGCGCCCGTCATGTACATCAACTCCGCCGACGATTTCATCAACCCGCCCGAACTCGGGATTGCCGAACGCGAAGGCAAGAAGGTGAAAAACGGCCGCTTCGTCCTGCTGGCGATCTCCGAGGAAACCCGCGGCCACGGCACGCACACGCGTGCGGCGGTTTGGAAGCAGTACCTGGAGGAGTTGCTCGGGAAGGCCGCCCGGTAGTTTTTGACCTCGGTCCAAGACTAGGTTTCAACCGTCGCCCAAAAAACTCTACCGCGCAGTTTCCTGGCTTGCGCGGATTTCCTGCCAGCGGCGCGGGCGCTTATTGGCTTGCAGGACCTTCTTGCGCAAGCGAATGGTCTTCGGGGTGATTTCCACGTACTCGTCGTCGGCGATAAATTCAATCGCCTGTTCGAGGCTCAATTCGCGGTGGGGAATCAGCCGGATGGCTTCGTCCGCCGTCGACGAGCGCATGTTGGTCAGCTTCTTTTCCTTCGTGACGTTCACGTCCATGTCCTGCTCGCGCGAGTTTTCGCCGACAATCATCCCTTCGTAAACGTCAACACCGGGACCGATAAACAGCTCGCCCCGCTCCTGCAAATTCCACAGTGCGAAAGCCGTCGAAACTCCGGCGCGGTCGGCCACCAGCGCGCCCGTAGGACGCAGCGCCATCTCCCCGCCATATTGCGTCCAGCCATCGAAGAGCGAGTGAATCAGCGCCGTCCCGCGCGTGTCGGTCAGCAGCTGGCTGCGCAATCCGATCAATCCGCGGGAAGGAATCTTGAAGTCCAGCCGCACGCGCCCCGAGCCGTGATTGCTCATCTTGGTCATCTCGCCGCGGCGGCCGCCGATGGTCTCCATGATGATGCCGATGAAATTGTCGGGAATGTCGACCACCAGGCGCTCCACGGGCTCGAGCTTGCTTCCCTTTTCCATGCGCGTCACGATTTCCGGCTTGCCCACCATCAACTCGAAGCCCTCGCGCCGCATGGTCTCGATGAGAATCGCGAGTTGCAGCTCGCCGCGCCCCAGCACGCGAAACGATTCCGGCGTGTCGGTGTCCTCTACGCGAATCGAGACGTTGGTGAGCAGTTCTTTTTGCAGGCGGTCGCGGAGGTCGCGCGAGGTCAGATACGCGCCGTCATGGCCGGAAAGCGGCCCGCTGTTTACCGTGAAAATCATGGCCAGCGTGGGCTCGTCAATCAGCAAAGGCTCGAGCGGCGCCGGCGAAGCGAGGTCGGTGATGCTCTCGCCGATTTGAATGTCTTCGACGCCGGCAATCGCCACGATATCGCCCGCGGCAACCTCTTCGGCTTCGTCGCGCTCGAGTCCCCGAAAGGTGAAAAGTTTCGTGATCTTGGTGGGCTGGAGTTTTCCGTCGAGCTTGCTGACGCCGACTTCCTCACCGCGCCGCAGCGTGCCGTGGAACACGCGGGCAATCGCGATGCGTCCCAGAAACTCGCTGTAGTCCAGGTTCATCACTTGGATTTGCAGGGTGCCTGCGGGATCGCCCGGCGGCGCGGGAATGTGTTTCACGATGGCTTCAGAAAGCGGCAGCAAATCCTTCGAATGGTCGCCAGGCTTGGCTTGCGCCACGCCGTCGCGCGCATTGGCGTAGACAATGGGAAAGTCGAGCTGGTCTTCCGTCGCATCCAGATCGATGAAGAGGTCGTAAATCTCGTCGAGCACTTCTTTGGGGCGCGCGTCGGCGCGATCGATTTTGTTCAGCACGATCACCGGCGGCAGCTTGGCGGCCAGCGCCTTTTGCAGCACGTAACGCGTTTGCGGCAGCGGCCCTTCGCTCGCATCCACCAGCACGACCACGCCGTCGACCAGCCGCAGCGCGCGCTCGACTTCGCCGCCAAAGTCGCTGTGACCCGGGGTATCCACGATGTTGATTTTCGTGCCCCGGAAAAACAGCGCGGTATTCTTCGCCAGAATGGTGATGCCGCGCTCGCGTTCCAGTTCGTTCGAGTCCATCACCCGCTCGACCACCGCTTCGTTGGCGCGGAAAATGCCGCTTTGCTTCAGCATGGCGTCGACCAGCGTGGTCTTGCCGTGGTCCACGTGCGCGATGATGGCAATGTTGCGAATCTCTTGACTCATGGTTTTTTGTCTGAATAGCGCGCTCGTGCGCCGGCTCCTCTAAACACAAAAATAGCCGCTCCAAACAACCAGCAGCCCGGATATGTCTCCTTTTGGGGATCGCTTCTCGAGGTGCGGTCGAACCGTTTCCAGTGTAACAGAGCCGACCCGCTTTCGTGTACTATCCTGCCGTAAGAGCCGCAAGAGTAATCGCCAGTTTGGCGGGCGGAATCAGGCAAATGAAGATCGGCTCTATCGTCATTCGCTCGTATGAGTTTGACAAGATGCTCGCGTTCTGGCAACAAGCACTCCACTACGTTCCGAGAGAGCCGGCAACAAGCGGCTCCGGTCGTTCTTCGCGACCCTCAGGGGAAGGGGCCGAACCTGTCTTTGAACCGCGTTTTGAGAGAAACGTTCCGGCAAGCGAAGCAGACTGCACCTCGACCTGTACACAACAATCGAGAGGCGGAAGTCGAACCTTTAACCAGCGTTGGGGCGACCCCCGCTATCCCTGGCGGTATAAACCGGGCCGCGACTTCGTTGTTTTGCAAGATCCCAGCGGCAATCTTTTCTGCGTGGTCGAGAAAGCCGACGGCTAACCGAACCAAGGCAAGGAGGAGGAAAAACTCGTGCGACCGTTTACACTTGACGGGAAGTATGTCTATTTGGTCTTGCCCCTTGTTCTTCTGGCCAGAGCTGCCGCCGTGCCGCAAGAGCGCGCCGACTATTCGAAGATCTTCGATAAGACCGACGTCATGATCGCCGCCCGCGACGGCGTGAAGCTGCACACGGAAATCTATTCGCCCAAAAACGTGTCCGAGCCCCGGCCCATCATCTTCGAGCGCACCCCGTATGGTCTTGCCGACGACGAAAAAGGCTACAGCCGCAAACTCGGCCGCTACGCGGAAATGATTCCCGACGGCTATATCTTCGTCTTTCAGGACATTCGCGGGCGCTACGGCTCGGAAGGCAAATTCGTCATGCAGCGGCCCGTTCGTGATCCGAAAAATCCCAAGGCCATCGATGAAGGCACGGACACCTACGACTCGATCGACTGGCTCGCTAGAAACGTTCCCCGCAACAACGGCCGCGTCGGGCTGCTCGGCGTCTCCTACGGCGGCTGGCTCACCGTGATGGGCATGCTCGAGCCGCACCCGGCGCTCAAAGCCGTTTCCGAGCAGGCTTCCCCCGCCGACATGTTTCTCGGCGACGATTTTCATCACAACGGCGCGTTCCGCCTGAGCTACGGCTTCGAATACTCCACCATGATGGAGACCGACAAGACCAACTTCTCGTTTCAATTGGACCGCTTCGATACTTATGAGTGGTACTTGCGGCTTGGCGCGCTTTCGAGCGCCAACAAAAAATACATTCACGGAGCGCTTCCCACCTGGAACGACTTCGTCGCGCATCCGAACTACGATACCTTTTGGAAGCAGCAAGCCATGCCCTACATCCTGACGCGGCCCAAAGTGCCAAACCTGAATGTCGCCGGCTGGTGGGACCAGGAAGATTTCTACGGCCCCATGAAAATCTACGAGATCCTCGAAAAAGAAGATCCCGACCACCTGAATTATCTCGTCGCCGGCCCCTGGAACCACGGCGGCTGGGCGCACGGCGCGGGCAATTCGCTCGGCCTCATTCCCTTTGGCAGCGACACCGCGCTTTATTTTCGTCAGAAAATCGAGGCCCCATGGTTTGCCTACTGGCTGAAGAACCAAGGCAGTCTCCCTCTGAAAGAAGCCTTGCTCTTCCAGACCGGCAGCGACACCTGGGTGAAATTCGATTCCTGGCCTCCGCGCGAAGCCAAAACGCAGAATCTCTACTTTCACCCCGACAGCAAGCTCTCCCTCGACGCCCCGACCGAGGAATCCGCCGAGGCCTTTGACAACTACACGAGCGACCCCGCGCATCCCGTGCCTTATCGTCATCGCCCCGTCGATATGACCTATCCCGAAGACCACCCCGGCAGTTGGTACACCTGGCTCGTCGAGGATCAGCGCTTCGTGGACAACCGCCCGGACGTACTCACCTGGCAAACCGACGTGCTCAAGGAAGACGTCACGCTTGCCGGCCAGGTCACCGCCAAACTCTTTGCGTCCTCGACCGGCAGCGACGCCGACTGGATCGTCAAGCTGATCGACGTGTATCCGGAAAAATATCCGGAGAAATGGCAGCTCTCCGGCTACGAGCTGATGATTGCCGATGAAGTCTTCCGGGGGCGCTTCCGCAACTCCTTCGAAAAGCCGGAGCCGATCTCGCCCGGCGTGGTCACGCCTTTCAAGATCGATCTGCACACCGCGAACCATGTGTTCAAGAACGGCCACCGCATCATGGTTCAGGTGCAAAGCACCTGGTTTCCCCTCATCGACCGCAACCCGCAAAAATTCGTCCCGAACATTTTTGCGGCCGAGGAATCGGACTACCAGAAAGCCACCGAGCGCATTTATCGCTCGAAACGCTTCCCTTCGAGCGTGGAAATTTCCGTACTCCCTTCCGCCGCGGGAGCAAATTGAAGTAGCGCCTGGTGCGCGGGCAGCCGGGACAAAGGTCAGCTCGTTGGGCTTGCATGGCGTGAAGAATCGCCGCGCCAGCGGCCAGTTCCCTGGCAGACACAGGCAGCCTGCCGACTTCGACAGGCGGCTGGCCGTTCTCGAGGAAAGCCTTTGGGGATCCCGAAGAGTTTTCCATGGCCGCGAGGACCAAGGTACTGCCTCGGAGAAGAACGCGCCCTTGACAACAGAGTCGGAATGCGATATATCGTAACCAGACTATGAAAGAGGATCTGAGCGCCATGCTGCCCCTGGCACCGGCGGCGCTGCACATTCTGCTCGCGCTTGCCGGCGAAGACCGCCACGGCTACGGAATCATCAAGGAAGTCGCGCGGCAATCGGAACATCACTACAAGCTCGGTTCCGGCACTTTGTACGGCAATCTGGAAAAACTCCTCGATCGCGGGCTGGTTAAAGAAGCGACAGGACGGACGAGCAAAGAGGATCCGCCGCGGCGATACTACCGGCTGACGGAATTTGGCCGGCGTGTTCTCGAGGCCGACCTCGTGCGTCTGGAAACCGTGCTGCGAGAAGCCAGGTTGCACCTCCGCGTCGCGGAATCGGGCAAAGCCTCATGAAGCGTGCTATCTACAAAGGGCTGCTCTGGCTGCACCCGGCGAGCTTCCGCAACCGGTTCGCCGACGAAATGCTGTGGATTTTCGACGAAACAGGAGAGCAAGCGGGCTTGCGGGTGTTCACCGACGCCCTCGTGTCGCTCGTCCGGCAATGGACGTTTCATTCCTCCGTTTGGAGAATCGCGTTTGGCGCCTTGGTCAGTTGCCTGTTGCTGGCTGGTTGGTGGCATTTTCAGGAAGCTGCGCTGGCTTCGGCCCTTGGCCGCGGGAATCCCGGCGCGCTCGAAGAGATCAAGCACCGGTTTGCGAAGGGCATCCCTTGCGGGAACACTCCGGCCAGTCGAGTTGCGGCAGCGGAAACCGGGCATGCACCCGCAGAGGCGGACACGCCCTGCGACGTGGCTGACGGCGTCCAGGGCATCGTGGCCGCATTCGGGCAACATCCCGTGGTCGTGATCGGCGAAGTTCATTGGCTAAGGCCGGCGGGCGAGTTCTACGTGCGATTGATCCGCGACCGGAAGTTCCAGGAAACCGTCAACGACATCGTCGTCGAATTCGCCAGTCGCAACAATCAGCCCTCACTCGACCGCTACATCGCGGGTGAAGACCTTGCCATCGAAGAAGTCCGGCACATCTGGCGCGACACGACCAAGGTGGCTTCCTGGGAGTCTCCGATTTACGCCGAATGGCTTGCCGCCATCCGCGAAGTCAATCAAGGCCTTCCGCCGAATCGCCGTCTGCGTGTGCTTGCGGGCGACACGGCTGTCGATTGGCAGCGCCTACAGTCCCACGCCGACTGGGAGGCCCTTGGCGACAATAACCTTTCTTTTGCGGACGTCATCGTGAACGAAGTTTTAAGACGACGGCACCGCGCCCTGGTCGTCTTGGGAATCAATCACGTGAGGAAGTCCCGAGATCGCAACGAGGACGCGACCTCGCGCGTCGAATCCCGTTATCCCGGCTCCACCTATGTGGTTCTGCTGGACAATCGAGGGCTCCTCCAGCCGGCGGCGCAAGAGCTCGTGCGCCTCGACCGGTTCAGTCGAAATGCGCCGATGCTCTGCGAGCTGGCCGGGACCCCTTTGGGAGATGCGACGCACCTTAGCAGCGAGGCGGACGCCTTGCTCTATCTCGGGCCCCCGGAGACGCTCGCCCGGGCGTTTCCGCCGGCGGGAAGTCTTGAACCGGGCTACATGAAGGAACTCGATCGGCGATCCTGGATCGAGTGGGGCGAATTGCGGGCCCGGAGATTTTTGGGCGCCGCCGCCGAATGACCGCGCGACACGAAGCACGGGGTTTGCTCGTGAGAGGAAGGTTGCGGTGCTCGAGGCAAAACACCTCTCGAAATTCTATGGCTCCGTCCCGGCCGTTCAGAATGTGGCCTTGACGCTCGAGCCCGGACAAGTCCTCGGCTATTTGGGGCCGAACGGGTCGGGAAAAAGCACCACGGTCAAAATGTTGACCGGCCTCCTTGAACCGACCTATGGAGAGGTCACCTACCATGGCCAGAACATCCACAAAGATCTGATTGCCTATCGAAAAGTCCTCGGCTACGTCCCGGAGGAACCCAATCTTTATCCCCACCTCACGGGCGAAGAGTATCTCGACATGGTGGGGACGCTGCGGGCCATGTCCTCACCGCGGAAAAGCACAAGGATCGGCTCCCTCGTGGAGCTTTTCTCGCTATGGCCGCATCGCCACGTCACGCTTGGTTCTTATTCGAAGGGAATGCGCCAGAAGATCCTGTTGATCGCCGCCCTCATGGACAATCCGGACGTCTTGATTCTCGACGAGCCGCTCTCCGGGCTCGACGTCACTACCGTTCTCGTGGTCAAGAGCCTGATTCAGGCCCTGAGCGCTCAAGGCAAGTCGGTTTTTTACTGCTCGCATATTCTCGAAGTCGTGGAGAAGGTCTGCTCGCATTTGATTGTTCTGCGGAAAGGCCACGTGCTCGCTCATGGCCCCACGTCGGCGGTTCGCGAAAAGATTGGCAAGTCTTCGCTCGAAGACGTTTTTCTGGAGCTTGTCGAAGACGTCGATGTCACCCAGATCGCAAACGAAATTGTCGAGGTAATGGTCTCTTCATGATTGCACGGACCAGGCAATGGCTCGACGAGCGGCGCAGCGCTTTTTGCCGATCGCCGTTTGGTTGCCTCGTGGGGCTCTTTTTAAACCGCACCTTTCGCGGTGCTGCCGACGCGGACGCAGGTGAACTCGACCTCGGCGTGGCGGTCATCCTTGTCCTCCTGGCCATGCCGGGTTTGCTGGTCTCTTTGCTGATGTTGGAGAAGTACGGCTCCTTAATCCGCTTTCTCGCTGGCCAAGGGGCCTTCGACCCCTCCAAGGCCACCATACCCGATGAATACCTCTTCATCGTCCTTTCGGTGTCCGTGACGGGAGCCGCCGCGCTGTGGCGCTGGGACAGCATCTTTCTCGACCGCCGCGACTACTCGAATCTCGTCCCCTTGCCGCTTTCTCTCGGCACGATTTTCTTTGCGAATTTCTGCGCCATCCTCCTACTGGCGGGCGCGTTCTCGATCGTTGCGAACGGCGCTTCGCTGGTTTTGTTCCCCATAGCGGTCGTGGGGTCCCGCCCGTCTCTTTCCCTGTTTCTGCGGTTTGCGGCCGGTCACGCTGCCGCCGTCTTGGCCGCGAGTGTCTTTAGTTTTTTTGCCATCTTTGCGCTGGCGGGACTGCTGGCAGCCCTTCTGCCTCCTTCGGCTTTTCGCAGAGTTTCGCTATCGATACGTTTTGCCTCGGTCGTCATCCTCCTGGTTCTGCTGGCCACTAGCCTCAGCGTGCCCGATCTACTCAAGCGTCTCTCGGTAGTGAACGCGCAGCGCATTGCCGTCCTGCCGCCGGTTTCCTTCTTGGGGATAGCCCGATCGATTTGGGTCGGAGCGAGCGATAGCTTCAGCGCCGGCATGGCCAGGGCCGCCATGATGGGTGTGGCGCTCGCGGTGCTTATCGCCGTCGCCACCTACGCTGTCAGTTTCCGCAGGTCCTTCCTGCGCCTCCCGGAACTGGCCGATGCCCGTCCCATGACTCGAATCTCTTCGTGGGTGTCTCCGCTGGCCTTTTTTCGCAACCTAGGCTTCCGCCCCTCTCCTCATCGCGCCTGCCGCCAATTCGTGTCGCGGAGTCTTTTGCGCAGTACCGCGCATCTCGAGACCCTGCTGTGCTTTCTGGCCGCTGGGCTGGTGATTTCCGCGGAGACTTTCGCGGCCGGCCCCTACCACGTTTCTGCCGGGCGGAGCACCGCGCCTCCGGTGCAATTTCTCACGATCCCGTTTATCCTGGGCTACGCGATTCTGGTCGGCATCCGTTTTGCGTTCGAGATTCCGCTGGACTTGCGGGCGAACTGGATCTTCCGGCTGTGGCTCGACGCTGACCGGCACGACGCCCGGTCGGTGGCGAGGCGCGTGCTGCTCCTGTTTTCTCTGTCCTGGATGGCACCGCTCATCTTGGTCTCCACATTGGCGTTTTGGGGATGGATGACCGCCCTGCTCCACACCGCAATCTGGTGCGCCTCGACTGTCGTTCTTGTAGAGATTCTGCTGGTTCGCTTCCGCAAGATGCCCTTTACCTGCGCTTATCCTTCCTTCCAGAGCCACTCTCCTCTGATTGTCGTGGGTTATCTGTTTGGGTTTTATGTTTTCAAGTCTTGGGTTCCGCAGTTCGACCAATGGTCCCTGCTGAGTCCCATCAACGCGGTGTGGTTCATTCTGTTGTTAGGGGGCGTCTTCGCGAGCCTGTATTGGTATCGAAATCAGATGCTCGACATGGACAAGCGCCTCACTTTTGAAGACCTTTCTGCTCGGACCTTTTCCTAAGGTCACCGCAGTGGGCGTGCGCGGCGTTGCCTTCACCTTCGGCATGGGGATGACCATGGGACGCGTTCTGGTTTGCAGCCTTTCCGTTGGCGTTCAGCCTGTTTTTCGTCGGCTGCCTTTTTCCGAGCGCCGCTTGCTGAGGGCGCTGGTTTTCGTCGCTACCCTGGATCCCGTCGTGCTGGCCGTACGCATCGTCAGCATGTTCACCGATTCCTCTATTAGGGAAACCTGGACTGGGGCGAGCCGAAGTGTTTCTATTGCTATTGTCCGCCGCTGGTTTGGTCGTTGAGTTTGGAAGAAAGCGGCGAGCCGCCGGATCGCCGGTCCCGGAAATTCCGCCTGTGCGGCACTAGAATTAAACGACCTAGCGATGGTGCGGATCAGTTTCTGTCCAGGCGGTTCATCGCCCGTTGGTCTGTCGAAAGGGGTCTAGGGTTTCGCAGCATTCGAACTGCCTGGCTTCCCGGGCTGGCCGCTTAAGTGCGCCACGCAGGCCGCCGCCGTAAAGCGCACCACATCCTTGTCGTCGTCGAGGGCCGCGCTGATTTTGGGAACGACCGACGGGTCACCGCGTAAGGCGATGGCTTCGAGCGCGGCGGCGCGCACGGCCAAATTCTTGTCGCTGGCCGCTTTCACCAGCGCTTCGGCGGCGTCCGGTTCGGGGTCCTGGGCCAGTTTTTTGGCCGCCGCGGCGCGCACCGGCTAGGAATCGTCTTTCGTCACCGTTTTGAACACCTCGTAGCCGATTCCCGCAAACGGAATAAACCCAATTCCCTGTTCGAATCCCAGTTCTGCCATCTTTTTCTTGTCTTTCAGCGTGTCTAATTGCTCTTTGATCAGCCCTTTGCTCGCGCGTTTCTCGCCGGTCAGCACTTCGAAGTATGTGTCGTAGCCCACATCGTCGTGAAGCAGCAGCAGCGAATTCGCCGCGGCCAGCACCACGCTCGGTTCCGTATGCCCCAGCGCTTCTTCGAGATGGCCCGCCGAACGCTCCGCGTGCATCGAGCCGAGCGCCGTGGCTGCTGCCAACCGCACATTCGGTTTTTCGTCTTGCAATCCTTGAACCGCGGCCTTTTCAGCCCCCGCGCTTCCCGCCAGCAAACCTAGTGCGTGTACCGCCCTGGCCCGTCGCTCGGAATTGGCGTCCTCCAAGCCCTCATGAAGGATTCTCCAAGCCTTTTCGGCCGGCGCTTCCGCGCGTCTCGCGGAATCATTGCTGGCTTGTTTTGTTTGTTCCGTCGGTCGAGTGCGGGACGGAGCCAGGATCACAGCCTGGGCGCCAAGAAAGATAACCGGGCCTAGCGTCCGTATTCGGACACATGTCCGCTTTTGAACAATCCCTGAAGGTATGGCCATGCTGTATCTCCCTGATCTCCGAGATTCCTATTGAAGATAACCAAAAGCACGGGCCAGCAGCGAAGGATCGGAAACGGACGGGAATAATAGACGGCAAGAAAGTGTCTCATTTAGGATCGATTCGACGGGAGGTCTCCAGGATTCCGTATAAATCGCAGCTAAAGACTTGGTCTTAGCGACGTGTAACATTCCGGTTTTCGCGGAATCTGCGCAAAAGGAACTATCTTCCTTGAGACGTGACCTGAGTATCATCATTAGAGATGGAACTTATGTGCGAAAACATTCGTAATTTCAGAAAACACTCTTACGGTTTGTACGTCTATAGATGAAAAGGGGTAAGGGTGACCGTCTATGCCATCGGAAGTCATGTCGATGCAGGAACCGGATAATCCTGTCATTCCCGGGCCAGGTCTGCTTTCTACCGGTCGTTACATTCACTTTGGACCTTTCCGGATCGATCAGCAGAGGCAGGAAGTCACGCGCAACGGGGCCCGGCTGAAGCTCCAGGGGAAGGTCTACCAGACGCTGCTAACGCTCCTTGAAAAGCCGGGGGAAGTCGTCACTCGCGAAGAGCTGCGCGCGCGCCTGTGGCCCGCGGACACGCATGTCAACTATGACGCCAACGTAAATACCACGGTGAACAAGCTGCGCATGGCCCTGGGCGATTCCTCCGACAAACCCCTCTATGTGGAGACCATTCCGCGAAAGGGATACTCGCTCCTGGTTCAACCGGAAATCTCCAATCGCGTTGGAAATACTTATTCCGCGCAGAATGTCTCATCGCGAAAAGAGGCGGAGAAGGCTGCTGCCGGTGCCGGAATGTTCAAGCTCTCCAAGTCGGATTTATGGGTCGTCCTCAGCGCCATCGCCTTGATTCTCACGGGAATGCTCCTCGGCGCCGCAATCATGCGCCTCTGGATGAACCATGCCTCCTCGCTTCCAACTCATCCCCTGGTGTTCCTTGTCTCTCGCATGCTCGAGAAAGTCTTTCTTTAATCCAGCTCGCGAGTAACCGTGCCGCACTATTCGCCGAGAAAACTGCACTCCAATCATCATTGTTTCCATCACCGAGGAAGCTCCTCATGAGCGACGGCCTCGCTCCCTTTTCGTGTAAACTTCTCGCCGCTCGTCATGCTCACCGCCATCACCCGCGGCGTCAGCCCGGCCATCGCGCGTTGCGAGCTTTCCTTCATCGATCGCCAGGCTATTGATCTCGCGCGGGCCCGGCAGCAGCACCAGGCCTACGAAGTGCTTCTCGGGAAATTGGGCGCGCGGGTCATCTCTCTGCCACCCGAGCCCGATCTTCCGGATTCGATGTTTGTGGAAGACCCGGCCATCGTGCTCGATGAAATCGCGGTGATTCTGGCCATGGGTACCGAAAGCCGTCGCGGCGAGGCCGCCTCACTCGAGAAGGAGCTCTCGAAATACCGCAAACTCGAGCACGTCTTGCTCCCGGGAACGCTCGAAGGCGGCGACGTTCTTCGCATTGGCAGAAAGCTCTTTGTCGGCCTCACGAGGCGCAGCAATACCGAAGGCATCCGCCAATTGGCGGACATCGTTAAGCCGCACGGCTACGAAGTCGTCTCCGTCCCGGTGAGCGGCTGCCTGCATCTGAAATCCGCCGTGACTTCGATCGCAGAAAATACGCTGCTTGCGAATCGCACATGGTTCGACACCGCGCCGTTTACAGGCTACCACTGGATTGACGTGGATCCCTCAGAACCGCACGCCGCGAACGCCTTGGCGCTCGGCGGCACGATTATTTTGCCGGCATCCTTTCCCCGCACGCGCGGGCGCATCGGCTCGCTCAATTATCGCGTCACCCCGCTCGATATCTCCGAGCTCCAGAAGGCCGAAGCCGGCCTCAGCTGTTCGAGCTTGCTCTTCGAAAGCTTCTCGAGCTAGCGCCGGCGGCAGTGTACGACTCCGCTCGGGCGAAACTGCCATGGCCGTTTCGGGATAGCGCGGCGTCGGGCTGTTAAGCGCCTTGCGCGTAAGGCCTGGCACGGCCGAGCCCAACCCCATCGTCAGCAGAATCTTCTCGACGCTTTTTGTGGTCTTGACCTCCATGTTCGTCTTTCCGTTTTTGATTTTTTTGTTTTCGCCGGCGTTTTCGGAAGGCGGCCGCGCCTGCGCGTTCTCTGTCAATCGCTCGTTGTTACGGTTCGAGCGTGGCGCACGCTGTTTTTTTGGAGCGAGCTGCTGTGAAGTGCAGGTGTGAGTGTGGAGAACTGTTCAGGCGTACAAGTTGAGACTCTCCACGCCTTAAAGGCGGGGGATTCTTTGGAGTTACTAAGCAGCATGGCTGCTCGTCTCCAACGATGTTTCCTGCTTCACAGGCACATGCTTGAGTTCGCACGCAAGTCTTACTGTGCCTCCACAGGCGGATACCGAGCGTCCCTCGGCTAAGATTCGCAAACCTTCGACA
>WNGR01000234.1_pt1 | contig 57584 bp, 60 predicted proteins | sample 5407581 | NCBI WGS metagenome assembly WNGR01 (sample SAMN13153383, study PRJNA577476) | soil metagenome | isolation source: 80 cm soil or saprolite under Garry oak tree replicate 2 | place: USA:California | collected 2016-06-15 | reverse complement strand
GTCAAGATCATTGGGATCTGGGAGTGTGAGGCTTGACTTTTCACCACTCCATCGTTTTCCTTGTCATGCTGTAGTCGAAATTCTCAATAGATTTTTATTTTTTGTTATGATCTCATATCTATAGAACCTACTACACCTACTGTATTTTTTTTGGGCAGAAAGGACAACAGGAAGGGGGAGATCTGAAACCATCTTTAAAATTTGCATGTGACTGAACATTTGCATCGGACCTACCACATTAGTACTGTACGAGTCACGGAAGTCTCAGTTGTCACGGTGCGCTGTTCCTTACGAAGGAATTTATGCGGTTCATGAGCAAAACGTAACATTACAGTAAGCGGACGTACAAACAAAACTGATCATCATACTGGTATGATCAAGTACTCCAGCACCAGGCGACTTTCATCCCGAATTGGATCAGCCACGTCCTGTAGCTACAAGTAGTTGGCTGATGCCGCCAAACTCTGATTGCAGCGCTCGCTTGTTGCCCTGGATCTAGACCAATGACCAGACGTCATGCGCATTTGCCAATTCAGGTTTGCAGTCTCACACGGTATTTTGCCGCATAAATAAATAAACAAATCATGGCGTCTAAATTTCGAAGAATCCCCAACTGTCTCTTATCTTCGAATCTACTTCGATGCACACCTCAAGAGGACGAGCTAACTTATGGAAAGACGCGGTAGGCGCTCGTACGCCCCCATCCCCCCCGTCGACCCAGGGTAGGGCACGATGACGCGAGGCAAGTCCAAGTCCTCCCTGGGTTCCTGTAACCCCGCAGCCACTGTACCGGACGGTCGTTGTCCTTAGGTCACTCTAGACCTGGTTTACGCAGACCATACCTTATTCACACCACGCGACACCCTTACATGCGCGTTTATCGTGCTTGCTTAGATAGCTTGCGACCACGTTTATGTCGTGAACATACACAGTGGGATGCAGTACAGATGCGGGAACAGAAACAAAAAGACGTGCCGCTTCCGACAATACGTGGGGAAAAACACTGGAAAAACGCATCGGAAATTGCCATTCATGCGTCCGGAGCACCCAGACACCCACAAGCCATCGATGATGCTTGGGTCGGGCTCGGCCCGCCCAGGTCGACCAGACTAGATGGATATGTGCTACTGTCATCGTAGTAAGGGGCGCAAACATTGCATAACTCCATGCGCTTCCGACCGTGTGTGACCACCTGCTGACGTTCATCGCCAGTGTGCACGCTTGCATCGGCTATCGCTTCTCCATTGTCGAGTGCGTGATAGCCATGCTTAATTCGTGTCACACCCGATCGCGCTCATACACAGTCACTCTGTCTGCAGTACAAGGTCCTCTTGTTCACGTTGGTGCGCGCGTTCTAGTTCGATCTGGGCCTGCAGACGGAGGATATCGTGCGTAGGACCTCGCTCGTCGGTCGTCCTCTGTTGCGTTGAATCCCGCTGTGGGACCGCAGCTGCCGCTGCTGATTCTCCCGGCAAACCTGGACTAGATTCTCTCGGTCCTACATCTTCACAGATTAGGTGCCGGAGTGGGCATTACATGGAAGGGTACGCTATAATAACCTTCTCATGCGCACCGCGATCTGGTGCCACGAAGCTACCTACTTCTTACGATGTCCCCAGGTATTCTTCGGAAGCTGCGTGGAGACCCCCAACGCAACGCCCACCACACCAAGAAGCACGATGTACGCAAGTTTTCCACCTAGGACGTTATGCGTCAAGGAGAACGCAAATAGCCAGTCCGCAGAAGCCGGTCCAACAGCGTTCTGAACCGAGGTTGCTACCTGCGAAAGACCATATGCGGCGCCGAGCGACCGTTTGTTCGGAGCGGCAGATGAAGTGTACATATACATCGTACCTGGGGGACCCCACATGCGTCATGAGTATCTACATGAGCCGAGCTGTATGGGGGAATGAAAAACTCACCGTATCCCATATCGAAAACGCACAATGACGACAGCTGCAAAATTATGAGCACCCAGAGAACCATATTTGGGCCACCGCCAGCCACCACAGCCAAGTTTTCGAAAGGGAGGATAGAATAGACCACGGCGCATGAGATGATGCTGAAGACAAAGACACGCCGCAGGCCAAAACGGCTAACGAAGCGCGAAAAGAAAAGAAATTGAAAGATCCCATTCATGCCCCCGTACAAGGACAACCACAAGCCAATGGATGCCGGATTCAGGTTGAGTCCACCATATTCGACCGGCGTCGACCACACAAGCGGAATGTACGACTCCACTACAGCGTTGAGGAGCGCGAGCATCGCGTGATTGATAACAGTAACGACGACTGGCTTCGTGAGCACAGAGCGCAGCGGCAGTGGCTTCTCTGGTTCATTCGGTGGCATGTCTAGATTCGGACTATCGTCCGCTTCTCCCTGAGGAATATCGGAGTTGGATCTTGCAAGCTGGTGCTCCCTAGAGGGCCTGGAATTCATCGTCTGGGTGGGGTCATTGCACAACCGTCTTCAAAGAGCAGGAAAAGAACAAACCTCTTCCAAATACAATGCCGTAATGACAAATGAAGAGCCTGTGAAAGCAGCGGCTACCAGACATGGCAGGAAGTATGGGTAGTCTGCCCAGAAAGGGTGGGAGAAGATCTGTGGCCAGCGATCTTGCGGCCGTGATAAGACACCACCGATCAATGGACTGAAGGAATCTGGCAAGTCAGCTGAAATTTGAGAGAAAGCAGGACAGAACTACGAACCCAATCATATATCCGATTGACCAAGCCACCGGTGGCATTGAAAATCCTCGAGCAACGTTCGTCTCGTCCGTTAGTTCCGCTATCATACTTTTCACGGCGCCAACGTGTCCCTTCACTGCGCCGTGCAAGCACCGGCTGTGATCCTCAGGTCAGTCAGTGGACATAGCTGCTGGGGGCGTGCATAGAGAAACACCTTAAGACAAGCGCCCAGAAGGAATGGGACAAGCCAAATGAGAGAATCGAAAGAGCTGTGCCCACAAGGCAGGACAAAAGAATAGGCTTGCGTCCGACGTGGTCGGACAGGCGATTCCACTGGAATGAGGTGGCAGCCTCAGCCACATAATGAAGAGACACCTGTCAAGCAATTTGGTCCACATCCGCTCTTTTAGAGGGTGTGAGACGCACTATTATACCCGTGTAGTACCCAACCTTCCGCGCATCACCACCGACATCCGGAAGATCTCTCACAAGCTGAAAACAGTGTTCAGCCCTGATAGGTAGGGCTAAGGGCGTACTGAACCTGGTTGAGGTAAGGACTTATCGACTGGGACGTGATAGACTCGGCGAGCCAGGCTGTGAGGAGGATAGAGATCTGGGCCGTCGGTAGCGGCGTCCTCGTCGGACTCAAGTGAGGTATAACTTCATGGTTTGATAGGAAAGGTGTCTCTTCATCGAGTTCATGGTTGTCTTCAAACCTCGTTCGAGACATTGACTATGGGACTGGGTGCCTGAGACGATGTATTTCAGTGTCTACGGCCGGGGGTTATAGGTGCTGGAACCACCCCGCCGCTTATAGATTTTGGCGCTGTAAGGGGGGAAGCATCACGCCATCCCTGAGAAAGAATTGAATCGCTAGCCCTGAGAAAAAGGGTGTTCGAAGAAATTCCGCTGAATTGCTTTGGCCCGGTGACTATCATCGCCGCATTGGGACTCTTTGACGGATCTCACCAAGATCTCACGTTCCGGTCCGCTCTGACCGCTTCATAACTTCAAACTCCGATTTCTTCATCTTTCAAATTCTATCCCACTTGGCTTATTGCAAAAAAGCACTAAACATATTCTGTAGCCTCAACAACACATCGTACATACTTCAGATTGTACATAGTGATGGAAAAACATATTTCCCATTGCATTCATTTTTAAAAATATTTGTTTTGAAGGTCATTCAGAGCGCAAGTTTTTCACCCCCCTTTGTGGGATATCCTGCTCCCTGTGGGCGTGTGGCACTCTTTCCGTGGCTGGTGGACCTGCGTATCGAACGCCCATCGAGTCTACGGAGAATACACTTGTCTATCTCCATGTCCCGGTATTGGCACGCAAACTACGTGCGAAGACAAGCGTGACTCGTGAAGGATACTAAGGTGCTATGGAAGCACGGCCTCCCTATGCTCCGAGGTTGATATACGTTGATACATCCTTCATCTTTGCGCCACCATTGCTACTAGTAGGTGTTATCTACGAACAAGTGACTGCCTTGCTAGGCGGGTTGGCTAACTTCAGTGAGGTTTCGCCAACATGTATCTCAGCCCACGACGTAGATGTATGCAATATCGTTCCTCTTATGATCCTTCCCTGGGGTCACTGGCAGCAGTGCGGGAGACTGGCTACGCATGATACCAAAGTTGGTTTACATCCTTACTAGCTGTACATAACAACACGATACAGGTCTCAAGAAAAGTTAGGGTAGAGATGAAGGGATATGGGCGATGACACTGGTAACGATATCTCCAACAAAAAGTCTTATCGTGACGAAAGTAGATTGCCACGCGGCTTTGCCAATGACTCGGCAAACCCTTGGAACGTCGTTGTCAGGCAGACCTGGTCAAGTCGGCGTTACATTCCCGGAGGCGACAGTTCATTTGACTCCCTCACCGTGTCAAGCGCATTTGTGAAAGAAGAGGGAATGTGGACCGTCAGCACATTATGCGGTACGGTCTTCTGTACTTCTTCGGCGATGTCCACCATCCTAATTAGCGAGGAAAATCGAGAGGAAATTAAACTTCTCCGCCCAAAGCTTAGCGAGGAAGACAGAGCTCTTTGCCCGAAGGAAACAGTATGGAACGAAAGCGGCTTCCTGACGTTTGTGTCATTAGCTGTCGTTGGAAAATAATGCTGATAGTCAACAAACCCTCGGCGTGCGGCAGAGCGACAGATGTCATAGATACACTCATCGCTAACGTCGCCCTGACCATCGGACAAGAAGACGATAACGGGCGTTCTACGATGCCCATCAGCGTCTCATGGCTGTGCGCAGTAGCAGTACGTACCTTTCGGAGCTCCAATGCAAAGTCATGACGTCCTGTGTTCTCTTGAGTGCACGTGTGAAGTTTGTGCCACCGCCAGTGTCGTATTGTAATGCTGCGGTCAACAGCTCACCTGGAGTGCTCGTGAAATTATTTTCGATACAGTTTGTGGGTTCGGAATCGAAGAAGATCAAGCTGTATGCATCCTTCCTAACTCCGCCACCCGACGTTGCGTTGCGGTCAAACGTAGCTTGGCGGGCGATCCAAAAACTATAAAGAGATGAGAAGACTGCCCCGAGTCTGTTATTTGCCCTCGGTTTGATGTGATCGGTCCCAGGAGCGTTGGGAAGTGGTGTTTGGTCTGCCTTTGACATGGATCCAGACCTGAACCCAAAGCGTTGGGACAAACACCAAGGGAACCATGGGATACACACCTGTCAATGACAAATATCCTGTAGTAAATTTTAAATTGGCACGCTGGTAACCAGAGACAGACAACTCACACATGGAAGGCCGACTGCAATAGCGCGGGATTTTTGCAGGTGAAGTGGTGACCATCATTCGATACATCTCCGGAACCGGGAGACGAATTTGTGGTACGTAAAGGCGCGTGGAAAATTGGCAGTATGCAGCTTGGCGGCTGTGCACTGGCTCCACCCCCTTCCGTTGTATGGTCAGGCCCTTCGTAAGTTGTAGTTAATACAGGGCAAGATACGCATGGCAAAAAAGAGGTCGTTATCACCTGGGCACATTGCGTCGCTGTCACGCAAACATTAGACAGCGCATTGTAAAAAACTCGTAGTAGTCGACGTACCACCGTGCGAAATTCGCCTGATCTTCTTGAGAATACGGATCTTCAGGGACATTGATCAAGATAAATCGTGCGGGACTGTGGTCCGTAGTCACCTTTGAAACCTAATAATAATATAAGTGAAGTCAAGCAAAGCGTTCACATGTTGACCCTACCCATTCGGCGCCAGTGGAGACCGTGTGTGATCCAGTCCTTTGGCCGATCAGGATTCGGAGCTATTCTCTTGTCGATGTGCTTGGTTTCGTAATTATGGGAGCCGGAACCGCGGCAAATGTCAACATGAACGTGTCTTCCCATCGACTTGCACACCATATTGCATAGCATTGGCCCCCCATCGTCGTTTGATGAGAATTTGCGTCCCTCGATTTCGAGGCCTGTCTCGTCAGGATCGTCGACAACCCACCTTGTTTGTGACATGGATCCATGACTAGTCTCGTGTTCCTGTTGGGGATGTCCTGCGCTCAGGTCAGTCATAGAAAACGAAACTAGACGATTAAAGCCAAACCGAAAGGCAGGGTGCACAGATAGCCACAATTCTCACACCTAGAGCCAATAAGAACTTGCGAGAGACAGGGTGCGTCACAGCTCACCGACTATCGCAATAATGGAAGGGTTTATTGTCGTTGCTATGGATGTGGGGACCTGGGTGCCCGACCTCTCCAGGCTTGATCACCTTGGCACAGGGGAGGTGCTTGGCAACTAGAACAACGTTGTGTGAATGGGGACAATGGAGAGTTTCAGGGAACAAACCTTGTGTATACTGGGCGTATTCTAAGTTATCGCTGTCCCTTCTGTAAACACAAGCTTACCCTCGTATATTGGAAAGTTGCATGTGTGCCAACAAAGGTAGCTTCGATGGCGTGAGGTTTTGTTTGAATCTCGCATATACCCGCAGAGCACAAGGCACTACAAAAGTGATCTTTGCTAAAGAACGCTGAGGAATGTTTCAGAATAAGGTAATGATAGACGCACCCGCAAAGATGATTTTGGCCAGACTTCAGACCATGTAAGTGACCCATACTACACATTCGGTTACATAGTTGACATGAAGCGGGGCACTCTCTGGCTTCGCACTCGTGATCCGTGTGTTCTGTCTTCCTGAGCGATGTGGCGCTGGGTTAGACTTCTTTGTTGAGAGATAGTATAACTTACAGAGGGATGTAACATGTCCCAGAACATGTAAACAACTTCCCGTTTGGAAGCCTTAAACCAGCCAAGCGGCACGGCTATAGAACGTCGCCTCGATAGAAAGGGCCACACTGAAATGATAGACCTACCTGGCCACACATGTGGACTGGAGCTGAGCAGAGGTGACTGCCGTCGTGTTGAATTGGCTAGCGAGGACCAACATAAGAATATGTGCTATTTGAGAGGCGGGAGGGTCACCTTGACACAAGTCTCCGTACACGCCCGTGCTCCTGAGAGCTCACAAGGTTCTCCGCATAGATGAACCCCAACTTTGCAACTAGTGTGATATGGGTGGAAGAACTCCACTGGGGATGATACGTCCTGAGCTCACATATGATCTCCTGGATGGCCAGCGCTGTGATCATGATAAGTCAGCTAGGTCGATCGTAGAACCGAGCTCGAATAAACGTACGTTTGACCACAGGGCTGTGTTGGGAGACCGTCGCGATCGCAGAAGGAACAACTATGGATACACCTATGGTTGGTCGAGCAGTCGTGGTTGTCTTTGTGCGAACGGCTGCTACGGACACAAATCAAGTTGCAGGAACTGCATTGCGACAGGCAGAGTTCGACGCTGGCCCGTAGATCTATGATAGCATTGCCGAATGTTCGGCGTAACTCTTCGATACTCGCGTGCCCGCCTTTGAATCGCTCTACGTTCGACTCGAGCCAGTTCTCAACGTGAGCTACGCGCAGGTCGACGAGATGAGTTATGTACTGCGCAAGATCGGAGTGCCACGTAGAGTCGTCGACGTGTTGCCTTTGATTGGTCAGATCCCAGGATTCACGCAGAGTTGCGAGTCGACGTTCATGGTCGGCAACTGGGGTATCTGGCCCTGTGAGAATGAATCGCGCTTCGGTATCCTCCGCTTCGATCACAGCGTCCGCATCGAAGTTCTACACTTCTTAGTTTGGCGCAAAGACACTTTTGATTCTAAGCGTACCTTCAGCGGGATCGGCTCGGGGTCGATCTCAGAACATCCGGTCTCCAAGGCATTAGGCAAAATCGCAAGGAGGGAATTCGCGCGATGCATGGCCATAGTTTCTAAAATGGGGACATGAGGAGCGGAGTGTGTCCTAAAACTAGGCGAACGTACGTGACATGGCCCCCCAATCGTTTGCCTATCGGGCGCATCGTGGGTCAGTGATCCACCTAAGCGTGTACTAATCACGTCATTCAAACCTTCAACTTGGCCATCAACGTCTTCAGCGTTAACAAGAATCCCCCCGCAGTATGATGTGACGTCGGCTGCTGGTCGAGAGTCTTTTTCACCTTCCTAAAAAGCTTGTAGAATTCCTTTGACTCGATCACTGGCCACGGGACAATCTTCAAATTCCCCGCGTGAAGACGAGTGATGAAATTAGAGTCTTGTTCATCCTCAACTATCTTCTGGAACTTGAGCGAAAATCTAGGCCTCCATTAGTGAAAGGAGGACCACGTGCGCCTCGAGACTTACTCCTTCGTCACTTCGGCCTCGTCCGAGCCAATGACATCCTCGAGTGGTGCGCAGATAAGAGTAGTGATATCACTTATGACGGAATTCACCCACTTTGATGATGACTAAAAGCGTGGACTGGAAGAGTGACGGATTGGACGCCGGATCCAAAATGGAGGCACTTGACTGGAACGACTGAAAGAGGCCAGTAATATCTCTACTCAGGGCGAAGTTATTTCGGAATAGAACCTACCCGTAGCGTACTCTCAGCACGATAACGAGGATCATGGGTCAAGATATTCACTTACAAGATTCGATATAGCAGTGTTGAAAAGAACAAGAAGGGTATCCTCTTGTGCCGAACGCTCCAAACTGTGTACACCTGTCATTCGCCGTAATTCAGATTCCGCCGAACAACAAGCGACAGGTGGGATCAAGCCTACCTTCGAAATCCAGCGCTACTATAAGCGCGTCGTCGGTAGGAGAAACGGACAACCAAACTCCCTCTAACCAAGGTCAATTATAGTCTTAAATCACGAACACCCCAAAAACCAACCTGTGGTACGCATCGCACTCCCCGCAAAGGAAGTGTCTACGAGATGATTCAGGGTAAAGCTTTTGCCCACTGATTGTTCGCCCATCGAGGATACAACTTTCACTGGCTGGGATTGCCGCAAAAAGGGTCAGGATCATTCCTAGAACTGAGATATGGAGAACTCACTTTCGAGGCCCAATACGACTGAAAAATCGACTCATACCATCCAATCGACAAGCTATCTACGATTCTGTTGACTTCGGCTCCAAGCAACGAAATTTCTAGCTGTGCCGACAGAACGCCATCCTTGAGCGGGACAAATCTGTTCTCGTGTGTGACCGCAATGTGGATAGGAATAAGACAGAGTAAGTCTGCCAGCCATTCGCCAGCTCGGAAGCGGGAGACTGGCCATTCCGGACTAGAAAGGAACGCGCGTGCAAATGAAGTGAACGTCTGTGCGGAGACAGTGATACCTTCGAGGACATCGTCCGTCGGTTTGCGTGACGTCTTTGTGAAACCACAAATCATTTCCGAAAAGTAGGAAGCAAACGGGCGCTGATCGTCGTCAGTGACGAACGTCAGTGTCCTCTGCTGCCTCTCGCTCGAAGATGTTATCGTACGCCGCTTCACTGCTGCCACCACGGGGAAGCGTGTCCAGACCTCCGAGTGGCAGTCAATCAAGCAGTTATGAGTGGTCTCTCTGCTATGGCTCGTTGATGCCTTCGAACGCTGTTCTTGAAACGTGAACTCGGTCGCTTTGCACGTAATATCAAGGACGACAGATCGACAAGTCTGCGCGGTTATGTCGAGACCAATGAGATGGATGTTGTTCCGACCCACGATCGAGGTGAGAAGCGCAGCGTCGAGGTCTACAGGAAAATCAGGAAGTGTAATTGAAATTCCGTCTGTGGACGCGAATGTCGTCCAATGGTACGCCGTCACGGTGGACACGCCATCTTTTTCTTGAACAACGAGCGCGCATGATCCATCAGGGGAAGAGTAGATCGCGCGCGGCACCTGTGGTAGCTGTAGTGAGGCAGGTCTGCGACTAAACATCAGATAAATCATAGAGAAAACGAGAAGTCTCATATACTTAGGCTGTAGCATTGTCAAGGAGAAAATTCTCGCTTGAGCACTGGAATCCACGAATAGTATCTCTTCACGACCATGAACGAAGCACGCGTGAACAATGGATACTCCATTGCTGTAGAAAGGAAGAAGGTCGATTGCGGATCCCATCCCTCGCAAGGACCCACGCTCATCTTCGAACACGAAGATATGGAGCTGCATCTATCGAGCATTTGTTACATGAAGTTATAGGAGACGGTCAGAACGAAAACGTACCCTGGCGGATGAATAAACAGCTAACATGCGCTTCGACTCGTCGAGGGCAAAAAGGCAAGTTTCGCCAATCTTGTCCCGGTGGAATAGCCTTGCAAACGATCGCCCTCGTATGGCAGCGTCAATGCGACTTAGACTCTCGACATAGATTACCATATTTCCATGAGGATCGACAAGGCCCAAGATAATTCGACCTCCTTCAAGGAGGTGAACATATCTAAGTAGCAAGGGTGAATGTGGGGTAACAAGAACAGCCGAGAGCATACTTTACGACAGTCGATGAGGGAACACGGAACGAATGAGTAAGTCGTTTCTCGAGAATAGGTGTCGGTATGCAAGATGGGTCGAGTTGCACTTTCTGGCTCTCGTCGGCGCGCAGGCGCAACAGATGAATATGATATTCTATCTCATCTTCTTGTAGAGACTCTTGACGGCCACTGATATAGTAAGTCTCTGTTTGTTTGAGTGGATGAGACACGCGCAGCTCGGAGAGAACTATTTAAACAAACCCCGAGAGAAGGTTGATTTCCTAACTTCGAAGTGGTCGAGATAGACAATTGTGCGCCTGCACCACGCTAGGTTGTCGGCCCATTTTGGATACAATAGGAGACGTACGATGTGGTGCGCTGTGTAGACACATCCTTACCATGATGAACGAACTTGGACCACAGGATCTGCCGACTGATTCTGGACACCAAGGTGTCAACCTGCTTTGTGAGCAATGCGTAGGCAGTTTCCTCGACATCAATCGCAGCCTCGTGTAGATAATGATCGACGGGAATAGCCTTGAGCTCCGAAAGGAACTGAGAATCAGGCACCGAAAATGCACGTCTGCTGGCGCTTTCCCATAACCCCTCTTTACCACGTGAGGACCTAAAAAGACTTGGTAGCCAAGAGAAGATGCCTTTGTCGTCCTTTCCAAATACTTCGAGAGCTTCCAAGGCACTGCTCTCGTCCTGCTGACTAAGGACAGCATCTGCCACGGACCGGGTCAAGACCGCACTTAGACTTTTCGCAAGCTGTGAGTCCGAATCTAGGAGCAGAATGAACATCATACGCCTCTTCTTGAACTGAAATTCAGAGGTCTTCAAGCATCCCCCGAAGTCGGCTCCACGTATATTACTCCAAAACATCTGCTCCATTCGCGGATAAAAGAGAAAAAGGTCGCGAAGCGAATCTACGGCTTATGTCATAACCATCCGTTGAGGAACAAGAACAATTCTTACTTTCCGCATTGTAAGAGTCACCACTGGGGTCCGCCGGTTCAGCAGAACTCGATTCAGGCAGAAACCCCTGTCGAAGTGATCTATCATCGGTTATGATGAGGATGAGATAGCGCTCCAAGGGGTAGTCAATGCTCACGGAAATGTCTTTAACAACTCGCTGACGACAGCTCTCTGTACTTTGACCCGTACGTCCTCAAAGTCTTGTTCAATTTTCGTCTGCATCTCCTCTTTCTGCTGGGAACTTGAAATGATCTGCTGGAATCGACGCTCTATCTCGTCCTCGCTTCTCTCCAAAGTGTCATGCTCCTTCGAGAGACGAGTCCTCAAGCCTATTGCCGTGATCAAGGATTTCAGCGACGCGCTGTCAAATTTCTCGGAAAGACTCAATACAACTTCTTTTCCCCTGACAAGGCAATTCTATTAAGATGTCGACGAAAGGCAGCAAAACTTACAAACGAAGCCTTATCTGGTCAGCGGTCTGATGGTCGTGTGCAAATGGCTCAACGATCGTCTTCGCTGGCACGAATGTAGTCGTCATGAAACCTTGCACCTTCTCTCCATGAAGAAGCGCCGGGCAGAAGGCCCTTGGGTCGGTGTCCACCCCCGGTGGCGGGGCTTGATTAACAATAAGGGGAGAAGACATCTTGTGACGAACAGAAATCAATGTCACTGTAGGGACAGAGCGTTGTCATATGGTAAGCGTACGATGAATCCCTCTCGGACAACGACGCTCTCTTCTTGATCCTTTGTTTTTGCCACCTTGAAATGATAGAATCGGTTCGAGTCTGCCGAGTCGGTCGATGCGCCGTCACTGTCATCATCGTCGCTCTTCTTGTAGCCTCCATCATCGTCCTCGCTCCACACAATTGCCCTTGAATGATCACTCGAAAGCAAACAAATTAATTGATCGCATAGCTTGCTCAGGTAACTATGTAAATCCAATCGATTAGGAATAGAAGACGGTGGGAAAGTTGACCGTACCGAATGAATGTCACTCTGTTTCGCTGGACGTGGGAAGCCGCACGGTCGTCCCAAGTGGTATCTTCCGGCCAGTAGACGACATAGGCTTGCTCTTCGGAAGTAGACAGGAATGAGCGCACAATATACAATCCCGATCTTAGAACTGGATCAGAACTCCCAACCGCCTGTCCATTCTGTGGCACGAGCAATTTCTGCGCGCTGTCCCTGAGGCGTTAACACACCCAAAAGACACCAAAAAAAGTAAAAACGTACGTGCTGTCATCTACGGCCTTAATTTCACGGAGAACCCTCACGATCTCTTGTTTTGAACCATAGATTCCAAACGGCTTGAGAATAACGTTATCCAGCATTTTGAAGCTGACCTTTGTAATGGAAGAATAAGCACCCGGAGAGAGCCCGTTGATAAATTCTTGGAGAGATTGTTGGGCGATGACAATCTTGTCGACTTGAATACGATGAGCGTAGGCACAATTGATATAAAGAAACGGGATCACCGAGGCCGCTGCTCCCTTGCTCCGTGATTAAATCGAAAAGGGGATACATCCCGTTTACTGGGCGAGACAGACTTGGATCCTTGCTAAGTTGAGCTGATTCCGTGGACTCCACTTCGTTAAGCCTATCGGGCTCAGGAGTCTGGTAGCGGCGCGGGCGCCCGGCTGTCGCGAATGTAGTAAGTACAGTAAATCTCCCACACAAGCAGCGTACTGTAGAGGCTCTTACCATCGACTGTATCTGAAGATAGTACGTCAGGCACTGCGCTCCGATGCCACTGGCGATAGCAGGCCACCTTACCATGTGTGTCACTTTCAGTGTCGGACATGACGGACTCAGATTCTGGACCTCCTGAAGAGGGTCTTTGCGGATACTATGGTTCAACGCAGTAAAGAGAACACAGTGTTGTTGTCGAAGGAATAGCGTTGACTCAGAAAGTGTTGTCGATACTATGGGACGGGCGTCAACGATATCGCCTACAAACATCGTCTTAAAGAACTAAGAAGCGCGGGGCAGTGACGTTATTCTGGGTTCATGATGGGAATGACACATCCTGTCACAGGCAGGAGTGAGGGTCTTAGAGAGGGCGACACCCTCACAGAGAACAGTAATGTTCCAGAAAGGCTCGTTATCAGTCCCCTTATCGTTATTCTTCTAAGTGGTATAGGAAGCTTCCCGGTGAGGTGTTAAGGGACCCCTGCTGGCGGACTCTAGAGAGAAAGAGGAAGGAGGGCTCGTGCCTGGTAAGCGCGTGGGTCCCGTAAAGGGAATAGCGAAGTCGCCGACTCACCACTGACTCCCTTATCAAGTAGTACAATACAGTACCCTATCGCGTAGCCACGCATGTTAATGCCCGTATTACTGTAATGTACTCGCGACTGGCTCCGTAACTTTGCAGGACACTACGACAGAACTCCCCGCCCTCAAAGCCGGCACCTTTGACCAGGCCTCTGGCTGCAATTTTTACTTGCTCGTGAAGTGCTCGCAGGAGACGTCCGGTTGAACGGAAAACGCTATCACGAAGGAGAATCTTGGGAGAATCTCACGCAACGTTTTATCCTGGAGGCAGCCAAGAAGGGGCATCAGCTTGCGCTTGTAGCGGGTCATCCGGATATCTCCATCACCGCCGCAGTATCAAGCTGAGCGTGATTTTCCTTCGCGGACTCGTCTCTGTTCAGAAGCCGCGTGTTGGTCGGGTGATCTGTGGAGCGCTACCAGCGGAGAGATATCTGATCGTTCTCTGGGATTCTGGGCATCTGGCTGCCGAGACTACAATAAAGATCCGATTAAGTAGGGGAATGACCTACACGCATGCTCTGTACCCCTCTTTCTGTCCTGCCTGCTTCCACGAGGACAGAGTTCTAGGACCGCAGCAATGCAGGGGGCTAGCGCAACAAGCTGCGGCCCTGCAGAACTATTGTCTGAGAAAGTGTGAGCTTTACGGAACTTGCCGTTATCGCCGTTATCCCTCGACCTAATTGTCCCATGGACATCTTGTTCAGTTAGAAAACTCCCGGCACTTAATCTCGCGTCTTGGATTGCTAATTTTTCTTATCGATCGCCGTAGAGTACTACATACCCTCCGATGACGGCTGATATCGCGTTTACTGTATGGTGACTAAGGTAGCCGCCATCAGGAACTGAGTCAACTGACACCCCTTATATAGGCGGAAAGTCGTCCATTTTGGCTTGCTCACTCTTCCCTTACAAAACATTGGATTGGATATCTAGTTATAGGATCGGAAGGGAAGAACCCCTTCTTTAACGTGGATAAAAAAACTTTGAAAAAAATTGACAAACTTCTGAGTGATTCAATGTTTTTGTGTGCAAATGCAATTTCTTTGTTTTTAACTTATGTGCTTGGCTTGTCGATCGTGACGGATCGTCCCGTGCGACCTGCGCTCGTGCGCCGAGAATCCCTGCGCATAGCTCAGCCCCGGGAACTGCATCATTGCTAAGCTGAAGTGCGCCACACACCTGTCGCGGATCGTCTCTGCAACTCACAAAGGCTTCGAGAAGTATGACGGATTCCCACTAGTCTTTGGATACGGTTCGAGGGCCGATCGAGTCAGCTTTGCAGGGTTAGGGGATGATGCAATGATGAGTGTTGTGTGTCCTTCAGTATTTGCACTTACGCATACATTATTTCAACTCGATGTAGACGAACCTGAATGTCTCTCGATTCACATGAGCAGTCAGGCCGTAGCGCATCCCCTTCTACACGTGGTAATAATCGTCGGATAGTCACCATAGTCTATGACTAAATGTACAATACATCAATTGATCTTCTATCTATCTGGTACCACTCACTAAGCTACTCCTTACGATGTGCCCATGTGCTCCTCGGAAGCTGCGTGGAGACACCCAACGCAACGCATACACACCAATGAACACGACGTATGCAAAGTCTCCGCACAGGACGTTATGCGTCAGGGAGAACGCAAATAGCCAGTCCGCAGCAGCCGGTCCAACAGCGAACTGAACCGAGGCCGCCACCTGCGAAAGACCATACGCCGCGCCGAGCGACCGTTTGTTGGTAACGGCAGATGAAGTGTATATGTACACTGTACCTGAGTGACCCCAAATGCGTCATGAGTATCTGCGTGAGCCAAGCTGTATGGGGAAAAACTTACCGTATCCCATATCGAGAACGCACAATGACGACAGCTGTAAAATTATGAGCAGCCATACAACCACATTTGGGCCACCACCAGCCAGCACGGCTAAGTTTGGGAAAGGGAAGATAGCATAGATCACGGCACACGAGATGATGCTGAAAACGAAGACACGCCACAGGCCAAAACGGCTGACGAAGTGCAAAAAGAAAACGAATTAAAAGATGCCATTCATGCCCTCGTACAAAGACAACCACAAGCCAATGGATGCCGGATTCAGGTCGAGCCCACCATACTCAACCGGCGTCGGCCACTCAAGCGGGATGTACGACATTGCTGCAGCGCCGAGGAGCGCGAGCATCGCATAATTGGCAACAGTTACGGCGACTGGCTTCGTAACCACGGAACGCAGTGGCAGTGGCTTGTCCGATTCATTTGGTGTTATATTAAGATCTGAACTATCGTCCGCTTCTCCCCGAGGAGTATCAGAGTCGACGCTTGCACGCCAGAGCCTCTGTGAGGGCCTCGAATTCATCGTCTGGGAGATGTCATTACACAACCCTCTTTAAAGAGCAGGAAAGAACAAACCTCTTCCAGATACAATCCCGTAATGACGAATGAAAGGCACGTAAGAGTAGCGGCTACCAGACATGGCAGGAAGTATGGGTAGTCTGCCCAGAAACGGTGGGAGAAGATCTGCGGCCATCGACCTTGCGGCCGTGATAAGACACCACCAATCAAGGGACTAAAGGAATCTGGCAAGTCAGCTGAAAACTGAGAGAGCAGGACAATACGACGAACCCAATGACAAATCCGATTGACCAGGCCATTGGTAGCATTGAAAATCCTCGGGCAATGTTCGTCTCGTCCGTTAGTTCTGTCGTCATACTTCTCACCGCGCCGTGCAAGCACCGGCTGTGATCCTCAAGTCAGTCAGTGTACATCGCTCCTGAGTGTGTGCATAGAGAAACACCTTAAGACAAGCGCCAAGAAGGAATGGGACAAACCAAACAGGAGAATGGAAAGAGTTGTGCCCACAAGGCAGGACAAAAGAACAGGCTTGCGTCCGACGTGGTCGGACAGGCGACTCCACTGGAACTAAGTGGCAGCCTCAGCCGCGTAATGGAGTGACACTTACAGTATCACGAAGTTTGGTCCATAGCCGCTCTTTTAGAGAAATAAGATGCACTATTATCCCCGTGTAGTACCCAACCTTCCGCGCATCACCACCGACTTTTGGGAGCTCTCTCACGAGCTGAAAACAGTGTTCAGCACTGATAGGCAGGCTAAGAGAGTACTGTACCTGGTTTAGGTAAGGACTTATCGACTGGGATGTGATAGACTCTGCGAGCCATGCTGTGAGGAGGATGGAGATCTGGGCCGTTGGTAGCGGCGTCCGAGTCGGATTCAAGTGAGGTAGAACTTCTTGGTTTGGGAGGAAAGGAGTCTCTTCATCGAGTTCATGGTCGTCTTCAAACCTCGTGAGACATTAACTACGGGACAGGGTGCTTGAGACGACGTATTTCAGTGTCCGCGGCCCGGGGCTATAGGTGCTGGAACCACCCTGGGGATGCGTCACACCATCCCTGAGAAAGAATTGGGTTCGCTGGCCCTGAGAAAAAGGGTTTTCTGAGATATTTCCGCTGACTTGCTTTGAATGACTGTCATCACCGCATTGGGAGGCTTTGACGAATCTCACGGTCCGGTCCGCTACTCAACGTTACTCAACTTCAAACTCCGGTTTCTTCGGTTTTTTTGTCTTTCATATTTTACAACAACAATCAAAAGTAAAACATGATAAAATAAAGCAAAATAACTCGTACTAAACAACACATTTGTGGATCGTGTCTCGAATGCGTAGGAGGGAGCGAGGTAGGTGCCACCCTCTTTGCGCCCCCTTTGCGAGGAACGGGAGGACGCGCGAACGGTGGGGGTGCGCGGAACGGAGGGCCGGTGCTGGCGAACCTAGACTAGATTCTTTCGATCTTACATCTTCGCAGATTACCTGCCGAAGCGGGCATTACATAGAGGGATACATTGTAATAATGGACATCTTCCCATGTGCACTGCGATGCGACATTAAACGGAGCTGAGCAGATCAGAGTACGTCAATGATAGAGACCTTGCATAATTTGAGAAGTGAAGACAAGCTCTCTCGATCTAGGATTAGGGGATGAGTGTTGTGTGTCCTTCGGTATCTGTACGTCTGCACACACCGTTTCAACCTTATCCACTCGATGTAGATAAACTTGAACGTCTTTCGATTTACACGAGCAGAGTCAGGCCGTAACGCATCGCATTCTACACGCGGCAATAATCGTCGGACAGTCATTACATACAGTCTGTGACAAAATGTGCAATATATCAATTGATCCTCTATCTATCTGGTACCAGTACCGTACCACTAAGTTACTCCTTACGATGCGCCCATGTGTTCCTCGGAAGCTGCGTGGAGACCCCCAACGCAACGCACGCCACACCAACGAGCACGATGTACGCAAAGTCCCCGCCCAGGACGTTATGCGTCAGGGAGAACGCAAATAGCCAGTCCGCAGTAGCCGGTCCAACAGCGTACTGAACCGAGGTCGCTACCTGCGAAAGACCATACGCGGCGCCGAGCGACCGTTTGTTCGGAGCGGCAGATGAAGTGTACATGTACATTGTACCTGTGTGATTCCACGTGTGCTATGAGTATCTACGTGAGCCAAGGTGTATGGGGATAAACTTACCGTATCCCATATCGAAGATGCACAATGACGATAGCTGTAAAATTATGAGCAGCCATACAACCATATTTGGGCCACCGCCGGCGACCACGGCTAAGTTTTCGAAAGGGAAGATAGCATAGATCACGGCACACGAGACGATGCTGAAAACAAAGACACGCCGCAGGCCAAAACGGCTGATGAAGTGCGAAAAGAAAGCTAATTGAAAGATGCCATCCATGACCCCGTACAGAGACAACCACAAGCCAATGGATGCCGGATTCAGGTTGAGTCCACCATACTCAACCGGTGTTGACCATACAAGCGGGATGTAGGACATCACTGCAGAGTCGAGGAGCGCGAGCATCGCATAATTAGCAACAGTAATGATGACTGGCTTCGTGAGCACAGAGCGCAGCGACAGTGGCTTGTCCGCTTCGTTTGGTGTCCTATCTGGATCTAGACTATCGTCCGCTTCTCCCTGATGAGAATCAGAGTTGACTCTCGCAAGCTGAAGCTTCTCTGAGGGCCTCGAACTCAACGTCTGGGAGATGTCATTGTACAGCCCTCTTCAAAGAGCAGGAAAGAACAAACCTCTTCCAAATACAATGCCATAATGACAAATGAAAGGCATGTAAAAGTAGCGGCTAACAGACATGGCAGGAAGTATGGGTAGTCTGCCCAGAAACGGTGGGAGAAGATATGTGGCCAGCGATCTTGCGGCCGTGATAAGACACCACCGATCAAGGGACTAAAGGAATCTGGAAAGTCAGCTGAAAATTGAGAGGAGGCAGGACAATACGACGAACCCAATCACAAATCCGAGTGACCAAGCCACCGGAGGCATTGAAAATCCTCGGGCAATGTTCGTCTCGTCCGTTAGTTCTGCCATCATACTTCTCACCGCGCTAATGTGTCCCTTCGCCGCACCGTGCAAGCACCGGCTGTGATCCTCAAGTCAGTCGGTGTACATCGCTCCTGAGGGTGTGCATAGAGAAGCACCTTAAGGCAAGCGCCAAGAAGGACCGGGACAAACCAAACAGGAGAATGGAAAGAGTTGTCCCCACAAGGCAGGACAAAAGAACAGGCTTGCGTCCGACGCGGTCGGACAGGCGACTCCACTGGAACGAAGTGGCAGCCTCAGCCGCGTAATGGAGTGACACCTACAGTATCACGAAGTTTGGTCCATATCTGCTCTTTTAGAAAGATAAGGCGCACTATTATCCCCGTGTAGTACCCAACCTTCCGCGCATCACCATCGACATTCGGAAGCTCTCTCACGAGCTAAAACAGAGTTCAGCACCGATAGGCAGGGCTCAGAGCGTACTGTACCTGGTTTAGGTAAGGGCTTATCGACTGGGCTGTGATAGACTCTGCGAGCCAGGCTGTGAGGAGGATGGAGATCTGGGCTATTGGTAGCGGCGTCCGAGTCGGATTCAAGTGAGGTAGAACTTCTTGGTTTGGGAGGAAAGGAGTCTCCTCGTCGACTTCATGGTCGTCTTCAAACCTCGTGAGAGACATTGACTACGGGGCCGGGTTGAGACGATGTTTTATGGTGTCCAAGCTTGTGTCCATGGGTTATAGCTGCTGGAACCACTCCGCCACTTATGGATTTTTACGCTCTTCTGCTGGTGGAAGTAAAGAGTGATGGTGACTGTCATCGCCGCATACTCGCCGCATTGGGCACAGCCTTGTGGGTATTCCAGCTAGAGTCACGGACTTCTCAGTTGTCACATCAGACTGCGGTCCGGCATACACGGTCGGAAGCGCATGCATGCGATGTTCGCGCTCCTTACCATGACAATGGTAGCACATATCCCTCTCGTCTGGTCGACGTCGGTCGAGTTAGGCGGGATGAGGCCGAGCCTAATAGCCTAGCAGCCTGTCGAGCAGGCTGTGGATGTCTGTGTACTCGGGCCGGATGCATGAATGACATCTTGAATGACATCTTCCAATTTTTTTCCCACGTAGTATTGTCAGACTCAGAGCGTCTTTTTTTGTTGGGTTCCGCATCTATACTGTATCCCGCCGTGTATGTCTGTACAGACGTGGTCACAAGCTACTAAGCAAGTATGGTAAATGTGTATGTAAGGGCGCCGCACAGTGTGAACGCAGTATGGTCTGCATAAACCAGGTCTAGAGTGACCCATGGACAATGATCATACAGTAAACTCATATAGTAAGCTGGCTGTGGGGCTACGGGAGTATTTGTGTAACGTCATCATGCTCTGCGTGGCAGAGGGGGTTGCGTCACCCTGGGTCCTCTTTCCTTAAGTTAGCTCGTTCCCTTGAGGTGCCAGTGTGCGAAGATAACAGACGGTTACTGTAGGGATTCTTCGAAATTTTAGACGCCATCATACATCATGACTTATTTATTTACTGATGCGGCAAATACCGTGTGAGGCCGCAAACTTGAATTGGCGACCTTGCATAATCTAAGAAGACGAGTTCTTTCAATCCAGGATTAAGGGACGACGAGCGTTGTGTGCCCTTCAGTATTTGTACTTCCGCGTACATTGTTTCAACCGCATCGGCTCGAAATAGATGAACTTGAACCTTTTACACGTGGCAATAATCGTTCACAGTCTGTGACAAATGTACGATACGTCAATTGATCCTCTATCTATCCGGTGCAACTTAGCTACTCCTTACCACGATGCGCCCATATGCCCCTCGGAAGCCGCGTGGAGACAGCCAACCCAACGCACGCCACACTAACGAGCACGACGTACGGAAAGTTTCCGCCCAGGACGTTATGCGTCAGGGAGAACGCAAATAGCCAGTCCGCACCAAATGGTCCAACAGCGTACTGAATTGAGGTCGCCACCTGCGCAAGACCATACACCGCGCCGAGGGACCGTTTGTTGGGAGCGGCAGATGAAGTGTACATATACATTGTACCTGTGTTGCGTCATGAGTACTGCATGAGTATCTATCTACGTGAGCCAAAAAGGTGAAAACTTACCGTATCCCATATCGAAAATACACAATGATGACAGCTGCAAAATTATGAGCAACGACGCAACCAGATTCGAGCCACCGCCAGCCCGCACGGCCAAGTTTTCGAAAGGGAAGATGGTATAGATCACGGCACACGAGACGATGCTGAAAACGAAGACGCGCCGCACGCCAAAATGACTGACAAAGCGCGAAAAGAAAACGAATTGAAAGATGCCATCCATGACCCCGTACAAAGTCAGCCACAAGCCAATTGATGCCGGACTCAGGTCGAGTCCACCATACTCAACCGGTGTTGACCACACAAGTGGAATGTACGACATCACTCCAGAGTCGAGGAGCGCGAGCATCGCGTAGTTGGCAATAGTTACGACGACTGGCTTCGTGAGCACAGAGCGCAGTGGCGGTGGCTTGTCCGATTTATTCGGTGTCATATCTAGATCCGGACTATCATCCGCTTCTCCCTCAGGAGTATCAGAGTTGACTCTTGCAAGCTGGAGGTTCTCTAAGGGCCTCGAATTTATCGTCTGGGAGAAGTCATTGCACAACCGTCTTTAAAGAGCAGGAAAGAACAAACCTCTTTCAGATACAATGCCGTAATGACAAATGAAAGGCACATAAAAGTAGCGGCTAACAGACATGGGAGGAAGTATGGGTGGTCTGCCCAGAAGGGGTGGGAGAAGGTCTGTGGCCAGCGATCTTGCGGCCGTGAGAAGACACCACCGATCAAGGGACTAAAGGAATCCGGCAAGTCAGCAGAAATTTGAGAGGAGGTAGAACAATACGACAAACCCAATCACATATCCGAGTGACCAAGCCACTGGTGGCATTGAAAACCCTTGGGCCATGTTCGTCTCGTCCGTTAGTTCCGCTATTATACTTTTCACGACGCCAATGTGTCCCTTCGCCGCGCCGTGCAAGCACCGGCTGTGGTCCTCAAGTCAGTCAGTGTACCTCGCTCCTGAAGGCGTGCATAGAGAAGCACCTTAGGACAAGCGCCCAGAACGAACGGGACAAACCAAACAGGAGAATGGAAAGAGTTGTTCCCACAAGGCAGGACAAAAGGACAGGCTTGCGCCCCACGTGGTCGGACAGGCGATTCCACAGGAATGAAGTGGCAGCCTCGGCCGCGAAATGAAGAGACACCTATCATGCAGGTTGGTCCATATCCGCTCTTTTAGAGAAATAAGACGCACTATTATCCCCGTGTAGTACCCAACCTTCCTCGCATCACCATCGACATTCGGAAGCTCTCTCACGAGCTAAAAAAACGGTGTTCAACACTGATAGGTAGGGCCAATAGCGTACTGTACCTGGTTGAGGTAAGGACTTATCGACTGGGAAGTGATAGACTCGGCGAGCCAGGCTGTGAGGAGGATGGAGATCTGGGCTATTGGTAGCGGCGTCCGAGTTGGCTTCAAGTCAGGTAGAACTTCTTGATTCGGGAGGAAAGGTGCCTCCTCGTCAAGTTCATAGTTGTCTTCAAACCCCATGAGAGACATTGACCATGGGACCAGGTTGAGACGATGTGTTATGGTGTCCAAGGGTTATTGCTGCTGGAATCCGCCACTTATGGATTTTTACGCTATTCGGTCGGTGGAAGTAAAGGGGGATGGTGACTGTCAACGCGGCATACTCACCGCATTGGGCACGGCCTACGGTTCCTGCAGGGATCCTTCGAAATCTTAGACGCCGTCATGATTTGTTTATTCGCTGATGCGGCAAATACCGCGTGAGGCCGTAAACTTGAACTCGAATCAGCAGTCTACTACTGTACAGTACTGTAGTTAGTCATAGAGACCTCGCGAAATGAAGACAAGTTCCTTCAATCTAGGGTCAGGGGATGACGCAATGTTATTTGATACAGTACGTTTGTTTCAACCGTACCGGCCCGGGCTCAATGTAGATGAACCTTCTACACGTGACAATAATCGTCGGACAGTCATCACAGTCTGTGACAGATGTACAATACTTTACGTCAATTGATCCTCTATCTATCTGGTACCACTTAGCTACTCCTTACGATGCGCCCATGTGTTCCTCGGAAGCTGCGTGGAGACACCCAACGCAACGCACACCACACCAACAAGCACGACGTACGCAAAGTTTCCGCCCAGGACGTTATGCGTCAGGGAGAACGCAAATAGCCAGTCCGCAGCAGCCGGTCCAACAGCGCTCTGAATTGAGGTCGCCAGGGAAAGACCATTCGCTGCGCCTAGGAACCGTTTGTTGGGAACGGCAGATGAAATGTATATGTACACAGTAGCTGAGCAACCCCACCCCACGTGATCATAAGCACCCGTGTGCGCTAAAGTGTATATATGGCGCAAAAAACCTACCATATCCCATTTCGGAAACGCCCAACGACGACAGCTGCAGGATTACGAGTAGCCATCCAACCGGATTTAGGCCACCGCCAGCCGTAAAGCGTCGGGCTAAGTTTTCGAAAGGGAAGATGGTGAAGATCACGGCGCACGAGAAGATGCTGGAAATGAAGACACGCCGCGTGCCAAAGCGTCTGATGAGGTGAGAAAAGAAAATGAATTGAAAGATGCCGTTCATGCCCCCGTACACAGACAACCACAAGCCAATGGATGCCGGACTCAGGTTGAGCCCACCAAACTCAACCGGTGTTGACCACACAAGCGGAATATAATCGGCAGCTACCACGTTGAGGAGCGCGAGCATCGCGTGATTAGCAACAGTAATGATGACTGGCTTCGTGAGCACAGAGCGTAGTGGCAGTGGCTTCTCTGGTTCATTGAATGGCATGTCAGGATCTGGACTATCGCCGGCTTCTCTCTGAGTACCAGAGTTCCCCCTTGCATGTTGGAGCTTCTCTGAGGGCCTCGAATTCAACGTCTGGAAGTCGTCATTGCACAACCCTCTTCAAAGAGCAGGGAAGAACAGACCTCTTCCAAATACAATGCCGAAATGATAAATGAAAGGCATGTAAAAGCAGCGGCTAACAGACACGGCAGGAAGTATGGGTAGTCTGCCCAGAAACGGTGGGAGAAGACCTGTGGCCAGCGATCTTGCGGCCGTGACAAGACACCACCAATAAAGGGACTAAAGGAATCTAGGAAGTCAGCTGAAAATCGAGAGAAAGCAGGACAATATGACGAACCCAATCACATATCCGAGTGACCAAGCCATCGGTAGCATCGAAAATCCTCGAGCAATGTTCGTCTCGTCCGTTAGTTCTGCTATCGTACTTTTCACCGCGCCAATGTGTCCCTTCACTGCACCGTGCAAGCACCGGCTGTGATCCTCAAGTCAGTCACGTACATCGTTCCTGACGGTGTGCATGGAGAAGCACCTTAAGGCAAGCGCCAAGAAGGAACGGGATAAACCAAACAGGAGAATCGAAATAATTGAGCCCATAAGGCAGGACAAAAGAACAGGCTTGCGTCCGACGTGGTCGGACAGGCGATTCCACTGGAATGAAGTGGCAGCCTCGGCTGCGAAATGAAGAGACACCTATCATGCAGGTTGGTCCATATCCGCTCTTTTAGAGAAAGTAAGACGCACTATTATCCCCGTGTAGTACCCAACCTTCCGCGCATCACCACCGATATTCGGGAGCTCTCTCACGAGCTGAAAGCAGGTAGGTGTTCAGCACCAATGTGTAGGTCTAACAGCGACCTGTACCTGGTTGAGGTAAGGACTTATCGACTGGGATAGGATGGACTCGGCAAGCCAGGCTGTGAGGAGGATGGAGATCTGGGCCATCGGTAGCGGCGTCTGAGTCGGATTGAAGTCAGGTAGAACTTCTTGGTTTGGGAGGAGAGGTGTCTCTTCATCGATTTCATGGTTGTCCTCAAACCTTGTGAGAGACATTGACTACGATGTGTTTCGGCGTCCAAGGGTTTATCGCTGCTGGTATCACTCCGCCACTTATGGATGTTTGCGCTATTCTGCGAGTGGGGGTGAGGGGGGAAGCGTCACGCCATCCCCGAGACAGAATTGGATTCGCTACTGGCCCTGAGAAAAGAGTTTTCGGAGAAAATCCGCTGACTTGTTTGGGTGTTGTCCCCGCATTGGTCGCCGTGTATTGGCGTCTAAAGAAGTTCTGGAGTTTTCAGTCGTCTGACGTGTTGCGGCGCTGTTACGTACTTACTGTACGAAAAGATACACCGTTTACAGCAAAATCCAGGCCCTTTTAGGCCCCCCGATCGACAGTACTCAGTAAGTTATCAGTTCCCACACGTAAGACGGCGACCGAGAGGTATTCATCATCTCCGGGGCATCGCGAGGCCTCTTCTTACCCGCACATTCGCACATCTCGAGGCACTATTCCCGTACATCTCGCACCCGATCGACATCCTTCAAGTTCAGCAGCATCGAGGAGATCCCGGACACCTGCGATCACCGTGGACATGAGCGCTCGCCCGAGCACGCCCACGCTGCTTGCGCCAGCGGCAGTCACCGTCACCTTGGTGAAGCGGCTCCTGAGCGCTGCGCGGCCCCAGCGACCGGCTGCCGGCGCTCTCCATGCACAACATCGAGCAGTTCCTCCCCCGGAGGTCAGCCACATCTCCGGCTCCGGGCACCTCCTTGCCAACATCTTCGTTCATCACAGATGTCGAGTTGGTAATGCGGGCAGACCTCCAAGAATCCTGAGGCTCTGTATTACAACTACTTAGTACAGTCAGAAAATTCTACACTCTCCTATTCAGTGCGACTGGCGAGACACAATCACGATGGTTCCCGAATACGATTGAAGAAGTGGAGCATTAGCGCATTAATGAGCCCCGCGTCTTTCTCAGCGACTCCGCAATGCCCAAGAATGTCTCCGCGAGTCGCACCTTAGGTATGTCAGCCGTGTTTGTTCGCGCGCGCTGCGTGAATGCTCACCGTATCAAGAGCTGAAGTGAAAGACGAAGGAATCCTTGCTGCTGCAGGGAACAAGGGGTCGGGGGGAGCTTTTTGCTGTATTTCGAGGGCAAGTCGCGCCATCGTGCGGAGGGTAGGGTAACTTCGGCTAAATGAAACAGAAGGAAAGGACAGCAGGATAGCCAGCCTGTCAGCGACCTATTGGTATACGTAGAAAAGAGACTCACCCATTAGGGCCAAAGGCAACAGCATGAAAAGAAAGCGGCTTTCTAATCGGCCGGTTAATGATCCGTTGGTCATAGGAAGAGCCCAACCTACCCATGCTGGATCGCGGAGCGACAAAGATCTTGGATTGCCGTTTCCGGTAGCGAGCATTCCCCATCCGAGAGGAAAATCATGATGGGTGTTCTATGAATTGCAAGGGGAAGGTTATAATGGCACCAGAAGGAAGAGGCTGAAAGATAGGATTGCGAACCTTTCCGTGCTCCAGTTATCCGCCATAACTGTTTGGCCAGCTTGGAGCGCCTCCGCAAAGTTCGTTCCCCATTCGGTCTGCTCATTCAAGACAATGTCTAAGAGTTGGTCTGCGGAGCTCGTGAAATCGTTGACCACTACGCTTTTCGTCGTGGCGTTGAACAGAATAACGCTGTATGCATCACGCCGTGCCCCAATTGACTCTGTCTGTTGACCCGAGGTAACAGCTGCGTGACGAGCGGACCAGAAGCTGTATAGAGCAGAATAAACCGCGCCGAGCCTGTTATCTGCCCTCTCCTGGATTCGGTCTGTTGCGGGTGCGTTTGCTAGGGGCCGACGGTCAGTATTCGACATAGAAGAAGATCTGACACGAAGACATCAGATTTACGTGCGCCAGGAAGCTGACATCACTTGACCTGTCAATGACAAATATCCTGCAGGACATGGGGTGCTTAATTAACACATTCACGCGCGAAACCGGTAGACTTACACATGGAAGGCTTGTTGCACTACGGCGGGATTCTTGCACGAAAACATATGTCCATCATTGGATATGTAACCAATTCCATCCACAGGGTCGTTGGTACTCTTCGGGGGATGAAACATGGGTAGTGTGCAGTACGAGGGCTGCGGCTGCCCATGTGCCGTCTCGGTCACCGAGTGTTCGGACCCTATTTGAAAGAGAGGTAAGTAGTGAACGTGTGAAAACGAACTGAGCTTCTGGCATACCCGAGCACATGGCGTCGCTATGGAATACGATTAGTAACTCTGCGAACGCTCGACGTGTCAATCACACACCATTTACCAAAGTTGACCCGTTCGTCACGAGTGTATGGGTCTAGTTGTAAGTCTCAGCACGAATCTCAGAGAACTCGCAGGAAAGGTGAACTCGTGACCTTTGAAACCTGGTATTGAAGACGACGTATTAGCTTAGAAGAGGTATCGAGAAACGCGGCGTGTAACGAACCCATCCTACGCCAGTAAAGGCTGTGAGTGACGGCATCCTTAGGTTTGTCCGGATCAGGAAGCATTCTGTCGTTAATATGCTGTACTCCAACACTGTCGCAAGGTCCATTCCGGTCAGCGCGGCAGTAGTCAATATGGACGTGTCTGCCCATTGACGAACAAACGAGGTTGCACATCATGGGTGCACCCTCATCGTTAGAGGAGAATTTGCGACCTCCCAATTCAAGACTTGCGCCATCAGGACCATCGACTGCCCAACGGGTCTGTGTCATGGACCCGTGACTCGTTTCGTGTTCCTGCTGGGTATGACCTTGATGAGAAGAAAAGTGTGAATTAGTTGCCATGGCTTATAAGCTAGATCCTTACCCAGGGGTAAGGTACAAAAGTAGCCACAGTTCTGGCAGCTGGGCGGTTTCGGTTAACTGCATCACCACAGAGGCATGCCGCGAAAAAACGTACCGCATTTCGCAGAAATGGAATGGTTGACTCTCTTTGCTGTGTATGTGTCCACCCACATGCGACAACAACCCCGGTGGAATAGTCAGGACACACTGCATCCGTTTTGCAACTGCGGTGTTAGAGGTCAATGCCACACCCCGCATCCTACCGTACCAGAACGGACCTTGTGTATACTGATTGGCAAATCGTTTCAAATCAGAGATGCATCGGAAATTTCCCTTTCGTACTCACCTTAGTGTACTGGAACGTCTCATGTCTGCCGGTAAAAGTAGCTTCGATGGACTGGGGCGACGTGTCAAATTGGCAAATCCCTGGTGCCGCACATGGTTTCGAACACAAATGGGCTTCTCTGGTTGCATACTTCAGTTGCTCGTCTGAAGCGGGAAGTTCATATAGCGTACTGACCCACACAAATGATGCGCGTCGGGAGTAAGCCCGTGGAGGTGCGGCTGATCACAAAGTCGCTTGCAGAGCTCGCACGTCGCTGGACAGAGCCTCAGATCGCATGAATGTGAGTCGTGCTCTTGGTCGCTATAGAAAGGCCAATTGGTCGGAAGCCGAACAAAGTCGGAGATGACACATGCCTAGGAATACTGCAGCTTCCCGGACAGGTGATCGTCTTCCCGCCCGGTAATTCTACGTTTCTGAGGGCACAAGGCTGACGAAATGACGTATCCATGAGCGAACACATATCCGTCAAATCAGGTGGAATCTTACTTCGCCGCACATATGTACAAGTGCAGAGCACATATGCTCGTCTTCGGCATGTCCCACAACCTGGCATTGCATAAGCTCGAGCTGAAATGGAGTCGCATCTACCCACCTTGGTGCAATCTTGTAGACAGCCACGCCTTCCCGACAATTTACAGGGATCGCCACACAGGTGAGCGTTGACGATACAGCTGCTGGCTGATGAGAAGTAGAAGCATCAGAGCACCCGCCCCACGTACACGTGCTTCCCCGGATGTCCGGCGCTACGGTATCGTGAGCCGAGAGCAATCAAAGCGGGACAGTGAACGTACGCTGAGCCGCAGAGCTTCATAGAATCCCCACAAAATTCACAGTTGTGCACACACTTGTGGGTGGTTCGACAGCTGTGGTCGCCCTCATGTAGCCGACTGCGAATACAGAAAAGGTGGCATGACGCGCATTGGGCTCTGCAAAGTTGGACATTAGCCGTCATCTCAATGACCAATCTGTCGAAACTTCTGCGTAGATCCTCGATGGCAGCATGACCGCCTTCGAACCTCTCCAAATTCGAGTCCAACCAATGTTTGACATGGTTAACGCGCTGGTCAACTAGCCGACCTAGGTGCGATGCGAGTTCTCCCACCCATTCAGAGTCAGGCATAAGTTGTCGTGGCGTTCCAGGGTCCTGTGACTCCAGTAGGGCGGCGAGATACATTTCGATCTCGTCTGGTGGGGGTTGCTCGTGGTCAAAAATAGCGAAGCGTGCCACCGTGTCATCGCACTCCACAGTCAGGTCGGAATCAAAGTTCTGCGAACTATATCAGATATGCCGTTCACAACCCTGAGGGTCACTACGAACCTTGAGGGGCTCTGGCTCGGGATCAATCTCGGAATACCCTGTAGCTAACGCGATTGGAAGGAGCGCGGCGAGCGATTTGGCACGATGCTCTGCCATGGTATCTGTTGGAAGAGTGAATAAGACGTGCAAATAAAAGCGAAGCGACGACGAACGGGAAAGCGCTCCCCAGTCATTAGCCTACGAGTAGACATTATGAGCCTCAACCTTGACAAAAAAAGTGGGAGCGTACCTTCAACTTCGCCATAAGGGTCTTGATCGTGTGAAGGAATTCCCCCGCAGCCGGGTGCGAGATCTTCTGTAAGTCGAGCCGCTTTTTAAGTGTTGCGAACAACTTGTAGAAATTTCTTGACTCGATCACAGGCCATGGAATGATGTCTAATTTGCCGCCGTGGAGGCGAGAGATGAAGTTGGCGTCTTGCTCTTGCTGCACGATCTGCTGGAACTTGAGAGAAAACCTACAAACGTCGACTTAACCTAGTTGTCACGCATGAATTACCAGAAACTATTACTCGCGAGTGATCTCAACCGTATCGGGCTCCACAACATCCTACAAGAGACGTCAAATGACGGGACGGCAGTTGTCTCCGAACTACTCACCTTGATAATTATGACGAGCGTCGACCGGAAGAGGGTGGGGTTGACCGCCGGATCCAAGACAAACGCGCTGGATTGGAATGACTGAAACAGTCCACTGATGTCTCGGCTAAATGCAAAATTATTGCGGAAGAGGACCTATGGACAGTCAGAAAAGTAGGTCTCCGTTAAAATGTGATCTGCCCACTAGATTCGATATCGCTGTGTTGAATAAGACAAGGAGTGTGTCCTCTTGAGGAGACCGTTCAATGCTGTCAACTCCTACAAGGAGATCAGCCGACGTGAGTTAGATTCGAAGCTATCGAGATAACCTTCAAAGTCTAGCGCCACAATGAGTGCCTCATCAGTGGGCGTCACAGACATCCATACTCCCTCTATTAACACATTTCAGCCCATTTTCACGTCATAAGCTGCGCTACTATACCTGTCGTTCGCATCGCACTTCCAGCAAATGATGTATCCACAAGATGATTCAGCGAAAAACTCTTCCCTACGGATTGCTGGCCCATCGACGATACGACTTTTACGGGCTGCGTAGAATCGATGTCATTGAGCGGTTGGAACAGATAACCACTCGAAGGCATACCTTTAAGGCCAAGTACGACCGGAAGATGGACTCATACCAACCAAACGACAGTTTGTCCACTATTTGGTTGACCTCCGCACCGAGTAGTGATCTTTCTAGTTCCGCAGATAGAACTCCATTCGCTAAAGGAACAAATCTGTTCTCGCGACAAACAGCAATATGGATGGGAATGAGGCAAAGGAGATCGACCAGCCACTCCCCGACACGGTAGCGGGACACTTTCCAGTCCGATGCCGAGAGCACTGTGTCCCAGAATGGCCCGAATTGCGCCGCAGAGACCTTGATCCCACTCAACTCGTCTCCCGTGGGCTTTCTCGTCGTCATTTCGAACGTTTGAACGAGATCGGAGAAGTACGACGCAAAAGGCCATGTGTGATTATCAGCGATGAATGTTAGCGTCTTCTGCCGCCGTTCGCTGAGTGATGTTATCGTGCGGCGCTTCACGGCTGGGAGAACGGGGAAGCGTGTCCAAACCTCGGCGTGACAGTCAAGTAAACTGTTGTGCTGGGTGGGACGCGTGTTTGGGGTATGTTTGTTTCCCTTTTCCTTGAACATAAACTCCGTAACTTTCTTCGTGATATCGATGGCGACCGACTTCACAGCTTGCGCATTGATGTCAAGACCAAGGAAAAACACTCGTCCTCTGCTGACTATCGATGTTAAGACTGCGCCTTCAAGGGGAAAGTCGGGAACATCTAAGGCAGTTTCCTCAGTCGAGCCAAACGTCTCCAAATGGTACGCAGTGAGCGATGACTCCGAATCGTGAGTATGAAGAATTAGGAGGCAGGATCCATCTGGTGATGAGTATACGGCATTGGGGGGAGTTTGAAGCTGCACGGATGCCGGTCTACCAGTGATTGTTGAGAGGGGAACGGAAGACCAGACCTATAAAATGGCGAAGAAACAAACCTGAATTGCAACGTAACGAAGGAAAAGATCCGGACCCGAGCGTTGGAGTCCACCAGCGCGACCTCCTCACTTCCGCAAACAAACGTCATTTTCAGAATCGAGATTTCTCCTTGGCTATACCAGGGAGCTAGATCGATAGCGCTTCCCTGCCCTTGAAGCGTCCTGAAAGTCTCGTCGAAGACGAACATGTGGAGCTGCAACTGGATAGGCATCAGATCAGCAACGTCGTAGAACCGCTGACAGTGGTGCAGTACCTTCGTTGACGCGCACACGGCCAATGTTCGCTTTGTCTCGTCAAAAGCAAACAGGACACCTCGTCCTAGCTTATCACGGTTGAGACTTTTAATTGGCTTGCCTCGTTGAATGGCCATATCTAAAACTGGTAGACGTTCGAGATAGACGAGAAATTTATCCCGGTTAGCCAGAACAAGGAGGAGCTTTTCGTTTTCGAGGAGCTGATAAAAGCTGAGAAAGCACAATAAGACAGAGATAATTGTGAAACGACGAAGACTCTCACGCGGGTTCCATCGAGGTTGAGAGACGGAATGATGATGAGAGGCGATCGTTGATGGTAGGAATCGGGACATATTTTGGATCAAGCTGCATATTGTGCCTGTCATCGCTTGTCAAGTCCATCGGGTGGACCCATAACTCAATTTGGGGCACTTGGTGCATTTTGGGCATCTCCCAGCGGCCCGTAACTCTATAGTCTAGTCCTACAGTACGTTAGCTCGCGATTGCCATGAACCTGCGACAGACGACAGACATACCCGACGCACGACGCCTCTCCTTCCCCACTTCAATGCGATCGAGGTAAATAGTGCTGCGAATCATCAGCTTTAGCCCATAAAAAAAAAGGAAACTCACGAATTTCTCCCCTTAGCTGACTTTTTATTTATTTCACGAATGAATTCCACGAGGAGGCTCTGTAGTACTTCCACTTCCTCGTTCTCTACTTGGAGCTGGACCTCCCTTCCACAGAGGTCTTGCTGCATTGCCAGCACAGCATGCGTCATCTTTTTTACCACCACGTCGATCGAGGACGACAGCTCGGTTTGCGCAAGAGCCTTAGCGTTCTGAGCCGCGGGTCGCAAATCTTCGTCATTGATGCTCTCGAGCTGTTGGAGAAATTGTGAGTCGGAGACCTTGGCCGCGGTTTTCTTCATTTCATTTTTGAATGATTCCGCCGCTCTTGGGTCAGACCAGAACGAGGAAATCCAGCGAGTGAGCAGGTTGGACCTTTTCTGAATGAGTTGGAATGCTTGCTGAAAATCATGTCCAAAGACAAGAGCTTGGACCAACGCGGATCGTGATTCTGGGAGCATGTATTTGTGTTCGCTTTGAAGCCGCCACAGCGAGAGCACGCCCAGCTTCAGAGCCCTGAAATCCTGGCCCTTGATCGGTACACCGTCTAACCTAGTATCATTGATATACTTCTCAAAGATGCTCTCGAACGTAGGGTATTGGGCGCGAATATCGGGAAGCCGCACTGAACCTAGCAAGAGTGATGAGCCACTACGCGAAAGCCGCCTGCCAAGGTCCCTACTTTCGACTTCCAAGCTTGCGCCATGGACTTGCACGTGCGTAAAGAGCCCATCGCGACCCAATGATCTGCATCAGGTGAACGCTCTCTACATTTGATTAAGGCATGATTGAGTACAACATACGGAAAGAGGTTGATCACGTGATCTACGACTTCCTCACGAAGCGCGCGTTGCAATGAGTCTTCGGTGTTAGTAATGTCACGAGCAATGGCACTTTTCCTCTTCCTCTTCTCTTGCATAAACAGATCGCGAATATCTTGACTCAACGAAAGCCACTCGTTGCATTGCTCTGGATGGAGACCCCCTAGCGCTACGTCGACCAAAGTGTGCACTGAATCCTCATCTAGGTCGTCTGACAAAACGAGCGTGTTGCTCTTCCTGTAAGAGTGTGAACACGGTATGTTAAGGGGGTTTCGGATTGGAAACATACAGCAGCTCTGACAACGCCACCCTACTATATGGACGTTGGCTGAACGTTTCAATTCTAATCCGAGGTGGGACATAAATGGCCGTCAAAAGACCTTGCACAGTTTCTCCGGGAAGAAGCCGAGGAACGAAGAGGGAAGGGTCAACCTGGCAGTCGAGAGGAGCTTCATTGGGCACAATGGCGCGCGAATTCATCTGTGAAATGTTAGAGATCAACCAAAGAACACCAAAGGCCGGCGTCACCTGGAATCCAGGACGTGAAACCGCACTCTCTTCTTGTTCGTTTGTCTTTGTGACCTCAAACGTAAATAGTCTTTCCGAATCGCCGGCATCCATATCTATAGATACGCTGTCTCTGTCTTCATCATTCCAGACAATTGATGCGGAATGATCCGCGGATATCAGCGCGACTACCTGGTCGCACATTTTCGTGAGATATCTGCCAAATAGACGATTAAAGGTGAGAGAAGTGAGATGTCAGAATATATTCACCGCATGAATGTGACTCTGTTGCGGCACACAGACGATGCTGCTGAGTCATCCCAGGTCGAATCCTCGGGCCAATAGATGACATAGTGATGCTCATCTGCTGGGCCGGCTGCACTAGCCGTCACGATATATAGACCAGAGGAGAGCGGGCGCTGGGAACCACCAACATCACTTGGTGCGAGCAATAAGCGAGCCCTGAGGGGAAATTTAAGTAACAAGATACGTGAAAACAAAAACTACACACAGTTTTTTATCAATTGCGCCAATAGACAGCAACAGGCGCACAATCTCATTCTTACATCCATATATCCCTAAGGGTTTGATTGAAAGTCGGTCGAGTATCTTGAAATCGACTTTAGTAATGGTCGCGTAAGCTCCAGGGGATATCGCGTTAATGAAGCGCCGAAGTGAGTCTTGCGCGATAATCACTTTATCAACTGTGCTACCAGATTAGCGTCTCGAAACCAACGAGGCTGTCCCGTAGAGGACTTGAAGGTTCCTTACCGTATCCGTTACTCCCAGATTCGCTGATGAGGTCCATGAGGCGGTACATGCCTTCGACATCATCGGCCAAGTCCACGGGAATCGGTGCAAGCTCATAATCATTCCTAGCTTGGATTTGAGATGCGCCCAGCATCCCTAAGTCTTGTTTAACGTCAATATCTGATGGAGCAGCACGCGAGTCTGTTGTGCCTTGAATTTAGACTGGTGCACCATAGCCTTGTGAAAAACTTACTAGTGCCACGCGTTTGCCACGCGTTTGAAGCTTGCGCATCGACTATAGTGTGGCAGAAATGAGCAATAGTTGATGTGATCACGACCACTGCACGTCAGACTGGACGCGACGCGACTGACCAGTGGTTCCTGAAGTCCGATGAACCGTGTCCGTAGGCGGTAAATACTCTGGGGAGATGTTAGGCGGAGCGAATGACGCATCTAAATCCATGGGGGGGGGTGTAAAGTAGAGAAGGAAGAAATGCCACTGGCAAGTCGGTGCAATTTAAAGGACACTTCACGATCGGTTCGATTGGAAGTCCGCTCATGAAATCACCCCGCCACGGCGACATGACAGCTGCAGTGTGGCATCACCGTGACCTTGAGATTGCTGCGCACGTAGTCTCAAATCATCTCAATAGCACGATCACTTGTACAGTACTTCCAGTGCGAGGTGCGATTAGTTGTAGATTTGGACTCGGAGACCCCGGGCCCCAGTTTCGTGTTTGTGTCGCCAGTGGACCCAACGTCTGTGATTAGTAGATGTTGGGCTACCGCGCGCATGGGTGAGCCCAGGCTCGCCAATCGTATGCGCAGAGGGTAGGACGGCGTCATTACCTTGGCTTATCAAAGGCACAGAGAAGCATCCCGGCGCTTGATTGCCTTTTTAAGTCGGGTTCTCATCAACCGCAGCCTACCGCAGCGCAGCGACTCGGAGCACTGTGTACACTGGCAGCTGATCTCTTGGCTGGTCTCAGGCTACTGTACTTATCCGGATTCCGTCTCCTAAAGCTCTTACTAAATCCTTCCAAAGGCCAGTACTCCCGGCCTTCTCGAGCTGTACTTCACGTACAAATGCCGAGCTCGACACTCCATTTTTTGTTCCTTGACGACTCTGCGACTTCGGCAGGACCTAGAATTCGCTTACAATCCGTAATAAGATCGGCCGAATCACGACTTTGGACGCACCTTACAGTAACTTGCATCTTAACCCCGGGACGAATTTTAACCCGGGCTTCGGCGTGAAGCCCACGTGCCCCGAGAAGGACGAGTAAGTTGAAGCAAGACCACACTCAGACAACATCAGACGAAGGACGAATGTGAAAGAACTTTATGTTTGTCCTCTGTACACTATGAATTTGTCTAAGATCGTACAAGATCGGTGGGTATCGAAATCGACCTGCCCTTTTTCGTAAATTTACCGTTCATTATGTTTCCACGTGAACTTCGGGAGCTGCATAGCGACGCCCAGCCCAACCCACACAAGGGCGAGCAGCACGACATACGCAAAGTTTCCCCCCAGGATGTTGTTGTTCAGTGAGAATGCAAACAGCGACGCGGCAGCAGCTGGTCCGACCGTGCGCTGAATTGAGACCACCGTCTGCGCGACCCCATTCGTAGCGCCGAGAGACCGTTTGTTGGGGGCAGCAGAGGATAAGTACATAAACACCGCGCCTGATCGATCCGCACCACTTCAGTGACCGCGCACAATATAAGGTTTTGGGTAACTTACTGAATCCCATGTCAGAGAAAGATGTCCCCAAGAGGTGCAGCACGATGAGCAGCCCTGCTGCTGAGTTCAGGCCGCGACTGGAATGACGTAACGCCAGGTTCTCCAGTGGGAACATAATGTACACTGGGAAAAAAAAGATGATGCTGGTGATAAAGACGCGTCGCGGGCCGAAGCGCCCGACGATGCGCGGGAACGCGACAAATTGAAAGATGCCGTTCATGAACCCATATCCTCCCATCCACAAACCAATAGATGCCGGGCTCATGCCGAGCCCTCCAAACTCAACCGACGTCGACCAGACGAGCGGGATAAGAGCTCCACCTGACATATTGAGCAGCGCAATCATGCCGTAATTCGCAACTGATATCACGACTGGTCTCGTTAGCAAGGCCCGCAATGGTAGGGGCTCCTCTGTGTCCTTCGCAGATTCATCCAATATTTCTCCCTCTCCCACTCGGGGAAGGTTCGGGTTGACCTCGGTGTTGGGCCTCATGATGGGGTCGGTATTCACAGTCTAGGCGAACATGTAAGCACAGCACTCCTTTACGAGCGGAGAGCGGAGAGCCAACCTCCTTCAAGAAAATTGCAGCCAGAGAAAATGATAGGAGAGAATATGCCGCGGTGGCGAGACATGGCAGGAAGTATGGGTATTCGCCCCAGAAAGGATGCGAGAAGACATCTGGCCAACGATCTTGTGGCCGCGATAGGACACCACCAATGAAGGGCCTAGAGGTCCGGATATTAGCCAAAGAACAAAGGAAAGAAGCGAGATACCAAACCCTATGGTGCCACCGACACACCAAGTTACTGGTAGTAACGAAAAGCCTCGTGCCATGTTCGTTTCATCAGTGAGCTCCGCCATCATGCTCTTCATGACACCAATGTTCCCATTAAGCATACCATGCAAACAACGGCTAGGCTCAACCAGTTAGAGTGAGCTATTCCCAGGATCCGAGCTGAACACACCTGAGGATAAGCGCCGTGAAAGAACGGGAAAGGCCAAAAAGGAGGCTCGAGACAATGGTACCTAGAAGGCCGCATAGGAGTACGGGCTTGCGGCCTACGTAGTCGGAAAGACGGCTCCATTGGAGCACAGTAACTGCCTCCGCAGCAAAATACAAGGACACCTATGGATACCGTCAGCGTGCTACGGAAGAGTAGAGAACAGATGAGACATACTATAAGTCCTGCGTAGTACCCGACCATTCTTTCGTCACCACCAACGACAGGGAGCTCACGGACAAGCTGAGGCAGACGTTACTGACGACTCATGTAATGGAAATTGAAGGGCGTACCTGGTTTATGTAGGGGTTAATCGCGAGAGACGTGATGGGCTCAGCGAGTTGTAATAAGAGCAAGACGACAATCTGGGTAACAGGAAGAGGCGTTTCCTTTCGTGGTGCATTTCTATCGTGGAGAAGAGGTGTTTCTTCGTCAGGAGTGCCTTGAGACCTCTTGGGGGACATTGGAGTGCGGGTTCCAATGAGACACCACGCCAGTACGATGAAAATTTATAGATAACAGTGATGAAATACAAGCCGGCGCGGTGGTGATTTATGAGGCATATTCGCTCAAGGACTTGAATTCAGGTATTTTACCCCTGGCATTACAGGCCCCGGCCGTCCCCACACGTAACGTTGAGTGGGATTTTTGGGGAACATCAAAGGTACCACCTCCCCGTTTTGGCAAATTCGTCTTAGCATTGGGCCTCGGGACCTATTGTCGGCATATGATGATCTAGAAACCTTCGATTACAGTAATTCCATCATGGCCGGAGAACTTGACGTGTACAAACAAAGAAGTCGGTTGGCTCCTTTTGTCCTCAGTCCCCCCGCGACTTGTGGTGCTCTTGTTACGTTCTTCTGCACTTTGCGCAATCGTGCACTACAGTACAGTACCCGAAAGGAGTTCTCGCCATTATTTTCCAGGGCCAAATTGCAGCAAGGGCAGACGTACCTGATCTCACTGCACTCTGTCGCAGACCTCGGCTGCATGCTTTGGACTTTCCCTTGCGAAGCGTGCTCGCACTATGCGTACGTATGCTTCCGGTTGAGCACCCAAAACAAACAAACAGTGCCATTGCCACCATCAACGCAAACGTTTCTGTTTCTTTCTTTTTTTTATTTTTTTATTAATTTATTAACCGGAGCAGTACAAACGTTTCTGTTTCGCATAGAGCCCGAAACCAAAGGCGCTTTCGAGCCTGGGGCTCCGGCAACTCATGCCGGAGCTTTGTAATCATTTCGCTCTCCGCCAGAAGTCCGCTTTCGTATGTTCGGATGTCATGACATCGGGTTTTGCTGTACGTACAAGTACAATGCAATTGTTCACGCGCAAACGTAACATTGAGCGGATCTAGATCCTGCTGTATCATATGATCAGTATTCAGGCGACTTTCATTCATCATGACCCTAAAATTGACTCAGGCACATTCTGTTACTTCAGTGGCCGATGCTGCTAAAACTCTGATTCTAGAGTCATGCACCCGTTGCCTGTCGACTAGACGCTATGTCCGTAACTGTGCGCGTTTGCCAACTCGCGTCACACGGTATTTGCCGGCATTGGTAAATAAACAATTGACCTTACAAATGAAATTTTTTTTGAAGAATCACGAACCATCCAAGGGGATGATGAGCTAATACTGTAGCTTCTAACTGAGTAATATTGCACGGTCAGACGTATATCTAGGGTCAAAGGAACGGACGGGGTAGAAGGACGATATGGGAAAGTGCTACATAGGGTTATGTACCCCAAGACGCACTCAAATGGATTTAAAAAAAAAAAAACTGTAGCTTCTGACTACTTTATAGGTATCATGATGGCAGAGTACGTTACAGTAGCAACTAACCTCCGTTCTTACAGCGGCCTGGGGTTCTTAATCATACTGATTCACACGCTTAGTTCCGTTTGCCGGAGCTACAGTACTGGCTCGGACGCGGAAAGCGTCTTCCTTCGAACATACTAGCACGATAACTTCATTTCCAGGCCTAAGTTGAATCTAACAGAGCCCCAATAGAGTCTCAGTGGCTGCTCGTTCGAATGTCCGAATCAAGATACCTCCTTGAAATTATCCCGGACCGTGGAAACTGAAGGGCAACTGCTGTAGGTAATTTGTACGTCCACCCGCGTCCTGCCATCGTGCTTGGGTGACATGGACTCATCGAGCAATTTGAAAATCACCTCTCCTTCCAGGTAGAGACCACTTGCTCTACACCGCACTGTCATTGGTATTGTGGCGGATTACTACCTACCCCTAAGCGATGCAACAGACACGTCCGTCGTGCCTTACTTTCAGTGATGCTTGGTGTGGGGTCGGACACTGGCGAGCGCTAGTAGGCAGTGAAATCGTGCACCCAAGTGCGGATGGAATGGGACACCGCGATTCGGATCAGGATGAATAATGTTGTGTTCCGAGTCGTACATGGTCCCAACGAAGGCAAGTTGCTGTCCTGCACACCCGAGTGCATTCAATGACATCCGTTGCTTGTAATCTACATATATCAACTGCAATCGTAATGGTCGAATAATACAGTACTCGGTCTGTCCGATTGCCTCTAGTTGCTGCTATGTGTCCACATCTTCTGCGGAAGCTGCAATGAAATGCACAGACCGACACCAACTAAAATGACAAGAATCACATATGCAAAGTTCCCGCCCAAAACGTTATTCGTCAGGGAGAACGCAAACAGCCAGTCTGCTGCGGCTGGTCCAACCATCCGTTGGATCGACACCACCATCTGCGCGAGGCCATTCGTCGTGCCCAACGATCGCTTGTTGGGAACGGCAGAAGAAATGTACATGTATACGACGCCTGATGGATTCGTGCTCCGTCAGTGCCAGCGCGCAGCCAGGAGAATGGGATCGACTTACTAAATCCCATATCGGCGACACATAATGACGATAGCTGTAACATGATGAGGAGCCTCTCCGCCACTTTTGGACCGCCGGAGGCATGACGGAAAGCCAAGTTCTCGAATGGGAACATGGCGTAGATCAGTGCGCACATTGAGACGCTGGTAAGAAAGACACCCCGCGGACCAAAGCGTGACACAAGGCGTGGGAGAAAAACGTATTGGGCGATGCCATTCATGCATCCGTAGCCAGACATCCACAAGCCGATGGATGCTGGGCTCAGGCCCAGGCCGCCTAACTCGACCGACGTCGACCAGACCAACGGGATAAGTGCGATTGCTGCCATGGTAAGGAGCACGAGCATTGCATAACTGGAGATCGAGATTAAGACAGGTCTTGTGAGAACGGAGCGCAGCTGAGGCGGCTTCTCTACGCCTTTCGGTGGTAAGGCGTGCGATATGCTGTCTGGTTCTTCTCCGGCGGTCTCTGAAGGACGGAGTCCAGTGAACGGACCACAATTCACCGTCTAATATCAATATATATCGTGCTTCATGGAATAGAGAACAGTAAACAAACCTCTTTCAGGTATATCACATTAGCAGTGAACGAGGCGCAGCCACAGGCAGCAGCCACGAAACATGGAAGGAAGTATGGGTATTCAGTCCAGAAAGAGTGCGAAAAGATGCGTGGCCAGCGATCTTGCGGTCGTGATAGCATGCCCCCGATGAAAGGACTAAGAGCCTGGGATTTCAGGGGGAGAGCGGGATAGTGGATGGTGTGACAGACCCTATGACATAACCAAAAGACCAAGTCATTGGTAACATCGAAAACCCCCGTGCAACATTAGTTTCGTCCGTGAGCTCCGCCATCATGGTTTTCGCGATACCGATGTGTCCCTTCATCGCGCCATGTAAGGAGCAGCTGTAACCATCGTTATCAGCGAACGATACTCACAATGACGTCATTTATGTGGGAAGCACCTAAAGACAAGCGCCCAGAAGGAACGGGAGAGGCCAAACCCGATGACGGAAACGATTATACCGATAAGACACAACAAAAGAACGGGTTTGCGACCGATATGGTCGGACAGGCGGTTCCAATAGAGTACAGCGACCGCCTCTGCAGCAAAATGCGCAGACACCTGTCATACAGTTGGCCCGGCGCGCGTCCCTCCCCTTGAGAGAGTGAGGCGTACTATGATCCCCGTGTAGTATCCAACCTTCCTTTCATCATCGCCGACAATCGGAAGTTCTCTCACGAGCTGGGCAGACGTCAAGTCCAATGTGTCTCATATAGTCCAGCCAGTTTACAGTACCTGGTTGAGGTAGGGGCTTATGGAATGGGATATGATGGACTCGGCGAGCCATATGGAGAGGAGAGTCGCAATTTGCAGTCTAGGCAGTGGGGTCGGTTTTCGTGTAGCATCGTCTTTGGGGAGGAATGGGGTCTCCTCATCGAGATGATCATCTTCAAATCTTGGGGGTGACCGTGTCATCAATGACGAGGACAACGCAACCAAGCGCTCAGCGCTCAGCCATCGCTCAGTTTATACAGTACTGTAATACCTGTCTCGCGTACCTCTGGCTTGAGCCATTGCACTGGGAGGGAAGTGAACGACATACGGCATCGCATCGCCACGTGCATCACAGCGATAGACCCGATGCTCGTTTGGGTCGTCGTTGCTCCAGTGCCGGGCACCGACCCGCGGGCCTTCGCTTTGAATGTAGGCCTCTAGTAGCAGGAATTCTCGGCTTTCTGATGGCGTCGGGAGCAAGCGGAACAGTACAGTACAGTACCTGTGCACTACTGTAAGACTATCTGGTCACTGCGCCTGTCACCAGCGCACATACATCTCTTCAGCTTCGACTTCCATGCTTTCAGGTTCAGACCCCGTTCTCATCCTAACTGATCGTACATCTACTGCGATATTCTCCGTCTCTACCTACAGTACCTACAGGGATCGCAGCCCTCGCCATACCAATGGTAGCGGCGCGGTTGGTTCCAGGGAGTGGCAGGAACGGTACTAAACGGGATAAACAACACACCACCTCTGCCGGGCGTTCAATACTCGTGGTGGATCCGTACCCAGTCTGGCTTAGCGACCGCATCTTTGTCCTAGATACATATTGCGGTATATAAGTCCTGATTTTTTAAAAATACTCGTGGGGCGGCGCCTCTCTGCTGACAACCATAGTGCCGTAGTAACGATCATGATCAGCGAGGCAAGGACAGGACCATAAGGACCGTTAGCGCCATCACCGTAACACCACTATACGACCAGTTGGTCCAACCCAGCAGCGCGACTGTAACAATTGCCCACAATAGAGCGCGGGGAAATCCTACGAGGGTCATTTGGTAGAAAGGTGAGAATGCACATCGACTGTCCACGCTCCAAAAATAGACACTTTAGACGACGTAGGAGTGTGCGTGGATCCTTGAGAAAGCACTTGGTCCAGCCAGATGCACTCCAATTGGGACATTTGCAGTAGTGTCTCACCAGCGGCTCTGATTTTCCGCCGCGAGAGCGCACAGCAGGGCAGTCTAACGCCTATCTTTCTTAGCACTGGATTTGGCTTTTCTTCGACGAGGACGAGGGTGCGCGCGAGGGAGTTACGACAGGAGCCACGCCGTGCATCTCCGCGAAGGCCAGAACGGCAGATGCGAGGCTCCTCTCCAGATTTTTGATCTTTCTCACTCCAAAATCGGAAGACGTCGTATTGGTGGAAAGTAGAGAGGTCGTGCATCCATGTCTGTTGTCTGTGGATGCCAAGCGGGTTGGGAGGTTGAGACAGAGTCAACAAAATTAATAAAACAGGCTTCCACGGCCAAAGGAATATTTATGAGAGATAGATAGAAAGTTTTGTTCCCTAATGGACGGGCGAACACACACGAGGTCTCGCAGTCCACCGAACGATGACGCTACAAAGGATCGTGTGGAACCGCTGGAAAGTGCGTTCCGTGATATCCGTTGACGAGCCAGGTTGTCTCTACGCTGAGGGACACTGCCCAAACAACCCCGAGCTGCCTTGGGTTCAGGGAGGTATGAAGCGCCGCTACCGGCCGTCCAGGCCTCCGCGTGGCGCATAACCTCGTACAGAGGTTCGCTGGCTTCGGGAATGCGTCGCTCTAGAATAGCTAAGGGCGCGGGCGAGTGCGGGACGCAGGACGCAGAGGACATGGGGAACGAGCTACACTGGGCCCTACAGAGCTCTGAAGCCCTGGGGGAAACGACTGGGTTCTAAACGTAGTAGATACAGGATGTATATATAAAGGTAAGGAGATCAGGGGGCAACCAAGTGAGGTCACAAGACTGAAGGAAATGTAGAACAGTAAAGGCCCGAATCGGCCGAAGCGCGGGAAAGGGGGGGGAAAGTAAGCAAAATAAGCAAAATAACCGTTTTACCTGGCCAGCCGTGCGTCAGTCGCATTACAGTATCTCCTCTCCACTGAGATCTTGACTGTCCTCAGTCATCGGCGTGAGTGGAACTTAGCTCGGCTTGTAATGCGATGACATGTTGCGATCGTCTTTGACGTGTGGGGTGCAAGTCTGGCGTGGCCGCTGTCGCTATGTCTTGCGCGCTGGCGGCTTTTTTGCGCAGCGGAGCTGGTGTCTTGAGTCGAGTCGAGTTGGCTGTGCACGCTGTCGCGGAAGTCGCAAACGCATTCACTGACACGCGGGGATGTCCTCGTCGCCTAGCAGAGCTGCCGAAGTCTGCGCGATTGTGGCGCAACCACTGGTATGCATGCGCTTGAGACGCTTTGCTGAATGGGCGTTCTTGATGCTACCAAGCCGCTCTTATCGCGTGGGTGCTCGCGAGTCCTGAAACCGCCGCAGTCAACGCCTGGAATCGGTCTGAACCCTTGTGCGAGCCACGAAGGTCCGCACGGCGCTGGCGCTGGCTCAGCGCACTTGTACTTGTCGTAGTCCTTGACGCACGTCGCTGCCGATTTGTGGGTGTCGCGCACGTCGCCGCGGTTGCTATAAATGTCGCCACGAGTACCGTATGCTATCATCGTTCTCCAAACGCGCCGTGGACGTCCGCGCGCAAGTGATGCTGTCGCCGCCGCTCTTGAACTTTTGAACTCTGCGACACACGCCGCTCTTGACCAAAGTCGATCCGCGTGTACCGCGCACGTCGCCGCGGGGGGTGTGTACAATTTCACGATCACGTGGCCCCGTCGTTGTCCTTCGAGTGCGCTGCTGAAGTCTGCACCTGTGTGGCACTGTCGTCGAAGCCTCGTACTTGCAAGACGCTTTGACGCGAGTCGCCGCCGATCCGCGTGTGCTGCGCACATTGCCAGTGTCTTGTCAACACTGTACTGGCTAATTCAAACCGTTTCCGATCTTCGAACGCGCCGTAGACGTCCGCGCACATGTGAGACCGTCGCCGAGGCTTGTGAGTCACTTTTAGTAGGACCACATCGCGTTCCTCCACGCACGCTTCTGCGGGACCTGTAAACGCTGCAGTCAACGTACTGCGCAGTCCTTAGTCTTCTGGAGAAGCAGGGGCATCCGCGCAACTGTGGCGTGGTCGCTGATGGTCTGCGCTCGAGACATATACGCCACTCCTTGTGAAACTGGGTTGCCTTTGCTGCACGCCGTGTTGCGGGACTCGTACTCTCCACTTTCAACACCTTGTAGCACGGGTCATCTCTGCTCTTGCCGCGAAAGAGTGCGCGACTGTGGCGCGGTCGCTAGCACCCCTGCACTTGGGATTCACCTTTCGTCTTGAAGCCAGCTCGCTTTCCTTGCGCGCATCGTCGCAGGGCTTATAAACGCTCGCAGTGGCTATGACAAGCGTAAGGCATCGATGGGCTGTCCGCGGGAGTGTGCGCTGTGCGCGACGGTGGGTGATTGCTAGCGCGCGCGAGCCTCTGTCGCCGCAGGTTAGGCACTGGTGCCGATGAACCCGAATCGACACTGCTGCGCGTGCTGCTGCGGGGCTGAAAGACCGGTCACTAAGTCACGACGTCTTTGAGGATGTATCTGCGCAACGCGGGGGTCTGCATGAACATGGGTCGCTCGCTAACACATCCGCGCATGGGGTTGCCTATACGGAGCGCGCTGCCGTTGTGATTGAAATGCGACACCCGCACACGTCTCCGCACGGATCGTAAACGCTTGTGTGAGACGCTGAAAATGCGGTAACATCTCTGTGGGTTGCTGGGGTCCGTGTGTTAGTGGCACCGAACGCGGGCGCATATGTTGGCTACGCTGGCTCTGGTAGTGTGGTCCTCTTCTCGCTGCGCTATCTAATTGTCGCTCGAATACGACCGCGGGTCCACTCCTTGGTCTGCGGTACTTGTGCGCTTGCGCTGCAGGCTAGGGCTGGTGGGCGCGCTCTGTGGTCATTCTGCACGTTGCCAGTCGCTGGTGACCGCGTTACTTTGCGGGTCGAATCGCAGTCACATGTCTGGGGTGTCAGCGAGGTATGTAGGTGGGCACATCGTATGCCCGCACGGCGTCGGGTCAACATGCGCAGCGACACTGTAATGGCGCAGAACAGGTTGGCGTGAGGCTGGGGAGTGATTCCGGGTCGCGTTAGAGGTGGAAGGGGCATAGCGTGATCGGCGGGACAAAGGCGGGTGCAAGCAAAGTTTCTGCTGGCCCCAGCTGTGTGGCGCGGTCTGTATGTTGCTGGTGGTCGGGATAGCTTTTAAAACGAGCGCTGGTAGTAGGGAGGTGGCCATTCTCGGCCGGAGTGAGGAAGGAGTGGCGGCAAAGAACGTAGTCTTCGAGTGAACGAATGGGCGGCACGTGCTCGTTCCTCTTTTTCGTGCCGCCATCCGTCCACCCAAACTCTCGACTGGTTCAAGGAACCAGAACACTTTTATTTCGCCCACCGGCCATGCCCAGTAACTTCCAAGGGATCGATGATGAAGCCCATGTTTTTCCGACCTCCATCAGCTCGCTCCGGGACCCTGCCCACCCGTCGCGACCTTCCCTCGGAAACCTAAACCCCTCATTTTCGATTGAGAAGCACTTCGTGCTTCCGCCCATTCTCTGCAGTTTTCCCAACTTAGTTACATTTTCGCTACCTCTTAGTCGCTCAAGAGCTAGTACATTTCGACTGTGCCATGCGCCGGTCCCCTTCCCTTCCCGGCACCACACCAAACCCAAAACGGAGAGCAAAGCAGTGACTCTCAAAGATTCATAAACTAGAGTCGAAACGGACGTCGGGGCTCGAAGGAAAACTGTATAAACAAAAGAAAACATCTAGACAGGGCCGGACGTGGCGAACGCGATTTCGCCGATACGTCGGGTCTGCTCAAACGCGGCGCGCGTGCGGGCTCGTCGATTGGGTGTGAAAACCGAAAACTTTACGGGAGATGACTGGGGTCTGGTTCTCCTCCCCACTGAAAATTGGACTATCCCCAGTCCTCAGAGGGTGCGCGACTGGGAATGGTGGGGATGATATTAATCAATTCGGGGGCGCTGGGTAATTCGCTAACGGAAAGGGAAACGCTGGAGGTATCGCAGATGTTGCTGGGGACACTAGGTGGGACGCTGGCAGGATCAAGGACATAGGGGGTGGTAGGAGTCAAATCGCGGACGCTAGCCGAATCATTGAGGGATTGGCGGGTGTTGGGGGGGACAAGGGACAGATCGCTGGTGTTGGAGGGATCAGGGGGACCAGTAGGAACGATGCCTCACTCGGTACTGCTGAAACGGGGGAGTTGTGCGGTCGGGTCTTCGCTAGGTGACTCGGGGACTTTCTGCACAGTTTCCGAGGGACCCGTGGACCCGCGGGCTTCTATAGCTGGAGCTGGCGCTTGAGAACACTTCGGGGGCTTCGCTTCTGCTCGCTCTGGGTCGCGTGTGGGCCGTGGTGGGACTTCCTGGATCAAATACACCATGGGTTCCTCCGGCGGCACTGAGTCGTTGTCGCACTTGTGCGGGAACGCTCTTGTCGTCGCTTCCTGGAGCTCTGACTTGCTTTGGCTAGAAAACGGCTGCGCTGGGACCGTGGGCCATTCTACAGGTGCAGGTTGTTCTACCGCCGCGATTACTTCAGTGAGCGTGTCAAGTGTCGCAGCCATCGGGTCTACTTGTGCGGGTGAAGGGGACTGTGGAGCGTACGGAGATATGTAGACTTGTTGCGGCGGTGTCGGTTGGGCTGTCGCGGGAATCCGAGTCGTTGGCATCGAGCCAATCGGCCAAAGGGTCCACGGGGCTCGTGCGAGAGGCGCGTAGCGCTGCCATTCGAGGATATCCAGCGCGGCTTTATATATGTCTTCTGTCTTGTACGGGTCGGCCGGGAAGTGATCGGGGAACCTTCGCTCGAGTTGAGAATGAATGGCGGCTGCAAGGTTCGGCTCGAAACTTGCCAGAAAGCAGCGCGCTTGCATATTTGTGTCGATGCGGTTCTTTGAGATGAGGGACCGTGATACGAGAAGGAAGTGTCTGTGATACTCTCCAAGCTCTTCCTCGGAGCAAATCGGGGAGCGCGCGCGGTCTGCCACAAACTTCTCAAGGTCATCAAGTGCGAGTTCTTGCGCCACTGTGACTTCCGGGTATAGCGCAATTATTTCTGCTTTGAAGTCTTCGTATGAGCACGTGGGATCGCTAAACGCGAATGCAGTCTTCCAGAGTGCTTCTACTGCCACATCACTAGGGTACATGACCGCTGCCTGCTTCTTCTCTTTAGCGTCTGAAACGCAGTGCTTCAAGAAAAGGAATTCCAGATCGTTAAAGTAGCGCAAGATCGCAAGGGGATGGGTGAGATCGAGAATGGGTGCGCTCGCCTCGGGTCGGCATGGCATGTCTTTGAATGGCATCGCAAAATGTTGCTGGAATGTGTCGCTAGATTTCAGGGGTATTCTGGATGGCGGAAATCTACTGGCAAATCTCCGGGATGTACTCGGGACTTCTGGAAATAAGGAACGAGCTCGCTTGCACTGTCCAACGCTGCTGCTGCGTGCTGCCTTTCAGGTGAGGTCGCAAGATGAGTTGTAAATTTGTAGTTGAAGTTCCTGTTGCTAAATGTGGCGAAAATCGGCCGAATGGGTCGCACTAGAGGGTCGGAGAATACAAGGGAGCGAATGGGAATGAAGGGAGGTGTCTGAAATACTGTCTCGGCTGTATGGAGTGTAGAAAGTCACTGAAGGGGTGCCAGTCGCTGTGGAATGAAAACGCAGTCGGAAGTCGCTCCTTGAGGTCTACAGACGAAAGAATACTTCCGCCTCCCCACGTTGGCCACCAGAAATGACGAGCCGGGTTGTCTCTACGCTGAGGGACACTGCCTAAACAACCCCGAGCTGCCTTGGGTTCAGGGAGGTGTGAAGTGCCGCTAACGGTCGTGCGGGCCTCCGCTTGGCGTGTAACTTCGTACAGAGGTTCGCTGGCTTCGGGGATGCATCGCTCTAGAATAGCTAAGGGCGCGGGCGAGTGCGGGACTCTGGAGGACACGGGAACGAGCCGAACTGGGCCCTACAGAGTTCTGAAGCACCGGGGGAAAGAAACTCTGCTAATGGACTGGGTTCTAAAGGTAGTAAATACAGGATGTATATATAAAGGTAATGAGATCAGGGGGCAACCAAGTGAGGTCACAGAGCCGAAGGAAATGTAGAACAGTAAAGACCCGAATCTGCCGAAGCGCGGGAAAGGGGTCGCCGGAGCGGTGCGGGAAAGTAACCGAAATAAGCAAAATAACTGGCCAGCCGTACGTCGTTCCCATTACCGTCAGGACGGATTGGTCGCACTCGAGCTCAGCGTGGAGTGGGAGGCACCGTAGGCAAGCTTAGAGATGAGAAGCATCAAGCCAGATGGAGCAAGACTCTGATAGGTGCATCAGGCCGCATGCGCCATAGCAACAGTACTCATCCAAAATCGTGTCAGCTGCAAAGTCGCAAGAAGTGCAGCCGAATCGACCCTTCATGAGCAGATCTGCGGTGCACAGTACTGTGGGAAAGCTGAGTGACATGTAAGACAGGTGATTGTTGACAGAATAGAGGAGGAATTACACTACAAAGACCAAATACGTATGTTAGATCCTACGTACAGTAAGGTGAACGCAATCATTGTGATAAAAATCTGTATTACTTATGAAGGATATTTCGAAAAATGATCCAAATGTAACTTATCACCAACACGGGAGTCTTTTCGGCTATCTAGCAATCTATCCAGGGGCAGAAAGAAAGGTGAGAATAGGTCTGGAAATTTAGGACATTGCGTTGCCCGGAAAGCGTAGAGCACGGAGGCGTTGAACGTCGGTCTACATGGTCTACGACCCGAGTCACTTACTCAGGCTGACCATGATGGTCAACTTGAAACACCAACAAAAGTATCCAGAGCAGAGCAGGACACATCATCTCTGCCAATATAGTATGAGCCAGGTACGAGCCCCTAAGGCGGCAGAGCATAGACGCCAAGATAAACTTCACGTACGCGCGGGGCGATTGATCTAGGTGCCTGATTGAGAAGTGGAAAGATAAGCGTCACCTGCAAGATTCCGGACGATCGCCAAGAGTGCAAAGCAGAGGGAAGGATATTGCGTCGCCAGTCCACCTAAGAAATGACAAGTTAGCTGAGGATGCTGACTGTAGACCCAGCGAACGAGGCAGAACTGGAGGAACAAAGGCAGGGGCTCTGGGTCTGAGGCCAAATGGATAGCGAGTGGCGTGCACAGTAATGTAATTAGGAACTGGAAGCAGCGGTGGAGGCCCGAAATGACTATGAACCACCCGCACGGGTGTCGTAACATATAATAGGAACGTGGTGGCATTTTCGTCAGCCATCTGTTTTCCAGGACGCAGAAAATGGATGACGCAAAGGCCCTGGGGTACCTTTGAGTGGCGTTCCTGTCGCTCCCAGGACTGCTACGGTAGATAAGCAGTTGCTCAACCCTCCACGTCTGTGGTGTGTTTGCGTCTCTGCCAGTGGAAGGAAGCTGCTAGTCCATGGACTGCGCCGCAACCAGCCGAACTTCCAATGCTATACTACCGTTGCTTGTATTCTACGTAATACGGTACTCGGTCTGTCCGGTTGCTTCTAGTTACCGCTATGTGTCCACATCTTCCGTGGGAGCTGCGCTGAAATGCACAGACCGACGCCAACTAAAACGACGAGAATCACGTATCCAAAGTTGCCGCCCAAAACGTTATTCGTCAGGGAGAACGCAAAAAGCCAGTCCGCTGCGGCTGGTCCAACCATGCGTTGGATCGACGCCACCATATGCGCGAGGCCATTCGTCGCGCCTAGCGATCGCTTGTTGAGGATGGCAGAAGAAATGTACATATATGAGGCGCCTGATGAATTTGTGCTCCGTCAGTGCCAGCACATTGCCAGGAGAATGGGATCGACTTACTAAATCCCATCTCGGCGATCCCTAACGACAACAGCTGTAACGTGATGAGCAGCCTCTCCGCAACTTTTGGGCCGCCGGAGGCATGGCGGAACGCCAAGTTCTCGAATGGGAATAAGACGTAGATCAGCGCGCACATTGAGACGCTGGTAAGAAAGACACCCCGCGGACCAAAGCGTGACACAAGGCGTGGGAAAAAAGCGTATTGGAAGACGCCATTCATGCATCCGTAGCCAGACATCCACAAGCCGATGGATGCTGGGCTCAGGCCCAGCCCACCTAACTCGACCGATGTCGACCAGACTAGCGGGATGAGTGCGATTGCTGCCGTGGAAAGGAGCACGAGCATTGCATAACTGGAAATCGAGATTAAGACAGGTCTTGTGAGAACGGAGCGTAGCGGAGGCGGCTTCTCTACGCCTTTCGGTGGTAAGACGTGCGAAATGCTGGCCGGTTCTTCTCCGGCGGCATTTGAACTAGTCTCTGAAGGACGGAGGCCAGTGAGTGGACCACAATTCACTGTCTGATATCAATATATCGTGTTTCATGGAATAGAGAACAGTAAGAGAACAGTAAACATACCTCTTTCAGGTATATCACATTAGCAGTGAACGAAGCACAACCACAGGCAGCAGCCACGAAGCATGGAAGGAAGTATGGGTATTCAGCCCAGAAAGAGCACGAAAAGACGCGTGGCCAGCGATCTTGCGGTCGTGATAGCATGCCCCCAATGAAAGGTCTACGAGCTTAGATTTCAGCGGAGGAGTGAGGTGGTGAATCGCAGATGGTGTGACTGACCCAATGGCATAACCAAGAGACCAAGTCATTGGTAACATCGAAAACCCCCGTGCAACATTAGTTTCGTCCGTGAGCTCCGCCATCATGCTTTTCATGATACCAACGTATCCTTTCAACGCGCCATGCAAAGCCCGGCTGTAACCATCGCGTCAGTGAACAATACTCTCAACGACGTCATTTACGTAGGAAGTAGAAGTTACCTAAAGACAAGCGCCCAGAAGGAACGGGAGAGGCCAAACACGATGACGGAAACGATTTCACCGATAAGACACAGCAAAAGAACGGGTTTGCGACCGATACGGTCGGACAGGCGGTTCCAATGGAGCACAGTGACCGCCTCTGTAGCAAAATGCACAGATACCTGTCATACAGTTGGCCCGGTGCCAGTCCCTGCCCCTTGAGACTTGAGAGAGTCAGGCGTACTATGATCCCCGTGTAGTACCCAACCTTCCTTTCATCACCGCCGACGATCGGAAGCTCTCTCACGAGCTGGGATAGACGTCAAGCCTGATGTGTCTCATACAGTCCAGCCAGCTTACAGTACCTGGTTGAGGTAGGGGCTTATGGAATGGGATACGATGGACCCGAAAAGCCAAACGGAGAGGAGAATTGCAATTTGCAGTCTGGGCAGTGGGGTTGGTTTTCGCGTAGCATCGTCTTTGGGGAGGAATGGCGTCTCCTCGTCGAGACGACCATCTTCAAATCTTAAGGGCGACCGTGACATCGATGGGGGGGACGACGCAACCAAGCATTCAACGTTCAGCGCTCGGCCGTCGCTCAGTTTATATTACCTGCCAGTTACGCCTTCTTGACAAATCTGGCTCGACCCATTGCACTGGGAAAGTGAACGACAAATGGCATCACATCGCCATGTACATCACAGAGATAGGTCAGTGATAGGTCACACGGAAATTGTGTTCATTCCCAAAGAGGTTCTTAGGGAAGTCCCGATTGCTTGTCGTTGCTCCAGCGCTGAGCACCTACCCGCGGGCCTTCGCTTTGAATGTAGGCGTCTAGTAGCAGGAATTCTCGGTATTCTGATGGCTTCTGGAGTAAGGGGAACGATACTGGACCTGTGCACTACTGTAAGTTAGGTGCAGCCCGACACGAAAGGGTGCTTCAAGTTGTAACAGCCAAGCGCAGCCTGGGCCGGCCGCGTTCGCCGTTCGTGGAGTCGGGCCGGGGTTTGATTCGGATTCGGCGATTACTCGGCGATTGCATAGGCCTTACAGTCCGAGTAGTACTAGAGAAGCAAAGTCATGTGGACTATCTGGTCATTGCGCCCGTCACCAGCGCACGTACGTCTCTTCAGCTTCGACTTCCATGCTTTCAGGTTCAAACCCCGTTCTTATTAAAACCGATCGTACATCTACTGCGACACAACTGCGACATTCTCCGTCTCTACCTACAGTACATACAGGGATCGCAGCCCTCGTCATACCAATGGTAGCAGCGTGGTTGGTTCCATGGAGTGGCAGGAACAGTACTAAACGGGATAAACAACACACCACCTCTGCCGGGCGTTCAGTACTCGTGGTGGATCCGTACCCGGTCTGACTTAGCGACCGCGTCTTTATCCTAGATACATATTGCGGTATATAAGTCCTGATTTTAAACAAATACTCGTGGGGCGGCGCCTCTCTGCTGACAACCATAACTTAGTGCCGTAGTAACAATCATGATCAGCGAGGCAAGGACAGTACCATAAGGACCGTTAGCGCCATCATCGTGACACCACTATACAACCAGTTGGCCCAAACCAGGAGCGCAACTGTAACAATTGCCCACAATAGAGAGCAGGGAAATCGTATGAGAGATATTTGGTAGAAAGGTGAGAATGCACATCGATGTCCACGCTCCAAAAATAGACACTTTATACGACGTAGGACTGTGCGTGGATCCTTGAGAAAGGACTTGGTCCAGCCAGATGCACCAAGAGATGCACTCCAACTATTGGGACGTTTGCAGGAGTGCTCACCAGCGGCTCTGAGTTTCCGCCGCGAGAGCGCACGGCAGGGCAGTCTGAGGCCCAACCTTCTTAGCACCGGATTTTTTGGCTTTTCTTCGACGAGGACGAGGGTGCGCGCGAGGGAGTTGCGACAGGAGCCACGCTGTGCATCTCCGCGAAGGTCAGAAAGGTAGAAGCGAGGATCCTCTCCAGATTTTTGGTCTTTCTCACTCCGAAATCGGACGACGTCATATCGGTGGAAAGTAGAGAGGTCGTAGATGACGTCACATCCATGTCTGTTGTCTGCGGATGCCAAGCGGGTTGGGAGATTGAGACAGAGTCAAGGCTTCTACGGCCAAAGAAGTATTCATGAGAGATAGATAGGAAGCTTTGTTCCCTAATGGACGGGCGAACACACACGAGGTCTCGCAGTCCACCGAACGATGACGCTACGAAGGATCGTGTGGAACCGCTGGCAAGTGGGTTCCGTGATACTTGTCATGACGGATTGGTTGCACTCGAGCAGCTGAGCGTGGGGTGGCAAGCACCGTAGGCAGGTTTAGAGATGAGACGCATCAAGCCAGATGGAGCAAGACCCTGATAGGTGCATCATGCGCCATAGCAACAGTTCTCATCCAAAATCGTATCAGCTGCAAAGTCGCAAGAAGTGCGGCCGAATCGACCCTTCATGAGCAGACCTGCGGTGTACAGTGCTGTGGGAAAGCTGAGTGACATGTAGTAGGACAAGTGATTGTTGACAGCATAGAGGCAGAATTACACTACAAAGACCAAATACGTGTGTTATACCTACGTACAGTAAGGTGGATGCCACCATTGCGATGGATGAAAATCTGTATTATGCGGGATATTTCGAAAAATGATCCAAAGTAACTTATCACCAACGCGGGAGTAATTTCGGCTATCTGAGTTGCCTCTAGCAATCTTAGCCAATCTATCCAGGGGCAGAATAAAGATGAGGATAGGTCTGGAAAATTAGGACATTGCGTTGCCCGAAAAGCGTAGAGCAGGGAGGCGTTGTACGTCGGTCTACCCAAGGGTCTACCAAGATGGTCTACGACCAGAGTCACTTACTGACCATGATGGTCAACTTGAAACATCAGCGAAAGTATCCACTGACAGAGCAGAGCAGGACACATCATCTCTGCCAATATAGTACGAGTCAAGTACGACTCCCCAAGGCGGTAGAGCATAGATAAACTTCACGGACGCGCGGGGCGATTAATCCAGGTGCGTGAATGAGAAGTGAAAAGATAAGGGTCACCTGCAAGGTTCTGGACGATCGCCCAGAGTGCAAAGCAGAGGGAAGGATATTGCGTGGCTGGTCCACCTAAGAACTGACAAAGTTAGCTGAGGGTGCTGACTGTAGACCCAGCGAGCGAGGCAGAACTAGAGGAACAATGGCAGTGGCTCCAGCCTCCAGGTCTGAGGCCAAATGGATAGCGAGAGGCGTGCACAGTAACGTAATTAGGAACTGGAAGCAGCGGTGGAGGCCCGAAAGGACTCTGAACCACCCGCGCGGGTGTAACATATAGTAGGAATGTGGCGGGGTTTTCGTCAGCCATCTGATTTCCAGGATGCAGAAAATGGATGAAGCAACGGCCCTGGAGTTCCTTTGAGTGGCGTTCCTGTCGCTCCCAGAACTGCTACAGTGAGTAAGCAGCTGCTCAACCCTCCACGTCTGGTGTGTTTGCATCTCTGCCAGTGGAAGGAAGTTGCTGGTCCATGGACTGTGCTGCAGCACTGCATGGCAACCAGCCAAACCTCCAATGCTATACTACCGTTGCTCGTATTCTACATAGGTCAACTACAATTGTAATGGTCGAATAATACGGTACTCAGTCTGTCCGGTTGCCTCTAGTTGGTGCTATGTGTCCACATCTTCCGTGGAAGCTGCGCTGAAATGCACAGACCGACACCAACTAAAACGACGAGAATCAAATATGCAAAGTTCCCGCCCAAAACGTTATTCGTCAGGGAGAACGCAAACAGCCAGGCCGCTGCGGCTGGTCCAACCATGCGTTGGGTCGACGACACCATCTGCCCGAGGCCATTCGTCGCGCCTAGCGATCGCTTGTTGGGGACGGCAGAAGAAATGTACATGTATGCGACGCCTGATGGATTCGTGCTCCGTCATTGCCAGCGCACAGCCGGGAGAATGGGATAGACTTACTAAGTCCCATCTCGGCGATACATAATGACGATAGCTGTAACATAATGAGCAGCCCCTCCGCCGCTTTGGGACCGCCGGAGGCATGACGGAACGCCAAGTTCTCGAATGGGAACATGGCGTAGATCAGCGCGCACATTGAGACGCTGGTAAGAAAGACACCCCGCGGACCAAAGCGTGACACAAGGCGTGGGAAAATGGCGTATTGGACGACGCCATTCATGCATCCGTACCCAGACATCCACAAGCCGATGGATGCTGGGCTCAGGCCCAGGCCGCCTAACTCGACCGACGTCGACCAGACTAGCGGGATAAGTGCGACTGCTGCCATGATGAGGAGCACGAGCATGGCATAACTTGAAACCGAGATTAAGACAGGTCTTGTGAGAACGGAGCGTAGCGGAGGCGGCTTCTCTACGCCTTTCGGTGGTAAGACGTGCGAAATGCTGACTGGTTCTTCCCCGGCGGCATCCGGAAAAGTCTCCGAAGGACGGAGCCCAGTGAACGGACCACAATTCACTGTCTGATATCAATATATCGTGTTTCATGGAATAGAGAACAGCAAACAAACCTCTCTCAGGTATATCACATTAGCGGTGAACGAGGCGCCACCACAGGCAGCAGCCACGAAACATGGAAGGAAGTATGGGTATTCAGCCCAGAAAGAGTGCGAAAAGATGCGTGGCCAGCGATCTTGCGGTCGTGATAGCATGCCCCCAATGAAAGGACTAAGAGTCTGAGATTTCAGCAGGAGAGCGGGATGGTGGATGGTGTGACAGACCCAATGGCATAACCAAGAGACCAAGTCATTGGTAACATCGAAAACCCCCGTGCAACATTGGTTTCGTCCGTGAGCTCCGCCATCATGCTTTTCACAATACCACCGTATCCCTTCAGCGCACCATGCAAGGAGCGGCTGTAACCATCGTGTCAGCGAACGATGCTCTCAATGAAGTCATTTACGTGGGAAGCACCTAAAGACAAGCGCCCAGAAGGAACGGGAGAGGCCAAACAAGATGACGGAAACGATTTCACCAATAAGACACAACAAAAGAACGGGTTTGCGACCGATATGGTCGGACAGGCGGTTCCAATGGAGCACAGTGACCGCCTCCGCAGCAAAATGCACAGACACCTGTCATACAGTTGGCCCGGTGCGCGTCCCTCCCCTTGAGACTTGAGAGAGTGAGGCGTACTATGATCCCCGTGTAGTATCCAACCCTCCTTTCATCATCGCCGACAATCGGAAGCTCTCTCACGAGCTGGGGTAGACGTCAAGCCTGATGTGTCTCATATAGTCCAGCCTGTTCACAGTACCTGGTTGAGGTAGGGGCTTATGGAATTGGATATGATGGAGTCGACGAGCCACACGGAGAGGAGAGTCACCATTTGCAGTCTGGGCAATGGGGTTGGTTTTCGTGTAGCATCGTCTTTGGGGAGGAATGGGGCCTCCTCGTCGAGATGATCATCTTCAAATCTTGGGGGTGACCGTGACATCGATGGGGGGATGACGGGGGAATGTGAATTCCAGATGGCTCAGCCCCTTGTATCGATTACTTCCCTTGCGTACTAGTTACGGCTTTCTTGACAAATCTGGCTTGAGCCATTGCACTGGGAGCAGAGTGAACGACATATGGCATCGCATAGCCACGTGCATCACAGAGATAGGTCACACGTACGGTAAATCATGTTCATTCCCAAAGTGGTTCTTAGGGAAGTTCCGATTGCTCGTTTTGGTCGTCGTCGCTCCGGCGCTAGGCACCAACCCGTAGACCTTCGCTTTGAATGTACTATCGTGTCTGGTACGTTGCTCAAAAACCAATAAATCTTTTCTGTAGCCTCAACAACACATCGTAGATACTTCAGCTTGTACAAAGTCACAGAAAAACCTATATCCCACTGCATAGTATTTTTTTTTTTTTTGGTTTCTCGGGCCCTTCAATGGGTGGCAGGCATCCAAGTTTGCCCTCAACGTTGCACACTTTTGTCACGCAATTGTCACATTTATGTCAGCGTTTGGAAGGCGGGTGTGTGTCAGATGTGTCAGACTTTGCTTATGTGCGGGAAATAGCCACAACATAGTTGCTCACCTTTCTGGCTTGTTCCGGAAGAGGAGCTTGAATTTCGTCACCTTCTTGTCACCTTGGGTGCACCTTAGGTGAGTTTCGTTTCTACAACCTGATCGCCTCAAGTTAT
>WNGR01000368.1_pt1 | contig 57655 bp, 88 predicted proteins | sample 5407581 | NCBI WGS metagenome assembly WNGR01 (sample SAMN13153383, study PRJNA577476) | soil metagenome | isolation source: 80 cm soil or saprolite under Garry oak tree replicate 2 | place: USA:California | collected 2016-06-15 | reverse complement strand
GTTACTTGATTCCTGATAGCCCGCATATAGGCGGTTACAAGATTGACTGGCACTCTGGCGTTCTGTCTGCCAGACAGGACGACTGTCTGGGTTTGGGGTAAATAGCGGGAAAACTGATAGCCTCTCCAAAAAAGATTGCGGGCAATCCATTCCTGATCATATTTCCGTCTGGCATCTTTGGCCGCCTGAAACGAAGGCTTCGCGATACGATTTAGAAAGTCTCTTTGCTTCTCAAGTTCCTTCTCTTCATCAGAACCCACAATCAATCCATCATCGGTTAATTTCTGGTCCAATGTCTCATCAGATACTTTGTTGGGAGTTTCTTTTTTTTTAACCATAGCAGTAGTCTCCTACTGCTAGAGTGTTTCTTTAGTAGCACGTATATTATACCTTAATCATTCAATTATCGGGGCGAAGATTCGCACTTCGCAGGTTTCGTCAGTTCGTCAATGGTAATGAACCTATGACTTTTAAGCGGTGATCAACCAAGCCAACACTGACAGGACTCGCGACCTGCGTATACTTGGGACAAGCGATTAACCTTGTCTTGCAGCAACTCGTACTTCTGTTGCCACCCGATAATTCAATAATCTTGTACTTGAAGAGTAGTGCAAAATAGCTGATCGGCTACAATTTCGAGTTGCGGAGTCTAAGCCAGGTTAGGATGAATGATCGGTTCAAACGCTCGTCCGCCCCATCATGCAAATAGGATCTTCCATTCTACGCCCATTAATTTCTTATTGCCTACTCTCCAAGTAGCAAATTATTCGATAATTGTCTGGTCTTCTTCCCCTTCAAACGCAACTTTGGTATCTGCATTGATATATCCCGTCCAGTCATCTTTCGGAAGTTCGACACCTTTTTCTGCTTTCTCAATCTCATTCTCCCACTGAATCTCTTCTTTGTCATCCGCAATCGTGCCGATCCTGTTCATAACTGACTTAACATCTTTCTCTGTCACAGGCTTGGGAAGAACCATGCGTTCTAAATCCTTTATGTGACTGAGAAATTGCCTGAACGTATCATTGATAAGTTTTTGATTCCGCGAAGAATCTTTAGAAGAAATTTCCGCATAAAATCTTTGAAGTTCGATAGGGAGATTGGTCAAATCATGTTGAATATTACTGATGTAAACTTGCTGTTCTTTCTCATGGAAATAGAAATAGGTAAGAATACCTATCATGGTAACGAGTATTGAAATGAAAGCAAATAATTCTAACATTGTGTATATTTTACACGATCTTAACCGTTTGGGTATCGGTAACTGAAATCACCCTGATAGCTCCATTCTGGACAGTCACTTTGAAATTAACCTCACCAAACCCATGATCCATCGTATCCAGAATCTTCTCAATGACTTTAGCTTCGTTTAAAATATCAACAATATGTTTGGATTCGTGTATATTCATATAAACCTCCTCATTATTTCTTCAACTACATTCACTGTCACGGCATTGCCGAGTTGCTTATATCTTTGCGAATCGCTCACTCCTTCAGTCCATCCATCAGGAAAGCCCTGTAAACGTTCACATTCTATCGGAGTCAATCGCCTTATCTTCATCCCGTCATATATCCCGTGTTTGTCCTGAGCAGTTAAAGTAAATGATGGATCACCATCCGTTTTAAACCTCCTGCCATTTTGTCTTTTCTCCATTCTGTCCGGTGTCAAAACTGGTATTGCCACCACTGGCTGTCCCGATCCATCCTCCCTGGTCCTTGCCTGAATTGTCGGAGCAAGTCCTGATTTCATAATTCTGAATTCATTTTCGTCTTTATAGGTTCGATAGGTTCCGATAAGTGTTTGATTATCACCGTGTTTGTATTCTATTGCCCTGATGGCCGGCGTGACTGGATTTTCTTCAACGATATGAAGTCTTTGTTTGGACTGGAATCCGCTTGATGAAAATCCTTTGTAATAGTTGGCGTCGAGACATGGTGATATGTCTTTCCCAATTGAGCGAGTATCTTTCCTGATGTCTCCTCTGACAGGAAATATTTGGGGTCCGGGGTCTCCTCTAATATTTCCGACAATAAAGATTCTTTCCCTATTCTGGGGGACTCCGAAATTCTTTGAGTTAAGCACTTGCCATTGGAGATCATACCCCAACTCAACAAGCGTGGAGATGATGGTTTTGAAAGTTCGTCCATTGTCATGAGATAGCAGTCCTTTGACGTTTTCCAGTATGAAGTATCTTGTATGCTTTTCTTTGAGAATCCTCGCGATATCAAAGAAGAGTGTTCCTCTGGTGTCGTCAAATCCCCCTCTTTTTCCAGCAATAGAAAATGACTGACAGGGAAATCCGCCGACGAGTAAATCGTGGTCGGGGATTTCATCTGTTGAGATGCTGGTAATTGATCTGGTGTCAAGTTTATGTTTGAAATTCTTATCATAGGTTATTTTGCAATATTTATCAAAATCATTCGCATATACGCATTCATGTCCAAGTCTGTTGAGTGCTAAATCAAATCCTCCAATCCCTGCGAATAGCGATATATATTTCATAATTCAACCATCGGATCTGCACCGCCTAGATCTAAATCAATGGGTAGACCTTCGGATTGACCAAGCAATGCGTCAGGTCTTTCAATGGGATTTCCGATCTCTGTCATGGGGTTACGGATGTACATCTGGATACAAATCATCAGAGCCATAATGCGGTCATCGAAGGCATTCGACGCGGCTCTGCCCTGACCATCGGGATAGCGGACGAAGGACATCATTTCGTCGACAATCTCTGTGTCATAAATATGTAACCGTTCTTCGCGTAGCCATTTACTCATCTCGTCAATCATCAACGGACGGGTTTCACGAGTCGTCTTCCAGCCCATCTCAGCAGTCAACGGATCTCCTAACGAACCGATTCGCTCACGATAGTAGATACGGGGATAATTGAGATCACGAAGCGTCATCAAAGGAGCCAAACCCTGAAAATTCCTCTCAACACCGACAAATGCCATGTTGTACCATCTGCCTATCGCTTCTAATTGTCTGCCAAACTGATCTCCATCTATGTGTCCATGCCAGACAGCGACAATCTCCGCAGTATTCCGGTCCATCACTACTGCACAGGAATAATCTCTTCTCTCACTTTTGGGTCCTTCTACCGGAACTTCTATGCCCTCGGCCACATCACCTCCGATAACATAGGTATGTCCCGGTAGAGGCTTTTTCCAGACTTTCAGATATCCTTTTTCATTTTCTTCAAAGAATACTTCATATGCTCCGATAATATTTCCCTGCCAACGGGGCTTCTCACACCGGCGCAAATATTTCTTCAAAAGTGAAGGCGGCCAGATGGGATTTCCTGAAACAATAAATGCTTCTTCGGGAGTAGCGGGGAATTCCTGATTGAATGTATCAATGTTGTCTGACAACTCATGAATTTTGTAGCGTCTCCAATTTAGTTGTTCATTGTTCAGATGATACGTGTTTTGCAATTCCTGTTCTTCGGGGCTAGGGATGAATTCTCCGAAGATCGGAAGGGTGTATTTCGGGTCATCAAACCATGCTAAAAAGTGAGGGGTAAAGCTTCGCTCTCTGGTGTTCGATTTCTTCCAAAGAGTGTGGAAATAGTCGCCAACTCCATTCGCAGTCGTTTCAATAACAACCCTTCCCGATAGTGGTACGGACTGTAAAAGACCTGTCATCAAACCCTCCTGATCAGGCCAACGGGAAAGCTCGGAAACATGTAAATTATTAATCGTGTCACCCCGGCCAAACGCTCTGGCTCCCGCAGTACCAATATAGAAGACTGAGTTTTTATATTTATTCACCAGCTCATATTTGTTCTCCGTGTCCAATTTGTACGCATCTAATTCGGGATGTCTTTTTTTAATGGAATCAAGATAAAACCGTACTTTGCGAAGTAATTTCGTCGTGGCTTCTTTCTCATGAGAGATGACAACACACCGGATATTTTCAATAAAAATAAAATCAATGGTGAATAGAGCAAGAATTAAAGAGGAGATTCCTTCCTGACGGGCTTTCAGAATAATATCCCTGCGGGTCAACCGTTCGAGGATCTTTATCTGGGGGGTTCGGAACTTAAATGGAACAGTTTCGGCATTTTCATTCACAATAGAAAAGTATTTCTCAATACGTTTTCTATAAAGGTCTGGTTGTTCCACCTATATATTATCTCAGAGAAGTCAAATTTAACCCAAATTATAGACAAAGAATATGCATATTTCGAGAATTTGATAAACGATGATATAATATAAATAGCTTTAAGAGAACAACTCGGAAAAGTGTCCCGCAGGGGATACTAACCGGGTTTTTTTTTGTAGAAATATGGCAAAAGCACATCCAGGATTCAAAAGTGTAGCAAATAGTATAGCGAAAAAAGAAGGACTTTCTTTCGAAAGCGCGAGGGCTATTCTGGCTTCACGAACAAGGAGTGCCTCGCCAGCGGCAAAGAAAGCCAATCCAAGATTAAACAAAGTAAAAGGATAGATATGGGAAAAATAGCAATACGGGCAGATAGATATTTCAACAACCAGAACAGATATTCTTCGATGTGGGGAGATATGGCATGTCCTGTGGATCTCAATGCAGGCTACGTCGCACAGAAAACAGATAAATGGGGAATGGATGAAACATGCGGTGACGAAACACAAGATAATATCCGGGAACGCTTCGGACTCGAAGCTCCCGACAACGCAAAGGATGGTGATTATGATGAGTGATTCTGTAAAAGTTTATGAAGGCGGAATCCCGACACCGGGATTTACCAGTGCATATAAGACTTCCAATGAAGCTGAATCAAACTATGTTCCCGGCGGTCCCGCGACACGTCCCGGAACAGTCAATCAGGGTGGACCTACTCAGCCAAAAACATATAGCCAGAGTGCCAGTGAAGATTTCCTGATGAGTTCTACTTACAAGACAAACATGGAAGCAGGACGACCCGGCGCAATGGATATCGATAATCCTGATGATATTTCCCACGCGGATCATAACGATGATCCTGATTTGCCGAATAAATAACGGTATCGTTTCGTCTCAGAACGTGAGAGACGCGGCACTTATGCCTATTAAAAAAATAAGCGGGCAAACACGTTAGTTTGAAGAAAGTGAGGTGAATAGTGTATGGAATTTAATCCAAACGGCGAGATACTGGAAACTCCCGATGGCTCGCAACCAGAAATGATAACAGCAGACGACGGTAGTCAAGTCAACCCGCAAGGTGCTTTGGAACCTAGTCCTGAAGAGGTAGCTTTTAACAGTCTGAAGGGATCAACTCAAGACAGGATACGTAATCTAGCTCAACGCGCTAATCAGGCAACACAATTGCAATCAGAAATGCAGCAATTGAAAACTGAAATGGAAGCAATGAGGCTAAGAAGTATGCAACCTGTCCAAAATCCCGATGTACAAGACGCTGTCGCAAAGCTTGACCAATTTGGTGTCGCGACGAAAGATTTCGTAGCAAAACAAATCGAGGAAGGAGTAAATAAAAAGCTTTCAGGTCTGGTCTGGAATATGGAAATGGACAGACTCGAAAACAGACATGGCGGCAATGATGGATTGCCAGCTTTCGATAGATCGGAATATGAAGCATATATCAACGCTAATCCGCAATATCGAAACTATACTCCTGAGGATGTCTATAACAAGATGTTCGAACCTGAGATTTTCGATGCCAAGGTTAAGGGAATGGGAACGCGTCAAACGGTGAAGCAACCAACTCTCAGAGCAACCAGGACACGGGTGCAAGAAGAAACAATGACACCTGAATATATCGAGAGTCGGTTGAAACAACCTGACGGGAGACAATGGTACGAGCAGAATTTACAAAAGATTAACTCGGTTATTGCCAGAATACCTTCGACTGAATAAACGGGGCTCCTCTTTTACGGATAGCTGATCAAACGATCAAATTTATACGGCAAAGGAGGTGAATATATAATGGCAAATATTAGTACAACTACAGCAGCAGTGTTCTTACCAACACTCTGGTCCACCGAAACAATCCGGGCAGCGGAAGCAGCTTTGGTGGCTGCGGGTATCGTAAAACGCTATGACGCTATGGTGCAAGCCAAGGGTCAGGCTATTAAGATCCCTCAGATCAGTAACCTCTCAGCAAATGTGAAATCAATCGACGCTGATGTTACTACCCAAACCGTTACTGAATCCTCTGTGACTTTGACCGTCAATAAGTGGTATGAGTCTTCTTTCGAAATCGAAGATATCGTCGCTGTGCAGTCAAATTATGACCTTCGGTCTGAGTATTCAGAGAAGGCAGGTTACGCGATCGCAAAGCAGGTGGATTCAGATATTCTGGCTCTCTATACCAACCTTACCACGACTGATGTCGGTACGTATGGTGTTGACGCAGGAGACGCGACATATGTCGCCGCTGAACTGGCTCTAGACCGGAACGATGTTCCTCTCGAAAACAGATATTTCATAATCCATCCGAATCAAAAAGCAGCAATCATGAAGATCGATAAATTCGTGAAGGCTGATTATCTCGGTAATTATGACCAGGCAACTCCTGTTAAGAAAGGTCCAGCATCACGGTATCTGTGGGGAGAAATTTACGGTGTTCCTGTATATTACACGAACAACGTTGCATCCACAGCCGGTACACCGACGCAATATCACAACTTACTTGTCCATAGAGAAGCATTCGCTCTGGCAATGCAACAGGCTCCACGCCTTCAGGCAGCTTATTGGCTACCTTCTCTGGCATGGAAAGTTGTTGTCGACGCGATTTACGGTGTGATAACGCTTCGTGCAGGGTTCGGGGTTAATGTACGTTCATAATCTTTGAACGTGAATGGGGAGCCTGATGAATCAATAAATCAGGACGCGACCATAAAGATGAGAATTGGAATTGTCCTACCAACGAGAGGGCTTGTGTATACAAAAGTTGAACAAGCCATCGAAGAAATGAGACGGGAATTTGATATTCGGGTTTACCGATCAACTGATTTACCGATTCCCGACGGGCATAATCAGCTCGCAAGACAAGCTCTCTCGGAAGGACAGGAATGGCTCTTTTTCATAGAAGAAGATACGGTTCCTATACCTGATGCTTTACAAAAATTACTGGCAGCAGATAGCGATATCTCCTGCATAGATTATGGAGTACAGGGATGGGGATGTGTCACGAGGAATCCCAAAGGAGAAATTCTCTGGTGTGGACTCGGATGCACACTGGTAAAACGGACTGTATTGGAAAAGATGACCTATCCATATTTCCGGGCAGATATGACCCTTCGATTAAATGACTGGACATGGCAAAAATTGCCCGAAGAATATATACGAACGAAGCAATATGGAAGTCTGGATATCTGGTTTTGCGATCAGGCCAGGAAACTTGGGTTCACGATTACTCAAGTAGAAGGCGAATGCGAACATTTGCAATTGATAGAACTCGGTAAAAGGGAAACCAATCATGGAATCCATCATATCGAGCCGAAACCAAAGATATCAAAAAATCAAATCGTAGAGGAGGTGATTACATGAGAGTTACATACATGCCATCAAGTAATACTGCAACAAACGGAGCGCAATTGTCAGCGACATTTGGCGATGACGTGAGGTTGTTTAAATTAATAGTAGGTGCTCCTGTTTCCGCGGGAAATATCGTCATCTATTCAATCAACAATCCTGTTAATGGTGCTTCAACAAATATTGCGGCAAAACTCACTCTTCCAACCTTTTCAACTACAAATCCGAATCCCGGAGTTTATGTATTTGATTTCGGCTCAGAAGGGCTTCCTCTAATCGATGGAGGTGCAATCATTATCGACCAGACAATGCAAGTTAGCGCGTTGTGGGAATTAAATGATGACGCACAGAACTAATTAGTTCTTTTATTCTGCCACCCAAGTGGCAGAAGTAAGTGAATTAAACAGAAAAGGAGGTGGGATTATATGGCGAGATATCAACCAATTGAATTTCAAAAAATGAGTGCGACGCAAACAAGCGGAGGGACACCTGCGAGTTTTGAAGGCGGCATTCAGGAATTAGTAGTGACGGCTGACGCGGCTAATTGCTTTATCTGCTTTGACCAACCATGCGTCAATTCTAAAGAAGGCATTTTACTTGCGGCAAACGTACCATTCCGATTTGTCTTCAAAGGAGCGAATGTACAAAGCGTTTATGTCGAGACTTCTACCAGTACCGCGAATGTCTATCTGATGGGTGTGAGAGGCCGCTAGCCATAAAAATCAATGTCTAAGACACTTGCAAACTTACAAACAGGCGTAAGAGTTTATTTAGATGAAGCGAATGCTGCGGACTTCCTCGACTCTGAAGTAACACGCTCCATTAATTATGGCTATCACGATGTGGTAGCTAATGTCATAGATGTCTATGAAGATTTTTACAATGTTACCTCACCTATTCAATTATCCACCGTCGTCAATCAACAGGAATATTCGATAGGAAATTCCGGGCTTATTAAAATCCGTAGAGTTGAAATTAATTATAATCCCTCGGACGCGAATTCTACCGCACTTCGCGCAACCGCGATAAAAAGTGATGAAATGCCTCTGCGATTGGCTTCAAATGCTCTAGGCGGAACGGGACTTTTCTCAGCGGGATATTATGTGAATGGACAAGTTAGCAGTCAAATCATCGGCTTCACTCCTATTCCGCAAAACGCGGGAACAAATAATATCAGTATTTGGGGAATCGTCGTCCCGTCTATCCCGATCAATATGGCTATTTGGTCGAACTCCGCGCTGCTGCGATTCTATTGCGAAAAGGTCAACAATCTGAGAATTATGCCGCGAAGTATATGGAAGAGTATAGGGAAGGGATTCTGGAAATGAAGAATTTTCTGAAAGAACGGCAATCGGATGGAGTCTGGTTGATCGCTGACGCGCAATACGAGGATACGATATTTGATCATCCATTATAGTTATGCAAGGAAATACACTAAATGCAGATAGACAATTTGATACACGCTTCGATGAGAAGTTCTTTATCGGTATGAATGACAGGTTACCCTCCCATGAGCTTCCCACGGGCGTATTTAGTCTTCTGGACAATGTTCTAATCGCAGACAATAAAATAGTTAAACGATCAGGAAATACAGGTTCTACCGCTATAGCAGGTTCTCAAAATATACTCGGAGCAAGTGCATTTGAAAGATCAAATGGGAGTAAATCAATCATTATTTGTCTTAATGGAGCTTCTAACGCGCAACTATATGAATCAACGAACGGAACAACTTTCTCAGCCATAGGTTCAGCAAACCTCACGAAAGATGCACAGATGAATTTCGTCGTCGCTTCTGATAAGATCTTCGGCTTTAATGGAACTGATGTCGTGGACTATGATGGAGCAACGGTAACAAAAAATAGGGCAACATTGCCGCTTGGGAAATTTGGATTCTGGTTCCATAATTATTTATTTGTCGCAGGGGTATCAGGAAATCCTAATAGATTATACTGGTCAGATCTTGGCACTCCAACTACGTTTACTAATACTAATTTTATCGACATTAACGCGAATGACGGGGACTCGATAACAGGACTCAATGCTTTCGCGAATCAGGACAGCGATCATTTACTGGTATTTAAGAATAATTCGCTCTGGACAATTACCGGATTTTCAGGATCATCATTTAATACAGCTACTATCGCGGGTCAGAATACCGGATCTCTTAATTACGGCTTCGGAACACCTTCCCATAGATCAATTCTTTCGGTGGGCAAGAACGTCTATTATGTCTCTTTCGTAGGAGGCATACCGCATATACGGATGCTTGAAAGATCATTATACGGAGCATTACTCGACGCTGGGATTGTTTCATATGAAATAGAGGGAACAATGAAGGGACTGAATCTCTCGCAACTTTCAAAAGTAGCGGGTATTTATGACGGAAAGTATTGTTATTGGGCCTTGCCGAATGGCTCAAGTACGACAAATACCATCGTCATTCAACTCTGGCACGACAAACTTTATCAGACCGCACAGGGTCCGATGAGATCATGGGTAAAACATACCAGCGGATTTACTGTTGACACTTTCTTCCTCTCAACAATCTCAGGACGCACAAAACTCTATTGGTCAGATGCCTTGACAAGCGGGAAAGTCTTCCTGGTTGATTCTTCTGTCTATACCGATAATGGAACGGCGATAGTAAGTGAAATCAGATCACGGGATTTTCTGGGTGATTCGGTAAGGAAAACGAAGTGGAAACAGACCTTCGTCAAATATGATACAGGATCAGCCGGAACGCTGGCGGTAAATGCCCGGATAGATCAGGCAACGACTTTCGGAAATCAAAGAAATATCTCTCTAGCTGGCAGCTCTCCGGGACTGGGATCATTCATCCTCGGAACATCAATGCTCGGAGGATCTATGACAACCAAAACGCCTGTCACACTCCAGCAATTAACAGGAACGCTTCTAGGGCTTCAATTCAAAGAATCAACATCGAATGGATTAACTATGTATGATTTCCAGGTTTTGGGAAATAGAAAGGGGCTACGGACAAATGGATAAGGAGGTGTACATATGGCAGTAATTTCACGACTAACAACATGGTCAGACGGACAAACATTAACAGCATCAGCTCTTAACGGGGAATTCAATAATATTCTCAATGATTATAACGGAGGGGTAACAAACGCTAATATCTCGGGAAGCGCAGGGATTGCTGAAAGTAAGCTTACCTTTTCTGGATCAGGACATGGACATACAGGCGGAACAGATGGAAAACTTATCTCGATTAATCGGGGATTTGGATTCTTTATATCTGGTACGCCATCGGTAGCTAATGATCTAGGGTGGAATCCAAGAGCTGATAAGGCTGTGACTGCTGTCAGATTAACAGCATATGCAAGAACAGCTCCCACAGGCTCAACGCTTACCGCGCGTGTGTTTAATGTGACGCAAGGAGTGACAGTCGGAACAGTAGATATAACTGCTGGTAATAATTCATCTTCAGCAGTAACAAGTTTTACAACAGCTTCTATCGCTCAGGATGATGTATTGCGGGTAGACATAACGGCAATCGGATCAACAATCGCGGGTTCAGATATTTCAGTAGTACTAGGATGTACGCAACCGTAATATGGCACAATTTTTGACGAATGAGCGATATGGAAATGGATCAAATGGAGCATATGCCCCCTCAACGGGGACAGACGCTCCTATTGATTCCGCGTGTACCGGAACATCAGGAACGAAGACTCTTTCCGCGACAAATGCTTCCTTCGCGGCTGGACAGATTATCCTGATTCATCAGACGCAAGGAACTGGCACGGGAAGCTGGGAAATGAATGTTATTGTATCTTATACGGCAGGAACTATAACCACAAAATATGCGCTTACAAACACATACAATTCAGGAGCGCAAGTCATAGTCGGCTCTCAGCACACTTCAGGAAATATTGGAGGCGGAGTCACGGTGACAGTAAAGCCATATACAGGGACGGTAGGAGGAATCTTGTTCAAATTATTTAACGGTGCATTGACTGTAGCAGGAACGCTTACCGGAAAAGGAACAGATGGATCAACAAGTTCATCGGCTCCTTCTAACGGAGGAGGATTCAGGGGCGGAGCTGGTGGAACAAATAATGGCGATGGTTCTCAGGGGGAAAGTAGTATAGGAGCAGGAACTACCTCAACCGCTGCGAATGGGATGGCTGGTGGAGGAGGACAGGGACACACCTCTTTCGGTGGCGGCGGTGGCGGCGGTGGCGGACATTCCTCATCTGGAAGCAACGGCGTGAAACAGGGTTCAAATGGGGAAAAAGGCATTGGCGGAGGTACAGGAGGAAATTCATCACTGACGACAATGCTATTCGGCGGAACAGGTGGCGGAGGTGGTGCATGGAATAATTCAGGAACCTCTACTGGCGGATCGGGCGGAAATTCGGGTGCGCTTGTCTTCCTACTATTCAAAAGTATCACTGTCACAGGCTCCATTAATCTAAATGGCGGAAGTGGAGGAAATGGTCAATCAGGGCATGATGCTGGAGGAGGAGGTGCTGGAGCAGGCGGTTCTTGTCTTCTAAAAGGACAAACAATCGTACTTGGCTCATCTCTGATTACAGCAACCGCAGGTTCAGCAGGAACGGGAGGAGATGCTTCGGGAGGAGATGGGGGGGCAGGAAGTAGTGGAAGAATCCATGTTGACTATTCGACAAGCATATCAGGTTCAACCAGCCCAACGCTTGACAGCACACAAGATCGAACAATGGCAGATATAGCATTTGGAAGCATGATATGAAATTTGGAGTAATAGATAATGGATATTTCGAAGGGAGGAGGATAATTCTCCATCCGAGAAAAGATATGAAAGACAACGAATGGTACATAGAGACAGCAAGATCTATGAATGGCGAATCGAAATTTAATAAATATTGCCTATTATGTGAAAAAGAAATTATGAATGAATGTAATACAAAACATATATGAGTACACTTGATCCACATATTAATCCGACTACGGGAGTCTGGGATGATAACTACTATGCAGCTACTCATGGGAGTGGCGGGGGTGGTGGCTTCACACCTTTGGCTGCTCCTGATCTGGCTTCGATTCGTGAACAGATATACAACACGCTTCAACCATATTATCTTCAACTGGCAAAAGAAGCGAACGGGGATTTCACCCGCGCGACACAAATGCTGCATGAAGATTATGCTAAAGGAGTACGGGATCAAAAAATTCAATTCGCTCAGACACAAAAACAACAGACCGATGATCTCAGAAGTACACTCGCGCAGCTGGGAATAACGAACCTGCAAGATCAGGAGAAAGCAATAGATACTCTCAATAATAGAGGCATGGCTGTTTACCAGAATAATCCCGACGGGTCATACAACGTGCTAAAGCCTACCGATATCACTTCAAATACCGACCTTAATACTCCCGCAGGAGGAACATTTGATACCACATCCCGGGTAGTGAACCCTGCTGATCCGAATATGGGAAGAGGAGGCTATGAACTCGCGCAACTCCAAATGGCACAAAAATTGAAACAGGAAGCACAGCAACGGGCAGCAACGCTACCAATCGAACAGGCGGGAATCAAACTCAAGCAATATACTAATCTTCCCGCGGGAATCGACCCTAATTTGCCTGCCGATCAACTGGCTAAAGCATTGTCCGGTTCCAATGTAGATAGATCGCAGCTCGGAACTGCCGAACAGGAATTGGTAAGAGGAAGCGAGCAACAGACTAGAGATCTTCAAAAGACGCAAGAAGAGCTGGCTGGTCAAAGAAGTCAGGATATTAATAACATCTCTTCAGGATTGGCATCAACGGGGACAAGAGCAGTCGGCTCTCAAATGGAAAATGAGTTACAAAAAGAACAACAGACGAATTTCGTAAATTCTGGAAATGGCTAACGAATGAGATAATAGACATATGAATACTTACACACCATCAACAGGCAACACACCCCAAGGGCAGCAACTAGCCCAAGGTCAGCCGAATGCGGCAAATACTCAGCCCCCTCCGGGAAGTCCTGCAACTGCATATCCATCAGACCAGCAATTAAATCAGTCTTACTCAGCAGCAAATCAAACTCTCGTTAATCAGGGAACTCCTGATAAACGGCAACAATATATCACCAATTCTAATTTGCCAGCAATGCAGTCAAATTATGATGATCTGGCAAAGCAATTGTTCGAATATGACTCATCAGTGCTTAGTCCGAAGTTTCAGGGTCAGAATCCGGGTACTCCGACAGATGCCGCATCATTTGGCAGAGTAGATGCTTCTCCGCTAGGGATGACTGTAGGCTCGGCCGGATTGCCTGCATCGTCTGGAATCTATAACCCGAACCCGAAATATGCCTACACAGCGCAGATAGATCAGGGGAATAATATTGCGAACTTATTAACTACATTACTCGGCGGCATGGGTAAAGAATTTGGTTCGAGAGTAGGACAATATAAATCTGACACGCAGGGAGCGCAGAGTGCCCTGGATTCGGTATTCAAGATTATGCAGTTAAAACAGGATGCAGAGGATAAGGCGAATGCGAGATCGGGTACGGGAGTGGGATCAGATCTAAAGTCAGCCGATGCCTATCAACAGATGAAAGATGCTTATGTAGCCCAACAACAAAAAAGTGGTAAACCTGCAACATATGACGGATTATGGTATTTCATGAATACCCAGAAAAATGCTCTCGCGGCAGCAGGTTATGATATGGACTTGATATATAAATTACAAGGGCAAGACAGAAGCATGTTTGGAGGTAATGGAGACGTGACTTCGGGAAAGCCCAATATCTATAAACCTAATGATCCAATGAAACAATATAAAGTTACATCATCAAAATCACCAAAGGGAGTTGTCCAGTGGAAAGTTGATAAAGGAGGTACAGGAGTATGGACTGTGACTGATGATAGCGGATTCTTCGGGAGAAAGCCTACGCTTTCCCCTGATGAAATCGTAACCTATGGAAGATCACAAGGGGAAGCGGATGATGTGATTAAAAAATCTTTAGTATATGCAGGATATACAGTTAAATAATTATGGATAAAAATCAACAACTACAACAACTATACCAGGGCGCAAAAGAACACCTGCAAGCTCCTTCGGCTCAATTATCTAATCCATTGCAATATGGACCACCTACAACTGAAGGTATATCTAACGTCACTGGAACATTGGGTAGTCTGGGATTGGGGACGTTAGCAGGATTTCTTACAGCCGGTAATCCTCTGGCAATAAGAGCGGGAATGGTTGGAGGTGGTGCTATTGGCGGGCCAATTCCGCAGATATCTAATGATATGGCACTAAAACAAAACCCTTTCAAAGATCCAATAGTATATAAACAAGCCGGTGAACAGGGGCTTTATGGATTATTGCCGGGAGGGGAAGCTGTAAAGCCAGAAGCAGAAGCAACAATGAAGACAATTGGCGGCGGAGTAAAAAAAGCCGTAGCATCTATTCCGAAGAGATTTATAACAGGCACAGGAGTCGGAGCAGTGGAGGATTTATTTCAAAATAATGGACAAGTTGATCCCGCACAGATGACAGGGCAGGCGTTATTAACGGGAGGATTAAATACTGTAATTCCCGGATTTGGAGATATACTTGCTGGTGCAGGTAAGGATTTGGTAAATAAAACAACGCAGGCAATAAAACAGCGTATTCAGGATGTACCTACAAAAGTAGAACAACTTGGCTGGAGAAATGCGGCAGACAACCTAGTCGGACATTATAATACTGATTATGCGACTAATGAGGGAATATTACCAGTTTCCCATATAGATGAAAAAAAGCAATCTCATCCAAAAGTGACATTTGATACACAAGCAATAAATGATGCTTTGGATAAACGGTCAGCAAAAGCACAACAGGTGCGTCAAGATCTTATGAATGCTTTGCCGGATAATATTAAGATTCCGCCTGAGGATATACAAACAATGATAAAAAATAATCTTGTGAATACCTATAATCTGAACCCCAGAGATACAAAAGCAGTAAATCAGGCATATGATAATTTCTTATCTACCATAAGAACTAACGCAGAGAGTAATCTCAAATTCATTGGCGCGACAACGGGTGCATCGAACGAAATTAAAGTACCCAAATTTACCCCGGCAATTTATGATAAAGCAGGACTGATCCCTATAGGAGGCGAAACAGGAAGCGATATTACTGGCTTTATAGATAAGCGGACAGGTGATTTAGTCGATCCAAATGAAGCAAAGGTTAGGATCTCAAAATATCAAGGACCTATTGCGAATACTAAAGGAGCATCAAAAGGAGGATATACACCTCAATCTTTGCAAGATTTTATTCAAGGCAAATATCCAGGAAGCCTAAAATTAGTAAACGCTCTCAAAGAAGCTATTGGAGATAAATGGGATAGCAAGAATAGTTCGAGTGTTTATAACAAAACATATATGGATTTGAAGAATTATATTGAACAAAAATCGGGAAATCCAGATACTATAAAGTCACTGAATCAGGAATCATATCAACTCTCAGATATTCGTAGTAATCTTCAGGATGCTAAAGATTCGAGGGTTCCTCCCGCAGGAACAACCGCTGAGGATATAGCACTTCAAAAAGAACTCGCGAGAAATAAAAAACCAACAAACGCAACATTAAACATGGTATCCAATATAGCAGGATTGGGAGCAGGAATGGGGGGATATGCACTTCTTAATGCATTAACTAATCTCGGCATAGTGGGATCTGGATCGGGGGCATGGTTAATCGGTATGGGAGCCAGAAATGCAACAGAAAAACTGCTTAATGATCCGGGAGTTCAAGAGAAAGTAGCACAGTTCATCGAAGCTAAAGGAACAAAAAGAGTAATGACTGAAGTAGGAAAGGCATTGCAACAATTGGGTATAAAACAATCTGTTTCCCAATCATTATCCCAATAGCATCTCAAGCACGAAAGATACGATGACGAATAGAATAGTATAGACAATCATTATTATACCAAACATTAACATCGAATCACTATATCATATACTATAGTACTATGTCAATAGATATAGTATATTATCAACTCAAAATGATAACATCCTTATCTTCATGCTTCGCGAAGCCGAATTTTATGGCTTTTTTCTCACAACCTTCACAGATATGATAGATATAGACACTATCTGTCGCCTTAAATAGCTTGGAGAATGTCTGCTTGATTTCTGTCTGAATGATCCGCAACAAACGCGGGCTATTTTCTACCCTCCACACAGAATATTGGATTCTCTCACCATACTTCTCAAGGAATTTGGCAAATTTGGTTCTGGTTTTTGTTTTGGATATGTCATAGGAGATGAGTAGCATATTATTCTAGTGATTGCGGGAGCTTCGCAAAGTCAATTTGGATATTTTGAAACTGGTATTTCTCGGGATTAGCCATAGAAAAATAATATTGGCGGATATAGAGGAATAATTCTTCTTTATATTGAGAAAGTGTCCTGACGAAATAAGAGGCATATTTCTGTCGTGTTTTCCAGCCTCCGGCGAATTGATAACTCTTATTTTTCACTTCAAAGTCTTTTAATTGAAATATATTATGCCGATACATAGTGACAATCGCGGCATCTATAATCGGTCTGGCTGGTTCCATAAGATCACATGCCAAAGACTTCCGGGCGAAAAATAACTTGTGATAGAATCCTTTGTAGGTATCGAAGCCAAAAAGAGAAAGCATAGCATCAGTTAAATTAAAAAGCATAGTATATCCAATGTCCATAAGTATATTAATTTCATCCGGCTTTGCTTGCGGCAGGCGTTTGTACCAATTCATAGAGTCAAAGAGTCTGGAAAAATAGAGCGAGCTAGTAGAACCTTCTATCCCGAGAATTGATTGAGCATCGTTCATTAAGGAAATATCAGGTTCAGAAAATAATTCTTTCTTAAAATATGTTAATGTATTATATTGATTTTTAATCTTATACTGAATCAGTTGTCGTGCAAGCGTAAGCTCTTGATCTTCCGTTAGATAGTATTGTTTTTGGCGAAGTAGATAATTCGCCTTTGTTTCTGCTATGAAACTGGTATGCAATTCAAAATTCGTATTGAGGAAAAATATGGAAACTGCATGTGAAGCGAATTCTTTCAGTAACTCTGAAGATATAGTACATTTGCCATAAAAAAATATAGCGAGTAGGCTATGTAGTGGGATTTTATCGATATTTTTATCGTCAACCTTATATAATAAGGTTCCCATCTGCAATTGCAAGGCTACGTCTAATTTTTCTTTTGGCATGATTAATAACAATTTGCGATGGTGAATATCTGATGGAGTTAGCATAGTTTATTTCTTTGTCGGCAGGAGTGCTGCATAAATAGAATTTGAGGATTTCTCATTTTCTTCCTCTAGAACGTCAAATGTTGGTGTATATATTCGCATTCTATTTATAAGATCTTTTAATTGATGGATATTATCTTCTGTAGGAATGCCTAAAGAATATCGGGAATTATCGATAAGCGAATGCAGAGATATACCTGAAACAGAATATCCCATCTCAACGAGGCAATAATATTGTCCCCATATCTGCATTTTATAGCCTTCGTAGATATATGCAATCTTTCTTTTCCTTTCTACTAATTCCCCTGTGAAATCATTATACAAATCGGCTCTTCCATAAAGGCGCAATATAGGCGAGCATAACCACATGCCGGTAATCCAATGTTTTTTCTTATATTGGTTATTGTCTATAGTAGCATGAGCTTTTTTCCCTGCGACTTGAGGTATATCATCGTACATTTGTGTATGATATGTTTTATAACATTCATGCAAATATAGTGACAAAGGCGAATATAAAAAATCATTCAACTGAGAAAAGGATATATAGTCGTCCATAGTTTATTTTAATTTTTAGATTTTCTATCAATGAGTTGTAGACATGGAGAATCGACGCTGAAAACCACGTCGCGTCTAACTCATTGATTTCTATCAATGAGTTGTAGACTGGTAAGTAAAGCTATTTGCTTTTTGTCTAACTCATTGATTTCTATCAATGAGTTGTAGACAGACTAGGAAAACTCTTCACTCACAATGTCTAACTCATTGATTTCTATCAATGAGTTGTAGACTATCCTCTTAAAGTTTGCATCATATCCGTCTAACTCATTGATTTCTATCAATGAGTTGTAGACTTAACTTAAATGCAGATTCAATTTTATGTCTAACTCATTGATTTCTATCAATGAGTTGTAGACTGAAACTACCCACAGCACACTTTCTGTCTAACTCATTGATTTCTATCAATGAGTTGTAGACTTCGCTTGCTGATAGTAGTACCCGGTTTAGTCTAACTCATTGATTTCTATCAATGAGTTGTAGACCGTCTACATATTGATATAGCAAGATAATCGTAATAGTGGACAGAATCACTTCTCGTCTTCTTAGCCATAACATTTTTGCGAACACCTGAAGTATTATGATCTACTTACATTCAATTATATGAATGTAGTCTACAATTCATTTAGTATCAATCTTAGTGAGATCCATAGGAAAACTAGGAGAATGGGATCTAGTGTTATATATATTACCCTCTCAAAGTCATGTATCCTAATGAACTCACCATAGGGCGTGATAGATACGCCGATCCGTTCAGTCTGACGACTTGTGCTTACAGGCGTATCCGCGAATTGCGGGCTTACCTATCGGGATTTCACCGAATTATCTATCGACCTTACGGCATCGATAATTAAGCTGGAAAAATTATTTCTTTAGTTGTAAAAGTCCGTGTTTGATGAGTAATTTTTCATAATCAGGATTGGCTACATTTGCTGCCGCATTAAATTCGGTAGAAGTTGCTTCCAGACAGCCTTGACATTTCATTTTCGGGAATTTATTTTTTCTTCTGAACTGGTAAGTGAATCCTTTATTATAGTGACCGCAGAGAGAACAAATCTGGTTGACGTAATATGCTTTTTTACGGATTACCTGTATAGCTTTTTCTTCGAGTTTGTGCTGAAGTGTATCGGAAATGGCTGATATAGGATATTTGTAGGTGGATAGGAATGAGTTAGTGTTTGAAATGTCTTCGAGATAGATCAGTTTTTGCTCACGTGCTGCAAAGAATGAGTTAGTGTTTGAAATGTCTTCGAGATAGATAGTTCCTATCTCATTATTTATAGCAAATTTCACTATTGAAGCGATCCAATCCTCAATTATCTTTTTCCGCCTCTGACGGTAAGCTTCTGATAAGGTATCGGTTCCGGTGACTTTCGCATTCCTACCATGTCCTCCTGTAGCATATTTGCTGTTGGTGCGTTGTTCTTTAATTCTCGCGAGTTGTTTTTGGGTAAGATGCATGACGGTATTGGGATAGATAGATAGCGCTCTATATTTATTGTTATAAATAACGGCAGTTAATGGACGGGTAATTCCCATATGAATACCCGCAATCTTATCTCTATCAGGCTGTTTTTTTAATGAGTCATAAGCAATATTGAAATTCACAAACCAACTATCATCCCTTTGAAGTATTTCAAGGCTTGTAACCTGATATGTCCCGTCCATTACCCGCTTGATTTCGGCTTCGGTCCCTTCGTTGTTCTTCCAGCCTTCATTCATTTTTCTGGTTTTTGTAGATAGGAGAAGTTCTATTAAAGTCTTTTTCGTGGTGTCTTCAAGGGTAAATTTATCCCATGCAAAGGAAGTTTTTTTTTCGATATCAGAAACAGTTTTTTTTGTATATTGACCAAAGGGAATGCCAATTATAAATTCTCCATTTTCCGACGAAACCTTGAATCCTGATTGATTATAGAAAGGAAGGGGAAAGTCTGCTTTAATCGTGGGCGGTGTAGCCTCTCCAAAACGCAAATCCCATAATCGCTTTCCTGAAAAAGAACTCTGCATTTTAGTGGAATACCCAAGGGCAATATAGGAATTTTTCACTGTGTTGGCAATAGGAGCATATACTATCTTATTCATGAAGTATTTAATCGCCCGAGCCTCGTTGCCTTTTTGGATTTTTGCTTTGAAAAGCTTTTTATATAAATCTATTGCTCCATTGTTGTAGACAGGAAAGATTATCATTTGATGATAACGCACTAGATCGGTAAATTCTTCCATGGGAATAGACTGTGGCTTGACGATCCGTAACGAGAGCGTCTTCGTCTGGTGGATGATAATTTTCTTGTCTTTAGTATCTGATTTCATAAACGCTATGCTACTATAGCATATAATATAGCTCCTGACAATAGCCACCATATCAAACGAATTCGATTCTACATGGTATAATATATTTGCTTACTAAAAGAACAACTTGGCAGTAGGAGACTACTGCTATGAATAATTTACTTTCTCTATTACCAAGACCTGCGTCCAGTCCTTCGTCGTCTTCAGTACCCGCCTTTGACCGCAGTTCCGCACAGTCTCCCGGCTGGGCGCAGCAAGAAGTTCAACGTATAAGTCCGAGGGCTGAGACTCCGCCTGAAAGAAAAACACTCGATACGAATGCTTCTCATCCGCCTGTATCCAGTCCTGAATATGTCGATGGTACTCCTGATTGGGTAAAACCGATTATCGAAAAAGCTTCTGATAAAAACGATATCCCTACTATGATGCTCTCGGCTCTTTTGAAACAGGAATCAGGCTTCGATCCGAAAGCACATTCGAAAGCAGGCGGTATAGGAATAGCTCAATTTATGCCTGATGTAGCACAAAAGATGGGTATAGATCCCATGAATCCTGAATCAGCCATCATGGGAGCAGCAAGAATGCTCAGAGAATCGTGGGATAAGTTCGGCAAACCTGATCTCGCTTTGGCTTCGTATAACGCGGGCGGGAAAGCGGTGAAGCAATTTGGAGGTGTCCCGCCATATAAGCATACACAGGATTATGTCAAGAACATAATGGCTATGGCTTCTGAACCTCATCAGAGTGCGAATGGACTACATTTGCAATTACTGAATGATATGAAGAACAAGTCTACGAAAAAAATATGATAGATCAGAACGCCAGAGCCAGACTTCTTGAGAGGGCGAGGCATAATGAGCTTATCTCCTCAATTCAGGAATTAAAAGATTCCCAACCTCAGATACCCATAAACGAGATCGTCCAGCCTATGGAAAAAGTCAATAAAACAAATAGCAATAATTTCATCATATCCACTATTGCGATGGGTATTTTACGAAAAATATCTCATTTCTGTAATCAAATTCTCAGCAATATGCCTACCAGAGAAGACATGCAATCTTTGGGCGATCAAATAAAGGATATTAAATTCCCTGCGACTCCGACGAAAATCACTGTTGATTCTCCCGAACTTCTGGGAGCAATAAAGAATATCAAAATACCTGAAATGCCTGAAGATATCAGTATTAATAACCTCGATGAAATCACGGCATATCTCGAACGGCTGACTGCTACTATCGAGAAGATAAAACCTCCGCAACTTACGAAAGTAGAGGTTGTTAATCAATCTCAATTAGATACTACAAAAATTGAAGCAGCTATTACAAATCTTTCAAAACAGCTCATGCTATTAAAACCAAGAGATGTTAAGATGCCGCCGGTTGACTTCGGTGAAACGAATTTATTGTTACAGGAACTTCGGGATCGTCTCGATACATTATCAGAAGGCATGAACAGGCCAGTCGAATTTCCGACAAGTCTTTCGGTAAATAATTTCCCGCCACAGAAAGTACCGCAACCCGTAACGAACGTATCTTTAAATCCCAATAGGGGAACAGTCACGGCAACTGCTGTTACCGTAACCACAGCTCTCACCCCTCTTCCTGGAACAGCTCTCGCGGATAGAAGAAGTATGATGATTCATAATAATTCATCAACGACTATTATCTATGTAGGAGGATCGAATGTCACTGCCGCAACGGGAATCCCTGTATCTCCCGGAACCTATGGTCCATCATTGGACGCGGGTCCGAGAAATATCGTCTACGCGGTTACATCCGCTGGCTCTGCTGATGTACGGGTGCTGGAAATGAATGACCTAACAGAGGGAGGGGATAGCTAATGACAAGACTTAATGGGGGTACTGGTAATAGCACAGGAATACTTTCAGGGTTATTTACCTCAATTACAGATGGGAACAAGATTGTTACAACCGCAGGCACGAGAGTACAGCTTTCTTCCTCAAGCATTCCTTGTCAAAAAGTTATTGTCATAGCTATGACAAATAATACAAACATTGTCACTGTAGGAGGATCGGATGTCGTGGCTGCTTTGGCTACCCGCAAAGGTGTGCCTCTCTATGCGGGAGATAGTTATGATCTCTATGTTTCAAACTTGAATCTGGTTTATATAGATTCTCTCGTCAATGGCGAGGGGGTCACGTATATTTACTACAATTAATATGTCAGACATTACCCGAAGACCATTCCCGAAAACAGATACAATCGTCGTATGTCCGCAAAGCAGTCCATTCGCGCAATATGCTGATTATGTGACTACCGGGTCAAATGATGACGTGACGATAAATGCCGCGTTGACCAAAGTGGCGAGTTATGCAACGAATGGAAGAGTATTGCTGCGTGAAGGAAATTATATCCTGTCAAATTCAATTAGTATTCCTGATACTTCAGCTATTCAACTCGTCGGAATGGGAATGAATGTTACCTACTTGACATGGAATAAGGCTAATTTCTCCGCTATTCAAAAAACAAGCCCCACAACGGCACGATATAAACTAAAAGTATCCGACTTAACCCTCGATAACACTGCTAAAACTAATGCGGGAGCCATAGGACTGGATATGATGTATCAATTTGATTCGGATTTTGAGAGAGTTTTGATTACAAATTTCGAGACAGCGGTCAAAGTATGGGGGCAATCCTATTTTCTCCGCTTCTATCGTACGAAAGTAGAAGAATGTACCAATGGATTTTTATTTACCCGTGATCCCGATGCGACTGCCTTCAAACCAAATGAAAATACTCTTAATGGATGTGGATTTACTAAAGCATCAGGGGGGACAGGAGTTGAATATCCTATTAACATCCAGTACGGAAATGACAACCATTTTATTAATAATTCCTGTGAGGACTTCCTTATAGGTGTTGAGTCCAATGACATAGGAAACAATTTTACTAACAACCGCATAGAATGTAATGACCGGGGAACTGTTACTCATGTACAGCTAGATTCTTCCAGCGCGAACAATCAGTTCATGGGGAATTATTACTCAGGAAATGGATGGGGCGGATGGTCAACGAGTATTATCGATAATGGTGCGGGGAATGCTTTTATCGAAAATAATACTTTCAAAGATCAAAGAGTTATTATGCACAGAAACCTCAATACTGCCGGGGAGTATCTTCATTATTATCGGGACGGAACAGGCGATGCGGCAGGACTCCTAATAGCGGAAGATACATATGCTAACTCTGGATCTCCTATACAATTTATCGCAAAGGGTGTACGAGCCGGAGGTAAATTCTTCCAGGGGTTATTAAGTAATGTCGAGAAGGCATATATCGATGCGAATGGTAATTTTTCAGGGACAGATTTGACTATAACAACCCCTTCAAGTACGAGTGGTCATGTACTTTCGACAAATGGTACACAAAACGTCACAAATAAGACACTCCAGAATCTTTTTATGAACCGGTCTGCTCAGGCAGATACGGGGCATACGCTCAGTGCATCTGATATGATCGTTCCGCTAACTTCGATAACTTCGAGCCGGACTTTTACTCTCCCTGCCCCTGCTGCGGGAAATACCAATGAGGTCTTTGTGATCAAGGACGAATCAAACTCACTGACTACTACCGTTACCCTTACTATCTCCGTTTCAGGAGGCACTGCGATAGACAATAATAAGCCAAGTATTGTTCTGAATTCTCCGGGAGCATATTGGATAGGCTATTCTGATGGAACCTATTGGAGAACGATTGCTCTGAGCAATAATCCATTTCCGCAAGACGCAGGCTGGACTCCGTGGGACAACGCAAGTCTCTTAACATGGTCATATGATCCTGTCGGGATGGTGAATAATTACAATCCTACCGCGAAACTCGTTTTCGGATCAACATTAATTCTTCCTGTTACCTGTAGTGTAACTAACGTTATTGTAAATATCACATCAGCGGGAGCTAATTTGCAGAACTGCTTCGTCGCATTATATGATTCAAGCAAGAATCTGATTGCGAAATCCGCAGATCAATCTACTCCTTTTCAGACTACGGGAGTCAAAACTATTGCACTAGCAAGCGGTCCATATACCGTAACAGCGGGTAAGATATACGCGGTCGCATGGGAAGATGTCTCAACGGGATCTACATTCGGTCAGTTCGGACGGGGTGCGGGGAATAATGGGCCAAATGCCAATCTCGCTTCAAGCGCGTCACGATTTTTCACTGCTGACACAGGAATAGGCACTACTGCTCCGTCATCCCTGGGAACATTTACTTCTTTGGCTAGTTCCCCATGGTTTGCTTTGAGCTAGGAAAATAGCCTCAATGTGATATAATTAAGATAGCTCCAAAGGAACAACCTGGTAGAGTATATCTACTATGAAACCCGACGATTTGGAATTAAACGACCTAGATTTGCAATTCAAAGAGATTGCTGATCCCCGTACCCTTACGTTGCTTGATAAGATTAACGGAAAACTCACTGAAATCCTGACAACTACCGGGAAATTCAGAGTTGACATTCCTCATATGTTTCAAGTATTCGGGAAAGTGTCTATTGACAAAATTGACTCATTGCCACCTGTTCAGATCAAAAACCTCTCAGAACTCAATAACGCTTTTATAGCACTCGCGAATCAAATCAATGAACTCCAACGGACTACTGTCAAGGCTATGCAGGCAGTTAATATCAAAATTCCCAATGATTTATCAATTAATAATGAAATCCGGGTGAAGAGCTTCGATGACCTTCTCGAAGGAATTGAGGAACTGAAGAAAGGATTTAATATCTTGATCAACAAAGAGGCGGCAAATGTTGGCTTTCCTGATAAGACCATACCTGTCGAGATCCAAAACTGGATGATTCCTCAACCAGTGACGAATGTTTCTCTGAATCCTAACCGGGGAACTGTTATGGCGACTGCTGTAACCGTAACTTCCGCGTTAACTCCATTGCCTGGAACAGCATTGGCAGACAGGAGAAGTCTCACCATTTATAATAACTCAGCCTCAACGACTATTTATGTAGGCGGAGCGAATGTGACTTCGGCTACAGGCATACCCGTCCCTGCGGGAACATATGGTCCATCATTGGATGCGGGTCCGAGAAATATCGTCTACGCAGTTACCGCAGGGGGAAGTGCCGATATACGTGTGCTTGAGATGAATGATCTCATGGAAGGAGGAGACGCTTAATGGCGAGACTTAATGGCGGATCGGCTACATCGGTTTCACTAGGGAGCGTGTCTATAACTGGAACGAGTGATGTAAATATTAAGCAGGTAGGAGGAGCAGCTTTTTCTCTGGGGCAGCAATTGGCCGCATCTTCGTTGCCTGTGGTACTCACCGCAGCCCAATTATCCACACTTACTCCATTATCTACGATTTCTAATATTTCCCAGATCGCTTCTGTTACGCCAACATTTGGCGATGTAAGTAATGTAGCTACTATAACAGGTGCTTTGAATGTATCAACGATAGCAAAATACAATAATACCTTACCTACTTTAACTGATACCCAATTCAATATCTTGAATGTAGGTTCCCGTGGAGCTTTGCGTGTTGAAATATTCGGCGCAAGCAGTACTAATTCATTGACTGTGGCGACTGCGGCTGATACAGCCAATCTGACAGGTGCGGCGAAAGTATATGCACAGAATGGAGTCTACAATGGTTCATCTGTTGATTTATGGAGATCTATTGTAAACGCGAATAATACTACGGGGACAGGTATCGGAGCTGTGGGATTACTTGCGCAATTTGATGATGTATCTCCAACTGCTATTACGGAAAATCAATTCGGGAATGTCCGCATGTCAGTAAGAAGAGAGGTATATGATCAAATTCGTGATGCCGCGGGAAATGAACGGGGAGTAAATGTCACCGCGGGGAATGCGCTTCAGGCGGATTTGACTTCTGTAGCCGGTACTTCAATAGTAACAGCGGGAGTAGCAGGTACACAGGCTGTGGGAGGAAATGTCGCGACAAATGTCGCTATCGGCACAAATCCTATTAATACTGGTGCGCAGGCTGTCTCGTCTGAGAATAGTGCTGTCACTACAGCGAGAATGGTGCAACTGGTAGCGGATTTAGTAGGGAAGTTGATTGTATTACCTTATGCCAACCCGGAAAATTTTGTTAATGGAACTACGGCGGCTATCACCGATACTACTTCCACTGCTGTTATTTCAGCTCAAGCGGCAGGAGTAAGAACATATCTTACGCAAATAACTGTTACGAATTCTCATGCAACTGTGGGTACCTTTGTAAAAATTCTTGACGGGGCAACTATTATCCATGAAGGATATGCTGCGGCTGCGGGAGGAGGATATACTGCTACATTTCCTACTCCTCTCAGAGGAACAGCCGCCACTGCTATTAATTGTCAACCTGTAACGACGGGAGCAAATGTAATCGCTTCTATGAGCGGATATAAAGGAGTGTAACTATGGCGCAACTGGTCTCAATAACAAATCTCACATCGGGAGCAGATATTGATGGCAATAGCACTGCCGCGACTGCTTCTATCTCTCCGGCAAGTAATAATCTTATTCTTGTCGCAGTTAATTCGCGTACAAATATCACTGCTGATCCTAATCAACCTACTCTCACGGGGAACGGACTGACTTGGGTGGCGATTGCGACTATTGTGTGGGATACAACAAGCGCAAGTAGGAAAAGAATAACGCTTTTCCGTGGACTTGGAGCTAGTCCGACGAGCGGGGCTATTTCTATTGATTTTGGCGGACAAAATCAGACAGATGTGGATTGGGTGGTGGATCAGGCAGCAGGGATTGATACATCAGGAGCTAATGGCGCGGGAGCTGTCGTACAATCAGCGACGAATAAAGACGAAACAGCTACCTCACCGACATTGACGGTGACATTGGGAGCATTCAGTAATACGAATAATGCGACATATGGAGTATTGGCATCTGACGGGAGTCATACGCTTAGTTCGGTAGGTGCAGGGTTTAGTCAATTGGCTACAAATGAGACACAGGGAGGAGGAACCGGAATAGATATCGTATCTGAATGGAAAGTGAGTAATGATACGACCGTGGATGCTACTTTTTCAGCCAATGCGATGTTGGGAGGGATAGCAATCGAAATCAAGGCGGAAGTAATAGGATTTGATGCTGTATCGAACTCGGGATACCAGACAGCGAGTGCTTCGTATTCATGGAATCATACAACGAATGGGGCGAACAGATATCTGGAAGTAGATATCGCGATGTTATCGGTAGCGGGGTCTTCGGTAACTTCTATTACCTATGGAGGAGTGGCAATGACGTTCCTGGGAGCAAAAGCATCTGCATCAGGAGCAGTACGTATAGAAATGTGGGGACTGATAAATCCGACTATCGGGACAAATAGTATCGCTGTGACATTATCTACCGGGTTGGATAGCATAGGAAGTGCGATATCTTTGGATGGAGTGCATCAAGTCTCTCCGACTGAAGGATTTAATTCCGCGTCAGCAACAAATATAGGAGCTGCCGATGCCACGGTGAGCGTAACGACTGTGGCAGATAATGATTGGGTTATCGGGGCAGTCGCGTCAAGTGATACGAGTATTACCGCTAATCAAACATCCCGCAATAATACGACTGGGACTCTCGGTTCAGGAGCAGATGAGACAACGGGACCGCAAACCCCTGCGGGATCTGTCACGATGTCATATACCAATGTGGGAGCTGCTGCTACCTGGTCTATCGCGGCAATTGGTATACGGGATATAAATGCTGTTTCGCTAGCGAGTTCGAGCCGATTGCGTAGTCTTCTCGGCGTTGGATTATAAGAATTGAGATGCCATGAAGACATTCTTCACGTCGTTATTATTTATCCTATGTCTGCCGCTTATATTCTTTCTTCGATGGGTTAATAAACAATAACTACGACTTTTCTTTAGACGATCCCTTGGGTAATTTGGGTGTATATACTACGAATCTTCCCAGACTAATTGAATACCTTATATGAATCGCAGGACTTGGGGTAACTCCAACTCTACTGAGAACATATTCATTGATAATTTTATCCTGTGAAGCTCTAGCCAGTGCGACAATAGTCTCCTGTTCGGCAAGCATTTGCTGTTCTATGGTATTCAGGGTAAACTCTTTTAGTTTGTGATTCGGTAACTGAAGAGCTGTTTTTTTCGCTTCGGCTTCAAACACCTCCATGTCTATCTTTCTTTGTTCTTCGGTCATGCAATATCACCTCCTTCTTCAATCGGTTCCAAACTGCTTGGTGAAATGCCGTTCTTTTCCTTGGATTGATATTCTTTCTGGGCTGCGTCTGTACACATGCCCGAGCAGAAGTTATACCAGAATTGACCTAATTGAATACGGTAAATATAGTGAGATAACCTGCCGCATTTATCACAGCGTTTGGTATAGGTATTTTTTTGTCGATATACTACTTGTCCCATTATTCTCTTGCCACCTCCTTGCCAGGCAATAATTCTGTCATTAACATACGAATAATATCATCTTTTGTTTCAATTATTTTGAGAAGGGTTTCAATATTTTTATGTACAAGTTGAACATAGGTACGTTCGTTATTCATAGTTTTGCCACCTCCATAGTCGCTAATTGCTTTCTACAGATCGAACAAATGGCAATACAGAAATGTTTGTTCGCTACATCGAGTTCAAGTGTCGTAACTGAAGCTCTATCAGAAGGACATTCGCCGCGCCAGATATATTCGAGAGTAATCGGAGATGCCGGAGGTAATTCGGATGGATGCTGCGAAGGTTTTGGTTCTTCTGTTTTGTTCTCAATTCTATTGACCATCTCGACGAATTCGGAAGTAGGTTCGGGAAAGCCGGGAGGAAGAAGCGGTTCGGGTGGCGAATCAAGAACAATTCCTTTCTCGCGAAAAGCAACATGACCGGAATTCTTATGCCTTATATAAATAGCATCGGAAGGGAATTCCATATTACATGGGATACAAATCATTTTACTCATATTATTTATTCATATCTACTTTCAATCCAACTCTCGTCACGAAGATCGAGAATCCTGACCATTCATGAATCTGTTGTCCGTCATTGGCACGAAGTGGAATGAGTTCATGCTTGCCGTCGTTGAACTGAACCACGATATTCGAATCATCAACAGAAAAATGGGATACATCTTCTATCTGAATTTCCTCGATAACGTTTGGATTAATTCTAATCGCATGTAAGATAAGTTTCATAAGAAATCTAAAAAGTTACGGATTTTATGAATTTCGTGATCGAAATTGACTTGCTCTTTGAACTTGGTATAGATACGTTTCCCTTTCAGATAATCAAAGCCATTATCATGAGTTTCTTGAATTTCGCTTGCTATCTCTTGCGGCGTTTTATTGTCTACATATATACTTGTGGACATTTCGAGTAATGGTTCGGCGAGCTTGCCATCATAATCGGACTTTCTGACAATTAATGGTCTTCCAATAGCTGCTGCGTTATGAATAACATGTCCATAACCATCACCTTCATTCTTACACGCAAAAATGAAGGCAGCTTCTTTCATCTTATCGGCAAGTTCTTTCGTTCCGTTACACCATCCGTCCCTGCATTGACCGCCGAAGCTTTTGAATTCCCAATCTGGCAACAGGCGTTCCAGTTCTAAAAATAACTCCCAATCTTTCCGATAAATATCAACCATACTCAGGCAATTAATGAAGCTATATATTTTTTTCGCCATAGGAACGGGAGTATAATCGAAAATATTGAGATCGAACTCCTGATGATAAATCACACCGTTGACATCTTTTGGTATATCTATGTTTGCTGATGCCATAACATTCTTAACTACGGTTAAGTCGATATTCCATTGATTACCGATCTGGTAGATGAGTTTCGCTTGGGGTTGGTAGGTTGAGATTAATTTCTTGAATGGTTCAATATGTTGGGGGAGAGTAGCGATCAGGATGTCGAATCTCATTTCTTTGAATTTGTCGAGTCTGATTCCTTTGATGTATTTATGGGTATCTGTACTTTCGACTGAGAAGATGCCTTCGTGTATCTCCATGATTTGATTGAGGGGAGGTGTGCCGTCTTCAGGGTGATATAGCTGATCTAAAGACAAATATTGTTTCGCTGTTGCGGGATGAGGATAGACATTCCAATATCCCTGTTCATACCACTCCATGCCTAAAGGATAATAAAGTTCTCCTCCGAGTCTGTCTTCGAAGAGCATGACGAGAGAGGAATAGAGTGATTCATGATGCCTGTCGCTAAATACTAACATATTTTTCAAATAATGCTTTCATATTCGGCTCAATGGGAATATCAAGCGCGAGACATTTCCTGCAATATTCTTTGAATTCCGGGGGATTATAATTCGGCTCGAGTCCATTCATGAGAAGCCAGATATTCTGGGAAAGACCGTTATAATGATGACCATATTCCTTATCTATTTTTCCAATTGGTAAACCTTTCTCAAGATCTAATTGCAATTTACCAAAATGATCATATCCCGGCGGGTTAGCTGAAAAGTCCTTAGTCGTCTGATCAAGTCGATTACGTCTTATGAAGATACAACAAGGATGAAGCCGTGTATCCTGGTAATATCCAAAGGCATCAGTATGAAACGAATAATATGCAACTTTATCCCAGAAATCCTTCTGTGGAAAGAAGTCCTGTTCGGTGAACCATATCCATTCCGCATCTGAGACTCCGAGAGCTTTGCGTACCGCGACATTTCTCCAATCCTGACTGCCTTCTACCTCATCATTATCTATGATACTAACCCCTTCCTTACTTAATTGCTCCCGAAGAAACGGACGGTAATCTCTGCCTGTGTTCATCTGGGTAAAGACGACGATCACTTTGTTAAATCTGGATCTATTCTCATGAATAAATTGCCTCCATAGAGGAAAATCCAGGTGAATAGGCCATGAGACAATGACATCTATATTCATATAAAGAATTTCCTCCAGTCGCTTAATTCAGGATCTATCTGTGTCATTTCTACTAGACGGGGTGATACTTTATCCATAATAGACATGAAATAAGGAGATTGATCTACGTTGGCTTTCCTGGAAAAATGATTATAGACTGAGAATATTTCAGGTCGATGAATCGCATTTGCTTGAAATCTCACATCGAAATCGAGGTAGTTCTGATTTACTCCGCCCAAATGAAAGCAATCTGTCTCGCGTGGATCAAGTTTGTCAGTAACGAATCCCAGGTCTTGGAGTTTAATTAGTTTCGCTCCATTATCTAAAGCATCCCTGGTAATCATGGCGAAGTGATCTGCTCCATTGATCTCCGCATGAGGAGAGAAGTCTTTGCGGGTCTTCTCAAGCATTTCTCTTTTGATAAAAAAATAGGCAGGATGGATATAGGGGAAGTTGGTAGGATTGTACCAGCCAAAAAGATCTGAATTCTTCATAGCTTGCTCTGAGGCATTTAGAAGTCTATCCCAATCTTTGCTAAACCAATCTTGCTCAATAGAGATAATCCAGTCTCCCGTAGCATGTCTCAACATCTCTGTCGTGGCCGCATGTCTCCAATCATCTACTCCGAGTTCCCGCTGAACCATATCTAAAAATTTGATGTTTGGAATGTGAGAGAGGGAAGATTGAATGAAAGCATTGTAAAAAGGAAAACGGAACATGATATCCCAATGGATGATAATCTCATCAAAGAATGAGTGATATTTCTCTAACCATTCTCTGAAGAGAGGATAGTCATTATTTGAAATCCAGCAAACTATTAAACTTTTTTTCATAATGTATTCCGCTCTTCAAGTCTCTTCATATATAACTCAGGGTTAATAAGATATCTAAATAAATCAGTTCGTAATCTAACTCTGGCAGGAGAGAGGGTATATTCGGTAATAAGCCGATCTATCCCAGATTTATATAGATTTGAAAACTTTTGCATAGATTCAGGCAAATCTTCCTGTGCGTCTTCCCATACCATGAGCCACGCGGCAGCTCGCCTCTCCCATTCACTAATACTTCCAAGCCTCGGTTGTAGTGTAGCACTCATGAGAGTAAATTGCCAACCTGACATCGAACCGATATGTACCCAGGGACATTTCCTGTCAAAGATACCTAATACCTGTTCTTTATCCTGAATATCTTCGGGACGGGAATGGTATTGATCGACGAGTTCTGCCCGGAGATTCATACCCCGCAGTTGAATAGAAGCCCATACGAACGTATCGGCAGGGGATATCTCATCGGTGATTTCGAGATCGAGTTCTTTAATGTAATCCCCGCGAACCCATTGCTTCGCGTGAAAGTGACGGTCTGTTTGGAGAAGATTCTTTTTTAGGATGAAGAAGAAGTTCGGCCAGAAGTTAGGAGCTTGAGGAGGCGTACCCCATACTTCTTCAGCACGTTCATAGATTTCTTTGGCACAACTGCCCCGCGCAGAACCTATGACATCAACTTCGTTGTCTTGAATTCTTTTAAAGCAGGATTCTACCTGTCCTTTTTTGAAAATAAGGGCATCATCTTCAGCTAGCATGATAGCACCTTCCTGGCATACATCGAGCATTTTATTGATCGCCGGACCGTGATCGAGAGTAAGGAAATATTCCTGATGGTGAATTTTTGGATTGAAGGTAACTAAATCAAGAATATAGCCTAATTCGTTAGATTGCATTTCGCGATTGTTGATACAAATATATAGCTTATCAACTTCATCCTCCCATCTCTCAAAGCATTTCAGCCACGCGCGTAAAAGAAATGGATCTCCTGTCGATGGTAATAATACTGCTCGTGTCATATATTTAATTCTTTTTTTTCGCTATGATAGATAAAAATACTTTCTCCCAATTAATATAATTATTCATTGCAATAATCAGAAATTCTTCAATAAAATCTTTTTGTTCATGTTTATCATATAACTTAATAATCTCTAGAAAATATTTTTTTAGTTTGGTAATTTTTTTAGCTTTATATTTCTCATATATGTTTTGCTTATAGCTGCCTGACGGGAGATCATTTATCAAATCCGATATAATAAGCCAATTTGCTGGTGTTTGGGTAAAATGAAAAATAATTATTTCTGTTAAGCTAGGTTTCATATTCTCATTAATGCTCTATATATCCCGACTTTTTTGCCAATGCGATCCCTATCTAAGCCTGCATTGGCGATGAGGCTTTCGATGCCTTTCTGGTATTGATATTTGAAATCGGTGAAGCCTTCTATTATAGATGAAGCGATAGTCCAGAAAGCGGCTCGTGTCTCTGTTTCCAGTAATGCACTTTCATTGCTCACATCGGGGACTATATTAGATAGATAGCCTCCCCATCCGGTAGAAAGTGAGCCGCCATGAATCCATTTCGGTTTATCGCCAATCCAGTTCATTGTGTGATTATTATAATCATCTATTTCATATGGTGAAGCATGGTGTTGAGGAATAGATTGTGATCGTAGACCCAAAGCTCTGAGCTGCATACACGCCCAGACGAATGTATCTCCGTGATTAATATCCTTGAAGGTATAGTCTAATTCTTTGCAATATTCATCGGCATGGAAAGTAATACTGGCAAAATTGAAATCGGTTCGTAATAAATCTTTGCGCTTACAAAAGAAGAAATTAGGCCACCAGTTAGGGCCAACATCTCCATAGCCTGAATAGTCGAGTGCATATTTTCCCCTGCTTCTTTCCCATATTTCGGGTCCGCAGCTACCTCTGGGCGAACCGACGATATCTGTCATGTCTGATTCGATCTTCTGGAAACAGGAATCAACAATCCCCGGCTCGAAGATAAATCCATCATCTTCTAATAACATTACTAAATCTTCCTGAGAAATCTTCGTCATTTCAGTGATAGGCATACCATTTCCGATCCCGCGGTTATGATAAATGAGATGGACTTTCGGCTCTTCCATAGCACGTTTGACAAATTCCTGAGCGACTTCTAAGGGAACGCCGGAATGATTATTGTAATCAATATAGAGCTTATCCACTTCGTTATACCACCTCTCTTGAAAGAGCTTCAAAACGAGTAAACTGATAAATGGATCTCCGCCTGATGATAAAAATGCTGCCCGGGTCATATTTTTACTCTCCCTTCCTGATTAAATTCATCTGATATAGCGTTCATTAATTTACTTCTCTGGAGATTGAGCTTCTGGACTTTTCCTGCCTCTTCAAGAGTTGCGGTATGATTCTGTACTTTTTCGATAAGCATAAAGATCTTGATATTTACAATACTTAATTCATCGATGAGTTCTGCAATGGTTTTCTTCATAGGCCATGATAATATTTGAATCTTTTTATATAATCATCCCAATCCTGCATATTGATACCGAGAACTCTCAAGAATTTTGATTCGTTCATGCTTATACCCGGAGCATTAGTATATTCACACATGATTCTATACCAGGCGAAATGCCTGAGATATTCATTGCGCGGCTGGTTCTTAATATATTCATTGTATGTATCAATATTGCCATATTTTTGTGTTGCTAAGAGATAGGCAGCTGTACTGCCCGCACGTACATGATAATAACCTAGATCTTTTGATTTCTCTCCATCCTGTGTTCGATCAAAGAGACAATTACTTTTATCTTCCTCGAATTCAAAAGGCTTCATCTCATCTTCCAGCATTTTTTCCGTAAGCTCTCCTAAAGTTTCATAATGGGGCATATTCGGACCCCATTCACATGAAGTGAAATCTTTTAATATAGTCGTGCCTGTAGCAAACCAATATGGGCAGAATTTAGACTGATTATTGAGTTGTGGAAATGTTTTTTCTCCGATGGTGTCGTAGATCGAGACAATATCATAGCCTTGATTAAATTTCTCGAACGTAGAATTAATTAAACCTTCTCTATATATGACCATATCGTTGTCTACGAAAAGTACCAATAATTCCTTGATTTGGGGTAATACATTCTTATAAGCATCATAATAGCGTAGATGAGGATTCACTTTGATAATCTCTACATTTAAGCCTTCCAGTTTGTCGGGATCAATATTCCAGGTGCTATCTATTAAATAGAGCTTGTCATATTCGTCTTTGTATTTCCTCATATTCTGGAGAAAGAAGTCGAGTAAGGGTTCATAAAACTCTCCTCCGAAGGGAGTATATTTATGGAACGCAACACATATGGCTCTAGATGGTTTGTGCATGAGAATATTCTTCGATCATATCCTTAATCGTAGTTTCAAAAGGAATAGTAGGAGTCCAACCCATGATTCTCGTCACTCGTTTAAGGGAACTGATATAAATGTCCTGATCTGCATCTCTCTTCGGACCATAACGGATATCGGCTTTCTTCCCGGTTTGCGTTTCGATTTCCTGAATTGTTTCGATAAGTGACTTCGTATTCTCCGGTCCACCTCCGACAGTGAAGATCTCACCGTTGCATTTATCTATTCCTTCCAGTTCGTCAATATATAATCGGGCAACATCTCTCGCGTCGAGAATATCCCGTACTTGTTTGCCATTGCCGTAGAATGTAATAGGCTTATCCCTGAATCCGACATCTAACAGGAACGAGGATACCCATCCCTGATCGGGACATCCTTTCTGAAAAAGACCATAGATACAACTCATTTTATTGATAACAATGGGTAAGCCATATTGGACGTGGTATTCCTGACAATATAAATCACCTGTTAATTTGGAAATCCCGTACATCGAATGACCATATTTGCCGAATCCTGTTATCGGGAATTTCTCATTTATAGCAGTAGGAATGACATCTTCGGTACGATAATCAATTCCTGCAATGATATCTTCAAGTCCCAATCCCCAGGCTGGCTTCCATTTATATCTGGTATCTGTCTCGATCATCGGAAGGATATTGATAATATCGGAGAAGGTTTTATTCGTACTTGCATAGACGAAGGGAATATTACCCATCTTCCGGGCGAATTCTAACGCGTTGAGAGTGCCGCGGGCATTGGTATCGAAATCATAGGTAGGCCATTCGATAGACCACGGGACTCCCGGATTTGCTGCAAGATGAATAACCCCGTCAACATCGGGTATTCTATCGAAATCGTCTATATTTCTAACATCCCCCCAGATGAACTTGAATTGATCTGAGAAATATTCTTTTTGAAGATATTTCAAATTATTGATGACTTCTTCCCGGTGAAGATTGTCCATAGCAACAATGCTATGTCCCCGCTTGATAGCTTCGATAGTTATATTAGTTCCGATATGACCAACTGCTCCGGTAATTAAAATTTTCATACAAATATTACTCCTATTCCTGTTGAATTCTTCCCGACTTTTATTTCGATATAGGGATATAATTTCTTGATCTCCTGCCAGAGAATATCCACTTCTTCAGTTTTTTCAGCATGATAGCACACATCATGGAGAGCGATAATCCCGCCTGTTCGTACAAAATGGGAATATTTTTCAAAATCATCCTTCACTCCTGCATAAGAATGGTCGCCATCAATAAATAGAAAGTCATATAAATTCTTTCCAGTTATTTCATTTGCGAATGTATGAGAATTTATATCCCAAAACATAAATTCTTCATTGATATAAGATGATGGGGTAGGGGAATTAATTTCTATTCCTAAAAGAAGTTTCGGGTTAAATGCTTTTCTCCAAATTTCCATAGAATATCCCTGATGCATTCCTATTTCGATAATCTTTTCGGGTTTTATCGCCGCAATAAGCGGAAGAAGCACCTTTAAGTCCTCTTTCTCGATACTGGCTCTGCTTTGTGCTGTTATTATGTCGAAATTTCTCATGGTGTATAATCTTCGGGTTTTGTTTTATAAAACATAGCAAGTCCGCGCGGAGTTGGGAAGGGTACAAAACGTAATTTGTCTTCCCGAAGCCAGTTTTTAATCTGCATAGGCAATTCTCCGAACGGCCAGCCAAATCCTAAGTCTTTATTGTCATGCTGAGATAAATGATGATGGAGATCGTGAATAAGAAGAAAGCCACCGGGCTTGAGATTCGGGTAGAACTTCACTAATTCCTTGAATCTGAATTCAGGTTCGGAATCTAAGAAAATAAGGTCATACTGTTTGTCAGTCTGATAGTCAAGACTTGCTATCTGTTGACAGGTAACTTGCGGAGAAATACCAACTTGCTGCCATAATCTTTCAGCTCGTTCTTTGTGAATAGCGGAAGTTTCGAGCGTGAACAAATGTCCTATGTTATTATGTTGTAATCCGGCAGCCATATACATAGCGGAGATTCCTGTATATGTGCCTGTCTCCAATACAAGCTCCGGCTTGATGATCCGGGTAAGAGCATATAATAGTTCACCTGTTTCAGTCTCAACACCGCCATCATCAGCCATGGAAAACTTACCCGTATGATCGGATACTTCAATATGTTGTTCGATAATTCCTTTGCCTAACTCGAATAATTGTTCGGTGATTGTTTTCATCGTGATGCAAAACCTAGTAGCCAGGTTATTGTGAGAATCATAATGCCTAAAGTAAGAGAATTCAGATCAAATATATATCCCGGATATCTCTGACCGAGAGAAAATAGCATGATCGCAATGTTAAATCCAAACCAGATTGCCGTAAACACTTGTAATAACGTCATAATGAATTAAAAAATATATCCCATTCTTTTCTGATTTTTTCTTTCCCGAAGAGATTAATCGCTCTCGCCCTGCCTCGTTGTCCGACTGATATGGCAAGATTTGGGTCTTTCAGAAGAATGTTAAGATAATCACGGAGTTCTTGAATATTGTCTGACCAGAAACCTCCCTCGGAACCATCTTCCGAGCCAAGTAATTCATGAGCTTCAAAAGTTTTTTGGTCATCATAGATTACATTCCCATGATCGTGGCCGATAGAAACAATGGGAATTCCAGTCATCATAGCCTCGATGAAACCTAATGTATATCCGGCGGGGCGTGTGCCGGTATAGAAATAGGCACGGTTGAATCGCATCATTTGCTTCAGGTCTTCGAAAGAGAGAAGACCGCCATTGTGTTCTCCGGCGTTTTCATTGTCAGGTCCGAAGACTTTCCAGTCAAAACCTTCAACTACTTTGTCGAACAGGTCTTTATTCATATGATCTCCTCGGGAACGGACGGTTTCATTTCCGAATAAAGCCTGAGAGATATTTACAACTCTTCTGCCCTGACCATTGTAATCTTTGTATTCTTCAGGATCTTTATAGAACCGGATCATGGCATCTGATCCTTGATAATCGGGAATAGTTTCTTCTCTGGGAGAATATCGGATTATTTTTAAGCCATCTTTGCGGAATTCTTTGAGAGATGTTTCTATTTGTTTATTACTTTGTCCGATAGAACGCCAGATTATAGGCTTCTTGCTGGCTTTGAATTTCTCCCAATTACCTTTGAGCCATGGTTGCGGGTGATCCATGACACTGACACGGGCGTTGTGCATAAGGATAATAATATCTGCCCAGCCAATAAGCTCTTCGTGAGTATTCTCCTTAGAGCATTGGAGACTTACTCCGGTTATATGAGAATTCTGATAGAGATTTGGAATTTCACCACGCATACCTGTACCTGATTTCGATATCTGATAGGCTCCGAGACTGAAGACATTGTGTCCCATCTCAGTGAAGAGTTTTACTTCGTCGTATTCGAGAATTTCATGGGTTGAGTAATATAAAATATTCATTTATATATATTCAAATCGTATACTACATTGAGTATCATCGGGATAAAGCAAACTAGGATAAGTTCCCAATTATGAATCCATAGGGCGTAATATCTGCCGAGCATTGTGATAAGTTCAAAAGTAATCCAAAATCTTTTCATTTGTTTTTTTGTTTCTCTATATATTCGGTCGCACCTTTTTGCCAGTTGGTTGCTGCTTCTTTGTGTTTGCTCATATCTTGAGGCAATAGGAAGACGGGTTTACCATGATATTCTCCTTGCTTGTAAAATTTGACCCATGCTTCCGGGTCTGAAGGAAAAGTCCGCGTGAAATCCGGGTCAAGGTAAAGTTCATTCCATCCCTTATCGACGATAATTGCTTCTCTGAATTTCATATATTCTTTTCTTCGAATTCCTTAATCTTTCTCCGTGCGACATTACGTAAATCTGATAATGATCCCCCATATGAATCAAATTCTTTTAGCCATTTATAATAATCAAGATACCATTCAAGAACTTTTTCTTTCGGATAGCTGTCATTTCCATATTTTTTTGTTATAGATCTCCAGATAGCCCACGCTGCTAAGTTCCATTGTTCTTGAGTCCATGTCTTTAGCCTGCTTTCGGTCATTTGTTCTTTTGCTTCAATTTCCTGATAAATGGTGTTGCTGCGAGGGAAACAGGGTATTCCAGTCCGGCACGACCCATTCTTTCTTTCAATAATCTCGTATTCGCGATCTCTGCTAGTAAACCTCCGATACCGACTTCTCCAATCTTCTCTCCGAGAACATCCATAGAATGCGGAGTCATAATCGAAAGTCCATGTTCCTCAAACTCTTTCACTCCCTGAAGGATATCTTTGAGATGAACATGAAATTCTTTGATGGACTCCTCATCAAAGCTGAAATAACGAAGGAGAATATCATCTATGGCGACGAGGAGTTCTGTGCCTGTCGCATAGATAGCATTCCCCATGTCTTCTTTCGAATGCAACTCCTTTACCCATTCGGGCATCTTCTCCTCCATCGTCGCGACAATGGCTTTGGGATCGACTAATTGTATTTCAGTTTGCTTTTTTTTACTCATAATCCAAATAGAATAGAACAAATAATGGAACTATCCATCCAAAAAGGAACCATAATAATGCACCAAAACTATTAATACCGATAAAGAAAAAACCGGGAACAAAATAGCTTAATAATGCTAATGTTATGTTGATATATTTGTATTTTTTGTTTTTCATGATTCTCCTATAAAAAGTGGCAACTTTTGTAAAACCTCAAGCGCCCATTTCAAACACATATTGTCTTCTTCAGTTAATTTTCCCGATTTTAATCTCCAGGCCAAACTATCTTTACCATGCTCATCCATATATGCTTTGCTCTGTGCAAAGTGTACGAGTAATTTGTCCATTGTATCTTCCTGTGTTTTTCCCATATTTTTATATTTATGCGTTTATCCTATGCGCATCCCAGTCAGTGTCATGCTTCGCTGCGCTCTGCTAAGTTGTGCTCTGCTAAGCTTCGCTCTGCTCCGCTTGGCTAAGCTTTGCTTTGCTGCGCTGAGTATTCACATCAAATGGGTATTTATTGAAGAATAGATCTATTTTTTAGATCTTCCTCTACGTCTTTGATGGCTAACTGAATCTTGCTAAATTCTATATAAGAATTATATTTTTCTGATGCTATCTTCATTTCATTAAATGCAACTTTAATAACATAATCCCGATGTTTCTCATTGTTCATGACTTCCATTACAGGTAAATAATTGCCTACTTCAACATCTTTTTCTTTAACATTGGGATATGCTTCAGGAAGCATAATTGTCTCACCATCTTCATAAACAATTTCTACTCCGATATCATTAATTATATTTCTGGCTATATGAATATTATAAAGTTCTGTTGCTTTATCTTTATCCCAAACAAAATATTTATTATGAAGAAAATGATCTTCTGCTTTGGCTCGTTCATATAGCTCGCGAGCTTTAGTTATTTTTTCCGTTGCTAAATATTCTCCGATTATCTGTGCGTCTTTACCGGAGAGCCTGTTCTTGGCATGATATATATGTTTTGCTATTTTCTTCATAGATCAAACTCAGGTTTCGATATCTTTTTTGTATTAATAATTTTGAATCGACCATGTTTATCGGCTCTCCAAGCTCCTGTTCCAATATATTCACCTGCTGTATTCATAATAGTGAATATACTATCCTCTGTTATTAATGTCGGGAGTATCCTAATAATAAAAGTAGTCTTCCAGTCTTTTTTATATTTCCATCTATATGTCCATGCCGGAAATGGTTTACTACTTCGTCCTGCGCCCATCATTACCCAATCTTTTGATGGCACACATTCGCCGTCCATGTGCAAGATATCTCCCAATATCTCAAATGCCGCATTAAATCGCTTCTTATCTATTTTTTTATCCCACCATTCTTTACCAATTGCGGCATCCCTAATACATGATTTAATGTTTTTTGTAGGATATCCATCGAACTCATTGCCCTGATCGTCATATCCAATATATTTCCCCACTGCTAATTGCTGTTCCATCGTCAGAGGTTTTTGCTTTGGTCCTATTGCTCCCTCACGTGTGCCTTGAACTTGATCAACAGCATATTCAGTCATTGGTCCTAGATATAATGGTGTTATCCCCATAATAGTGACCTCATAATATACTGCTCTTAAAGGCTTAATTCGAATAATGCTTGTAGTATTCTTACTCTTTGTCATATTTATAAAAATTTATCTATCTCTCCCAACCTCTTTTTCATGCTCATTCCTACAATGTGATAATTAAAATTTTCTTTCACAAATTTCTGTGCTTGTAAGCCTTTGTTCTTCGCAAGCAATCTGTCGTTATAGATTGAAAGCATGTGATCGCTTAATTCGCGTTCGTTGATGTCAAGCCATTTCTGATCTCTGGTATACCAGGGAATATAAGAAACTTCTGTAACTTGAGATTCCTTGGTATCACAAGGATAATAGTCATCTTTGGGTAAATAATCTGCTATGCCTGTCTTGTTGATAGATATGATCGGTTTTCCCATTAACATTGCCTCTGTTGATGGGATATTCCATCCCTCACCGCGCGAAGTATTGATGAAACAATCACCTGTGAGATGAATACGAAAGACAGAATCCATATCCATAAGTTTCTTGACTAAAAAGACTTTCGGATAATGAGGAAGATTTAATTCCGCCTGCCATGCTCTAATATCTTCTTTGATTTTCTGAAATTCATTATCTCCATATGTTACCCGGTAGGTCTTGAGCAGCAGAGCGACATCCTGCTTGCCAGAGAAGGTCTTCCAATATGTCTGAAGAAGAGCCTTCGGGTTCTTGCGCTCAATCCACTGAAAGACACTATAGAAGAGAAATCCGTCAAAATTCGGGATAACAAATGGGGCTATGATCTTCCCGGATTTCATCGTATCAATAGGCTGGGGAAACCAATGGATAGGAATGGTAACACCTGATTTTTTAATCATATCGGCTTGTTGCTCTGAAGCAGTCCAAATCTCATTCATTTGGTTACAGGGAGCTATCCATTGTTTCGGCAATCTATCTGTCTCCCAAAAGAGATGACCGATATGATATTTGCCTGGCTCCCTATATGCCGGATAGAGATCAGGAGTGAGATGGATGATTTTTATCCTGTAATCAATTTGCCGGCCTGTGAGATCTTCTATCAAAGTCTCCGACCAGCCATATCCTGATTTCTCGGGAGTCTGGGCGACAATCTCCGTAGTCATATCTAAACCCGCGAATGTCAAAGAACAAATAAAATTTCGATTAGCAGCTCCATAGCCTGAATGATCGAAAGCTGTGCCTGTGTATTTAACGCCTATCATAAGATTTCTACTTCTAATAATGAGCCTTCTTCTATATTTTCAGCGATATTATCGGTGACAGGAATTGACCGCTGATTCTCCTGATCATATTCGTAATAATATTCCCGCTTCGGATTGACGATTATTTTCATGCCTTGTTCCTTGCACAAAGATACTTCCCATCGACGAACCCGGACAACCCGGCCTCTGATATTCAACATTGTTACTATTTCATTCGGGTCATCCATCATAGTCTGCTCTGATTGCGATATTCAAACGCCAGGACATCAAGTCTTTTTTTGATCGCATTGATCGTTTCTTTAATTGTCTCGATACTATTCTCAAGGAAATGTTTGGCATTGTTTGTATCGACTAACGCTCTTTTCTCGGCTTCGGATACTGCCATTTTCTTGCCGCCTTGAATATTGTCTAAATATTGAATAGTAAGCCTATTCTCATCGAATTCTGCCTGGTGGAGTTTTTTCGTAAGATCATAGAGGATCTCGGATAATTGAACTATCCCGCGCGATAGCCATTCAGGGGAATCAAGATTCCATTTGTAATCATTTAGGAATTGTTCAAAATCAGTTAGTTGCATATTGTTTTCTATATTTTCTTAGAATATGGAATATTTGACTGAGTGAAAGACCGAACTCTTTGGCGGCTTGCTCGCGAGTATGGTTTTCTTGAAGGTATTTGATAATCTTGGAATTTCGTAAATTGCGTTGCGGGATAGTCATATAGCATATAATATATGGTTTTTATTTCAGTAATGTTTCAATAATGTTACAGTTTTAGAAAGATTTGCCCTAAGAAGGTATAATAGACATATACCAAAGAAACAATCTAGCGGTAATTCGTGAGAATTGCTGCTTTTTTATAACTATGACTAAATCCGAAATTGTCACACTCAAAGATGTATACGCGATAGTTCAACGGCTTGAGGATCAGACAAATAAGATGATGGAGAGGCATGATGAGCGCATATTGCAAAATGAAAAAGATATTGCGAATCAACGGGGCTGGAATCGCGCGGAATCTCTCTTTATAAGTATAGTTATCTCGATAATAGGAATTTTTATAGGAAATAGAAACGTATGACATTACAGGAATTCTTCGATAAAAATAATGGTCAGCCGCTAGATTTTGATGGATATTATGGCGATCAATGTGTTGACGAAGTGCAGTTTTATAATCGTGATGTTATCAATGCGCTTGCCCTCATTGGTAACGCAATAGATATATGGACAACCTATCCTAAAGACTTCTACGAGCAGATCGCAAATACGCCTGATAATTTCCCTAATCCCGGCGATATAATAATATGGGGAACAGATATAGGAAAGTTTGGACATATCGCTGTGGTTAAATCTGCGGATGCGAATTCATTCACTTCCCTCGATCAAAACTGGAATGGACATCAATATTGTGAATTCGTAATCCATAATTATACATCTGTTCTTGGATGGCTCAGACCGAAGCCTATACAGCGGACTCCAAGCATAACTCAATCAGAAATTGACGCGATAAGAAATGATCGGGATAAGAATTGGAATCTTTATCAGGAAGACGAGAAGCAAGTCTCGCAACTCAAGCAGACAATAGATAATCTCAACCAGATAATTAATGACCGGAACAATGATATAACACAGTTAAATGCGAAGGTTAGCACTCTTGAAACCCAAGTAACAACATTGCAACAACAAATACAAACCCTGCAAGATCAGGCTAATAAAGTACCTGATATGGCAAAACAGCTCGATCAAGCAATCGGGGATAGGGGTCTTTATATAAAGCTTAATAATGCTCAGAAGTTGAGGATCGATGAATTACAGGGGATGGTAGATAAGGGAAAACCGATGGGATTTTTCAATAAGTTGGTTTTTCTATTTTCATGAGGAGGTGATTATATGAAGATACTTGAAGAATTTAAGGGTACAAAAACTTATCTCATTGCTCTAGCTACAATAATATATGGCATCTCAGGTATGACCATACAAGCCATGAATCCACAACAAGGTATGCAATATGTGTTCATAGGTCTGGCGGCAATGGGATTGAGACATGCTATATCACATGAATTACAGGCAATGTTGACAGTAATAATATATAAATTATCGCAGAGACAATAAGGGTGGCGGATTCGAGATCTATAGGAAAATAGGTTTTATTTTGCTTCTTCGTTTTCATTTATCAATTTGCTTATCTTTGCTTATCGAGCGTTTCTTCTTTGAATAGTGATAAAAAGAAACGAGAACTTGACTAATGATTACTGTTACCAAAAATACCGCAGTAAGATTAACTTTAATTCCATTAATATCACAAAGCCCTAGGAAATAGGCCAAAAATGCCATGCCAGAGAAAGCAGAAGTAAGTATAGATAATATTGATTGTGTTTTATTTTTATTCATTCTCCTTTTTTCTAAATATATAAATATACCAGTAGATATAATAAACAGAAATAAGGTAACTGAATCAGATAAGAACCTAGTATCATGGGAAGGGATAGTATTATTAAGGAGTAAACTTTCAAATACAAGTTTCATGGCAATAGCACCAGTCATAAAACCGAAAAAGAACAGTATATAATCAATTAAATGTTTATTAATCTTATGTTTCATAAATATGTTTTCATATTAACAGTTTAGTAGGAATATTCTCCCCTCCTGTTCTACTTACTAGGGAATGATGCTGTAAAACCACTGAAAAAGAAAATCATATATAGCACAAAAATGATTCCGAGAATGATTAAAGTAATCTTTAGTTTTTTATTCATTTTGTATTACCTCTCAGTTCTTTTATAATAATGGAGAGGTGATAGAAATTGTTATTTTGGGTTTGTTTGGCTTAAATGCGTTTTTTATGTCTTTCATATTCATTTATCAGTTATTTTCTTAAAAAGAATATTAGCAGGAATATAATGTAAATAACAGCTATTAGGGAGTATTTTATTTTTTTAGAGGCAATTTCGAAATGAAGACTTACTATCAGGGCTGAAATGATAAAAAGGATGCCACCAATGGTTTCCATAGTATCGCGAAGATAACCGGAATATTTATGAGTATCTATAAGATTATTTATCAGTACTTCCATGACATAAGCACCTTCAACAAGAGAGGCTATATAAAATAGTAATTTTTTCATATTATCTTTACTCATAGTTATAGATTAGAATATATTCTAAAAGTTTGCAATAAAAAGGTCATGCAGGAAAAACCTGCATGACCCTGAAAGACGCGCATGCTACATGCTAACAATATGGGTAAATCCATGTGACGTGACCATTCCAATAGGCAAGGTAGAGCTTCACCCCATGCCTTCCACATGAGTTGTCCACGTTCTTAATCCAATCAGCATATGCCTGCGGAACACCCGCTAGCCCCAATACGGCAGCCCAGCCAAAGGGAGCACCCAATAATCCTGACCAACCAGCGCGTGACGAAAAGTCACTAATCACTGATTGCGTTTCACACTCATCCAATTGGACGACTTTGTAGCTGTTTCCCCAATAAAGGTTTCCCTGTCGGATAACCCAGAAGCTACAATCCAAGGCTTGCTGAGGTTGTGCTGGTGTCAGCGTATGCGCCGATGCCTGACCAGATGCGCCAACGGATACAACACCTAAAGCGACGAGAGCCAGCGCGAAAATCGCAAAAATCTTAACGATAGTTTGTTTCATGTGAGTCTCCTTTTTGGAAAATTCTATTCCGAATGAAATGGTGAACAACAAAAGTAAAAATCAACACATTACTTAAACGATATACATGGACGATCTTCTCACCACAAGCATTAGCTGTATATTACTATACGGTTTTGGCTCGTTGCTATTTAATACTTAAAGTACAAGTTATTGAATATATCGCGAATAGTTCAATAACAATAAACGAATATTATCATGGAATATATTCCATGTCAATAGCTATCTGGGAAAGTAATTGCGGGGATTAATCATAGCAAATAGCCACCAATAATCCCATTTGAATATGCGCCAATTGTCGCGTATGAGCCGACGGATTTTCATGATATCCTCCTTTCCTTATTATTTGTAGCATGATTATAGTCGAATGGATAGAGATTGACATGATATTGCATGAGCATGATATAATAGCCCCGTTCATTTAATATAAATTATTGAAAGGAATCCATAGTGGAAACTAAGCGCAAAAAAGAACGGCGATTCCCAATAAGATTCACCCAATATGATATATTCAATCAGGCAATGGGAACAGCAGGAGGTATACCTGTCTATTGCAGGAATACTAAAGAGTTTGTTCCCAAGCCGGGTGAATTGTGGCTCGTCGCTCTAAAGCATTTGGCGGAAGACAGGACATATATGATCGTCCGACCTATTAAGCAGTTGCAGGAGGAAAGATAATGTTTGCGGAGGTGTATTTACGCCTCCGTTTTTTTGGGAGATTCTTCAATAATATCTTGTAAGGATTTATTATGCTTACGTAATTCCTGGATAGTATTATCAGTTATCGAGAAATGCTGTTGAAACATCTTGTTCCAATAGTCATGCCAGGTAATAATATCCTTTTTGAAATAACTAAATTTATATAATAGATATATATTAGATAGAATTAAAATTATTATTATTATACCCAGACCGAAAAATAATGAAAGATTCATAGATTCGTATCTTAAATAACGAATATTAACCTGTCAATTATTATGTCAAATTATTTAATATTCGCTATCTTCACTATCATAGTATTTTGTAAGGTTGTCAAGTATTATTTATGTAAGAACTTTCTTGGGTAAAGCCTTAATATCCAAACCTCCATCAATATTCCAATTTATATTGACTTTGAAGAAATTAAAGAATTTCTGAGCCAACTCGTGTTGGAGCTTGTAATAATCGTCCAGAGCTTCTTCTATTGTAGAACCTCTCTTTAGCAGGCGATCATTCAATACTACTTCACGTTTGGCTTTTTCTGAGAGGTGTATATATTTAGCGGTTGTATCTAACTTACGATGTCCTACTTGAGCCTGAATGTGTGGGAGGGAGTTCTTTTGCTCTTCTACGTTACGGGTGATAAATGAATGACGAAAACTATAGCCTGTGAGATTCTTGCGTTTTATACCGATCTTGGCTATTCGCTTATTAAAATGCTCAGACCAAGCATCATCTTTAATGTGCGGGCATCCTGTTCTATGTAACGCAGGGAATAAGTAACGTCCTGCTAGAGTCTCTATATGTTCATGTAATAATGGTAGAATAAAAGGAGAGATGGCGACAGTTCTTCCAGCTCCCAGTTTTCCTTTACGGACTATAAAAACATTTCTGCCGAAATCTACATCGTCAACTGTAAGCTTACTTATTTCCCCTCCACGCATACCACTGTAAGCCCAAATGGAGAAGAAGAGAGTCATCATTCCATAACGTTGTTTGTAAAGACCATTTCCTTTTCCCCAATAGGGTAATTCAAGGAACCTATCAATCTCATCGTCTGCAAATGTACCTTTGATAAATTCTTCACGATCTACCTTGATTTTCTGAGGAGCTATATAATCTTTTATTTCGAGGTCAAAGCATTTGCCCCAATGACGCACAACAGTCACATGTTGTTCAATATAGCTTTTCGCGTTATGGTTTTCTATCATTTCATATATCATTTCATCAAGGAGTTCTTTGCTTAAAGGGTTAAGCTTATATAATATCTTTTTGATTAAAAAAACATTATTGTCTATCGTCCCCGGTGCTTGACCTTGACGCTTCAAATATATTATGAACTTATTCAAATCTCCCATATTCTTAGTATGAATTGACAGTATTTCTGACTATAATTATTCTATTAGTATAGAGAGACACTTTAAGGAAAGAAAGGGGCAGTTGTCTATTGACAACATATTCTTATTATTATAAAATAGGATATACCTTATTGATCTCCGAAGAAGTTTAGAAGAAAATTAATAGGAAAAGAGTTGGTTCCTGTGTAGAGAGACATTCTACCGGTGAACTACACCCGCCTACAAAAACTTCTAAATTTTTAATCTTCATAGGACATTGATAAGGATTATAACTTATGAATGCCAAAAAAACAAATACATATAAATGTATACCTTCAGTAAATCATCCCGATATGCTTGCTTTCATTGTGGATTTTTTAGCGTTGGTTCGGAAATATCCAACCTTGCGACTAGCAGAATCACTCAACGTAAGTAAACAAGCAATTAATAATCAAATAGCTAAAAAAAAATGAATATGTATTACACTCTTGCCCAAACATGTATAGAAGCTGGAATAGATATATCTGTTCTGGTAGAGAGGATTAGTAGTGGTCAGATACGTTTGGACTGGATGGGGGATTTGCCGAGGTTGAATGAGGAACAGCATGATCGAGTTGTTAATTCAGTTTATAGCCAATATTTATAATATGTTCAAAATTGAATTGCGAGATAGGCGAATCATATCGGATATAATAGTGAATAAATTTTTTAACGGAAAAATGCGACTAATTGAGGCAACAAAATACTATCGGGAAAAACTTAAAAAAGATAAAAAGAGATGAAAAAAGGCAATTTAATCAGAATTACAAGAGGGATATTGGGCGAGACGCAGGAAGAATTCGGAAAAAGATTCTACTACGAAAGCTCGATGATTACCCGCATGGAAAAGGGCGAACGGACTATGACACCTAAGATTATTAATTTCTGCGTTAAGACAATTAATGAATTTATAGAGGAATGGAAAGGCGGTGAGGAAAATGAGTGAAGATGATAAAAAATTCGTTGACTCTATGTTCTCGCAAGCACCGGCAAGCGCAAATACATCTATACGAACATCTGAAGGTTTTGTTTGGCAATTCACCATACGAGCAAATACGGGTGATGAATTAATGCAAAAAATGAAAGTCTTCCATTCACGATGTACAGAAAATAATTGGATACCAGAAGTTCGCGGGACTGCTCCAAAGAGGGAACGAGAATATATTCAAGGTAAAACTTGCCCGAAATGTAGCGGAAGATTATATATCGGAATTAAGCGGGATGGAACAAAATTTACTAAATGCGAGAATAACAGATGGATTAATGGACAACAATCAGGCTGCCAATATGTAGAATGGCCTAAAGAATATAATTAGTCTTTTAACTACTGCCTCTTTGATCAACGGGGGCAGTCGTTGAAAAATTAACTGCCATATGAGAATTATTATACGAGATATGAATTATAACATTTTACTTAATACACTCCGCGTAGAACGCGCACAGAAATACATAAAACAATATGAATATGCTGCGATAGAGCTCCTCAGAGATCCGATCATTATTTTCAAAATTACTAATTCTTCACATATAGGTTTTGTCTGCCATTCTTACGAAAAAATGAAAGGAGTGGTGGAACGAATATGAAAATTGAATATCTTATTTTCTTATATGCTTTGACAAAGTTATTTTTTTAAACCCTTGCGCTGCTCTACTGCCTACTCTCGCAAGGGGTAGGTATTAGAGATGATTTCGATCATCTTTGATAATTTTGTCGAATTCGATCAAGAAGGCAAATGTTATTGACATAGGAGAGATATACGGTCGATGTTCCCGGCTGCCCAACATGCTCACAGAACCGGGGCATTATCCAGATGAGTGCTGCCTGAGAAGGTAAGCAGACAGTCCTGAGTCCCTATTCCTGAAACGGATAGGCGGTAAGGCGTTGGCGTAAATCCAACTAAGCTCGTATAGCCGTAAATGCAGACCTGGAGGCTATGATTACGAGAGATGATATTCAATGAACCGTATATTGATTTTTTTAGGCGATTTTGTCGCTTATGGGCTTCGTATCTATTAAGAAGAAATGGCGATTTACTTAGACAATAAAGAGAAACAATATCTAAAGAAAATGCTTGCCGATATGAAAAAGCATCGGAAATATTTATCTTGGATACACGATAAAATTCTAGAGAAAGTTCAGTCCGATATTGATAGGATTGAGCATATAAAAACGTGCGAACATAATTTTACAGAATTCGTCGAGACAATTGAATGTTGTTGTAAATGCGGAGGCATGGATGTCGGAATGAAAATCGAAAGCTCATTAAAATAATTTCTCTTTATATTGGATATTCGGCGTAGGAACCAGCTCAAGATATTGAAAAATAGAATCGGGCTGCAAAATTATCGCGGGATATCCGATATGCAGAGAAAGGAGGTGAGAATATAACTAAATTTTATCGAGTTATTGAAAAAAATCCATTATGAAGGGAGGTGACTTTATGACAGGTAAACGAATGATAGAAAGCGAATATATTTTAGCTAAAGTAATTCTTGATACTGATACTGTGAGAATTAGAGATTTACATATATTAACAGGCCGGTCAGAGACTATTCTTAGGTTAATTCGGCGATCAAGGGACTTTGAACATTACCGGGAGTTGGTTCGGGATCAACATAAGCCTGATATACGAAAACTTGCACGACAAATTGAAGAATTGAGAAAACAAGTAAATAAGAAAAAGCGATTCAGTTTATGGTAGGTGTTATTAAGATTTGCGATTGCGGCGAAAAATATTTTGGTCATCCATCTGCACGAAGATGTCCGACTTGTCGCGATAAGCGCGAACAAGAGCGAAGGCGTGAGAGGAAAAGAAAAAAAAATGAAATGCGTTAGTTGTAAAGCCATGATTACTTGGAAATGCAGAGAGTTATATCTTTGTGTTAATTGCAGGAATACAAAATTTGGAAAAATAACTGGATTAGAGCGGGATTTTGCGCCTAAAGTTGAAGAGAAAATAAAAAAAATAAAAAACTGTGAAATATGCGGAAAAGAATATATTTCACATAAAGGTAGTAGATATTGTATTAACTGTAAGGATTATGCGATCGAACGAAATAGAAAGAAGTGGTTACGAAAACAATATGAACGAAAAACTTAACATATTAATTGACCTCGTACAGACAATGAGAAACAGATCGGAAAAACTTTCAAAATCTGAGCGAGCCACAAGAGAAATACAATGTGATGCCTTGCAATGGGCTATTGAATTTATTCAAGATGAATTATATAAAGAATGAAAAAAACAACTGCCAAAAAAAGTCCACTAAAAAAGGAGAAAGAGAAAGCATGGAAGATATTTAGTGAATATATCAGATTACGAGATTGTCTGAAAACGACAAAAACTATATTGGGCGGTGAATGTTATACTTGTAGACGGATAAAGCACTATAAGGAATTACAAGCAGGACATTTCTTACCTGGAAGACATAATGCTAATCTTTTCGATGAAAGAGGATGTCACGCGCAATGCTGGTGGTGTAATATCCAACTATATGGTAATATCCCATCTTATTATAAACGAATGTTAGCAGATTATGGACAGGAAGTAATAGATCAATTATTAGAACAAAATCAAGAAATTAAGCCGATGAAGATTAATGATTTTATCGCGAAACACGAGGAATTTAAGGTAAAAATCGAATTATTAAAAAAACAATATTGAATTATAATGATAGAAGATGACTCGACAGTAAAAAATGATTATGAGGAATAAGCAATTATTGGAATGGGAGGAGGAATTTGACGACAAATTCAATCATTTCAACGATGCATATATTGGACATAAAGATCAACAATATAATCCAAATGCGGGAAGGCAAACTTGTGATCCATTATGCGACAAGCAATATGATTTGGAAGATATCAAAGAATGGATAAAAACAAACTTTATTTCTAGAAAAGAAATGAAAAAGAGATTACAATATGCACTAGATACACTTCACGGCGGTGGGAATGGAAGAAGATTGATGTTACTATTATTAGAAAGCTTATGAAAACTATAGAAGATAATAAGCGCGAGGATTTTATATACAACTTAAAAGTATGGTCAATTATTAGTATTGCATTAATTATAATGTTGATAGAATTCTATTTTATATTGATCAAATAATTGCAAAATTATAATATATCTGCTATGTTATATGCTATATTGTTATTATTGAGGGAGAATAACAATATAATGAGAGGAGGAAATTAATGGGTTTCTAAAATGATTTTCTTCGCAAAGGCTAGGTAGAAATTACTTAGCCTTTTCTTTGTCTATATCTCCACCAAAGGCTAACTCATACGCTAGATCATAAGCACTTATTTCATTAATAGTGAGATATTTTCGCGCATCCCATTCCCGCTCTTCACGTTCACAGGCAACAGCAGCAAAATGATCTACAAGATTTCGCGCGTCCTCATTTGAAGCATCATGTAATTCTGCGCCACATAAAGAGCAATTATTCTGTTCGTCTGGTAATACAAGATCATTATATTTATCGCACCAGATGTTATTATGTTTGGTCATAGTTATTTATGGTTTTCTATTAAGCTCTCAGCTAACATAATATACATTATCAAAGTCATATTGTTAAGCACTATTTGTGAGAACGAATTTATAGAAACGTAATACAGAAAAGATATCATAGGGATTATATCTAGCCCCCGATGCTTTCTCGTATGCTTCTATACGTGCTGTAATAGTATGGCGTGATTTACCTAGTAATAAAGCCCATTCAAGTTTGGTAATCGCGCGTCGGTCTTTGGATATAATTGCATGTTTTCGCTTCACCATATATGGATAATATAATATCGTATATGCTATAGAGAGTCAATGAGGTCAATAATCATCACGATCATCGGGCTTGCGAATAAGAAACCAATAGATTAAGAAAAATAGTATGATAGGTGGGATATACATAGTTATAATAGATAACATTGTTTATAAAATCGAATATAAAATAATTTATAGATAAAAAGTTGTATTGTATTCATATATTTATTTTCTCGTATATTCAGGCAAAAATAGTGATTCACTATAGCTATCTGCAACTACCCAGGTTTTACATTGTGAAAGTATTACTCGCATACTTTTCGCAGGCTCGCATGAAGTACCCCAAGGCTTTTTATATTCCCTAAATGGAATATTTAAAGTTGCCATTTCGCCTGATAGCGTTTCAATAATTATTTTTTGCATTATATCTTTCATAGATTCGTATATACATTCCTATTAATTTTGTTATTCATATACTACCATCCCATCCTGTAGATATAATTCTTTTTCAAGTTCTATTGTTATATTTTCTTCGTCATATTCCCATACATACAATGCACAAAACCATGGTGTTTGCATCTCTTCAGATTTATTAATCGCTTTCTTCCAGTTATCTGATTGCATTTCATAATCTAATTCCAAGAAACTATTAATATAATCAGTTATAGCCTTTGATTTAGCAATTTCTGATAATTCGTTAAAGGTATATATGGTAAATTGTTTCGTTAGAGTCTTCATATATTCTCATCCTCACATTCTTTACTGCAATATCCACCACATTCACTAAACGGATATTCCCCCTCAAACCCTTCATTCCCACACTGAGGACATGAATAAAATGATTCAAGTTTCCCATCCACAACCATTGCTACTTGATAATCACTATTAGTCAAAAACACACTCCCGCTATTTCTATTAAACATAATAGTAACCTCACTATCAGAAAAATCCTCCGGTAAGCCACCAGCAACCCATGCGGTCAATATGTCTTTTGTTATCGCAATCTCTCGATACCCAAAATTTGCTAAATCTATTGTAGTCACTTCGTTATTCATATATCTATTGTGGCTAGGCGTGTTGTATTGCTCAATCTTACCTATATATTTGCATATAGGATTAGAGCTATAGTTTTACCTCGCGCTACATACTAACTTTTTTGTAGACCTAGCTGATAATCACCATACATTAATACCCTAAGTCTTATTGATCTTGGTATATCAATGTATGAGCGCATTATACATTATCATGGTCATAATGTCAAGAGGGTAAAATAGGACAATATAATAATACTCGAAAAATAGTATAATATATGCTATACTATATATATGGTATATATAGACCATATACACGCGTCAATAAAGATAGACAATCAAGAGTTAATATTGACTAAGCGTGAATATGATCTATTCAGATTCCTATATGAGAACAAAGGGAAGACTTGCACACGGGATTTAATACAATCAATCATCTGGCGCGACTACTACACAGATAGAGCCATAGACACCACAATAGCTAGACTACGTAAAAAACTACCATCGACAATCAGGCTTGAAACAAGACGAGGATTTGGATATACATTACTATAGACATGGTTATTAACTCATAATATACATTGCTAATATATGCCCTACCAAAAACACAAAAAACCCTCAGAGAAAATGCTTAAAGTTGTAGCATTATTAGAAGAAAACCCCAATATGACACCTACTGAAGCGGGAAGACAAGCCGGATATGCACCGAATACGGTAAAAAACATAGGCAAGAACGTAATGAATAAGCCATTAGTCAAGAGTCTACTTGATAATTACAGATACGAACTTGAGAAGCACGGCATAAATCCTCAAAGATTAGCTAAAAAGATGGATGAATTACTAGACGCAAGCGACCCAATTATCACAATGACAGGAGTATTAAGGGACAAAGAAGGGAACATAATCACAAAAAAAGATAGAAAAACACAGCTAGTCGCAATGAAGCTATTACATGATGTGTATCAAGTGAATATAAAAGAAACTGAAGGATTGAAGAGGAGATTGACGATCGAAGAATTTGAGGAGAAAGAAGGAATAATCGATATCATTGATGATTGATTGTAATCGCGAGTGATTGCGAGCGTAGGATACTAGCATGTGTCGATGTATTTATTTTCGAACGCTTGAGATATAACATTCGAGGCTGAGATGGTTTAAAAATCGTTGGTTATGTCGTAGATTATTTATTGTGCGACATAGATTTGAGGCTAGAGTGATTAATATGAGCATGACGACGGCTCATAGTGGTAATGCAGTGATTGAACATGTAATTAATGGATGATTGAGGATAGATAGGGCTGTGAGGTCATAATTTGAGCTATATGAGGTTATTAACATAGAGATGTAGGTAGCGTCATGTTGGTCTTGAATAGGAGATCGTATCGGCCTTTATTTGAGCTTGGATAGGCAAGATACCCCCATCCAGGTGTACGGATATGTTGCCGGGACAGTTTCTTGAGGGTGGTCGGATATAATATTTTATATCAATCTCGCTATCAATCCCCATATACAAAACCCTCATGGTTCCTACTTTCCCAATTCTATAGATGTCAGTGACCCTCATCCAGGTACCCGTATATTCCACAAACCGTTACCTTGGGTCCCATCTATCCATATTTATTACACAATGATACAATTGTGTAATTGTGTATGATTAGAACGAATGTCTCACTATCTGAAGATCTATATAAACGGGCCAAGAATTATGGCTTCAAAAATAATCTCTCTTTCTCGTCTGTTATACGGATATCTTTAGAGAGTTTTTTGAATCCTATTCCCCAATTGGAAGAGCTGGGAGTTCAAAAGAAGATCCCTGACCCAAAATCTATCCTAGGACTCAAAATCCCTTTGACTAAGGAGATGAAAGAAAAGATTCTCAATCCTCGGCCGAAAACCTTCATAAGAAAACGCGGCGAGATGAACGCTGATGATTATATCTAGTTGCTCATCATCCTCGTATCTGCTATAGTATGCGCATGGATTTATCTAGTGAGGTTCTCAAACAAATTAAACCATTGGCAATGGGCGAATTTGAAGCAAAAGCTATCTCTAAAGGCAAGCCAACCTTGATGGAAAATCGCTGTGTTTTTTGTGATAGGGAAGTCTGGATATCGAGTATCGGGTATAATAGAGATGACCCTGAACTTGAAACACAACCCGATGATACGAAGAGGACGGCACTTCATAAACTTTGTTTCATGGCAGTAGCGCAGTTAACGATTCCTGCTTTTATGGAGAACGCGATAAGAAGGTATGGGAATGCTCAGTGAAGATGCTCGATTGGAAGTAGGACTAACTGAAATATCTTACGAAATAACATGAAAACCGTATCATTAGAATTAGCTAAACAATTAAAAGAAGCGGGATACCCGCAAGATGTTTGTCATCTGGGCAGTTGGTATTATCAAGGAGCACCTAATGAGATTGAAAAAGAAAAGGGATATGTTTTGTTGATGCATAACAATTTATTAGCAGCAAGAGAATTGATAAAAGTTCTTGCTCCAACCTTTGACGAGATAGTGGATGTCTTACCAAGAGAAATAAAAAAGAATCATTCTGTTTATTGGTTATGCATAGAGCCAGCGAACCATTTGGAAGAAATCTCCTCAGAATTAAAAGGTTTCGCAGTTGGATATAGAAATAGTAAGGAATGGATTGCGCCATTTTTTGAAGCATCATTGATTGCCGATGCAGCCGCGAAGATGTATCTTTATTTAAAGAAAGAACGATTATTATGAAAATAGTAGATTTATTACAATTACAATCGGAACTATTGCTTCAACAGCAACACTTTATTAGAGGATTGTTATTTGTTCTCATTGGAACGGTTCTGTTCTTAATGAGTATCTTTATGTGCTGGATTATTCAGACAGTTGCATTGAGGAATGCTTTGAAAGCTAATGGCGAGGTTATTGAAAATCTTTATGAGACTTTGAATGAATATTTGCCTGATGGTGAGAAAATATGAAATCTTTTATTTGTCATTGTAAAGAGGGGAAAGATCCGGCTCCCGGTTTCGTTATGCCTCTGGGACTAACAGATGAGGAAGCTATGCAACTCAAGTCTGAGTTCCTTGAATTACTTGGGAAATACGCCCCAAGACACGAAAAATGACAAAAGATTTATTAGCTATCGAAACGAAAGGAAATAAAATCATCGAAGTCCTGATCGGGGATGAGGTTAAAGTGTGGATTCCAGTCATGGCGACTAAGTTATATATTATTAA
>WNGR01000618.1_pt1 | contig 57809 bp, 52 predicted proteins | sample 5407581 | NCBI WGS metagenome assembly WNGR01 (sample SAMN13153383, study PRJNA577476) | soil metagenome | isolation source: 80 cm soil or saprolite under Garry oak tree replicate 2 | place: USA:California | collected 2016-06-15 | reverse complement strand
CGCCTGGCGCGAGGTCCGGGAGCACCTGGGCAAGCCGACACCTACGACCACGATCGCCTGCCCGAAGAGTCGCCACAAGGACACACGCACTGGGCGCCTATTCGGCACGCTGCGTTGTCGTCGCCGGTCCTGCGAATTACGCTAGTCAACACGCTCTGCGGACCAGGTGAGTGCAGATGCGACTCTCCCAGCATGAGCGGCGAATGCTCGCCGAACTCGAACAGGCCCTCACCCGAGAGGACCCCCGATTCGTCCAGCAGTTCGCCGTACCGCCCACCGCGACCGCACCGGGTCCGGCCCGCGCGGGACCGCAAGGTTGCCTGTCATCTGACCGCGACCGTGACACCAGCGCTGTCGATGAGCTGGATCGGGTCCACGTCCTACGTCCTCGCCGCGGCACGATCGGTGAGATCGGCGGCGGCGGCCTGCTCCGCGGCACGTCGCACGATCTGCCGCCAGGCGGCCTTTGTGCCGCCGAAGACGGCGCCCGCCACCGGGCGGCTGCGGCGATCTCGCCCCAGCGGCGATGCTCGTCTTTGGCGGTGGGTGCGGTGTCCCTGCCCGGAGAACTCCTTTCAGACGGTCCATGGCAGTTTGCCTGCGGCGGCACCGCTGAGCCCATTCAGCGCTAAGCCGGACGGCCTATACAGCGCCGTGATCACGCGTTCTGGCCCTGCTGGTGCGGCGGCGCACGCCGAGCAGTGCCACGATGAGCGCCACGCCAGCGCCGAGCAGTCGCTTGCGATGCAACTTGACCTTGTCCGTGCCCTGCCGCAGCAGCGGAGCCACCCTCGCGGTCGACTAATGCAGCAGCGGGCCGACCTTCTCGCCAGTAGCATCCACAGCCTTCAGTACCGGCCCGGGCGCCTTCTGCCTGGCACGACCGACCACGCCACCCGCGCGGGCAAGTACGTGCCCGGCGCTCGCCTTCGCCGCATGCATTCTCTGACTGGCCTGCGCCTTCCCGTTCAGCGTGGACGACCCCGCATCGACAGAATCCGCTAACTCATGGCGGGTCCTGTCGACGCCGTCGCGCAACTCCTCCACCGTCGACGGCTCGGAACTGGACTGGGACGGGGCGTGTCGAACGGACTCGCTCATAACGCGCACTCTCCTTCACGGTCGGAACGACCTGCCTGACTCCGCCACCGCCTGCTGCGGCAACGGCGGCGCGGCTCGGTGACCTCGCGCCGACCAACCAGCGCGGTGGCGCCGGTGCCGCACAATCGTCATGCTCAGCCATGGACCGATGTCCTCCTGAATCCGCCGGGTAACGACAAATCCTCGGACGACGCACTCGAATATGGCACGGTATCCCTCAGTGATCAACTTTTCCGGTCCTCGCTGTAATACCCCCAACAGGCATGGCAAACACGCGTAGACGACCGAGGAAGGCCATAGGTGTACCGGCTGCGGGCCGCCGCGACGTTTTCGCCCTGCTCTATACCCCCTCGATCGCGACGCGGCCTGAGGAAAGTTGTCGGGCGAAGGCGCGTCTCGCTGACGGCCGGACGCAAGAAATGCGAAAACCGCCCCGCATCGGTGGCCTCGGGGGTGGCCACAGTGCGGGGCGGTTGCTTATCTAACGAGGGCGCGGACGTTAGGTCACGCGTCACGCGTCACGCGTCATGACTTCCGCGTGCGCCCGGCCACTCCAGGTCAACGTGCGCTGGTTGCGGCACTGTTCGCCGTGCGCTACGCCTTGACCTTGCCCGTGCCCTGCCCGACCCGCCGAGCCAGCTTCTCGCTCGACTGATGCAGCAGCGGGCTGGGCTTCTCGCCAGTCGCGTCCACCGCCTTCTGCGCCGGCTGGGGCGCCTTCTGCTTGGCACGACCGACCGCGTCACCCGCGCGGGTCAGTCTGTGCCCGGCACGTGCCTTTGCCTCATGCATCTTCTGACCGACCTCGCCGTCACATTCGGCCGCGACGACACAGCATTTCACGGGATCGGCCGGCGCAGGGCGGGCCTTGTCGATGTCAGCGCGCAGTTCCTCCACTGTCGACGGCTCGGAACTGGTCTGGGCGGGCGGGGCGAGCGGACTCGCTCATTGGTGCGCACTCTCCTTCTCGGTGTGACTATCCTGCTTGACATCGACCACGGCCCGCCTGGCCTCGACCGGGCACCCGGTCTCACCTCGTCTCCGCACTGCCGCCGCGCTCCACCCCCGGCGTACACCCCGGCCACCGAGGAACCCCTCCTAACTCGGTGACCGGGGGCTACCCGGGCAACAGCGTCGATCAACGACACGGCAAGAGTTGATCTTAGAAGTCGATCTCTGCAGGCGTCGACCCCTGAGACCCCGTCGTCCCGAAGAACACACGATGGCTGGAGATGGGCAGTGCTGCGGCGTGGCATAGACGGCGCCCCTGGGCTCTGATCGCCTAGGATGCGCCGACGTGTTCGACTAGGGAATCGGTCAGCCGGTCTGGGTGTAGACAGCGCCATCAACGAGCGTGTAGGTGAACGAATACGCTCCTCCACCGACGATGGTCGCGTCGCCGTCGAACAACTGCCGCAGCATGGTGCCGGTGCTCGGACTCGGGTCGGCGGGCTGGTTGGCCAGCAGGTTTGCCGGGTCAGGCGCGTTGGGTGAGGTCACGTCGTACTGGATCGTGCCCTTGACCGAACCGTTGTTGATGTCCGGCAGACCAGTGGTCGGGTTCGCGAACCCGGCGAAGCTGCCGTTGTCGGTGATCAGCACCGAGTAGGCGTTGTCACCAGTCACCGTGACCGTGAAGCGGACCGCGAGGTTGTCCCACGCCCAGACCGGACCGTTGTCGCTAGACACACCGGTGGGGACGTTAGCCGTGTCCGCGTGATTGCTGGCGTGGCTTACTGCGGTGACGGTACCCGGGGCTGCACCCGCGCCTTGTCCGCCCAGTGCGACTGCCGGGGCCGAGGCAGCGGCGAGCGCCGCCAGTGCGCTTCCTGCGCGGATCTTGCGTGTGTTCATTGGGTTCCCTCGTCGCGTGGTCCCACTGTTGGGTGGGAGGGTGCGGCTGTCTGCCGCACGTGTGTACGGATCGGGCGCGGGCCTAATCGGGTGTTCGCTGCCGGGTATATAGGCCTCGCGTTGCGGAGTAGTTGCGGCGCCACCCTTGAAGTCCCCGCTTTCTTCCGACCACGCAGCGTGCGTGGTCAGCGGCACCTTTGGCGTCGTCTAGACCTAACGAGGGATGCGGCGCGCGGGTACTGTCCTGCTCGCCTTGGACGGTGAACTGGACCGGGTGTGGTCTTCCTCCACGCCGGGACAATCTCGGCAGGCGCGACGTCGATCATCGACGTAGGGTCCGGCTCCATGGCTGATTCAGACCCGGTCGCGGTGTGGGTGGTCGATGACAGCGAGCATCACCAGGTGCTCGACGAGTTCGTCAGTACCCGCGAGACCGTCGACCGGCTGATCGACGAGGTCATGGCGCTCTGCGCCTACCAGCACCGCTGGACGATGGACGTCACCGCATCAACGGAGGCCCGCTTCGTCTGGTCGGTGTCGCCGCGCAGAACTCGTGAGCGACCCGCAGCTCGCTAGATCCAGGGTCGTCTTCCGTGGCGACACGTTGCGCATGCTGCTGCTGCTCGACGCCACGGCGTCGACATCGTGGCGAACCCGACACCGGTCGGGGTGTGAACGGAAACGATCAGGTATGCGGTCGCTGGATACCCCGGTCACCGAGAACCCCTCCCACACTCGCGGACGGGCCGTCCGGGAAACGCCGCCGTGTTGATCAACGACGGCGACAACCCTGACCTTAGGCGCGATCCGGCATGCGGCATACCGATCGTTCTCGGTGCTGAGCCGGCCCCGGCTGTCGGAATGCTGGTCAGCAGTGTGCGTCGCCTGAGGACATCGGGATCGTTGACCACTGGTGAACCACTGACGGTGCGAAATCAGCCGGTTGATGGGAGCGTGGCGGTGAACGACAACAACAAGACCAAGACCAACGGCGCCCGGCCACATCTGCATGTGATGCCGCGCGAGGTGGCCGGCGGCCGCTGGCACGTGTTCCAGATCAGTGACGAGTCTCCGCGGATCACCCTCGCCGAGAGCGTCAGCTCCTACGTCGAGGCGCACAGACTCGCTGCCCGAAACCAGCGGCCGCTGCGCTTCGCCGGGCAGGCGTGGCAGCAGATGGTCGCCGCGGGCGTCGCCCCGCAGACGATGCCCGAGGACGTGACCCTCGTATAGCCATCCTGGGCGACGGTCACGGTCGCACCGATAGCAGCGCCGCGGGGGTCGTGGCCCTGGCGGTGGCATACGTGTCATCCGTGGCCTCCGGCAACACGAATTCGATGACACCACCGATGACACGCCGTCCACAGTGGACAGTCAGCGTGGCCAGCGATCGCGCAGACGATCCGAGGTCTGGCAGCAGCTTTGTGCGGCCAGCCGGGTCGCATTAACCACCGGGCAATAACTGCCGTGTCCGGCGGCGGCCGGCAGCTGCTCGAGGTCGGGGAGCAGGTTCTCGACGTGCAGCCGAAGCTCGCGGCGCGGGTGCGGCTGCTGAACACCGGGCAGGTGAACAAGAACGACCCGAACGACGCCCGCTCGGTCGCCGTGGCCGCGCTGCGCAGCCACGACCTTCGCCCGGTGGGTGCCGAGGACCAGACGACGGCGTTGCGGGTCTGGTCTGGCCGATACCGCAATCTGAGCAGTCTGCGCACCCAGGCCGTGTGCCGCTTGCACGCGGTGCTGTGCGAACTCGTGCCGGGCGGGGTCGCGCGCAGACTCTCGGCGCGACAGGCGATCGGGGTCCTCGACGGCATCGCCGTGCAGGATGCGATCGCGCAAGCCCGCCTCGAACTCGCCCGGGAGCTGGTCAGTGATTTGCAGCGCATCGATACGCAGCGGCACGAGGTCAAGGCCCGCATCGCCCGAGCCGTCGCCGCGTCCAAGACCAGCGTGACCGAGGTCTACGGCGTCGGCCCAATCGTGGCCGCCGCGGTGCTCGGCTACGTCCGCGACATCGCCCGGTTCCCGACCCGGGACCGGTTCGCCGCCTACAACGGCACCGCTCCGATCGAAGTCTCCTCGGGCAACCGCAAGATCTATCGGCTGTCGCGGCGCGGGAACCGTCGGCTCAACCACGCGATCCACATGGCCGCGGTCACCCAGATCCGCTACCGCGGTACCGCAGGACGCGCCTACTACGACCGCAAGATCGCCGAAGGCATGGGGCACAAGGCTGCGCTGCGCGCCCTCAAACGCAAGATCAGCGACGCCATCTACACCGTGATGATTACCGACGCTGGGCGCGCTGCCCAGCAAGTCAAGAAGGACCCGGGAGCAGGCCGACCACTTGACAACAAAGAGGCCTCGTTAGGTGCGGCGTCGCCGTCCGGGGTAGTGCCGGGCGATCGGCACTCAGATGAGTAGCTATGTGGTCGCGAGCCGCTGATCGGCCGCACCGGTGCCTACGGATATGTCCGGGGCGGCTTGTGGTGTCTATCGGTGATCGAGTTGGGGTTCGGCGGCGTGGTTGAGGAGTTGTGATTCGACCGTTTCGGCGGTGAGTGGTTTGGCGAGGAGGAAGCCTTGGACCTCGTTGACGTGTTCGGTGCGGAGATGGTCGATCTGCGCGGTTGTCTCCACGCCTTCGGCCAGGGTCTTCAGGCCGAGGTCTTTGCCGAGCTGGACGAGAGTGTGGATGAGGGCGTCAGATTCGGGGGAACGGGCGACGGCGTCGATGAAGCTGCGGTCGATTTTCAGGCAGTCGACGGGGAATCGTTGCAGGTAGGCGAGGCTGGAGTAGCCGGTGCCGAAGTCGTCGATCGCAACCTGGACGCCGAGGGATTTGAGTTCCTCGAGCCGGCGGGCGGTGGCGTCGACGTTGCGCATCAGCGTGGTTTCGGTGATTTCGAGGGTTAGCGCGGCTGGGTACAGGTTGCTGACTTCGAGGGCCTCGCGGACGTGGTCGATGATGTTGTCGCGGTCGAGTTGGCGTCCGGAGACGTTCACCGACACGATGAGGTCGCAGCCGCTGGCTCGCCATGCGGCCATCTGCATGCAGGCTTCGCGCAGCACCCAGCGGCCCACCTCGATGATCTGGCCGCTTGACTCCAGCACTGCGATGAACTCGTTGGGTTGGACCTGTCCCAGTGTGGGGTGTTCCCATCGCAGGAGCGCTTCGAAGCCAACCAGGTTGAGTTCGGCGAGGTTGTAGATCGGCTGGTACATGAGGCGGAACTGGTCGCCGGTGAGTGCGGCACGCAGGTCCAGTTCGAGTTCGTAGCGGCGCTGGATCGCTGTCTCCATCTCGGGCTGGAAGACTTCATAGCAGTCCTTGCCCGCTGCCTTGGCCTGATACAAGGCCACATCTGCATCGCGCAGGAGTTCTCCGGGGGTTTCTCGCAGGCCGGCCGCGATGCCAATACTGGTCGTGATCACGATCGGCACGCTGGTCTGGTCGATCTCGAAGGGCTGATGCATGACCTCCAGGATCCGCTCGGCGACGAGCTCGGGGGCGCACTGCAAGGTCGCTTCGTCGATCAGGACCACGAACTCGTCACCGCCCATGCGCCCGATCGTGTCCGCTTCCCGCAGGCTGGCCGTCAACCGCGCCGCCACCGCCTGCAAGAGGCGATCACCAGCGGCGTGGCCCAGCGTGTCGTTGACATCCTTGAACCCGTCCAGATCCACGAACAGCGCCGCGCCCGCGGTGCCGTTGCGCCGGTTGCGGGCCTGCAACCGCTCGATACGGTCCATGATCAGAGCCCGATTCGGCAGGCCCGTCAACGCGTCGTGCAAGGCCTGGTGACGCAGCTGATCACTCTTGTGCTCAACGGCCCGTCGGGCTGAGGCCAGCCCGCCGTTGAGCCACGCCATACGTGCCATGACCAGAAGGAACGTCATCACCGATAACGACGCCACCAGGGCGACGTCACGCGGGCCAGTCGCCAGCAGGATCGGACCGACGACCAACGCGGCACCGAGGAACACCAGCCGACCGAGGCTCAGGCGATAGCCCGCTGACGGAGTCGTAGTCGGCAACGAACGCGCGGTCGGATGCAGCGCGGCGACGCCGATGAGCAGATAGCTCAGCATCCACAGCCCGTCACTCGGGCCACCGAAGTGGTAAGTCCCGTGAGCGAGCGCGAGCGCATACACCGTGTCGGAGACCAACAGGGCAACGAAGCTCGCCACGAGTAGCTGTATCGAACCGCTGTGCCGCGACCCGACGAGCAGGCGCACCAGCATCGCGAAGACCACCAGGTCCATCAACGGGTAAAGCACGGACACGACGTGGGCCAGCGGCGCCAACCCACTCGAATGCACCACCGGCCCGAGCACGAACACCCACATCAGCGCGCCGCCACCGCCAACGATGATCACGGCGTCAAGCAGGTTGCCACCGTAGTCGTCTCCCCGGCGCTGCTTCGCCAACGCCCACAGCGCGACCACGAAGCACGGGTACGTCAACAGCCACAATGCGTCGACCGGACACGGGAACGGAACCGGACGCCCGGTGAGCAACGGGTAACCGTAGTAAGGGATGTTGGCCAGTGTCGAGAACATCAACCCGACGCCAAGGGACACCCAGACCACCCGCGACAGCCCGACCGACCGAACCGCGGCGACAAACGCCGCGACCGCCGCGGCCGCGTTCACCACCGACAGGACAACGGCCTGCGCAACACCGGCTTGCGGAAGCAGGTAGTAGCCGAAGATCGCACCGAGACCGGCCAGCAGCAGCAGCACCCATCCCTGCCAGGCTGCGCTCACCGCCCGAGGGCTCAGCCGCTGCGCGCGCGACGGCGACAGCAGACCATCACCCACGACCGAAGCCGAAACCACCTCGGCTTCGGACGGGCGCTCCGAACTGATCACCATGACTGCCTCCTACAGATCCGCGAATCCGTCCACGACCGACGGACCTCGGGATCCCACCTATCGGGCAGCAAGATCAAGACTTGAGCCGATCTCGTCAATATGTCTCTCGCAACAGGGATGCCGATGCCTGGCTGGCCCGCTGCGCAACAGTCACCGGCACCAGCCAAGAAATTGAGTCGCGTTCCATGTGCATGCACATGATCACCGCCACGTTCGTATCCGATAGCCGGCGCACCATGTTCGGCCGCACATAACGACCACGCGAGCCTTCGACTGGCACGGCTGACACGAATACGTATTCGGCGATCGGCAGCGCCTCGCTTGGTCGGCGTCGCAGATGTCAAGCAGCCTCGCGCCGCCTCCGGATACACCGCGAGCTGATCCGTATCTTGCCCTCGGCATTACCTGGCTACGGTGCTCCGGAGCGCGTTGACCACCCAGCCCTGCCGCGTCTCGAGTTCTGAGCGCGTCAGGGCGACGGCGCGCAGCAACTCCGCCAGGGCGCGCAGGGCGAGCGCCGACGGTTCCTCCGGCAGCAGCAACGTACCGGCGGCCGTGAAGGCGCGGTTGTCGACGGCCACCAGCCACAGCTCGCAAACGCGACCTGGCGGCGGCGCATCGGGCGCGGCACCATGGTGTGCCCGAAACCCACGAACCCGGCGAACGCGGCCACCACCGCCAGCGTCGACGTCGATGTGGACGTCGGCACGACCACACCGACAAGCAGCGCGCATAGCATTTGGGCACCGAGCAGTTGAGTCCACCCGGTGCCCTCTGGCCAGCGCGCCCATGCCCGTGACCGCCATGGTGCGCATTCGGGCAACGACTTGGTCTCAGCGCTGGGACATCGGTTCGGCGGGCTGCGCCGGGTCATCTCAGGTCTCCCCAGCAGCGTGCGGTCGCTGGGACCTGGCCATCGGTGCCTTACGTCCAACGACGCACGAATGACGGCTCACGCTGCCGTCGAAAACTCGATCGCGTGTGTCCTATGTGGGCAAGTCCCCCCTCGGACACCCCAGGTACACGCGTGCTAGCAACCCGCGTTGCGGGATTGATGGCTGCGCACGCGCGGGGCGTTTCTTCCGGTCTCGCTGCCAGTTCGATCGTCGGCTCGGTCTCGGCGAATCGAGAGGGGAACGGGATCAGACCGAGATCGGGAACGAGACCGCCGGAGCGGGATCCGGAGCGCTCTGAACCGACGACGAGAAGCATGGATGGCCACCCGCTCAGTCCCGGCCTTGCGCCGAGTCTTATCCAGATCGGAGCGAAACAGCGGAAGACCCGTACCGAAGAATCGGGACTTGCATCGGGAGCCGTCTAGCTCGTCTGATAGATCAGGGTCGCGCTCCCGCTCGACATATGAGCTGCCAGGTCCGCTGTCGACACTCTGTCGAAGCTGCGGTTGGTAGCAGCGACCATCCAGATCACTGGTTGTCCGTCACGCGACGCACTGAGGTCCGGTCGCGTACGACACCCGCGCGAGACGACGGCAACAACGGCACCATGGTGTGCATGCCGAAGGTCCCCTGGTCAGGTTCGTGCAGCCAAGCACACCGCGACTTGTGATCTCGACGAGCGTACGGTCTGGACGGGCCGCGGCCGAACATGCGGGATGCGGTTGTTGACGCGTTCGCGCGCAATCCCGGGCTGGTCGGCCATCCGGTGACTGCGGAGGCGGCGCACGGGACCTTGAAAGGCCAACGGCGCACCCGCTCCACGGTCTGGGTCATGCCTCGACGGTGCATCTTCCAGTCGAAGGAGGCACACGCCGGTCCATCAGTCCGCCGTCCCGGCACCGGCCCGAGATCGTTAAGGGATCCGTAATCGGCGTGCGGTCAAGCGCGGGTTTAGCGTTGTGCCGCGGCCCGGGTCATCACTGGGAGGCGCACACCGGACAATCCCGGGACTGCGGCTCCATTCGGCGCGCCTCCCTTATGGGGGAAGGGGGAAGCCATGACGGGGACGTGGGTAGGTCGCAGCGTGCGGCGCCTCGGTGTGGTGCTCGTGGTGGCCGTGGTGTGCGCGGGCCTGGGCAGTGCGCCAGCGTTGGCTGGCTCGAAGACGGCGACGATCTCATTCGGGACGGAGGAGAGCGTGGCGCGCGCGTCGAACGGGGACACGGTCGAGATCAACGGTGAGGGGACGTTCACCCTGCAGCCGAAGTCGATCAGCGCCGACGGAGGCGCGGCGGCGGCCGCGTTCGGCGAATTCCCGCGGACGTTCACGCATCGCGACGCGCAAGGGACTGTGCTCGCCGAGGGCACCTGGGAACCGACAAGCGTGTTGAGCTATCGCTCGTTCGGTCCCGCAACGGTCGAGCAGAACGCCTTCTTCGGCGGACTGCCGGCCGGGTCCGAAGGCGGGAAGCTGATGTTCAAGGTGGCGCTGTTCGTGGGTGGCGTGCACGTCCACGACGGCATCATCACGATCGTGTGCGAACTGGGCGTGCCTCCGAAGAACTCGGTTGAGTCGACCCTGCTGCTCGTTCAGGGCACGAGCTACAACTTCAACGAGCCGGTGTCCGGCGACAACATTTTCATCCGCAGCTAGGTCCGTGTAGGTGCTGGGTCCGAAGCGTTGCGCCGCCCCGGGCCCAGCCATCGCGCCGTCAGCTGATGATGCGGGTGTGGGGTTGGTAGGCGGCCCACGCGAACCAGAATGTGTCCAGGTACTCGGCTCGCTGCAGCTGGGCTCCGTTGGCCGGTCCGGAGATGGCGTGGCCGAGGACGTTCCAGTGCGATCCGGTTTCGGTGTCGACGAAGTCGCTGCCGCGGGCGGTGAAGTGCAACAGCCGCTCGTGCCAGCGGGCGTTGAAGGCGCCGGTGGCGGCGATGGTGCGGCCGGCTTCGAGGTCGGGCAGGTCGAGCGCCGAGCGTAGGCCCGGTAATGCCCAGACCACTACGTCCTGCCGTGCGAGGTGTACCGGGACGACGCGGCGGCTGATCAGGATGTCGAGGGTGACGGCGGTCGGCTCGGTGGTGCCGCCGAGGGCGACGATGCGGGTCTTCGGGGGTAGCCGCGGGTCGGCCGGGCCGTTGAGGTCGAAGGGCTGGCTCTTCGGTTGGTCGTAGCCGCTGTAGGGGTTGAAGCCGTAGGAGCGGTCATAGCTGGTCTGCTGGCTCAGCACCCAGGCGTGGGGATTGGCCTTGAGCCAGTCCTGCCAGGCGACAGTTTGGACCGGGTAGGCGGTCAGCGGTGTGCCGGTCAGGACGCCGGCGACGGACTGGCCCGCGAGTTGTGGCCATAGTGATCGGGTTTGCCGGTCGTACATGACCAGGTTGGAATACAGCAGCTTGCCCGAGGTGCCGAAGGTGACGACGCGTCCGGCGACGTGGCGGTCGAAGGCGATCGCGCTGTTGCACAGCGGGCAGTAGGTGACCGCGACCGGCACGCCGCCGACCGTGTCGTTGACGATCTCGTGGAAGATCAGGATCTGGACCGGGTAGGCCCGGGTCTCACCGTTGAGGGTGAGGCTGAGCACCGGTTCCTCGCCGACGAGCCAGTCGACGGTGTCGGCGCGTTCGAAGTTGGCGTCGGCCAGCGCGGGGATGCCGTCCGGCGGCGGACCGCCCTCGATGATCCGGGCCGGGTCGACGAGGGGTTCGGGCAGTCCCTTGGCGCGTGGATTGTCCAGTGCGGACGGTACGTTCTCCTCGGGCGATACGGCCGCCTGCGGAAGGCGGTGCGGCCCGGGGCCGGCCGCCGTGCTGGCCCCGCCGGGCGACTCGTTGAAGGACGGGCCGGTCGAGGGCGCGCTGCTGCCCCGGGCCGGGTGGCCGGTGCAGGCGCTGACCAGCACGGAAGCGGTGAGCAGGATCGCTGCGAGGTGCTTCATGGTCAGACTCCGAACAGTTGCTGGAGGAGCTTGCTCAGGGCGGTTTCGGGCAGGGCGCCGCGGTCGACGTCGACGAGGTGTCCCGTCGCGTCGTAGAAGGCGGTGAGGGGCATCGTGTTGCCGCCGCCGAGCGCGTCGTGCAGGCCGCTGTTGTGCGCACCGCCGACGTCGCGGGCCAGCGGCCACCAGGTGATGTGGTGGCGCCTGGGCATGTAGTTCGGGTCGCCGGTCTCCAGGGTGCTGACCCCGACGAAGCTCACCCGCCCGTCCAGTTCCCGGCTGACCCTGGCGAAGCCCGGCAGTTCGAAGTCGCAGGCGGTGCACCACGAGGCGAAGAAGTTCACCACGGCCGGGTGGCCGCGGAACTGGGCCAGGGCGACGGTGCCCTTGCTGTTCAGGGCCGGAAGTGACCAGGCGGCCGGATCGATCGACACACCGGGCGCGTGCGCCGACTTGGTCCGATTGGACTGGCTGCCGGCCGCGAGGAAGCCGACCAGCGCGACCGCCACGATCACCGCCACCACCAGACCGATGGTCTTCGGTTTACGCATCGGGGTGTTTCCCTTCAACCAAGGAAGATCAGGCGTTCCAGGCCGACGTGGCGCAGCAGCGCCTGCAGCTGGCTGGTGACCCAGGTGAGCCGGTCGAGGGTGAGCAGCACCCCGAACCCGGCCAGCACGACGGCCGCAGTCAGCGTCAGGCTCGCCGCGTGCCGCTTGGCCCAACCGAACACGCCGGCCAGCCGGGCGTAGGCGAGCCCGGCCGCGAGGAACGGCACGCCGAGGCCGGCCGAGTACGCGGCGAGCAGCGTGGCGCCCTGCAGCTCGGTGTCGCGGGTGGCGGCGACGGCGAGCACCGAGCCGAGCACCGGCCCGAGGCACGGGGTCCAGCCGAACCCGAACGCGATGCCCGCGACCGGGGCGGCGAACGGGCCGTAGCGGGACAGGTCCGGGTGCGGGCGGCGTTCCCGGTACAGCCAGGGCAGCTTCAACACCAGCGACCCGGCCAGGAAGAGCGCCAGCGCGAGCACGACCAGCCCCGCGACGCGGGTGATCGCCGCCTGGTTGCGGACCAGCAGCTGGCCGGCTGCGGTGGCGGTCAACCCCAAGCCGATGAACACGGCCGTGAACCCGGCGATGAACCCGCCCGTGTTGCGGCTCACCCGCAGCACCTGCCAGCGCGTCCTGCCGGTCACCTCGGCGACGTCGAGGCCGGTGACCAGGGACAGGTACACCGGCACCAGCGGCAGCACGCACGGAGACAGGAACGACACCACGCCGGCGCCGAACGCCGCTGGGTACCCGACTGCAGAGGCCACACGGCTCAGACGCCGGTCGGTCGCGGTTGATTGCAATCAGCGCGACAATCGAGGCGTCTGGAGTGGGCATGAACGGTGGTGCCGAGAAGGCCGGCCGCTGGCAGCGCGCAGAATTCCTGGAGGCAGCGCTGCCCTGCCTGGACGCGATCACCCAGCTGGCCCGACACCTGACCCGGCAGCGCTGCGACACCGAAGACCTGGTGCAAGAGACCTACCTGCGCGCCTTCGCCCACTTCGGTGAGTACCGCGGCGGCAGTATGCGGGCCTGGCTGGCCGCGATCTGCCTCAACATCGCCCGCTCCGAGGGACGCCGGCTCGCTCGCCGCCCCCACGAACTGCTCGATGCCGACCCCGAACCACCGGCCCGGTCCAGCGACCCAGTCGCCGACGCCGCCCTGGGCAACCTCGACTGGCACGCGGTCCACGCCGGGCTGGCCCAGCTGCCCGAACCGCAACGGCTGTGCATCGTGCTCATGGACATCGCCGGCTACACCGCGTCGGAAACCGCTGACCTGCTCGGCTGCCCCCGCGGCACCGTGCTCGCCCGGGTCCACCGCGGCCGGGTCCGCCTGGCCCGCATCCTCACCGCAAGCGAGGCCAAGAATGCACGCGAGTGACGAGCGGCTGGCCGCCTACCTCGCCGGCGAACTGGACCCGGACGCGGCCCGCGCCGTCGACGAGCACCTGCTCGCCTGCGACCGCTGCTGGCACACCGTCAGCGCCGCCCACCTCGGCCGCCGCGCCGCCGAACGACTCCGCCAGCCGACGCCCGCCGGGCTGGCCGACCGCATCCGGCTCGCCATCCAGCTCGCGCCCGACACGGCACCACCCAAGCGCCGCCGCGGCCGGTGGGCCGTCGTCGCGGCGGCCGCGGCGGCGCTCGTCATCGCCGCCATCGTGCTGGCCCTGCTTGTCGTGCCGCAGCACAGCACCCGCACCGACCCACCGGTGATCACCGCCCTCGTCCACGTCGCCGAGCAGCCCGGCGACCCCGGCCCGGTCGCGATGCAACTCGGCGGGCAGCCGGTCGAGCTGCGCCGCTACCCCATCGACGGCACGACCGCACTCGTCGCCACATCCACCCAGGCGTTCCCGCCCCCCGCCGGCGCCGAGATTCGAACCGGCGAAGCGATGGCCTGGACGATCACCCGCGCCACGATCACCGTCTACTGCCCGCACAGCCAGGTGCTCCTCGCCGGACCCGTCCCGGCCGCAACCCTCGCCGCCCTGGCCACTCGGCTGCACCTGTCCTGACACCTGCAATCAGCCGGCCCGGCGCGGCGTCTGTAGCAGACGTAAGGCCCGGTCCGCGCCGGGCGAGGCGTCACACCATCCGAGGCGACACCATGACCGACACAGTGCACCGCGCACCCGCCCGTCTCGACACGATCACCCCCGCGCTGCTGCGCGCCGCCGGCATCGGCGGACTGCTCGGCGGCACGGGTCTGTTCCTGGTCATGGCCGGCTACAACGCCGCGAACAACATGGGTTTCTGGGCCATCCTCAACGCCTGCTTCGCTGCGTTCGTCTACAAGAGCGCCGGCATGACCTCGATGACCCCGATGCCCGGCGAGGCCGGCATGGCGCACCACGCGATGGGCGGGCAGCACATCGTCGCCAGCCACGTCGCCGTAGGCACCGTGCTGCACCTGGCCATGTCCATCGGCGCCGGCGTCGCCTTCGCGATCGTGCTCGCCGTGCTCATCCGCACCGGGCTGCGCATCCTCAGCACGGCTGTGGGCTACCTGCTCGGCGGCGCGGCCGGTGGGGCGCTGCTCTACCTGATCATGATGGAGGCCGTCGCACCGCACCTGAACCGCACCATCGTGGAGTTCACCCCGCGGACACCGTTCTTCCTCGCGCACCTACTGTTTGGCGCCGTCGTTACCGCCTACGTGTACTGGCGCGCCGCACCAGTCAGCGGCGCCCCCACCAAGCGCGCCATACGACTGCACACGCGGACCGCGTAGCGACACGGGTTCAGTGACGCGCGCGGCGTTCGGACTCGTCCTTGACGGCGGCGAGGGAGGCGGCGACGGCGGCTTCCCAGCGGCGGGCGACGACGGCGGACCACCAGCTGCCCAGCCGCCACAGATCGGCAGCCATCTCACCGTCGTACGTGAGCCGGCTGCCGCCGTCGTGCTCGGTGAGCTGGAACTGTTCGCTGACGTGCGGCACGGGACCGCGCACGAGCCGGAACGCGACCCGGTTCGGGCGGTCGAACTTGACTGTCTCGACGGTGGTCGCGACGACTCGGCCACGGATCGGGGTGCGGTGCGCGGCCAGGACAAAGTCGGCGCCGCGCTCGACGACCTGGACCTTCTGGGTCATCGCGTGAGTGGGCCGGCCGAGGTAGGGCTGGGCGATCACGTCGAAGACAACCTCGCGAGGTGCGGCGATCTCGACCAGCTGCGGGCCGAGCGGGCGGGTCCGCCGACCCAGGTGGAGGTCGAGGGTGAGCGCGCCGGTGACCACCCCGAGGTAGCTACCAGCGGCACAGCCTGCGACGGCAGCACCGCGGGCGAGCCACCTGCGCCACGAGCTCATGCCCACCAGGATCCTCCCCGCCCGCCAGGGGGTTTTGGCCCGGCCGGGCAGGTTTCTGGTGAGCTGGTTCCCAACTGGAGGTGGCGATGACGGTCGAGCAGCAGATCCGGACGGGCAAGCGGGACCGGGACGAGGTGTTCGTCGAGTACACCAAGAGCGTCTGCCCGGTGTGCAAGGTCGTGGTGGACGCGCAGGTGAACATCCGCTCCGGCAAGGTGTACCTGCGCAAGCGGTGCCGCGACCACGGCTGGTTCGAGGCCCTGGTGTATGGCGACGCGCAGGCGTATCTCACCGCGACGCGGTTCAACAAGCCGGGCACGATCCCGCTGGCGTTCCAGACCGAGGTCGTCGAGGGCTGCCCGTCGGACTGCGGGCTGTGCCCGGAGCACAAGCAGCACGCCTGCCTGGGAATCATCGAGGTGAACACCGCCTGCAACCTGGACTGCCCGATCTGCTTCGCCGACTCCGGCCACCAGCCCGACGGCTACTCGATCACCGCCGAGCAGTGCGCGCGGATGCTGGACACGTTCGTCGCGTCCGAGGGCGAGGCCGAGGTGGTGATGTTCTCCGGCGGGGAACCCACGATCCACAAGCACATCCTCGACTTCGTCGACCTCGCACTGGCGCGGCCGATCCGCAACGTGGTGGTGAACACCAACGGCGTGCGCCTGGCCCGCGACCGGCGCTTCGCCGCCGCGCTGGGCGAGCGCAACGGCCGCGACGGCAAGTCGATCAGCGTGTACCTGCAGTTCGACGGACTCGAGGAAGCCACGCACCGCGCGATCCGCGGCGCCGACCTACGCGCGATCAAGCAGCAGGCATTGGACAATTGCTCCGAAGCCGGCCTCACCGTGGCGCTGGCCACCGCGGTCGAGCGCGACGTGAACGAACACGAGGTCGGCGCGATCCTGCGCTTTGGCGTGGAGCACCCCGCGGTGCGGTCGGTGGTGTTTCAACCGGTCACGCACTCGGGCCGGCACGTCGAGTTCAACCCGCTGCGGCGACTCACCAACTCCGACGTCATTGAGGCGATCGCCGAGCAGTGCCCAGACTGGCTCCGCGCTGACGACTTCGTGCCGGTGCCGTGCTGCTTCCCGACCTGCCGCTCGATCACCTACCTGATCGCCCAGGGCGGCGCCGTGGTGCCCATCCCCCGGCTGCTCGACGTCGAGGACTACCTCGACTACCTCAGCAACCGGGTGCTGCCGGACGCCGGGTTACGGGCGGCGCTGGAGAAGTTGTGGAGCGCCTCGGCGTTTCCAGGCACGGCGACGTCGGCAGCCAGCCTGGCCGCCACAGGCCCGCAACTGGAATGCGCCGCGTGCGGCATCGACCTACCGCAGGCGGTGAAGGACCTGGGCCAGCGGGCCTTCATGGTCGTGGTGCAAGACTTCCAGGATCCGTACACCCTCAACGTCAAGCAGCTGATGAAGTGCTGCGTGGAAGAGATCACTCCGGACGGCCGGCTCATCCCGTTCTGCGCCTACAACTCCGTCGGCTACCGCGAGCAGGTGCGCACCCAGATGTCCGGCGTGCCGGTCGCCGACGTCGTCCCGAATGCCACCGAACTAGCCCCGATCCTGGCCGACTCGCCCTACGGCTCCAAGATCGCCCGTAACGGCCGGGCAGTTGATCGCGCCCGGGATCAGACGAACGTCGGGCGACGGGCGGTGCCGCGATGAGTACGCCCGCACCCGACCCGGCGACGATCAAGGCCTGCTGCTCAGCCGCGTACGGCAGCGACGCGGTGGCCCTGCTGCTCGGCGAGTCCTACCACCCCGGCGGGCTGGCCTTGACCCGACGGCTCGCCCAGCGGCTCGGGCTACGCCCCGGCGATCGCGTCGCCGACATCGCGTCCGGACCGGGCACGACCGCCCGACTGCTCGCGGCCGAGTACCGGGTGCGCGTCGACGCCGTCGACCTGCGACCGTCCACAGTGGACGCTCCCCGCGTGACCGTCCATGTCGGCGATGCCGAGCAGATTCCCTTACCGGACAGAGCATTCGACGCCGTGGTGTGCGAGTGTGCGTTCTGCACCTTCCCCGACAAACCCGCTGCCGTCGCGGAGTTTGCGCGGCTGCTCCGCCCGGGCGGCCAGGTCGGCATCACCGATGTCACGGTGACCGGCCGTGGCCTGCCCGATGAGCTAACCGGTCTGCAGGCGTGGGTCGCCTGCATGGCCGGCGCGCGCCCGCTGCATTCCTATGAGCTGGTGCTGCACAGCGCGGGCCTGCGCGTCACGCACACCGAAGTCCACGACAAGGCCCTTGACCGGATGCTCGACCAGATCGACGCCCGGCTCGCGCTGCTCGTCACAACGGCTACGGACCGGCTCGCCGCCGCAGGCGTGGACGTCGACGCGGTGCTGCGCTACACCCGCCTAGCCCGCAAGGCCGTCGGCGATGGGCTGATCGGCTACGCGCTGCTCACCGCGCAGACATCGACTCGATCCGCACCCCGTTCCAGAACGGGCTGCTCGACCGGGCGGGTCTGACCCGCCGTGCGGCCTGACCGGCGCATGCCTCCACCGCACGCCGCCGAGAGCCGCGCCGCGACCAACGATCTGCTCGCGCAGCTACGCGCCGGCCGGTGGCGTCCCCGCGCCTGGCTCCAGTTCCTGGCCCGGGCGAGCCGGCGCTCTGCAGATCAGGCCCTGCGGCGCCCGCGTGCGCTCGCCGAGGTGAGCCTGCTCCATATCGGGATTCGCGCGATCACTCCGTCTGGGCGCCGGCACTGGACGCTCTGCAGCTGGCTCCTCGCAGCCACTCACCTCGGACTGCTCGGACGACGCGGAACGCTTGGCGCCGCGAATGTCATCACGCTGCTTCGCGCCAACCTGCCCGGCATCCCCGACCGTTCTGGCCGATGGCTCCCCGCAGTCGCTGCCAGCAGCGACCTGCTCGACGGCTGGCTGGCTCGGCGCACCCGAACCGAGACCACCTTCGGCGCGCACGCGGACTCGCTGGCCGACGCCGCGTTCTGGACCTGGTACGCGCTGCACCACGAACGAAGCCCTGCCATGTGCGCGGCCGCGCTCGCCACCTGGGCCGGCCCCGTCGCAGCAGTGAGCATCGTCAGCGTCGCCGTACGGGCACTACGGACCACAAGGCAACACGGCTGCCCGGTTGCGGACAGTCGCGGCCGTGAATTTCGCCTTCGAGACGATCAACGGACAGCCTCCGTTGGGAATGGGTTAGTAGCGGGCGAGGGTCCCGCGGCGTTTGGCGGTGTGTTCGCCGAGGCCGAAGGCGAGGATGCCGGCGGCCAGGTAGGCGGCGGCGGTGACCAGTAGCCAGACCAGCCCACCCATGCCCCAGGCAGCGGTCACGGACTCGTGCCGGAACAGCACCTCGTACAGGCTTGCGACGCCGGCGGTGAGCGGAAAGACGCGGCCGGTGCCGGCCCACCAGTCGGGCACGCTGATCAGCGGGACGGCGGCGGCGCTGAAGAGCATGACGAGCATGAGGACGGTGTCGTTGACCAGTTGGATGCGTTTCCACACCAGGGTGGCGCCGGCGACGATCAGGGAGACGCCGACCGCGCTCACCATGATCAACACGGCAGGCACGAGCGCTGCTGGAGTCCAGGCGATGCGTATCGGCACGAACATGCGGACGATGCCATAGGTCGCGGCGGCGACGAGCAGAGTCTCGAGCATCGCGGCCACGACCCGTCCGGCGGCAACGACGAGCCAGGACGGCAGCGGGGAGAGATAGACCTGCTCGATGGTGCCGGTCTGGATCTCGCCGAGTAGCCGCCAGAACATCTTGACGACCTGCATGTAGAAGAAGATGAACGGCACGAACCACACCACCAGCACCGACGTTGTGCCGCTGTCGAGTGACCACTGCACGTGGCCGGTGGCGATGTGCTGACCTTGGCCGAGTAGCGGCCCGAGCAGGAGGATGAACGCTGCGAACATTGGCAGTTCGATGAGGATCTGTAGGCGCTCGGACCAGGCGTGCAGTAGTCCTTTGTGGATCTCGTTGCCGAGGGTGGTCAGGGTTCTCATGTCACAGACCTCCTTCGCGGCGGGCGCGAAGGATGTTGCGGGTGTAGATCGCCCAGCCGAGGGCGAGCGAGGCGACGGCGTGGAGCAGCAGCCAACCGAGTGCGCCGTCTGCCCAGAGCGGCCGGCCAGCGAGCGTCGCGTTCAGTGCCTGCACGCCGAGCGTGGTGGGCAGGAACTGGGTGAACGTCTCGACGGCATGCGGGAACACCGCGACGGGCACGAGCAGGCCACCGAAGAACTGGATCACCATGCCGAACACGTGCGTGATCGCGCCGATGCTGACCACTCGCACGGTGAGCGCGGTGATCAGCAGGCCGTAGCCGAGCCCGTCGGCCACGGTCAGCACGGCCGGGACCAGCGCGGCCGGCCTCAGCGTGTAGTGCACGCCGTAGCCGAGGATGAAGACGACGCCCGAGCAGCACTGCGGCGGCCAGGCCCTCGACGGCCAGTGCGGCGAGCCGGCCGACTACCTGCCGTTGCGGGGAGGCGGGGCCGAGCTGGGTCTGTCCCAGGGTGCCGCCGTTGATCTCCTCGGCGATGCCGCCGCTGCCTTGCAAGGCGGCGGTCTGGGCGACGGCGAACGCGAGCAGCGCCGGAAGGGTGGTGGCCAGCAGCGGTCTGACGATGTGGCCGCCGCCGATGAGCAGCCGGATGCCCAGGAAGGTAATGGCGTGCATGAGGACGAAGGTGATCGTCAGCGCACGGCGCCGCCACAGCAGCTGCAGCCCTTTCAGGGTTTCGTTGGCGACCAGCCGGGCGGCGAGCGTGACCGATCCGGTGCTGGGCAGCGCCCTGGTGCTCATTCGACGTGCTCCTGGTGGATCAGCTGGACGAAGATCTCTTCCAGGTCGGGCTGGACCTGGCTGACCGAGACCAGCGGTACGCCGCGCGCCGCCAGCTGGGCGAGGAACCCGTAGAGGTCGGCCGGATCCGTGCTGGGCAAGGTGACGCGAGTGGTTTCCCCGTCGTGCTCGGCTGTAGCTCCGGCCGGTAGCACGGTGCCGTTCAGTGACCCGGCGATGCGGACCTGGACGCGGTCTTCGGCGTAGCGGGCGAGCAGCTCGCCGGTGGGCAGGTCGGCGATGATGCGGCCCTGCCGGATCACCGCGACCCGGTCGGAGAGCCGCTGCGCCACCTCGAGCTGGTGGGTCGTGAGCACGACGGTCTTGCCCCGCTCGCGGGCCAGCGTGGTGATCCAGTGCTTGACGGTCCGGCCGGCTTCCACGTCCAGGCCGAGCGTGGGTTCGTCGAGCAGGACGATCGGTGGGTCGGTGATCAGCGCGGCGGCGATCGCCACTTTCTGCTGCATGCCTCGGGAGAACGAGCCCACGGGCTCGTGGCGGCGTTCCCACAAGCCCAGGTCGGTGAGCAGCCGGCGGGCGCGGGGCTTGATCTCGCCGCCGCGCAGTCCCTTGAGCCGGCCGAAGTAGAGCAGGTTCTGCCAGGCCGACAGCGGCCAGTACACGTTGCGCGAACCTTCCAGCACCGCGCCGATCTGGCGTACAGCCTGGCTGCGTTGCCGGGCCACGTCGAACCCGTTCAACCGGATACGCCCAGCGGTGGGCACGATCAGCCCGGCGATCATCTTGATCGTGGTGGTCTTGCCCGCGCCGTTCGGGCCGAGCAGCCCAAGCACCGTACCGCCAGGTACGGTCACCGTCACGTCGCCCACTGCGACGAGGTCTTGCCGGCCGTGTCGATAGGTCTTGCTCAGCCCGGACAGCTCGATCGCCGGCGCTGCTACGGCGCCGTGCAGCACTTCCTCGGCCAGCAGTTCTGGTGGCGTGCTGGTCACGATCACTCCTCCACATCGCGTCTTCTGGCATGCGACCGCGACCGTATGGCCTGACCCCGGGGTGACGGTCAAGCCGCGGGCTGCGCCGCCAGGTGCCGTGCGAACCAGTCGGTCAACAGGTGGTCGACCTGCGCGACAAGGGGGTCTGCGGCGCGGGCTCGACGCCGGGGGGTGCCGCGAGGGCGTGGTCCAGGCCTGGCACGCAGACCGCCGCAACGCACCACCCAGGGCAGTCCGGCCATCGGCAGTGCCGCGGCCAGGGCCGCGTCCGAGCTGGGCGGGTCGATCAGATGCCAGCCCACCACCAGCGGCGCCGACTCCCCGCCGGCCGGTAGCCACGCGACATAGGGCACGCCGAACGCCGCCCCATGCACCGGACTGACGTCTCCGACGCGGCCACCGTCACCGCGAACCGTCATCAAGAATCGCGGCGAACCGGGCGTGGTTGTAATGGCGGCCGTACTCGTAGCCCTCGGCGATGGACGCGACGAAAGTTCCGGGCCTGGCCGCGGTCCAACCATGCGCCGCGTCCTCATTGGCGAAGAAGTGCACGAAGCAGCAGAACGTGCCGATCACGTCGTCGAGATCCGTCCCGCCGGCACTGTGCAGCGACATCACTGCGCTCGCTGGCGTGAGGTCGTGCACGCCAGAGGCGTCAACGGTGAGCGCGACCGTCTCCCCGGTCGCCGGGCACGTGGACCGCACCCGAGCCGTGGCACCGAGCAGTTCGGGCAGGAATAGGGTGTCCAGCGCGCACCAGGTGTGCAGCGTGCGCCCGTCCACCTCGAGGGCGTGGCTGGTTGGCTGCAGGGTCAGCCCGCCGAAGGCGACGACCCGGCCGTGCTCGTCGCGGTGGAGCATCGCCGACTTACGGACGAACTCGGCGACCTCAGCGGGCGGTAGCGCCACGTGGGCGGCGAGCGCCTCGATCGTGACCGGCTCGCCCTGCTCGAGCAGGCCGAACAGCGCGAGCGCGACACGTTGCTGGCGCAGGTTCCAGGCGGGGTGGACGGCGGTGAACTCGGCGGCGAGGGCTGGGATGTCCAGCGTGTTGCTTGTCATGCTCGTGACCGTAGGACCTGCCCCCAGGGTGAGGGTCAAGCGCAGATCGCATACCGCCGCGGGGGACGACCACTGACGGCTGATGGTCTTAGTGGCGCAGGCTGAGCGGCTCGGCCGCCGTTGGGACCGCGTCCACGCCTGCGAGGTGCACGATAGTCGCGATGGTGCCGCCGCTGCAGCTGATACGGCGGACCGGGCAGTGGTGGCCCGGTCCACCGTCGTGGCGCCTCGGTGTCAGTGCTGGATGAAGAGGGTGAAGCCACTGTCGACGGTCTGGTTGAAGTTGATGAGGTCCCTGGCCAGCAGCCGGACGCCCTCGCTTTCACTGGCCGGGACCTTGTCCCCGATCAAACAGTTGATCCACAGCACGCTGCGGATGTGCAGGGACGGGTCGAAGTCCGGAGTTCCCACAATGTTGATCTTGGTCAGGCCGCCGCAGAAGCTTGCCGGGAGGTCGTCGCTACCGCAGCCGTAGGACTGGTAGCTGACCAAGCCGGTCGCGGTCCAGGTGCCGGTGATGTCGGTGTCGGTGGCCACCTCGTGATGCACGAATGTGCCCGACCCGCTGGCGGTCTTGGCCGCCGCATCGAACTGTCCGGCCCCGCTGACGGTGATCGTGTCGCCGTTGTCGGCCATCGCCACGGCGCCGAGCGGCGAGCCGGCGGCGTCGTGGAGGAACTGGTCGGCGACGTGGAAGTCGAACGTCGCCTTGCTGGTGTCCGCTCCGGTGCTGCCTGGCGCTATCAGCCAGATCGACAGCAGCAGCGCGATGAGCGCGGCGAGCCTGGTTCGCATGGTGACCCCTTGCTAGGTCCTGACGGTGGTGCGGCACCGGCGCGACCCCGGCTGTCCCCGTGTGAGTAGCGTGGACCGGTGCCGCGCGAAGCCCGGCGGGAGGCGCATCGCGTCGGGCATGCTCAGGCACCACACGGCCGCTAGCCGCGGCACGATGACCGGGTGGGTGTCCGCGAACTACGAGCGCAGGGCGGCTTACCTGGATCACCAGGACCGCACGCCGCCACGTTGCGAACATCGACCCTCCCCCGCCCGCTCCGCACACCCGGAGCGGCTCTTTCGCGGCACGAGTCGGGATCACTCCCGGCGCCCCGGTTGCGCTGCCGGTGATCGCGACCGTGCGGTCTACCCTCGCAGGGTCAAGCGCAGCTGGCGCAGCGCAGCGGGTCGCCGCCCCAGAGTTCGGCGCCGGGCTGGCCGGCGAGTTCGGCGCGGTGGCCGGCTTCGAACGCGTCGATGCGGCGGCGGGTCTGTTCCAGCTGGGCGATCTGGGCGTCGACGCGGGCGCGGGCGGCGCGCAGCCGCTGGGCGAGGCTGGGGCCGATCAGCTGTCCGTTGCGGTCGGGGTAGGCGTGGGCTAGGGCGCGGATCTCGGCGAGGGTGAGCCCGAGACCGCGTAGCTCGGTGATGATCTGCACGCAGCGCAGGGCGTCGGCGTCGTAGAGGCGGTAGTTCGCGCCGTTGCGCCCCAGGGTGTTGATCAGGCCCCAGTCGGTGTACGCGCGCAACGCCTTGATCGGCACCCGGGTCCGGCGAGACAAGTCGCCCACCGTCATCAGCGTCGTGAGTTCAGCGGACATGGGATGGCCTCCGATCTGTCGTCTCAGGCGGCGCAGCAGGAGAGTTGGCTGACGTCGCGGGTGAACGTCTGCGCGGCGAGTTTGAGGGCTTCGGCCATGGTCAGGTACGGGGTCCAGGTCTGGGCGAGCTGCGTGATCGTCATTCGGTTGTCCAGCGCGTGGACGGCGGTGGTGATCAGTTCCCCGGCGGCGTCGGCGAGGATGTGCGCGCCGAGCAGCCGGTCGGTGTCGCGGTCGGCGACCAGCTTCACCAGCCCGCGGGTGTCGCGGTTGACGATCGCCCGCGGCACGTACTCCAGCGGCAGCACCCGGCAGCTGCACCGGTAGCCGGCGGCCACGGCCTGCTGGTCGGTGAGCCCTACCGAGGCGATCTGCGGGCTGGTGAACGTCACCCTGGGCAGGGTCGCGTAGTCCAGGCTACGGGCGGTGCCGGTGAGGGCGTTGTCCGCGACCAGTGTGCCCTGAGCGGCGGCGACGTACACGAACTGCGGCGCGCCGGTGACGTCTCCGGCGGCCCAGACGCGCGGATTGCTCGTGCGCTGCTCGTCATCGACAACGACTTCGCCGCGACCTCCGGACTTCACCCCGACCGCATCCAGGTTCAGCCCACCGGTGACCGGCCGCCGGCCGGTGGCCACGAGCAGGTCGCGGCCGCGCAGCTCGCCGACCCCGGCGAGGGTGAGCGTGTACCCGGACTGGTCCCGGATCACGGTGGTCGTGACGGCGGCGGTGCGCACGGCGATGCCCTCCTCGGCGAACACGGCAGCGATACCGCAGCCGACCTCGGGCTCCTCGAACGGGGCGATCCGCTCCAACGCCTCGACGACGGTGACCTGGCTGTCGAGACGGGCGAACAGCTGCGCCAGTTCCAGGCCGATCGCGTTGCCGCCGAGCACCAGGAGCGACTCAGGCACCCGGTCCAGCTCAAGGGCGGTGGTCGAGGTGAGATACCCAGACTGCTCCAGGCCACCGATGGGCGGCGCCCACGGCGTGGAGCCGGTGGCAATCAGGTAATGCTCCGCCGCGATCCTCCGCGTCCCGCCGTCGACCGGCGCCACGTCGAGCACCGGAACCTGCGCGGTGCCGGCGAACGCCGCGCTCCCCCGCACCATCTCCCAGCCGTACGACGCGGCCAGGTCGACGTACTTCTCCGCGCGCATCCCGGTGACCAGGCCGTCCTTACCGGCGAACAAGGCGCCGGCATCAACCGGCCCCGCGCTGCTGCCGACGCCCGGGAACGGCTGCAAGGCCGCGACGTGGCGTGCCTGCGCGGCGGCCAGCAGCGCCTTGGACGGCACGCAGCCGGTGTTCACGCACGTGCCGCCGACCGCGCCGCGCTCGACCATCACCACCCGCGCGCCGTGCCCGGACGCCGTGATCGCGGCCGCGAACGCCGCCCCACCCGAACCGATGATCGCCAAGTCGTACCGCATCAGCGTGCCTCTCCATCAACCAGCCCAGGGACGACTCCCCGTGCCCCGGGAACCGGTCGAGTTGACCCAGTCCACCGACGTATTCGTTCTAACGGATGTGAGGATAGTAGGATCGCATCCGCTCAAGCGGATACGCGCCGACTGGAGGTGGGCTCGTGACGTGCCGCGTCGATCCCAGCGTGGCGTTCCTGCCCGACAGCGACAGCGGCGTGGAGATGGTCGCCAAGTTCTTCCGGGCGTTGAGTGACCCGACTCGGCTGCGGCTGCTGGAGTTCCTGCTCGGCGCCGAACACACGGTCAGCGAATGCGTGGCGTTCGCCGGTCTGTCCCAAGGCCGCGTGTCCACCCACCTGGCCTGCCTGGCCGACTGCGGCTACGTGCAGGCGCGGCGCGCGGGACGGTTCGCCCACTACACAGTCACCGACCCACGGGTGGCCGAACTGGTAATGCTGGCCCGCTCGCTGGCCGCCGACAACGCCGCCGCGCTGGCCGCCTGCGTGCGCATCCCACCCGCCCCCGCCGCGGTGGAGGAGGCGCGGGTGTGACCCGACCGCCGCAGGACTCGTCCCCCACCGGTGTCCTCGCCATCCTGGGTGCCGGTGCACTGATGGTGCTGTGCTGCGCAGGACCGGTCCTGCTCGCCAGCGGCGCACTGGCCGGCGTCGGTGCCGCGCTGCACAACCCCTGGCTGATCGGCATCGGCGCCGCCGTGCTCGCGGCTGCCATCATCTATACCGCGACCCGGATCGCACGCCACCGCCGATCGGCCAAGACGGACACCTGCTGCCCACCCGCGGACCGGACCGACCCGACGTCCCCACCAGCCACGAAACGGCAGCCGCGATGACCTGCACCCTCACCCCGCGCAACGATCACCGAACGTGGGCGGCGCCAGCCGTCGCACTCGTGCCCATTCACCAGACCTGGGTAGGACGAAGCGGATGACCGAGCAGTTCGACGCCATCGTGATCGGCATGGGCCCGGGCGGGGAGGTCGCCGCATCCCGGCTGCTCGCCGCCGGCAAGTCGGTGGCCGTGGTGGAGCGTGACCTGATCGGCGGGGAATGCGCGTATTGGGCGTGCATCCCGTCCAAGACCCTGCTGCGCGGCCCGGAAGCGGTGGCAGAAGCCGGCCGAGCCGCCGGCGCCGCCGGCGCGGTCACCGACTGGCCCGCGCTGCGCGACTACCGCGACTGGATGATCCGCCACCTCGATGACACCGCCCAGATCCGCGGCTACGAGAAGGCCGGCGCCACCGTCGTCAAAGCCACCGCCTGCATCGCCGCGCCGGGCACCGTGCAGGCCGGTGACCGCACCCTGACCGCCGAGCACGTCATCATCGCGACCGGCTCTCAGCCGGTGCGCCCGCCGGTCGACGGGCTCGACCAGGTGACGGTGTGGACCAACCGGGAAGCCACCACCGTCCGCGAGATTCCGGCCCGGGTGCTGCTGCTCGGCGGCAGCGCGGTCGGCGTCGAACTCGGCCAGTTCTACGCCCGCATGGGCGCCCAGGTCACAATCGTGCAACGCGGCGCCACCCTCATCGACCGCGAAGACCCCCGCGTCGGGGAACTGGCCCGCGCCGCCCTCGAAACCGAGGGGATCACCGTGCACACCGGCCGCAGCGCCACCGGCGCCCGCCGCGACGGCAACACGACATTGGTCACGCTCGACGACGACACCACGATCGCCGCGGACGCGATCGTCCTCGGCACCGGCCGCCGACCCCACACCACCGACCTCGGCCTCGAGAATGCCGGCGGCCGCCTCGACGGCCGCGGTGCGGTCGTGATCGACGCCCGCTGCCAAGCCGCCGACCGGCTCTGGGCACTCGGCGACGCCACCGGCGTCGCGCTGTTCACCCACGTCGCGAAATACCAGGCCCGCGTCATCGCCGACACCATCCTCGGCCGGCCCCGCACCGCCAGCTACGACGGAATCCCCCGCGTCATCTTCGCCGACCCCGAGATCGCCGCCGTCGGGCTCACCACCGACCAGGCCCGCGCCCGCGGCCTCGACGTCGCCACGGCCGAGATCGACCTCACCGAGGCCATTGCCCGGCCCTGGACCTACGAACGCGACCCCCGCGGCACCCTCGGCATCATCACCGACCACGCCGCCGGGGTTCTGGTCGGCGCCTGGGCCGTCGCTCCCCTCGCCGGGGAATGGATCCACCAGGCCGCGCTCGCCATCCGCGCCCGCATCCCCATTCCCACGCTGCTTGACCAGGTCGCCCAGTTCCCTACCTACACCGAGGGCTACCTCGCCGCCCTGGAAGCCCTCCCTGACCTCAGATGAGCGCTTCGAATTCGCCCGCGAGTGGTCCGCAGACCGCTATGACGATCGGGACGCTGTCCCGGCGCACTGGCGTGCCGGTCAAGCTGCTTCGCGAGTACGAGGACGCCGGACTGATCTACACGGTCGGCCGCAGCGCGGGCAACTACCGGCTCTTCGGCGACGAGGCGCTGTGGTGCGTCGCGGTGGTCACCGAGCTGCGCGCCGTCGGACTCACAATGGCCGAGATCTGCGAGCTGACCCGCGACTACCTGCACAACCTCGACGAGCCGATCGGGCCGCGGCTGACGCAGTTGCTGGGCAGCGTGCGCAAGCGGACCACCACCCGCATCGACGAACTACAGCAACTGCTCAAGCGTCTCGACGAGTTCGAGTCCGACTATGCCGACGAGCTCACTGGCCGGACCGACTTCCGCCAGTGGGATCCACGCGCGCCCGGGCTTGACTCTCCCCCTGGGGGAAACCCTAGCGTCGGGTTCATGCGAGATCAGCGGACAACTGACGGGCCAGCGAGCACGGTCGATTGTTGCGGACCGGCGTTGTGGGGGTGGTCGCCGCCGCGGCTGCCTGCCGACACTCCCGCGAAACAGGTCGTCGACCGGGTCCTGCCCAGCACCGGATTCCCGGCCCTGGCCTATTTCGCCGCGGTCGTCGTCCTGCTCAACCTCGCGCCGCACCTGCCCACGCGCGGCGAGCTCGCACTCGACGGGCTCGCCGCGCTGGCCGGCGGAGGCTGGTGTGCTGCCAACTTCTGGCGCTGCCGGCACGCGCACTGCCTGATCACCGGCACGGGCTGGCTCGCGTTGAGCGGATTCGCGTTCGTCGAGGCAATCATGGGCCGCAGCGTGATCGGCGGCAACGAGCAGATCGTCTTCCTGGCCGTGCTAGCCGCTGGCATCGCGTTCGAAGTCGCTTGGCGCATAGCCCGCGGCACGAACGCCGTCACCGCCCGCGATCCGACGCGTCGCTAGCCGACACCTCGCGTGGCCACGTGCAGGGCGTCTCGTCGGAGCCGGACCGGCGAGAAGGGCGTGGCTCTGGACGTGCGGCTGACCCGCAGGACGTCGATCCAGCAACCGTGGCCGACCTGATCACCTGGATGGCGACCGCACCCGGCAGCCGGTGCTCAATGAGGTCACCATGACTCCTCTTCGCGAGGGCGGCTGGCCCTAACCCAGTCATCGCGACTCTGGTTGGGAGGAGCGCCCCCGGCCGAGTTCCTTGCCCCACTTGCCCTCAGGCCGCATCCGCTGGAACTCCGAGGACGAGCCGGGTGGTTAGCGCGTGTGTCCCCCTCGGACACAAACTTAACGACAATCCTATACAGGTGCAAAGAGCGGCGCTAGAGCCGTGGATCGACAGGCTCGGATTCGAGTGCAAGGACGGCGAGGACACACTCGTGGATCCGCCAGAGTGGTTCGTCACGCGCGACGCGGTCGAGGGGCCGGTCATATCGAGCTAGTTCGGGTTGCAGGGGTACGTCTTGTCCAGCGCGAGATTCAACTCGAGGACGTTGGCGCGTGGTTCGCCGATGAAGCCGAGGTGGCGTCCTTTGTCAAACTTCTGCACCAGTGCATCGACCTGCGCGACGGTGATGCCGCGGGTCTTCGCGATGCGGGCTTCCTGCAGGTGGGCGTATGCCAGGCTGATCTCGGGGTCGAGGCCGGACGCTGATGCGGTGACGGCGTCGGCCGGGACGGCGGGGTGCGCCGGGGCATTGCCGCGGATGGGCACGATCTGGCCGTGCGAGTTGTCCTCGCCGAACTTCGCGTCCTGCACGGTCACGCCGTCGTAGGTGGCGATGAACGGCGTTGCCGGGGCGGCCTGGTTGACGCTGACGACGCGGGTGATCGTGCCGTGGTAGCCAGGACCGGACCAGAAGACGGCGAGGACGGCGCCGACGCCGTCCGGCGTGCAGAACGGTCGCGAGCCGTCGACGCCTTCGAGCTTGCCGACGGCGAGGCTGCGCGCGCAGACCTGCGTGAGCAGGCTCTGCTTGCCGGTGTCGTCCTTGACCGACGGATCGGGCAGCGTGTCGACGATCGACTCGGGGCCGAGGTTGCTGGCGCTGGTGGCCGTCGGGTCGTAGCCGTCGCCGGCCGCGGACGGGCGGGGCTGGAAGTACTGCGGCAGCGCGTTGCCCTCGCTGTCGGTGAAGCTCTGCCCGATCAGCTTGGAGCCGACGATCTTGCCGCCGACCTTGAGCGCCGAGCCGTCCGCGCGGCTCTGCAGGCCGGGGATCTGGGCGATCGCCAGGACGACGAGCGGGTACGCGACGCCGAGCAGCACGGTGAAGATGAGCAGCACGCGCAGCGCGGCCACGTACTGGCTGAGCGAATTGGATAGCGAACGCATTACCGCACTCCGGGGAGGAACTGGATGGCGAGGTCGATGAGTTTGATGCCGAGGAACGGCAGGATGATTCCGCCGAGGCCGTAGATGTAGAGGTTGCGCCGCAGCATCTGGCTGGCGCTGGACGGCTTGTACTGCACGCCGCGCAGCGCGAGCGGGATCAGCGCGACGATGACGATCGCGTTGAAGATGACCGCGGCGAGGATTGCCGACTGCGGCGAGTGCAGCCGCATGACGTTCAGCTTGTCCAGGCCGGGATACACGGCCGCGAACATCGCCGGGATGATCGCGAAGTACTTCGCGACGTCGTTGGCGATCGAGAACGTGGTGAGCGCGCCGCGGGTGATGAGCAGCTGCTTGCCGATCTCGACGATCTCGATCAGCTTCGTCGGGTCGGAGTCGAGGTCGACCATGTTGCCGGCCTCCTTCGCGGCTGACGTGCCGGTGTTCATCGCCACGCCGACGTCGGCCTGGGCCAGCGCCGGGGCGTCGTTCGTCCCGTCGCCGGTCATCGCGACGAGCTTGCCGCCCTCCTGCTCGCGCTTGATGAGGGCCATCTTGTCCTCGGGTTTGGCCTCGGCGAGGAAGTCGTCGACGCCGGCCTCGTCCGCGATCGCCCGCGCGGTAAGGGGATTGTCGCCGGTGATCATCACGGTGCGGATGCCCATCCGGCGCAGTTCGTCGAACCGTTCGGACATGCCGAGCTTGACGACGTCCTTGAGCTGGATGACGCCGAGCACGCTGGGTGCGGCGGCGCCGACGCGTTCGGCGACGATCAGCGGAGTCCCGCCAGCGGCACTGATGCCGTCGGCGACCTCGCCGGTACGGGCCGGTACGGTGCCGCCGTTGTCGAGCACCCACGCGGTGACAGCAGCCGCGGCACCCTTGCGGATTTCGCGAGAAAGGTGCTCGTCGATCGCGGTGAGGTCGACGCCGCTCATCCGTGTCTGGGCGGTGAACCCGACCCACGTCGCGTGCGAGAGTTCACCGGGCGCGCGCTCGCGCAGCCCGTACCGGGACTTGGCGAGCACCACGACGGAGCGTCCCTCGGGGGTCTCGTCGGCCAGTGACGACAGCTGGGCGGCGTCGGCGAGGATGTCGATCGCAACGTCACCGACCGGGATGAAGTCGCTAGCTTGCCGGTTGCCCAAGGTGATCGTGCCGGTCTTGTCGAGCAGCAGCGTGTTGACGTCGCCGGCTGCCTCGACGGCGCGTCCGCTCATGGCGAGCACGTTGCGCTGAACCAGGCGGTCCATGCCGGCGATGCCGATGGCCGAGAGCAGCGCGCCGATCGTGGTCGGGATGAGGCAGACGAGCAGCGACACCATGACGATGCCGGTGATGCCGTTCGTGTTGAGGGCGGTCGAGCTGGGGATGCCCGGCTGGTTGGCCTTGGCGAAGATGGCCAGCGGCTGCAGCGTCACCGTTGCGAGCAGGAAGATGATCGTCAGTGAAGCGAGCAGGATGTTCAGCGCGATCTCGTTGGGTGTCTTTTGCCGGCTCGCGCCCTCGACCAGGGCGATCATCCGGTCGATGAAGCTCTCGCCCGGCTTCTGGGTGATCTCGACGACGATCCGGTCGGACAGCACGCGCGTGCCGCCGGTGACCGAGCTGCGGTCACCGCCGCTCTCCCGGATGACGGGCGCGCTCTCTCCGGTGATGGCGCTCTCGTCGACGCTGGCGATGCCGTCGACGACATCGCCGTCGCCCGGGATGACGTCGCCGGCCTCGCAGACGACCAGATCGCCTTGCTGCAGTTGCGGTGCGGGTACTGGTTCGGTCGGCCCCGTGAAGTCGCGGCCGATGAGTCGCCGCGCGACGGTGTCGGTCTTCGCCCGGCGCAATGCGTCGGCCTGCGCCTTGCCCCGGCCCTCGGCGACGGCCTCGGCGAGGTTCGCGAACAGCACGGTGAGCCACAGCCAGATCACGATCAGCCAGGCGAAGACGCTCGGGTCGGCGATCGCGATCACGGTGGTGAACACGGCGCCGATCTCGACGATGAACGTGACCGGGTTCTTGTAGAGCGTCGATGGACTGAGCTTGCGCAGCGCGTCCGGCAACGAGGTCCAGAGCATCTTCGGGTCGAGCAGACCCGCCGCGACGGTGGTCATCAGTGCAGTCCCTCCGCGAGCGGGCCGAGTGCGAGTGCGGGGAAGTAGGTGAGGGCGACCACGATCAACGTGACGCCGGTGAGCATTCCGACGAACAGCGGGCGATGCGTCGGCAACGTGCCATCAGCAGCGGGGGTCGGCTTTTGCCGGGCCAGCGATCCGGCCAGGCCGAGCGCGAAGATCATCGGAAGGAACCGGCCGAACAGCATGGCAAGGCCGAGCGCGGTGTTGTACCAGACCGTGTTGACCGAGATGCCGGCGAACGCGCTGCCGTTGTTGTTCGCGGCAGAGGTGAATGCGTAGAGCACCTCGGACAACCCGTGCGGGCCGCTGTTGAGCATGCCCGCGCGCTCGCCGGGCAGCGCCATGGCGATCGCCGTGCCGACCAGCACGATCGCCGGCGTGGTCAGCAGGTACAGCGAGGCGAACTTCAGCTCCCTTCCCCCGAGTTTCTTGCCGAGGTACTCCGGTGTTCGCCCGACCATCAACCCGGCGACGAACACCGCGATGACGGCGAGGACCAAGATCCCGTAGAGGCCCGAGCCTGTGCCGCCGGGCGCTACCTCGCCGAGCATCATGTTCAGCAGCAGCGTCGCGCCGCCCAGGCTGGTGTACGAGTCGTGGAAGCTGTCGACCGATCCGGTCGAGGTCAGCGTCGTCGCTGTGGCGAACGTCGCGGAGTCGGGCACGCCGAAGCGTGTCTCGGTGCCCTCCGTCGACGCGCCGACCGCCGTCGGCACTGTGCCGTGGTGCGCGGCCTGCGCCGCCACGTTCAGCCCGACGGACAGGATCGCGATCAGTGCCATGACCGCGACGATGGCCCGGCCCTGCCTCCTGTCGCCGATCATCGTGCCGAACGTCCGCGGCAGCGAGAAGGAGATGCACAGCAGCAGGAAGATCTCCAGCCAGTTCGTCCAGGCCGTCGGGTTCTCGAACGGGTGCGCCGAGTTGACGTTGGCGAAGCCGCCGCCGTTCGTGCCCAGCTCTTTGATGACCTCCTGGCTGGCCACCGGGCCGCCGGTGAGCGTCTGCGAACCACCGCTGATCGTGGAGATTGTGTGGTAGTGCTGGAAGTTCTCGATCATTCCGGCGCCCACGAAGACGATCGCGAACACGACCGAGATCGGCAGCAGGACGCGCAGGCAGATCCGGGTCAGGTCGACCCAGAAGTTGCCCAGCCGGTCGGAACGGTTGCGCGCGAACCCGCGAACCAGCGCGATCGCCACCGCGATGCCGACCGCGGCAGACACGAAGTTCTGCACCGCCAGGCCGGCCATCTGCACGACGTAGCCCAGCGCACTCTCGCCGGAGTACGACTGCCAGTTCGTGTTCGTGACGAAACTCGCCGCCGTGTTGAACGACTCGCTCTTGCTCATCTGCGGCACGTCGTACGGCGCCCAGAAGTGATGCTGCAACCGCAGGAACGCGTACAGGAACACGACCGAGACCGCGCTGAACGCCAGCATCGAGCGCAGGTAACGCCCCCAGGTCTGGTCGGCCTCGGGGTCGACGTCACCGACGCGGTAGACGCCCTTCTCGACCGCCAGATGGCGCTTGCCCATCAGCACCCGTGCCATGTAGTCGCCGAGCGGCCTGTGCACGAGAACGAGCGCGAGGACAAGCGTGCCGACGAAGATCACGCCGGCCCACGTGGTGGTCATCAGAACTTCTCCGGGAACACCAGCGCGACCACCAGGAAGACGGTCACCAGGATCGCCAGGACGAGGCCGACGACGTTCGCCGCGCTCACAGCTTCTCGGCCCCCTTGGCAATGAGGGCAAGCAGTCCGAAAACGACGATCGTCAGCAGCACGAACAACGCGTCATGCACGAGGAACTCCCAGGTGGGCGGGCGAAACGGCCCGGCAACATCCGCTGGGCCGACGAGCAGTCAACGCCGCCAGGACACCCGCCGGGGCCGTCCTCACGAGATCGTCACGATGCCCTCGCGCGCTCCTGACGAATACCGTCAGGGCAGGCGGGGACGATGGTCGCGATACGCCGGGGAGGAGGTGGCTCGATGGCCCGCGGGACGCTGCGGATCTATCTCGGCGCTGCGCCGGGCGTCGGCAAGACCTACGCCATGCTCGACGAGGGGTGCCGCCGGCGCGCGCGTGGCGTGGACGTCGTCGTGGCATTCGTCGAAACCCACGGCCGCGCGCACACCGCCGAGCGAATCGGCGAGCTGCCCGTCATCGCCCGCAAGAAGGTCGTCTACCGCGACGCCGAGTTCGAGGAGATGGACCTCGCGGCGGTGCTCGCCCGCAAACCGCAGCAGGCGCTCGTCGACGAATTGGCGCACACGAACGTGCCCGGCTCGGGGCCGCACGAGAAGCGCTGGCAGGACATCCAGGTGCTGCTCGACGCCGGGATCGACGTCATCAGCAACGTCAACATCCAGCACCTCGAGTCGCTCAACGACGTCGTGCAGCAGATCACCGGCGTGCGACAGCGCGAGACCGTGCCGGACGCGGTCGTGCGCGCGGCCGACCAGATCGAGCTGATCGACCAGACTCCCGAGGCGCTGCGCCGCCGGATGGCGCACGGCAACATCTACCCGGCCGAGAAGGTCGACGCCGCGCTCGGCAACTACTTCCGGCCGGGCAACCTCACCGCGCTGCGCGAGCTGGCCCTGCTCTGGCTGGCCGACCGGGTCGAGGAGGGCATGCAGCGCTACCGCGAGCAGCACGGCATCACCGGGACGTGGGAGACCCGCGAGCGGATCGTCGTGGCGCTGACCGGCGGGCCCGAAGGCGACACGCTGATCCGCCGCGCTGCCCGGATCGCCGCGCGCTCGGTCGGTGGCGAGTTGCTGGCCGTGCACGTCAGCCGCAGCGACGGTCTGGCCGAGGCAGGAGTCGCCGCGCTCACCGCGCAGCGGCTGCTGGTCGAGTCACTCGGCGGCAGCTATCACTCGGTCGTCGGCGATAACGTCGCCCGCGCGGTGATCGAGTTCGCGCGCAGCGTCGACGCGACGCAGATCGTGCTCGGCGCCAGCCGCCGCCCGCTGTGGCTGCAGGCGCTGGCCGGCGCCGGCACGGGGTCGACCGTGACGCACCTGTCCGGGCAGATCGACGTGCACATGGTCACCCATGACTACGCCCGGCGCGGACGGGTGCTGCCGTCCCTGGCCGGCGGGCTGACCCCGCGACGCCGGCTTGCCGGGCTGGCCACCGCCGTCGTGTCACTGGCCGCGCTGACCCCGATCTGCGCTGCGCTGCGCGACCAGCTCTCGCTCGCGGCGAACGTGTCGCTGTACATGCTCGTGGTGATCGTCACGAGCCTGATCGGCGGCTTCTACCCGGCACTTGCCGCCGCGATCGCGGGAAGCCTGCTGCTGAACTTCTACTTCGTCGAGCCGTTGTACACGTTCACCATCGCCGCGCCGGAGAACATCGTCGCGCTGGTGATCTTCCTGCTGACCGCGGTCCTCGTCTCGCAAGTCGTCGACATCGCCGCCCGGCGCTCGTCGCAGGCGGCCCGGGCCAGCGCCGAGGCCGAGACGCTGTCGACGCTCGCGGGCAGCCTGCTGCGCGGCGAGCAGAGCCTCACCGCGCTGCTCGAACGCGTCCGCGAAACCTTCGCGATGCGCAGCGTCAGCCTGCTCAAGCACGCGAGCGGCGGCCCGACCAGCCCGAGCGTGCCGGCCCAATGGACGACCCTGGCAACGGTCGGCGACGACCCGCCCGCCTGCCCCGCCGACGGCGACGCGTTCGCCGCGATCGACGACGAGCAGACGCTGGCGCTGCGCGGACGGACCCTGCCGGGCGAGGACCAGCGGGTGCTCACCGCGTTCGCCGCGCAGGTCGGCGTCGCCTACCGGCAGGGCCAGCTCGCCGAGGCGGCGGCCGCGGTCGAGCCGCTCGCCGAGTCCGAGCGGCAGCGCACCGCGCTGCTCAACGCCCTGAGCCACGACCTGCGTACCCCGATCGCCGCGGCCAAGGCGGCCGTCACCAGCCTGCGCGCGCCCGACATCGCATGGGCCGACGCCGAGCGCCGCGAGCTCATCAGCACGGCCGACATCGCGCTCGACCGGCTCACCGACCTGGTCACCAACCTGCTCGACCTGTCCCGCGTGCAGGCCGGCGTGCTGCCCGTGCTGACCGCGCCGGTCGGCCTCGACGACGTCGTACCGCGTGCCCTCGACAGCATCGCGGCCGCGCGCGACGTAGACCTCGATCTGCCCGACGATCTGCCCGAGGTGATCGCCGACGCCGGCCTGCTGGAGCGCGTCGTCGCCAACCTCGCTCAGAACGCCCTGCGTTACTCGCCGGACGGCCAGCCGGTGCGCATCGCCGGCAGCGCCCACGGCGACCGCGTCGAGCTGCGGGTGATCGACCGGGGCCCGGGCATTCCGGCCGGCCATGCCGACGCCGTGTTCGCCCCATTCCAGCGCCAGGACGACGCGCCGACCGGCGGCGCCGGGGTCGGGCTGGGCCTGGCGATCGCGCGCGGCTTCAGCGAGGCGATGGGCGGCACCGTCACGGCCGAGGAGACCCCCGGCGGTGGCGCGACCCTCGTTGTCAACCTGGCCGCCGCGACGTGAGCAGCGTGCTGATCGTCGACGACGAGCACTCGCTGCTGCGCGCCCTCGCGATGAACCTCGTCGCCCGCGGCTACACCGTCACCGAGGCAGACACCGGCACCAAGGCGCTCACCGCCGTCGCCGGCGAGACCTACGACGCGATCGTCCTGGACCTCGGCCTGCCCGACATCAGCGGGCTGGACGTGATTCGGGCGGTCCGCGAATTCGCCACGACGCCGATAATCGTGCTGTCCGCGCGCACCAGCAGCAGCGACAAGGTGCAGGCCCTCGACCTCGGCGCCGACGACTACGTCAGCAAGCCTTTCAGCATGGAGGAACTGCTAGCCCGGCTACGGGCGACCACCCGCCGCGCGTCCACTGTGGACGCCGCGCAGACCGTCACCGTCGGCCAGACGCAGATCGACCTCGCCGCCAAGACTGCGACCCGGGCCGACGGCGAGCGCGTACACCTGACACCCACCGAGTGGCATCTGCTCGAGACGCTGCTGCGCCAGCCGGGCAAGCTCGTCACCGGCCGCACGCTGCTCACTGAACTGCGAGGCGCGCCCGAGCACACCGACCCCAGCTACCTGCGCATCTACATGGCCCAACTGCGCCGCAAACTCGAACCCGAACCCAGCCGCCCCCGCCACCTGATCACCGAACCCGGCATGGGATACCGCTTCCAACCCTAGCGAGTCCCGACGGCAGTAACGGCTGGATTCGCGAGCCGTCAGGGCGACATCAATATCGCGGGGTGACCCGCCAAGAAAGCGTCAAGACAGCCATCTCGGCCGGTGAACGAGGGTCGACTGGAACGTGATGCCTCGCCGACGCTTTGACCCAGTGGACGCGGCCTTCATGCTGCCCGTCGCCTTCGCCGGCATGCTGCTCATCGGCGTTCTCGCGGTCGCTGAGCAGCTTCACGGTCGAGCTGTGCTGGTACTGACGAGCGTCCTGGTCGCAGCGACCGCACTCGTCGCCGAGCCACTGGCGGCAGCACCGCTCGCAGCGGTCGGCTGGTTCACGGTGGCCGGTTTCTCGCACGCTCCGTACGGCGACCTGCACGCGACCGGCGGCATCCACACCGGCGCAGTGCTGGCCGGGGTCGCGACCGGTGCGGCCTCCGTGGGGACGCTGACTCGGCACGTACAGATGCAGCTGACCATCCGTGACCCGCCTGCGGCCGCCCTCAAACCGGAGACCATGGCCGCCGACGACACGCGAGGACGCGTCTCCATAGCCCCACGCCGATTCACCAGCCGCTGGGACATCCGGCCCTCCGCAATCAATCCACGACGACTGCTCGCCGGGCTGGCTCTCGCGGCTGCCGCGCTACCGACACTCACGGCCGCGCTGACCGCAGCGCGCTCACATCTCGCGCTCGTCGACGATCTGCTGATCTACCTCCTCGCGGTGATCGCGGTGACGATCATCGGCGGGTTCTGGCCGGCGGTCGCCGCCGCGGTAGCCGCCGGCCTGCTGCTGAACTGGTACTTCACCCCGCCTGAGCACACCTGGACCATCGAAGCGCCGGCCAACATGCTCGCGCTACTGCTATTCGTCACCGTCGCGGTCACCGTCAGCAGCATCGTCCACCTCGCCGCGCGACGTAGCGCCCTCGCAGACCAACGGGCCACCGAGGCGGCCACCCTGCTGGCCCTTGCGCGCACGGTCCTCGGTGGTGACGACAGTCCCCAGGCCGTCATCGGACATCTCACCGCCTCGCTGGGGTTGGGCGCCGAACTCCGCGAACGCAGCGGCAGCCACTGGGTATCCATCGCAGCAACCGGCTTCGAGGGAGCCCATCGCGTCCACGTGATCCCAGCTGGGCCCGAGCTACAGCTACGAGTGGAAGGAGATCTCTCCGCCTCCAGGAGCCGGCTGCTCGACGGATATGCCGCGCAGGCCGCTGCCGCAGTCGAGCGGCAACGGCTGCGCATCCAAGCCGGCCAGGCAGAAGCACTCGCCGAAGGCAACCGGATGCGCACCGCCCTGCTCACCGCCGTCAGCCACCACCTGCGCACGCCGCTCGCAGCGGTCAAGGCCGCGGTCACCACACTGCGTCAAACCGACGTCGTGTGGAGCCCCGAGGATCAATCGTCGCTGCTGGCCACCATCGAGGAAGGCGCGGACCGCCTCGACTCGCTGATCGCCAACCTGCTCGACATGAGCCGCATCCACACCGGAGCGCTGCAGCTGCTAGTCCGCCCGACCGCCCTCGACGAGGTGGCACCCCTGGTCACACGCGGGCTCGACAGCGGCGACCAACTCCAGTTGGCGATGCCCGACGCGCTACCGCTGCTCGCCACCGATCCGGGCTTGCTCGAACGGGCTCTAGCCAACCTCGTCGCCAACGCGCTACGCCACTCCCCACCAGGCCGGCCACCAACCCTCGCAGCCCACGCAAACGGTGACACCGTGACCGTGTCGGTCATCGACCACGGCCCCGGCATCCCCCCAACCAGCGCGACCGCGTCTTCGAACCGTTCCAGCAACTAGGCGACCAACACGCCGCTGGCGAAGTCGGGCTCGGCCTGGCCGTCGCGAAAGGCTTCGTCGAAGCCCTTGGCGGGCGGATAACGGCCACGACAACCCCCGGCGGCGGGCTGACTATGCGACTGGACCTACCCGCCGCCGCCACATCGACCCGCGACACAGCTGGAGCGTAGTGACCGACGAATCGCCGCTCTTGTGGGATCCGGGTTCAAGTCCCCTCGTCGGCTGAGTCATTGTCGGCTCAGTTACTCACGTTCATGCCACCAGGCCGCACGTCTCACCCGTCAGGCTGACCGGCCCGCCGTGTTTCAGTAGTGGCTCAGCGTCGGGCCGGCGGTTGGTGGGGGAACCGTCGGTATCCCCCCTCGGACACGCACATCCGCAAGCCGCGCCTCGATCAACGCTGCGCGGCGCTATCGTTCTCCTCCGCTGTGTTGCCCGTCTTGACAATCTCCGTGTTCTCGTTCGCCCGATTGCGATGGGCGGGATTCTCCCGAGGGGTCGTGCAGGTCGGAGCTACACGGCAGCCGTACCACGAGCCGCGCTCCCTGTATCGAGTCGGCCAGCTCGATCGAGCCGCCATGGTCCTCGACGAGACGGCGGGCGATGGCAAGCCCGAGCCCCGCCCCACCCCCGTGTCGGTCTCGCGCCTCGTCGAGCCGAGCGAAGCGGTCGAACACCCGCTGCCGTTGCGCGGCGGGTACGCCCGGACCGTCGTCTGCCACGACCAGCTCGGCGGTGCCGCCGGCTGATCGGAGCTCGACCGCGATCGTGGTGGCTGCGTGTCGTTCGGCGTTGTCGAGAAGATTTGCCACAACCCGCTCGAGCTGGTTGCGGTCCCCCCAGACCCGGGCAGCGTCAACGTTGTGCGCGTCCACCGTGTGTCGGCCCGTGGCCCGCAGCGACTCCACCTGTCGCAGCACGATCTCGTCGAGGTCGACTTCGGTCTGGAGCGGCGTGACCTGTTCTTCCGTAGTCGCAAGCACGAACAGATCGTTGACGAGCCGTTCCATCCGAATGGAGCTCGCCGTCAACCGGTTAAGCAGTGCTGGCCAGTCAGCGACGTCACGGTGCGCCGCGGCGATGTCGAGCTCGGCGCGAATCGCGGCCACCGGGCTTCGCAGTTCGTGTGCCGCATCGGAGATGAATGTCCGTTGACGTCCGGCGGCGTCGTCCAGGCGCGCGAGCATGGTGTTCATGGTCTGGGCAAGCCGGTGGATCTCGTCGCCGGTCTCGGGCTCGGGCACACGCAGCGCCAGTCCGGTGACGGAGATCTCAGCTACTTGGCGCCGGATTGCCTCGACCGGGTCGAGGGTTCGCCCGACCAGCCACCAGGTCATGCCACCGATGAGGAGAACGAGAGCGGGTCCGACGACAGCGAGCAGCGCTTCGAGCGCGTGGATGCTGTCGCCGACCGGCTCGACCGAAGCGGCGGCGTAGGCGACCATGGCCCCGCCCGGCGTGTTCACGCGTTGCGCCGCCACCCGGTACGTGTTGCCTCCGACGATCGGCGCGTCTCGCACGGACCGCACGAGGATCCCGGAATCCACGGGCGTGAAGTCGGTGATCGGCACGGCCCGGCTGATGGCGGGGCTTTGCGCAACGACGCGGCCGTTCATGACCAGCTGAGCCACGGTGCTGTCCTCGTCGTCACCGGCCAGCACTGCCGGGACCTGGTCGCGCTCGGCCACCGCGACGAGGTCGTGAAGGCGAAGCGTGGCCCGGGTGTCGACGTCGCGAAGCAGCGAGCGCTGCAGCAGCACAACCAGGGCGAGCGCTGCGATCGCGACCGCAGCGGACATCACGCCGACCGCAGTCATCGTCGTGCGCGCCCGCACCGTGCGGAGCATTGCTCAGCCCCCCTCGGAGTCGAGGCGGTAGCCGAGGCCGCGCACGGTCTGGATGGCGCATCGACCGAACGGCGCGTCGATCTTGCGTCGCAGATAGCCGATGTAGACCTCGACGAGGTTGGAGGTGTCGCTGATTGCCCAGTCCCAGACACCGTCGAGGAGCTCGCGCCGGCTCACCGGCTGGCCGGCCCTGGCGAAGAGGAACTCCAGCAGGGCGAACTCCCGAGGCGTCAGCGCAATCTCGATTTCACCTCGCCAGGCTCGATGCGCTCCGACGTCCAGCCTGAGGTCCCCGGCGCGATACGCCACGGCTCGACGAGTCCGATGACGGCGCAGCAACGCCCGCAGGTGAGCCACGAGAACGACGAAGGAGACGGGCTTCGTCAGATAGTCGTCGGCGCCGGTGTCCAACGCCTCAGCTTCGTCGTGCTCGTCCTGCCTCGCCGTCAGCACCAAGACGGGCGTTGGATCTCCGCCGTCGCGTAGCCGCTCGCAAAAATGGAAGCCATTCAGGCGCGGCAACATCAGGTCGAGGACGATCGCATCGAAGCGCTGCTCGTGGGTGAGCGACAACGCCTCCGCCCCGTCGCGGGCAACGCGCACCTGGAAGCCTTCGGCGGTCAGCCCGCGGACAAGGGCGCTCGCAAGCTCGTCGTCGTCTTCGACGACCAGCACCTGAGTTCCCAGCTCGACCATGGTGTGAGCGACGGTAGCTCAACCAACACTGTTCTTAGGTCGCGTTTAGGCAGCGAGGTCGACCATGACGGGCACGGAGCTGGAGGTGCCCACTGCACGAGACAAAGCGGACGCGGTCAGTGGTGGAGGCTCGCGGTCTCTATTACATATACCGCGAGCGTGACGTGGAAACCGTGGCGCTACGAGGAGCGGAGATCATCCTCGAGGCGGGATCCTGGACAAGCGTGATGGGCCCGTCAGGCAGCGGCAAGAGCACGCTCGTCCACGTTCTCGCCGGACTGCTCGAAGCGAGTGGCGGTTCCGTGCTGATCGAGGGTGACGACATCACGCGGCTGCCGCCTGATGAGCGGGCGCAGCGGCGGCGCCGCCACATCGGTGTCGTCCTGCAGCGCGACAACCTCCATCCACTTCTCAACGTCAGAAGCAACATCGCGCTCGCCTTGCATCTCGACTCGCGCCCTGCGGCCGAGGTTCGCGCCCGGGTGACTGAGCTGCTCGGCGAGATCGGCCTCGCCGACCGTGGCCGGCAGTCGGCGCGGCAGCTGTCCGGGGGCGAGGCACAGCGCGTCGCCATCGCCGCCGCCGTCGCGGCACGTCCCGCCGTGCTGCTCGCCGATGAGCTCACCGGCGAGCTGGACGAAGCGACGACCGGAGACATGCTCGACCTGCTGAACACCGTGCAGCATCAGGAGGGCACCGCGATCTTGACGGTGACCCACAATCCGCTCGTCGCCGCGAGAGCGGACCGGCGGCTGGTCATGCGGGACGGGCTGGTCGTCAATGCGACCTGATCGCGTGGAGCGCCTGGATCTACGGCCGGCGGGCCCCGTACCGCGGCCTGATCCGCCGACGGTGCTTGCCAACGGGCTCACCCGCGTGCATCGCGACGGCCGCCGGGAGCTGCATGCCGTCGACGACGTGTCGCTCGTCGTGCATCCGGGCGAGGTTGTCGCCGTAACCGGCCCGAGCGGTTCGGGCAAGACGACGCTGCTGCAACTCGTCGGTGGGCTCGACCTCCCCGATCGCGGTCATGTCGAGGTGGCCGGCGTCGACTGGCGAACCCTGCACGGCGCCGCCCGGGCGCGGTTCCGTCGCCGCATGTGCGGGTTCGTCCTGCAGGGCTCGGCCCTGCTGCCGCCGGCCACGGCGGCTGAGAACGTCGAGGTCGCGCTGCTGCTCGACGGCGTGGCGGCGTCGGCTCGGCCAGAACGGGTCGCGCACGCGCTGCGGCGCGTCGGGCTGGACGGCCACGGCGACAAGTTGCCGGACCAGCTCTCCGGCGGCGAGCGACAACGCGTGGCCGTCGCCCGGGCGCTGGTCAACGAGCCCGCGCTCCTCCTGGCCGACGAGCCGACCGGGAGCTTGGACTCGCAGACCGCAGCCGAAATCGTCCGACTGGTACTGGGGGTTGCCCGCGAAGGCAACGCCGCCGTGATCGTGGTTACCCACGACCCGGCCGTCGCCGCTCAGGCAGATCGCGTCCTGGTCATGCACTCCGGGCGGCTGCGCGATTCCGCATCGGATGCGCGGGACGGTGGGTAGCGTGTTCTGGCTGGTCGGTCCAACGGTGCGTGGCGCGCCGCAGCGGCTGCTGCTCGCCGCCGTGGCTGTCGCGTTGCCGGTGGCGACGCTCGCCGCGACGTTGCTTTTCGTCGACACCAGCCTTCGCTCGATGACGCGCGTCGCACTCGAGCCGGTGCAGGTGGAGATGCGCGCGCTCGCTGCCTCCCTCGACACGGACATGCGGCAGGTTGCCCGCCAGTTGGCCGCCGTGCATGACGTCAGCCGCGTCGATCTGTTCGGCTCGGCCGATGTCGTCGTCTCCGTGCCGGGCCGTGCGGCGCGCATCCCAGCCAGGCTGTTCGCAGTCGACCAGAACTACCTCACGCACCACAATTGGGTGCGCACGACAGGCGACCTCGGTCGCGGCGCGCTGCTGACCGGCGCGCTGTCCTCGGGCCTCACCGACGCGTCGACAGTCTCGATCGATCTGGCCAAGGGCACCACTCCGCTCGGCCTCACCCTGCGGGTGGCCGGGCAGGTCGAGCTGCGCGATGCGTCCACGTGGTTCGCCATCCCGAGCGGCGACGTGCAGGGGGATCTCGCCGTCACACCCCGCGCAGTCGTCGTGGATTACCGGACGTTCGAGCGCACCGTCCTGCCCGCGCTGCGCCGGTCGCTCGGTCCTGGCACGAGCGTCACGAATCCTGGACTGTCCGACCTGCCGCCCGCGAGCAACGAGGTGCACGTCGCGGTGGACCACGGCGCGTACCCCGCCGATCCGTCCGCGGCGGCGGCCTGGTCGGCAAGCCTGCGCCGGGTGCTCGAACGCGCGGCCCCCGGTGACGTGATCGTGGCCGACAACGCCGGCGAGCCACTCGGCGAGGCGGCGGTCGATGCCACAAATGCCAAGATCCTGTTCATCCTGCTCGGCGTACCGGGTGCCCTCGTAGCCGCTGCCCTCGGTCTCACCGCCGCCGCGGCTCTCGCCGAGGCGCACCGCCGCGAGGACGCGCTGCTCCGCATGCGCGGCGCGACCGATCGCCAGCTCGTCCGGCTCGCGGCCGGCCACGGCGCACTGGCCGGCACAGCCGGCGCCGTTCTGGGACTGCTCGCCGCGGCCGCCGGTGTCTCGGCCGTCGTCGGGCATCCGGCATGGCGCGACGTTCCGCCCGGACGGCTGACACAGACCGCGCTGCTGGCGATCGCGATGGGCACGGTCACCATCGCCGCCCGGCTCGTGCCGATGGTGCGGTCGGGCCGGCGATCGGAGATCGTGATGGCGCGTCGTCACCTCGAAGCCGCGCGGACACCGTCGTGGCTGCGCTCGCGGCTGGACGTCGTGGCGCTGGTCGTGGGCGGTGCAATCCTCGGCGGCAACATCCTGGTCGGCGGCCTGAAGCCGACACCCGTCGAGGGCCAGGCGGTCGCCCTGTCGTTCTACGTGCTGCTGGCGCCGCTGGCGCTCTGGGTGGGCACGACCCTGCTCATGGTTCGCGGCCTGCATGCGCTGCTGGTCCGGCACAGCCGTCCCGAACGGGCTGCGCCGCTGACCACCTGGCGGGCGACGGTGCTGCGCTGGCTCGGGCGGCGTCCCGCGCGAACGTCCGGCGCCGTCGTGCTCGGCGCGCTCGCTATCGCGTTCGGCACCGAGGTCGCCACATTCGTCGCGACGTACGGTCATGCCGAGCGGGCGGACGCGCGTGCCGCGTTCGGAGCCGACCTCCGGCTCACGCCGACGGGCCCGCGACAACAGCTTCCTGCGCTCGGCACGGGCATCGCTGCCGTGACCCCGATCCGCACCATCCCCGGACGCGCCGGGTCGGACCGCAAGAACATCATGGCTATCGACGCTGCGTCCTACCGCGCGGCCGCGGTGTCGCCGCAGATCACCCGCGGCGCAGGCGTTTCTGCGCTGGCCGCTGACCGCTCGGGCGTGCTTGTCGCGGAGGAGATCGCCAAAGGCTTCCAGCTGTCCCCCGGTGACACCCTGCCGGTCACCGTCTTCCCAGACGACCCGGACGCCTTGCAGAAACTCGACCTGCACGTGGTCGGCGTGTACCGCGCGTTCCCGCCGACGGACCCGCTCGCCGAGATGGTGGTGACGACCGCGGCATTGACCCGGCCGCCGGCGGCGGACTTCTACCTGGCCCGCGTCACGCACGGCCGCAGTCCCGACGAGGTCGCGGCCGAGCTTCGCAGATCGGGTAGCGCTCTCTCGGTGACGACGATCAGCGAGAACATCCGCCAGCAGCAGCGCGGTCTCACCGCCGTGAATCTCGACGGGCTCAGCCGGATCGAACTGGCCGGGGCCGGTCTCATCGCCGCGGTCGGCGTCGGCGTCCTCGGCGCGTTCCTGGTGATCGAACGCCGTCGCGAACTGGCGATCCTGCGCACGCTCGGTGCCGACACCCGGCACGTTCTCGGCGGCCCGCTGCTCGAAGGTTCGGTGGCCGCGATCGGCAGCCTCGTCGTCGGCGTGCCGGTGGGTATCGGGCTGGGAATCATCACGATTCGCGTCCTCAACCTCTTCTTCGCGCTACCACCGCCGCTCGTCGTGGTTCCGTCCGCCCAGATCGTCGCACTCGCGGCACTGGTCGTGACCGCGTCGGCCGTCGCGCTCGGGATCGCACTACTCGGCATCCGGCGCCGCGGCGTCGCGGCGGTACTGCGCGAGCCGTGACGGAAGTCCGCCCCAGGTAGGAGCCCATACGCCACGGGGATGAGCGCAGACCGCGACCTGAGGGGGACGACAGCGGCGGGGCACGCGCTTAACCTCTTCGTTACGCGTCGGACCTCCGGCATAGAGCGTCGTGGCGCGGTCGCACCACGGGGGGTGTGCCAGTGATTCGTGGGCTCGTCATCCTCAGCATGAAGTTCCGCGTGCTGGTCGTCGGCGCAGCCGTGCTCATCGTCGGGCTCGGCGTCCCGCAGCTGCAGAAGGCACCGGTGGACTCGCTGCCGGAGTTCGCGCCGCCGCAGGTGCAGGTGCAGGCCGAGGCGCTCGGACTGTCCGCGGCCGAGGTCGAGCAGTTGATCACCGTTCCCCTGGAACAGGATCTCCTCAACGGGATCCCGTGGCTGGATCAGATCACCTCCGAGACGGTGCCCGGACTGTCGTCGATCGAGATGACCTTCCGCCGTGGCACCAACATCATCACGGCCCGGCAGTTCGTTCAGGAGCACCTCTCGCAGGCGCATGCCTTGCCGCAGGTAGGTACGCCGCCGGTAATGGTCCAGCCGGTCTCGTCGCTGAGCCGGGTGATGATGGTCGGACTCGGCGCCAAGGACCTGTCGCTCATCGACTTGTCCATCCTCACGCGGTGGAAGATCAAACCGCGGCTGCTCGGTCTGCCCGGCGTCGCCAACGTGGCCATCTGGGGGCAACGGGATCGTCAGCTGCAGGTACAGGTCGACCCGGCCAAGCTGCGCCGGCACGGCGTCTCGCTGAACCAGGTCATCGACACCACCGGCAACGCGCTGTGGGTCTCCCAGCTGACGTTCGTCGAGGCGTCGACGCCCGGCACCGGCGGTTTCATCGACACCTCGACGCAACGCTTCGCCATCCAGCACGTGCTGCCGATCACGACCGCCAACGACCTGGCGTCGGTCAGCGTCGAGGACACCGAGGGAAAGAACGTGCGCCTGGGTCAAGTCGCGGACGTGGTGGAAGATCACCAGCCGCTCATCGGAGACGCCGTTCTCGACAACGGACCAGGCCTGATGCTCGTCATCGAGAAGTTCCCCGAGGCGAACACACGCGAGGTCACCCGTGCCGTCGAGGACGCCCTCGAGCAGATGAAGCCCGGCCTGTCCGGCATCCAGATCGACACCACCGTCTACCGGCCGGCCACTTTCCTGCAGACAGCGCTGCACAACCTCGGCTGGTGGGCGCTCATCGGCGTGCTTCTCGTCCTGGCATTGCTCGGCGCGTACTCGCTCTCATGGCGGATGGCGCTGATCAGCCTGGGATCGATCATCTGCTCGCTCGTTGCGGCTGCCTACGTGCTCTACCTGCGTGGCGTCACGTTCAACCTGATGGTGCTCGCCGGGCTCGCGATCGCTCTCGCGGTGGTCATCGACGACGCCGTCGTCGGCCTCGACACGATCAGGCAGCGGCTGCGGGAGAACCGTGAGTCCGCCGAACCAGCACCGACGACCACGATCGTGGCCGAGGCGTCGCTGGCGGTGCGCGGTCCGGTCGTCTACGCGACGCTGATCCTGTTGCTGGCCGCGCTGCCCGCACTTGCACTGGGCGGCGTTTCCGGCGCGCTGTCCAAGCCGCTGGTCACGTCGTACGTGCTGGCCGTCGTGATCTCTGCGGCGGTGGCGGTCACCGTGACACCGGCGCTGGCGCTGCTGCTCCTCGCGAACGAGCCGATCACGCGTCCCAGGCGCGGGCTGGCCCCTCTCGTTGCTCGTGGTTACGACCGGCTGGTCGCCCGCCACATCAGCCACCCGCGTCGCGCTTACGCGGCATTCGGCATCCTGCTCCTGGCTGGGCTGGCGGTGCTGCCGCAGCTCACGTCTCGGGCGACCTTGCCGAGCCTGCAGGATCGAGACCTGCTCGTGCGCTGGCAGGCCGCTCCTGGCACGTCGCTGACCGAGATGTCGCGGATCACGCAGGTGGCCAGCCATGAGCTGCGGGCGCTGCCGGGCGTTCGCAATGTCGGCTCACACGTCGGACGCGCGATCATGTCCGACCAGACGGCGAACGTGAACTCGGCCGAGATCTGGGTGACGGTTGCCCAGTCCGCGAACTACGGCTCGACGGTGTCCGCGATCAACCGGGTGATACATAGCTACCCGGGATTGCGTGGCGACGCGCAGACCTACTCGCAGGCGCGCGTCAAGGCTGCCGATACCGGCACCCACTCCGACCTCGCCGTCCGCGTGTACGGAAACGATCTCGCCGGCCTGCAACGCACCGCCGACCAGGTCCGCCAGACGCTGTCGACGGTCAAGGGCATCGTCGCGCCGACTGTCGAGGCACGGGCCGAAGAGCCGACCGTGCAGATCCAGGTCGACCTCGCCAAAGCCGAGAAGTACGGGATAAAACCCGGTGACGTGCGCCGCGCGTCGGCAACGTTCTTCGCCGGTCTACCCGTGGGCAGCATCTACGAGGAACAGAAGATCTTCGACGTCGTGGTGTGGGGGGCGCCATCGGTTCGCCAAACGCCCTCCAATGTCGCGGACCTGCAGATCGACGTGCCCACCGGCGGTCACGTCCGGCTCGGCGACGTCGCCAACGTACAGATCGGCCCCTATCCCACGGTGATCAAGCACGACAACGTGTCGCGCAGCCTGGACGTCTACGCAAGCGTCCGCGGCCGAGGTCTCGACTCGGTGGTCGCCGACGTGCAGAGCCGGGTCCGGGCGATGGCCATGCCGCTGGAGTTCCACGCAGAAGTGTTGAGTGACGCGCAGCAGCAGGAAACCCAGTTCTGGCGCGTGGCAGGCGTGGCGTTCGCGGTCGCACTGGGCATCTTCCTCGTGCTGCAGGCGGCGTTCGGCAGCTGGCGGCTCGCGACGCTGCTGTTCATGACGCTGCCGCTGTCGGTCGTCGGCAGCGTGCTCGCGGCGAGCCTGGTCGGCGGCATCCGGTCGCTCGGCGCGCTGATGGGCCTGCTCGCGGTCTTCGGCATCGCGGCGCGCAACAACGTCCTGCTCGTCCGCACGCTGCGCCGCGGCGCCCCGGCCGACGCCGATCTCGTCGTGCGCGTGACACGCGAGCAGGTCGGCCCGATCGTGCTCACCGCATTGACGACGAGCGCGGCGGTCCTGCCGTTGCTGTTCCTCGGCCGTGTCGCCGGCCTAGAGGCCCTGTTCCCGTTCGCGGCCGTCGTCATCGGCGGTCTGGTCACGTCCACATTGCTCAGCGTGCTGATCGTTCCGGCCCTGTACCTGCAGTTCGCGCCCGGCCCGCGTCCGCACGGGCCCAGCCCGGCCGAGGTCGGGCCCGGCGCACCCATCCCCGGGAGGAGGGGTCTCATGGGACGACGTCCAGGTTGGCTCGCGATGATCCTCGTTCTCGTCGGCGTCTCCCTCACCGGCTGCAGCTCGGGCGGCAAGGGCGAGGCGCCAGCGGACGAGCCGGCGAGTGTCGTTGCCGTCGACGGCAGCGAGGCAGGTCGGGTCGTGCTCACCAAGAAGGCCGCCGAACGGATCGGCCTGAGCGTCGAGTCGATGCAGGCGCTGCCCGCGACCGCTGCGGCGGCGGGACGCGCTGTTGTCCCGCTGGCGGCGGTGCTCTACGACAAGGACGGGGTCAGCTGGGTGTACACCAACCCGGAGCCGCTCACTTACGTTCGACAGCGCGTTGCCATCGAGCGGGTGGACGGTGACACTGCCGTCCTCAGCTCGGGACCGTCGCCCGGAACGGCAGTGGTGACTGTCGGCGGGGCAGAGCTGCTCGGCACAGAGTATGTAGTCAGTGGCGAATGACTGGGAAACCGGCCGAGCATCCGACGTTGATGCGTTGGATCGTCGGCTCGAGCCTGAACTTCCGCTTCCTCGTGGTCGCGCTCGCCGCCACGATGATGGCATTCGGTGCGCTGTCGATCCCGAAGATGCGCGTCGACGTCTTTCCGGAGTTCGCCCCCCCGCAGGTCGAGATCCAGACGGCCTGTCTCGGCCTGTCGACCACAGACGTCGAGTCACTGGTCACCGTGCCGCTCGAGCAGGTGCTGAACGGGATGGAGGGGCTCACCGACCTCCGGTCGAAGTCCGTCCCGCAACTGTCATCCATTCAGATGATCTTCAAGCAGGGCACCAACCTGCAGGACGCCCGCCAGCTCGTCCAGGAGCGGCTCGCGATCGTGACGCCCAGCCTGCCGACCTGGGCCGCGCCGCCGGTGATGATGCCGCCGGTCTCGGCGACCGCCCGCGTCATGCAGATCGGGATGTCGTCAAAGGATCAGTCCGTCATCGCGATGTCCATGATGGCGTACTGGACGATCCGCGCCCGCCTGATGCGCGTCGAGGGAGTCGCGAACGTCGCCATGTGGGGCGAGCGCCTCCAGATGATGACGGTGCAGATCGATCCGAAAAGGATGCAGGCGCACAAGGTCACACTTGACGGTGTCATGGAGGCCACCGGCAACTCGGTGGATTCGGGCCTGTTGCGCTTCACCAACGGCTCGATCATCGGCACCGGCGGCTCCATCGAGACGACGGCCCAACGGATCGGGATCCGGCATGTGCTGCCGATCGTCACGCCCGCCGACCTCGCGCGGGTAACCGTCGACAGCAAGACGGGCGCCCGGGTGCGCCTCGGGCAGGTTGCCGACGTCAAGGTCGACCACCAGCCGCTCATCGGCGACGCGATCATCAAGGACGGCCCCGGCCTTCTGCTCGTCGTCGAGAAGCTGCCATGGGGCAACACTCTCAACGTCACCCGTGACGTGAACAAGGTGATCGAGTCGCTGCAGCCCGGCCTGCCCGGAATCACGTTCGACACTACGATCTTCCGACAGTCGAACTTCATCAAGACGTCGATCCACAACCTCAGCGTGGCGCTGCTTCTCGGATTCCTGCTCGTCGTCGTAATCCTGGCGGCATTCCTTTACGAGTGGCGGGTCGCGGCGATCAGCCTGCTCACGATTCCGCTCTCGCTGATGGCGACGATGCTTGTCCTCTACTGGCGTGGCGCAACCGTCAACACGATGACGCTGGCCGGCCTGGTGATCGCCTTGGGGGCGGTCGTCGATGACGCAATCATCGACGTGGAGAACATCCTGCGCAGGCTGCGACAACACCGGCGCAGCGGCGACCCGGGTTCGATCGCGTCGGTGATCCTGCGGGCATCACTCGAGGTCCGGGGCCCGATCGTCTACGCGACCATGATCATCGTCGCGGCCGCGGTGCCGATCTTCCTGCTCCCGGGATTGACCGGGTCGTTCTTCCGCCCGCTCGCCGTGTCGTACACCTTGGCCATCGTGGCGTCGATGCTGGTGGCGCTGACGGTGACGCCTGCCCTGGCGCTGATCCTGCTGCGCAAGGCCCCGGTCGAACGCCGCGAGTCGCCGCTCGTCAAATGGCTGCAGCGGGTCTACACCACCAGCTTGTCGCGCGTCGTGGAGCGGCCGCGCCGCGCCTACGCCGCGAGCGTCGCTTTGGTGGTGGCCGCGATTCTGGTCGTGCCGCAGCTCGGGCAGAGCCTGTTCCCGAATTTCAAGGAGCGCGACTTCCTCATCCACTTCATCGCCACCCCCGGCACGTCCGCAGAGGAAATGGACCGGGTGACGACCAACCTCAGCGAGGATCTGCGGGCCATCCCCGGCGTCCGCACCTTCGGAAACCACATCGGTCAGGCGTTCCTCGGTGAGGAGATCGCCGGCGTCAACTTCGGGGAGAACTGGATCAGCATCGATCCGAAGGCGGACTACAACAAGACCATCGACGCGATCCGCAGAGTCGTCGAGAGCTACCCCGGCGTGTATCGCGACGTGCTCACCTACCTGAACGAGCGGATCGAAGAGGTTCTCACCGGGTCGAAGGAGCCGATCGTCATCCGCCTCTACGGCGAGGACCTGAATGTTCTGCGCACCAAGGGCCTCGAGTTACAGCACAAGCTCGCCAAGATCAAGGGAATCATCGACGACCACGTCGACCTCTCGCTCGATCAGCCGCAGATCCAGGTCGAGGTCGATCTCGCCAAGGCCGCGAGGTACGGCCTGAAGCCGGGTGATGTCCGCCGGGCCGCGTCGACCCTTGTCGCCGGCGAGGAGGTGGGCGACATCTTCCGAGACGGCAAGGCATACGACACGGTCGTGTGGAGCACTCCGCAGACGCGTTCCAGCATCCAGGCGGTCAGCGCCGTCCCGATCGACACGCCGTCCGGCGCGGTGGTGCGTCTCGGTGATGTGGCCAAGGTGAGCGTCGGGCCGGTACCCAACGTCATCGAGCGCGAGAACGACTCCCGCCGTCTCGACGTCGCCGCCAACGTCAGCCACCGCGACCTCGGATCCGTCGTCGCGGATGTCAAGAAGGAACTCGGGAGCATCGCGTTTCCACGCGGCTATCACGCCGAGCTGCTCGGCGAGTATCAGGAACGCCAAGCCGCACAGGCCCATCTGTATCGCATCGCGATCATCGCCGGTCTCGCGATCCTGTTGCTGCTGCAGGTCTCGTTCGGCAGCTGGCGGCTCGCATTGCTGATCTTCCTGACCCTGCCGATGGCGCTCGTCGGCGGCGTCCTTGCCAACCGGCTCGGCGGAGGTGTGATATCGCTCGGATCGCTCGTCGGGTTCTTCACCGTGTTCGGCATCTCCGCGCGCAACGGCATCCTGCTGATCAACCACTGCCAACACCTCGAGAGACACGAGGGCGAAACATTCGGGCCCGCCCTGGTGTTGCGCGGCGCCCGCGAGCGGCTCTCGCCGATCCTGATGACCTCGCTCGCGACCGGGCTCGCGGTAGTTCCGCTGGTCGTGCTCGGCAATCGGCCAGGTCATGAGATCGAGTACCCGCTCGCGGTCGTGATCATCGGCGGCCTGGTGACCTCGACCCTGCTCAACCTCTTCGTCGTCCCGTCGCTTTACCTGCGCTTCGGCAGGCGCCGTCGCGCCCGTCGCACCGCTTCCCCGCTCCCTGCCACGACGCTCCCAGACACGCCACCCGCCTGAGATCCAACGCCGAAAAGGACGTCTCCGATGATGAGCCCTTCTCGTACCCGTTCGGTCCTGTTCAGTGCCGTTCTGGTGTTACCGCTGCTGAGCGTGCTGTCCGGATCGGCGTTGACCGTTTCCGCCGGCGCCGCGACGGCGAGCAACACCTGCGGCCCGGCGGCGCACTTCTCCGCCCACCATTTCCCCCGGCGTCCCAAGATCGACAACAAGTGGCTGCCGCTGAAGCCGGGGGCCAACACCGTCCTGCGCGGCACCGTTCGCGGAGACGACGGAGAACTGCACCAGCACAGCATCGTCGCCACCGTCACCGACCTGACAAAGAAGATCAACGGCGTCCGCACACTCGTCGTGTTCGAGCGGGACTTCGACGACGGGCAGCTTCAGGAATCCGAGTTGGCCTTCGAGGCGCAAGACCGCGCCGGGCGCGTCTGGAATGTGGGCGAGTACCCGGAGGAGTACGAGGACGGCGCGTTGGCCGGAGCGCCGAGCACCTGGATGGCCGGCATCGCACACGCCACAGCGGGACTCGGCATGCTGGCGCATCCCCGGCTGCACGCCCGGGCCTACTTGCAGGGCCTGGCTCCCGAGGTCGACTTCTTCGACTGCGCCAAGGTCGCGAAGACCCATCAGCACGTGTGCGTTCGAGTCGGCTGCTTCAACAACGTGCTCGTCGTCGACGAGTGGGCACCACTCGAACCCGAAGGCGGTCACCAGTTGAAGTACTACGCGCCGCGCGTCGGTGCCATCAAGGTCGGCGCTGTGGGCGGTGCCAACGCCGAGGTCCTCACGCTGGTGCGGACGGGCAAGCTCGGTGTCAATGCCCTCGCGCAGGTCCGCGCTCAGGTGATCGCGCAGGATCGCCGCGGGTACCGCGTCAGCAAGGATGTGTACGCGCACACCCCACCGGTGCAGCGACTCCAACTGGCGGGCCGGTGACCGTGGTCAGATCATTCCCGGCTGTATCACGCCGTGCTCGTACGCGAAGATCACCAGGTGCACCCGGTCGGTCAAGCCAAGCTTGGCCAACAGATGACCAACGTGCGTCTTGACGCTGCTTCCGGCAATGTGCAGCGTCTGTCCGATCTCCATGTTGGACAGGCCCAGTGCAACCAACTCGAGTACGTTCAGTTCACGGCCCGTGAGGCGACCCAGCAGCTCCGAACTCGGCGGGCCCGGCAGCGGCAAGCGGCTGGCATAGCGGTCTAGCAGCCGCCGGGTAACGGCGGGTGCCAGCAGCGCCTCGCCGCCGGCGATCACCCGCACTGCGTGGACGAGCTCCTGGGGGGTGACGTCCTTGAGCAGAAACCCGCTCGCACCGGCACGCAGCGCCTCGACCACATACTCGTCGATGTCGAAGGTGGTCACGATCAGCACCTTGACGGACAACTTCGTCAGGGAACGCGTTGCTGCAACGCCGTTCAGGTTGGGCATGCGAATGTCCATCACGGCCACGTCAGGCCGCAAGCGCTGCGCCAGCTCGGTCGCTTCGATTCCGTCCGGCGCCTCGCCGACCACCTGGAAGTCGGGCTCTGCTGACAGGCACATGACCAAGGCGGCTCGCATCAGCGGCTGATCGTCGGCCACCAGCACCCGGACCGTCACAGCGATCCGTCCCCCACTGGGAGGCGCGCCGTCACTACGAACCCGCGATCCGGCGCAGGGCCTGCGGCAAGGTACCCGCCAAGGAGCGCAACGCGCTGCTGCATGCCAAGCAGGCCGCGACCCTCGTTCTGGCGTGCGACGTTCTCCGGGGGCGGGTCGCCGTCGTGGCCGATGTCGGAGATGCACAGCTCGAGGAAGTCCTCGTAGTAGCACAGTACGACACGGGCCTGCGTCGGCCAGGCGTGCTTGAGACTGTTGGTCAGTGCCTCTTGGACGATCCGATATGCGCTCAACTCGACACCGGCGGGCAGGCGCCGGCGGTTGCCGCCGACCGCGATCTGCACCGGTAGCCCGGCACGCTCGATCTGGGCAATCAAGGACGGCAGCCCGTCGAGGCCGGGCATCGGGGATTGCTCGACAGACTTGCCGTACGGGTGAAGCACGCCGAGCAGTCGGCGCATCTCCACCAACGCTTCGCGCCCGACCGTCGCGATCGATGCAAGAGCCTGCCGAGCCAGGTGCGGTTGACGGTCGAACACGACCTCTGCCGCGCCAGCCTGGGCGACGATGACACTGACGTGGTGCGCGACGATATCGTGCAGCTCGCGCGCGATTCGGGCCCGCTCGTGCTCGACCGCCCGCTCGGTGCGCCCGGCCTGCTCCCGAGCCAGCTCAACAGACTGCGCCTCAAGAAGCTCCGCTCGCTTCCGACCCACGCGCACGCCATAGCCGATCGTCAGCGCCGCCACAAGCGAAAGCGGATAGTCGAGGAGCAGGTCATCGTTGATCCCGGTCTCCCCGAGCGCCGAGCCCGCGATCACGCCGACGGCTGCCGACCCGCCTGTGCTCACCGAGATCGACGGCCGCCTACGTACCGCCAACGTATAGATCGCGACGAGCGGCGCGAAGGGAAGCGAAGGATTCGTGTACCCCATTGCCTGGCATACGATGAACGCGATCGACGTCAACGTCAGTACGGCCTCAGGCGCGCGGCGGCGCCATGTGACACACAGGGTGCCGGCCAGCGTAAGCGCGACCGCCGCAACTGGAGCAGCAGGCGACAGGCTGGCCAGCGCCTCGCCGGCCAGGAGCAGCGCCAGAAGCCCGTCGAGAACCAACGGGCTTGCCAGAAGTCCTCGCACGGGCCCCACAGGTCAGGGACCTCGTTTCGGCGGACGCCTGAAGCCGACGGCCGCGAGCGCGTTTCTCGCGGGGTGTCGGGCGGGTGCACGGGAGCATGCGGGCACGTAACACGTCCGCTCCGCAAAGGGATAACCGAAGCTGGTCTCGATGACAGCCATTACGCGCCCTGCCCCCACGGCCGTTCAACCACGCGAAGTCGAACGGGCACTGTAAGGATCCCCTATGAATCGCCGTCCGCCAATACCCTCTGCGATGACCGCATAACGAAGGCGAAACTCGGCTCCTGCCGCGATCCCCAGTGGGCATGCTCTCGACCGAAGTCGAGCGTGGCCCCCCGGTAAGCGCGGCGGTCGCCTCTGCGGTTGCCACGATCCGAGCAACTGGAAGGGCGCCAGGCGGACGCCGGCGTGACCGTTGGTGGGACCAGCAGCGCTGGTAGGCGCTGCAGGGCTCAATCGGACGGCTGCGGCCAGTTATCGGGTGCGCATCCGGCGAACTGGCGACGCCGGACCGCCGCGGTCCCGATGAGGACCGCGGCGGCCAGAGTCGGCGTCATCAGGTGACGTGCAGCTCGACCTCGATGTCCTCGTTGGGGAGGTTGGTGAGAACTGCGTCGCCGCGCGCGTTGCGGTATGCGCCGGTGCCACCGGTGATCGCGAACGTGGCGGTCTTGTCGGGGCCGGTGGCGGTGAAGGTCATCAGCCCCTGGATGCTGATCTGGCCGGCGGGCAGGGGCAGGTTGGCGACGCACAGGACGGAGCCGGACCCGTCGTGGGCGACGTTCGTCGTCGTGCAGATCGCGCCGTCGATACCAACCTGTCGGCCGTCCTGCAGGACCAGTTCGGAGAACGCCGTGACGTCGCCGACGCTATCGCCGCGTGGAGCGACGTCGGTATCGTGGTACTGCGCAAGGCGCAGGACGACGGTCAGCGGGTCGGCGGACGAGGCGCCGGAGCCACCCGATTCCGTCGGTCTCTGCGCGAGTGACTGCGCCGGGATCATGAGCGTGGTTGTCAGCGCCGCGGCGGCGACGAGACCGGCGGCGAGCGGGCGGCGGCTTGTGATCATGGGATGCCTCCTGTGGGGTGATGCGGCAACTGACCCGTCACAGCCTCCGGACCAGCCCGCGGCGCCACATTGGGTAACCGCGCAGACATCGCGAGTGGTTTGCCTTAGTTGGCAGGCAAGTCGCTCAGATCGGACGCGGTTCGGCGTCGTCGGCCTCGAGCAGGCCCGCACGTGCCGCCACGGCGGCTGCTTCTACGCGGGTCGCTACGCCGAGTTTGCGGATGATGTTGCTTACATGGACGCTGGCGGTCTTCGTGCTGATGAACAGCGTCTCGCCGATCTGAGCGTTGGTTCTCCCCTGGCCGAGTAGCCGCAGGACCGCATGCTCCCGGTCGGTCAGCCCGAACGCACCAGCCGGTGCGGCCTCCTCGGGCCGCTCGGCGGCATCGGGCTCGGCGACGTCGATACGCGCGCGGTGGGCGAGCTCGCTGATCGCGGCGGAGAGCGGCAGATGCTGGGCGGCCTGGCGTGCGGCCGCACGCAGGATCTCGGTAGCCGGTGCTCTGCCGTACGGCCGGGCCAGCAGCGCCTCGGCGTGCCGCCATCGTGCGTACGCCGCTCGATGCGGACGCGACAGCGCCTCCCAGGCCGCGGCAGCAGCGTGCCAGGCCTGCGGATCGTGTTCGCCGCGCAGGCGCGTCCACTCGGCACGCCAGGACAAGCCGTGCGCCGCGCCGGTGACCGGCAGCGGGCGTGACGCGAACGGGTCGGTCTTGGCGGCGGCATGCAGGTCGGCCAGTCGCCCGCTGTCCACCTGGATGTCGAGCAACCGGGCTGTGTCGCCACGGGCGCGGGCAAGCTCAGTGCGGTCTGCGCACGCGCGCGCTGTCATGACGAATAGCTCGCCCGCAAAAGCGACCAGGCCCGTGTCGACGAGGTCGGCGAGCATCGTGAGGGCATCGGCAACCGGCGCGTCCGGGTCACCCGCCCACAGGCTCAGTTCCAGCCGCAGCGCGTGCACCGTGTGGCGTTCGCCCTTGTCGAACTCTTCCGCGAGGAGGCCGCCGATCTGGTCCCATATCCGCTTCGCGGCGGCCAACTCGCCCCGCCGTAGGTCCAGCACCGCGCGCATCTCGTAGCTGTCGACCAGGTCCCAGCTCATGTCGCCGGA
>WNGR01005152.1_pt1 | contig 57828 bp, 58 predicted proteins | sample 5407581 | NCBI WGS metagenome assembly WNGR01 (sample SAMN13153383, study PRJNA577476) | soil metagenome | isolation source: 80 cm soil or saprolite under Garry oak tree replicate 2 | place: USA:California | collected 2016-06-15 | reverse complement strand
TGGTGGGTAGGGACAGGCCTTGCGGTTGTTACCGCTTGTGCCTGTCCCCCCTCGTAGAACCCGCCGAGCGGAATTACCGCAACGGGCTCCACAGGTTGCCCTCGTGGAGTGAACGTCATACCGTCGCATGAAGTGCCGACACCGCGTAAGGTAGTTCGAACCAGGGTTGCCTTTGGAGATAGGACCAGTGAAGCCGGTGCCGCTGACTGCGTCGTCTCAACGAACGGACCCATTGGAGTTGTACTTCCCGCCGGATCTCGTCGAGCTTCGGCTTGCAGTGGTGTAATCCGAAATACTGGTAGAAGCCGCGCAGCATCATCGTCAGTTGCTTTCGCTGATCCTGCCGCTTCCAATGCCTATGCTGCCTGAGCCACTCCTTGGATTTGGCCAAGAACTTTCGGCGGCTTTTAATGCACGGAATCCGCACCAAGGCAAACTTGCCTCCTCGATCAGTGCCGCACACATGCTTAAAACCCAGGAAGTCGAACGTGTCCGGCTTATCGCCGGTCTTCGCTAGGTCTCCTCGGACAAAGCGTCCGAATCGCATTACCCGCGTCTTTTCCTCCGCCAATTCCAATCCGAATTTTCCGAATCGATCCGTCAAATTCTTTTGGAACTCTTCCGCATCGCGCCGGTATTGGAAATTCACCACGAAGTCATCGGCGAATCTCGTCAAATACGCCTCTCCCTGACACGCCGGCCTGATCTTCTTCTCAAACCAAAGATCAAGAACGAAATGCAGATAGATATTGGACAAGATCGGACTGATCGGACCGCCTTGCGGTGACCCTTCTTCCGTTCGCGTGACAACTCCTCCCATCATGAACCCCGCGTTCAGCCATTTGCCGATGAGGCGCAGGATAAGCGGGTCTGCAATCCGATGAGCAACCATCGCCTGCAACCAATCATGCTGAATGTGGTTGAAATAGCCGCGGATGTCCGTCTCGAACAAGTGACCAACCTTCTTCGTGACGATGATCCCGCGTAACGCCCGCAGGGCGCCATGGGGACTACGGCCGGGCCGAAATCCATACGAGCATTCCAGAAAATCCGTCTCGAACACTGCATCCAATAGCCGCGCAACCGCACGTTGCAGCAGGCGGTCTTCGGCAGTCGGAATTCCGAGCGGCCTCGTCCCTGCCTTGCCGGGACCCTTCGGTATCTCTACGCGGCGTACCGGCGGAGCCCGATAGGTCCCTTGCTTCAAGCGTTCACATAGCTCTTGAACTCGTGTGTCCAAGTCTTGTTCAAACTCCTTCGTCGTCTCACCATCGACACCGCTCGCACCGCGCCGATTCATTTGCTTCCAGGTTTCCGTGAGGAACTCCGGTGTGAGCAAATGTGCCAACGAGGTGAAGCGCAGTTTCGGATTTGACTTCGCCTTCTCCATGATCTGGTCCAGTTTTGTAGACATCCTTCTCCTACCTCTGTGTGCAGGGAATGTTTCCCCGGACCAGCAACTCAACCTGCCTCGCCTCTTCCCCATGTACGCGGCTTTCCCGCGCTCGAAGTACTATAAGCGAGGTCCGACTCCCACCGCCGCATTTGTCTCCCTCAGGTTTGGCCATTCGGTTGACATACTCAGCCCATTACAGCCGAACTAAGACGGCGGTGGATCTCCCAGGTGCCATGACGCTTCCATTTCTGTCCATGCCGAGCTCTCAGACCCCGCCGGAGTCTCCAACGACCATCGCCTCTTGCGGTCGCCTACTATAGCCTTCCAGATATTCGACCCTGTCGGCCCCCGGTTATCCTCTCACGAGGCTCAATCGCTTCACTTGCGTTACGGCCTGGACATCGCTCTGTCTACGCCTTGGGATCGAAGGTACACGGGTATGTTGCGAAGCCCGCAAGGACGATTCCCCGCGATCATTCAACTGCAGTATGCGGGGATTTAGCGCTGGATCCTCACTGGGCTGCGCAACACGCCTCAGATGGCTGGCTGGTGATCAATGTCGACGCACACGACAAGCTTCCATCTGACCCTTCTGGAGACGTTCCCAAGTCTTATGTCGCAGTGGGCAACACCGACCGCGAGAAATCGTACTTTCTCGGAATGTACCTGCGCGATTCGCGTGCTCTCGATTACCTACTGACGCGGCCGGACTGGGATGGAACGACAATCGCGTTGATAGGGGGAAGCCAGGGAGGCCAGCAGAGTTTCGCGCTCGCGGGTCTGCGCTCGGAGAAGATCACGGCGGTGCTGGTCTGTGTTCCCGCAGGCGCGGACACAAACGGCGATCTCCATGGTCGCAAGAGCGGCTTTCCAAATTGGCCTTCAGACAATCCCGAGGCGATGGAGACCGCCCTCTATTTCGACCCCGTCAACTTCGCCTCGCGCATCAAGGCTCCGGTGATGGCAGGCCTGGGGTTCATCGATACCGTTTCTCCGCCCGCTGGAATTTGGACCGCCCTAAACCAAATTCTAGGCGGCACGGAACCACTGCCGCTGATCGAATCGGAACACGACAACTTCACGCCTGACAAAGGGAGAGCTTGCCCGGCGCGGACGCAGCAAATACTGGATAGCCTTCGCACAGGAGCGAAATACAACCCCACGGTCCTGAAGTGATCAGCTGCGCGCAGCCGCACCGCGAACATGGATGCGCGCGTAATGATTCAGATGATCACGGCGCTACCACACCTGCGTCGGCGTGTGCTGAAGCGCAAGAATGGGCGGTCCCGATAGGGTTCTAACGTTTTTCAGGACCGATCCTTTGAACGGGGCCCAGCCCATACTCAATGAGTGCTTTGGCCTGGATGTGTCAATTGAGGACGACCTGCGGCAAGGAACAGAGGCCGACGCCACGCAATGGCAGTCAATTGTCTCGTACAAACTGCCGAAGGCGCTCGAGAAAATCAAAATTGTCATTCTTGTCGTGAATGCGGGCGTCCCGCAGCTTTTCGGGATCCTCACGGGCAATGCCAGTTCCATGGCGCACGGGATAGGTGTAGCTGCCGTTGCCGCCCTTCACCCCGACGGGTTCACAAGCTCTCGCCGCGATGACAACAAGACACAGCTTCTCCTTACCATCGGCGCCATTTGCCAATAGTTGATGAACCTTCCACATCTGCCGTGGGTATTGGATGAGTTCCGCTAGCGCATCGTTCAGTGACTTAATACGATTCTCTCTGTCGCGCTCTGTGTCTCCGATGCCAGCGATCGTCTTGTCATCGCGAATACCCACGAGTAGACAACCGCCGTCGGCATTGGCAAAGGCGGCAATGTCTTCTGCGGTTGTCACCTTCGCTCGCGCTCGCCCATCTGCGTTTGCCGCGTGCCACATCGTCAGAGTTTCCTTGAAATCCCAGAGTTCGTGCTCGATTCGGCCTTTAACGATCGCCTTGGAAATAAAGGAACGCCAGAAAGCGTCGCTGTTGACGATGTTCTCCGTGTCCTCCCGTTTCCCGACGTGGATGACGATGTCCCGGAGAGAGTCTCGTAATTCGGAGAAATAGATGATGCATTCCTCAATGGCACGGTTCGCGGTTCTGCGCAGGATGCGGTCCATCGGGATCTGCAGTGGCTCTTCTTCGTCGTCTTCAGCTCCCGATTCATAGGCTTCCCCGAGCAGGTCCATTTGTGCTCTCCCGACCGCTGAAAAATGACTATCCGATAATCCCAGAACGATCTCCGTGAGCCTGAGAATTGTGTTGGGCTCCTCCTCCTTCGGTGTCGAAAGCGCGAAGTTTATATCGATTCTGCGATCTGCCATCCGAGTGGAGCCCCAGACCTTGTATGTAAACAGGATTTCCGGAGCCAGCGCGCTCTTGCGGTGGAGCCAGACAACATACTCATACAGCGCGGCGATCTCTGCTCGACAGCTCTCTACAAAGCCATGGAACTTCGCCATTAGATCGTCATAGCTGGCAGGTTCGAACCCGCGCAGTGCTATCGCTTTAGTTCTGAGGGTCTGCGCGGCAGCCATGGCCTGTTCGGTCCGCTCGCGGAGTTCGGGTGTGTCCTGTTCTTTGCGGTTGATCCACCAGTCGATCTCATCCCGTCCAACTTCTCGGCCGAAGTCAGTCGGCTCGTGGCGCTCGATCCTGAGCTCGTCAGAAAACTCCTCCCAGACTCGAACCCGCTCGTCGCTCATGAGTTTTGAGGATCTGAGGAGGTACCAATGCAGTTCCCCAAGCATTGATGTTGTATCGGTCACGATGGAGTAGCGCTGCGACTCGGATATTTCAAACATTTCAGTCCTTTGTGTGAGTGTAACGCCCCTCCCTGCATGCAGATCTCGTTGAGTACCTCACTTAAACGGATAAGTCCTCAAATGTCGGCCAGTGTTCCGCGATTTTCATTGGCCTATTGATCAATGAAGACTGGGCAACAAGCCCGACAGTTGTGCCCTTCAGCCACTTGCAGGACAATCTTCCCGATATGCACGCTCGACTGCATCCGTTCGTGAGCCCTTGCGACGTCCTCGATAGAAAATACGGAATCCAGAATCGGCCGTAGCCTGCCTTCCTGCAACAGCGGCCACAAATTCTTTTCAACTCCATCGCGCAGGTTCGTTTTCTCCTCCACGGAACGCCAGCGTAATGTCGATCCGGTAATGATCAGCCGTTTCGCCATCAACGCCCGCAGATCCAGCTCCACCTTGTTGCCGGCAGTGGTGGCGATATGTACGAGGCGGCCGTCCCTGGCCAGCACTTTGATATGCTTCGCAAAGTAGTCGCCGCCCACCATATCCAGGACAATGTCCACGCCCTTTCCGCCGGACCACTCCAGCACACCCGTCTCCCAGTCTTCTTCGCGGTAGCAAAAGGTGCGTTCGCAGCCCAGTTCAAGCAGGAACTTACACTTTTTCGGCGAACCAGCCGTCGCCGCGACGGCTGCCCCAAAGGCCTTGGCCGCCTGAATCGCAAACGTCCCGATGCCGCTGGTCCCGCCCTGCATAAGGAACCGGTCGCCCGAATGCATTCGTCGCGGATCGAAGAGGTTTGCCCACACGGTAAATGCAGCCTTAGGCAAGGATGCTGCGGTTGTAAGTTCCATTTTCTCCGGAATGGGCAGACAGCAGCCTCCATGCGCAACGCAATACTCGGCGTATCCGCCGACGGCCACCAACGCGCACACCTTGTCGCCGATCTTCCAGCGGTCATCCGTGCCGGTCCCACACGCCACGATCTCTCCAGCGACTTCTAATCCCAAGATCTCCGAAGCACCGGGAGGCGGAGGGTAATGCCCTTGCCGCTGATGCAGATCTGCCCGGTTCACTCCCGCAGCGGCGACCCGGATCAGCACTTCTCCTTCGCCGGGTTGGGGCATCTCAGCTTCATCAATCCTCAATACGTCTGTTCCGCCAAATCCCGTCAGTCTGATCACTCGCATGCATCCAGCATAGCCGCCTGGAACACGTGGCTGGATGTAAGATGAGAGGCGCTTTGGCAGGCTGGTATCGATTACAAGTCGGCGCACGCGGAAGGATTAACCTAGATGCAGTTGAGGTCGTATGACATCGAACCAGGGCGGTCCTGCCCGCCAACATGCCAATACCGGACCGGAACCGCAGCAATTGCCGGAACCGAGTCACGCGGAACGCGTCCGAACTCTCGTTTCGCAGGCCACCATCGGGACATTGTCGACGTGCTCCCGCAAGCATCAAGGGTTTCCGTTCGGGTCATTGACGCCATACGCATTGGATTCTCAAGGCCGACCGAACTTCTTGATAAGCAATATGGCCATGCACACACAGAATCTGAACGCTGATCCCCGGGCAAGTCTTTTCGTTACGCAAGCGGCTGGCGATAGCGACCCTCTCGGCTGCGCACGGGCTACCCTGATGGGTCGCGCCACAGCGATCCCCGAGGACGACCTTGCTGCCGCGCGAGCGATCTACCTTGCAACACACGAAAACAGTCGATACTGGGTTGATTTTGCAGATTTCGGTTTCTTCCGGCTTGAACTGGTCGACATCTACTATGTCGGTGGCTTCGGTGTCATGGGCTGGGTGGACGCGCGGGAGTATGGAGCGGCTTCGCCGGATCCTTTAGCAACGGTGGCGACGGGGATCATCGCGCATATGAACACCGACCATGCTGACGCCATGATCCTGTTGGCCAGAAATTATGCGGGAATCGAGGCGACCGAGGCTGCAATGACCGCTGTGGATCGCCTGGGCTTTCATCTCCGGCTGCGCACGGCGGACGGCATGAAGGGTACGCGCATCAATTACCCCAGCGAAGTGCGAACGTCGGAAGGAGCCAGAAAAGTGCTGGTCGAAATGGTACGTCGAGCCAAGGCATTGGTTCGTTGACTCCTGCCCCGTTTACGGATACCTATCCTGTCACTGTTATGTAAGCCGTGCTCCATGAGTGACTTGTCCTATTCGCGACAGTTGAAACGTGGTTACGGTTTTTAATTCTTCCCACCGACACTTTTTCGGTTACGTCGATCCTGGCTGGCCGTCGAGATTGATGCCTCCAGCAACTTCGATTTCGATAAGCGGCCTAGATGACCCCGACTGGAGCGAAGCCGCAAGCTCTCCGCACCGTTGCGCCTCGCTGCGAACGGATCGAGGCAGCCTGCGGGAAGATCTGCATCCGGCCGTTCAAAAGCTCATGGACGCTGTCGGTGAACCGGCGGGAGCGAGTTGGGCGTAGAGCTCACCCCGGGCGTCCGGCAGCCTTAGCGAAGAACGGTCCACGGTATCGCTCTCGTCTTTGATGTGTAGTCCGGTGCCACCTAATATAGGGGCCCTGTTCAATATTTAGATCAGTTTGTAAGCCGCATCTTCGTATGACAACCCGGCAGGACGGATGTTCGAGATGCAGTTGAGTTCCGCGTCCGAGCGGCCCACGTAGGCTTGTAGGTCACATAGGCACCAAAGCTATCGGCCGCAATCAGTCCCGGGCGCTCGCCAATGAGAATCACGACCGCCTCAGCGCCGCGAAGGCTGCCGATCTCACCGCCTAACGCGACGCGGGCCTGCGTCGCAAGCACGATTGCATCCAAATCCCAGCCTGCCAACTGGGGCTTCAACACACCCAGCAGCGGGAGCGCCTGTTGCGCAGGAGCGAGCGAAGAGAGACCGTCGGCAAGTACGATAGAAAGACGTCGCTCGGAATTTGACTTAGGATGAAGAGTTTTGACGCACACCGAATAAAGGCGGCGCCCAAGATCGGGATGATGCAGATATACGGCGCGGCCCATGGCCTGGCTCTGCACAGATAGGGAAGAAAGCCCGCAGCGCTCAATCTCCTGCCCGAGGACGGCGGTGCCGAGTGGAGTGTAAGGCATCACGGGCGCAGGCGTGGGCCATATCAAAATCCAGCAACGCCGCTGTGGGAAGGCTTGCACCGGCGCGTCTAGACAGATGCGCGCCGCGGCAAACCGCGAGAGCGTGCGCGAGGAATCGGGCGTGGCTAGAGACTTGGTCATGATGCCTCAATCGAGAGCGGCGCTCGAGAGCAGTGCTCGGGCGGCGGCATCCGATGGCATCAGGCGGCCCGCTTGGTCGACGATCCCCATCTGCTGCAACCAGAGCTCAAATTCCGGCGCACGCCTTAGCCCAAGCACCTCGCGCACGTAGAGCGCGTCGTGGAACGACGTGCTCTGGTAGTTGAGCATGATGTCGTCGGCGCCGGGAACGCCCATGATGAAGTTCACGCCCGCAACGCCCAGCAGCGTGAGCAGCGTATCCATGTCGTCCTGGTCAGCTTCGGCGTGGTTGGTGTAGCATACGTCGCATCCCATCGGCAGGCCGAGCAATTTGCCGCAGAAGTGATCTTCGAGGCCTGCGCGAATGATCTGCTTTCGGTCAAAAAGATACTCTGGCCCTTCCCTGCCCGGTCTCGAAGTACATGGAATTTTGCCCGACGGTGCCGCGCTTGAGCGACTGCGCTGCCTCGTGGGCCTCCTGCAGCAGACCGAGCGTAATGCCAAAGCTCTCGTTCGCCTTCTGGGTTCCGGCCACCGATTGAAACACGAGATCGACGGGGGCGCTGGTTTCAATCGCGTTCAGCGAATTCGTGACGTGCATCAGCACGCAGGTTTGCAGCGGCGCATCGAACCGCAGTCTAAAGTTATCGAGCGCGCGCAGAAGATCGATTGCTTCTGCCGTGCTGTCAGTCGCAGGATTGACGCCGATGACGGCATCGCCGCAGCCATAGAGCAGGCCGTCGATGGTCGAAGCAAGCACTCCCTGAAGATCGTCCTTTGGATGGTTTGGCTGAAGGCGGACCGACATGCGTCCAGGCAAGCCGAGTGTGTTGCGAAAGCGCGTAACGACGCGGCATTTACGCGCGGCGAAAATCAGGTCCTGATTGCGCATCAGCTTGGAGACGGCAGCAACCATCTCCGGAGTGAGTCCAGCAGCGACGCTGGCCAGAGCATCGGCATCGCGCTCCTCGCTGAGTATCCACTCTCGCAACTGGCCTACGGTCAAATGGCTGACGGGCGCAAAGGCTGCCTTATCATGCGTGTCAAAGATGAGACGCGTCACGTCGTCGTCTTCGTACGGAATGATGGTGTCTATCAGGAACATCCTCAGCGGCACATCGGCGAGCGCAAACTTTGCCGCAGCCCTTTCCTGGTCGGAATCCGCGGCGATCCCGGCCAGCGTATCGCCCGAGCGCAGCGGACTCGCTTTGGCAAGGAGGGCCTTCAGGCTATCGAATCGATAGGTCCGGCCGCGAATTGTATGCGAAAAAGTCACGGCTGTGAGTGCTCCTCGACGATCTTGGGGTTCGTCCGGCGCGCTCTTTTCGGGCGCCAGCTCAACCGCAATCCAAGATATCCGACCGCCAGCAAGCCGGCAAACAGCACTGCGACCGGACGGGTATGGTACACCAGACTTGCGACGCAGACGCCCATACAGGCGAGCGTCCAGAAAGGCGCAAACGGATATTGGCGCGCGCGGAATGGCCCGCTCAAGGTGCGGTTCCGTTTTTCGTAGCGCTGAATAGCGCAAGCATACTGACGACGTACATCGACAGCGCGCCCAGCACGGACATCGTAACAATGTTTGCCGTCAGTGGCTGACCGCCGAAGCTGATCCACGAGTCGCTGTAGATCGCCGCAATCCGACTGCGCAGCCGGCAAGAGGTCCCGGCTGGCCGACCTGGCCCAGCGGCAGCTACGGAGCAAGGTCCCACCGTTGCGACAAGCGGTATACGGCAATCTCAAGGAAGATCATCGCTGGATTCTGCAGCTATTTCGGGATTGCGGACCTGCGCCACCCTCAGAGACCCATTCTGGAGAAGCTGGACGCGATACCGGGGAGATGACCCGCGAGTGGATGAGGTATTGAGGGCCAAGAGCCCGTAGTTGAGGCTCGCGTACCCACTAATCACGATGCGTTTGCGTCGACTCGGAACTGCAGCTACAATAACCACACTTTTTTGCTTTCGGCTTGACGGACAAATCTGTTTCCAGTCACGGTCGGGAGGTCGAACTAGTCTGTCAAAACGTACTGCGCTGATCTGGTAATTGCAGCAACGCTGGCGTCAACGCGGCCATAGTCGATTTATGTCGAACACATCTCCATCGCGCGACGAGCAGGATCTGGGACACTTCGGTTACGCACAGGAACTCTTCCGCAATATGGGGGGATTTTCGAATTTTGCTATTTCCTTTTCAATTATTTCCATCCTGACGGGCGCGGTGACGCTCTACGGATACGGCCTGAAGATGGGCGGCCCTCTTGAGATGTCGCTCGGATGGCCGCTTGCCACCGTGTTCACGCTGTTGCTGGCTGCCAGCATGGCGGAGTTGTGCTCGGCATATCCGACCTCGGGTGCAATGTACCATTGGGCCGCGGCACTCGGCGGACGCGCGGCGGGCTGGTTTGTCGCAGCCTTGAACATTGTTGGCCTGATCGCCGCGCTGGCAGGCATCAACTTCAGCGCCGCTCAGTTCGTACTGCCATTTCTGGGTATCTCCCCATCGTCTACCCACGTATTCCTGATGTTCGCGTTCACCCTGGTGGTGCACGGTCTGATCAACCATTTCGGCGTACGGCTGGTAGCGCTGCTGAACAACACCAGCGTGGTCGTCCATATCATCGGAGTATTTGCGATCGCGGGGGTGCTCTTCTGGTTCGCGCCGCGCCAGCCGCTTTCATTCCTGGCCAGCGGCGCCAGTTCCAGCAGCCACCCATACGCGTGGGCCTTTCTCCTGGGATTGCTCCAGGCGCATTGGACGTATACCGGATTCGACGGATCGGCTCACATGGCAGAGGAGACGCGCGATCCCCGCCGCGTCGCCCCGTGGGGCATGGTGATTGCCGTAGGTGTGTCCGGTGTGGTGGGATACATCCTGCTGCTTGCCATCACTTTGGCGATCCGCTCGGTTCCGGCGGTGCTGGCGGCGCACGACGCGCAGGGAAACGCGGTCCCCGCCGCCATCGCGATTCTAGAGACCGGCCTCGGCTACCGCTTCGGCAATGCTCTGGCCGCCATCGCCTCTATGGCGATGTGGTTCTGTGGGCTTTCGTGCGTGACCTCGGCCTCACGCGCCATCTACTCTCTGGCGCGCGATCACGGAACGCCATTCGCCGGTATCATGCAGCAGGTCAGTGCAAAGCACGGGACCCCGGTCGCGGCGATCTGGGCCACAGTGATAGCCAGCCTGGCGGCAATGGCCTGGACGGGTGCGGTCCCCATTGTCACCTCGCTAAGCACAGTGGCGTTGTATCTGGCTTATGTCATCCCCGTGGCGCTGGGGTTGCGGGCGCGTTTGCGCGGATCGGATTGGCCCACGCTGGCGAAGTGGACCCTGGGTAGATGGGGCGCGGCGTTGAACGGCATCGCGCTCGTGTACACTTTCTTCATTTGTGTCGTGCTGATGATGCCGCCGAATGAACTGGCTGCCAAAACGCTGGCGGGCGTACTGGCGGCGCTTGCCCTCATCTACGTCTTCGAATTGCGCCGCAAGTATGTGACTCCCGGATGGGTCTCAGAACAGCGGCCCATCCCCGCCGCCGGACAGCGGGTACTCAGGGTCACGCGCGATTAATCGCACGTCTAACCGCTTCCTTATGATCGAAAGCGAGGGCAAGACCGGGCGGGAGGAATCGCCCGCCACCGGATAGACTTTGCGCGTGCGCTATCTGCCCGGATGCTGACTCGGATGCCCCCGGGCGCACAATGCTAATCTGGTTTCCCGGCCGCAATGGGATTGACACGATCGTGCTACCTACCGAGGCAGGAGCCTGACCATGTTCGACAAAATCACGACATTTTCCTTCCCAACCCGCATTGTTTTTGGCGTGGGAGCGACGCGCCTTCTGCCGGCTTGCCTGGAAGAAATCGGCGTTCGCCGGCCTTTAGTGGTGACTGATCCCGGTCTCCGCGCCGCGCCTCCGTTCGAGGCGATTGAGTCCGCTCTCCGGGATGGTGGGGTCCGGTACGAAGTCTTCGATGGCGTGCACCCGAATCCAGTCGAGGAGGATGTCGTCCAGGCCGCGGAATCGTATCGCACGGCAGGTTGCGATAGCGTCATCGGTGTCGGCGGGGGAAGTGCGATTGACGTAGCGAAGGCTACGGTCGTGCTCGCCAGGCAGGAGGGAACGCTCGCCGATTTCGAAGCCCAGGCCGGCGGCATGGACCGCATGACCGGGCCGTACGATCCGATCATCGCAATCCCGACGACTGCCGGCACCGGCAGCGAAGTGGGCAGGTCCTCGGTGATTACGTCGCACAAACTGAAACGAAAAATCATCATCTTCAGTCCGTGGCTGATGCCCAAAAGAGCGATTCTCGATCCCGAACTTACCGTGAGCCTGCCGCCATTTCTGACTGCGGCAACGGGCATGGACGCATTCACCCATTGCCTGGAATCGCTCACCTGCCCGGTGTACCACCCGCTCTGCGACGCCATCGCCATTCACGGCCTGGAACTGATCATCCGTTACCTGGAGCGCGCAACGCGCGACGGCCGGGATATCGAGGCACGCGGCAACATGCTGGTCGCGGCGTCGATGGGCGCGATCGCATTTCAGAAGGATCTCGGGGCGACTCATTCGCTGGCCCATCCGCTCTCGACCGAATTCGGCTTGCACCACGGATTGGCGAACGCACTGTGCCTGCCGGCGGTGATGAGATTCAATCTCGATGCGGCGGCGCCGCACTATGCCCGCCTGGCCCACCTCTATGGCGACCATGATTCGAGTGAGCCCGAGAATCGACAGGCCGCCGAGGCCGTCAAGATGGTCGAAGCCATGATCGAGCGCCTTGGCATCAAGCGCGGGTTGCGCAATCACGGCGTGCCCAGGGAAAGTCTTGAAGCACTTTCAGGAAGCGCTTTTGCCGATTCGTGTCACAAGACAAATATCCGCCCGTGCACTCAGGACGATCTGCTCAGGCTGTACCAGGAGAGCTGGTAATGATGACCGCGACCCCTACGATGAACCTGGTGAACCCCGCGACGGAGGAAACATTCCGAACTCTCGAGATGACTTCGGAAGCGGAGCTCGGCGCCATCCTCGAGCGCATGCGGGCGGCCCAGAAGAAGTGGCGCGAGGTGTCAGTAAACGAAAGAGTGGAGATCTGCCGTGGCTTCGTGGATGCGTTCCGCTCCATGCGAGAGACCGTGGCGCTGGACATCACCCGCCAGATGGGAAAGCCGCTAGTGCAGGCCAGGCGAGAAGTGGACACAATGCTGGATCGCGCGGATGCCATGCTGCGCCTCGCGCCCGCAGGCCTCGAGGACGAGACACTCGAGCCTAAGCCGGGCCTCCGCCGCTTTATCCGCCACGAGCCGCTCGGAATTGTCCTGGATATTCCGGCGTGGAACTACCCGCTGTTGATCGCCGTGAACGTCGTCATTCCCGCCCTGCTGGCAGGCAACGCCGTGCTGATCAAACACGCTCGCCTCACTCCGCTGTGCGGCGATGCGTTCATCGATGCTTTCCGCCAGACCAGCTTGCCGGCGGATCTGGTCGCTTCCGTACGCGTCGATCACGACACGATAACCCGCTTGATTGCGCGGCGCGCGGTTGATTTCATCTCCTTCACAGGTTCCGTTGAGGGAGGCCGCGAGGTCTACCGCCATGCCTCGGCACAGCTGCTTGATATGGGTCTGGAACTCGGCGGAAAGGATCCGGCCCTGGTCTGCGAGGATGCCAATTTCGATTTTGCCGTAGCCAACCTGGTGGACGGCGCCTTCTACAATGCCGGCCAGAGCTGTTGCGCTGTCGAAAGAATCTATGTCGCGCGTCCGCTCTTTCAAACGTTCGTTGACGCATTCGTTGCGGAAGTGCGGAACTACACCGTGGGCGACCCGGAGAATCCCGCTACCGGCATCGGGCCACTGGCGCAGCTTAAGGCCCTCGACGTTTTAAAGCACCAGGTAGACCAGGCGGTGCAACGAGGTGCGAAGCTTCTGACCGGGGGAAAACGGGCGCCGGGCCGAGGGTACTTTTTCGAGCCGGCTGTCCTGGTGGACGTGGACCATAGCATGAGCCTGATGACTGAAGAGAGCTTCGGTCCGGTCATCGGTATCATGGCGGTCGATTCTGAGGACGAAGCAATACGATTGATGAACGACAGCCCATATGGACTCACCGCCTCAATATGGACCGAGGATGCGGAACGTGGGGAAGCCCTGGCAGCCCGGACGGCGGCGGGGACCGTCTACGTCAATCGTTGTGATTACCTTGACCCGGAGCTCGCCTGGGTTGGAATCAAGGACAGCGGCCACGGCTGCACATTATCCCGGCTGGGATTTCATTACCTCACCCGCCCCAAAAGTTTCTATGTCCGCACACAGACTGCAGGTTGAGGGCATGCGATGAAGATCAATGGAATGCTGACCGTGGACGAACTTCGGACCATGGTCAACGAATCGCGCGTCGACACGGTGTTGCTGACCTTCAACGATATCTATGGCCGACCGTTCGGAAAGCGGCTGGATGCGCGGTTTTTTCTGGAAAATGATGAGCCGGGAACGCATGCCTGCGATTATCTTCTCACCACCGACATGGAGATGAACCCCGTCCCGGGGTACCAGTTCGCGAATTGGGAGCGAGGTTATGGTGACGTTCACATGCGTGCCGACCTCTCGACTCTTCGCATCGCGTCCTGGTTGGACCGCACTGCGCTTGTGACCTGCGATCTGCTGCACTCCTCCTCGCACGAACTGGTGGGGCAGGCGCCGCGTACCATTCTGCGCCGCCAGATCGAGCGGGCTGCGCAAATGGGCTACGAGGCCGCCGCCGGCACCGAGTTGGAGTATTACATCTTCAACAATTCTTATCGGGAGGCTGCGGCGGCTAAATACGATGGATTGGAGGCGGCAGGCTGGTATCTCGAGGATTATCACGTGCTGCAGGGCACGCGGGAAGAGAAGCTGAACGGCGCGATACGCCGGCACCTGACGCAGTCCGGCGTCCCGGTGGAATGCTCGAAGGGGGAGTGGGGAAAAGGCCAACACGAACTGAACGTCCGGTATACCGACGCTCTGACCATGGCGGATCGCCACGCCGTGTTCAAGCAATGTTTCAAGGAAGTGGCGGACAGCCTTGGCATGAGCGTCACATTCATGGCAAAGCCCGATGCCGGCCAGGCCGGTTCCAGTTGCCATCTGCATTTGAGTCTTTGGAAGGACGGACAGAATGCGATGGCCGGAAAGAGCAAGTTGGGGCCGGTGCTGTGCAGCGAGACCTTCCGCTGGTTTCTGGGCGGATGGATCGCGCATGTCCCCGAGTTCATGGTGTTCTACGCTCCCACCGTCAACTCATACAAGCGCTTTCGAGCGGGATCCTGGGCGCCTACACGCCTGGCATGGTGCTACGACAACCGCACCGCCAGTTTCCGGGTCGTCGGCGCGGGACCGAGCTTGAGAATCGAGTGCCGGATTCCCGGGGCCGATTGCAATCCGTACCTGGCGATCGCCGCCGCAATCGCGTCCGGATTGGAAGGAATCGCCAGCAAGACTGAGCCGCCTCCCATTTTTGAAGGGGACGTCTACTCGGCAACCGAAATGCGGGCCATTCCGGCCACGCTGCGCGAAGCCACCGATCTCTTTGTAGCCAGTCAACTCGTTCGCGACACGTTGGGACCTGAGGTCGTAACACACTATGCACATTTCTTCCGGTCGGAGCAGGCGGCGTTCGATGCCTCCGTGACCGATTGGGAGCGGAGACGCTATTTCGAACAGATTTGACCTTGAAGAACTACCCGGACGTGGTGCGTTGACTGCTTCAATGCCATGCAGAAGATCGCTCGGCGCCAAAGCATGAGAATCTTCGATTTATTGCTCCGGAGAAGTCGAAACAACGATGGAATTCCACTTAACGACAACCCTGCTGACCTCGCGTGAATGTCCGTGGCTGCGCATGCCTGTTCGAAAATGAACATTCCTCCCCTGTGAAATCGGACAGAATACCAGCGCAGGAATGCGCTGTTTCGAAGAAACCATGAGATCCTTCGAACGACTTCGGCAGCTCCCCTGTGACGCTCTTGTTGTCGTTTCAGGGAAGGGTCGACTTGTAGAAAAAATTGGAATTAGGTCAATGAGAGAATTATCGCCGAGTATCAAACCGATCGGCTTGCCTAGACGGGCTGTGTGGCCGATAAGTCCCCACTATGGAAGAATGTCGCCATGCATCCCAAGTCCGATGGATTCCTCGAATCCTCTCTTTATGTCCAGGATGTCTCCGGTTCAGCGCGGTTCTATGCGAAAATTTTCGGTTTTCGCATGGTGAGCGACTTCGGAGAGCGCGGTTGTGCGATGCAAGCCGGCGAACGCCAGATTTTATTGCTGTTTAAGAAGGGCGGTTCGCTCCGCATCCCTTCACCTCACAATGGAGATGGCGAGCTGCACATCGCTTTCGCCATTCCGGCCTCCGAGTTGGCGAGATGGGAAGCATGGCTTGAGGAGAACGGAATCGCTATCGAAGAGAAGCGCACGTGGGATCTCGGTGGCCAGAGCATATACTTTCGGGATCCCGACCGCCATTTGTTGGAAATTGCCTCGCCCGGCGTCTGGTCGATCTACTGACGCCGTTCGCACAGTTGATAACTAACCATTGAGACTGATCCGGACTGATAAGTCGGGATCTCGCCAGTTTTTCTGGGAATTGTCAGCAATGGCTCTTCCGGAATATCGCTCCGTTTTGAGGTATTTTGTGTTCCTGATCGTTTTGATGAGCTTATTTCCCTGTCGTGACCGCGACGTATGCCCGCATCAGATTCGGATTGCCCGGGCCGATCGGCCCCATCCAAGCGTTAATCGGCTGGGCTCGGCCTCGGCGTCGGGAAAAGTTCTGCTGATCTAGAATCGTGGTGCTGAATGGAACTAGCAAATTAGCCAGGGGATGGCACGCTTAATCCAGGGTCCCAAAACCTCGAAGCGTCGATCCAACAATTGTCCCGCAGGATCACAAAGATAAGGAAGAATCATGAAATTTCCATTGAGGAAGTCAGCTTGTAACCTAGCCCTCCTGGTTCTTGTCGCCGCTACATCCCTGGCGTGCGCGCAAACAGTGAGTCAATTGACTCCGCACAAGGTGAAACTGGAATCCGTGGACTACCTTGGCAAGGGGGCGGTAAAGATCACCGAAGACGGCATGGTCGCCAACGGTGAAGCCTATGCAATGGTAAAAGACGCCGCGTTTCATAATGGAGAAATCGAGGTAGAACTCGCGGGACGTCCCGCTGAGGGCGCCGCCAGTGCAGCGCGCGGCTTTATTGGAATCGCCTTCCGCCTGCAGAAAAACCGGTTCGAGTACATCTACCTGCGTCCGACCAACGGACGCGCAGACGATCAGGTCCGCCGAAATCATTCCACGCAGTACGGCGCATACCCAGATTTCGATTTCGCAGAGTCTCGCAAGCAGGCGCCGGAAAAGTATGAGAGTTACGTGGACCTGGAGCCGGGGGTGTGGACCCACTACCACATCACTGTCGAAGGGACCAAAGCCCGGCTGTATGTGAATGGCACCAGCCAGCCCTGTCTCATTGTGAATGATCTGAAACTCGGAGATTCTTCGGGCGGAGTGGCCCTCTGGATTGGACCAGGCACTGAAGGTTACTTCAGCGGACTCAAAATCACGGCCGCCAAGTAGTTGTGCCGGTGAATGATTGTCTGGCTGTCTGTTTGTTATCTTTAGTCAGATCGCCAGCGAACGGCAGCCGGGTTCTTTCACGAGAGACGCATCACTTTGCAGGAAGCGATTAGACATCAGCGATGGTCAGTGGTCGCGGCTTCTTGCCATCAATATCGGTGAATCCGTACTCGATGGCCAAGCGAGCTGCGATGCAGACGGCTCCAGTATGCCGCATAACATCCGGGTCGGAAGCAAGCGCCGTCACGGCACGTCCAATGAACTCCGGCGATTCAGAGTTGCTGAGATCGAGCCAGGCCGCGGCTTGCATCACCTTTTCCGTCCTGACGAGTCCCGGATAAAGAGATACGACTGTTACACCATACGGCTGCAATTCCCCCGCCATGTCCGCAGTCATCTTGTCGGTGGCCGCCTTCGAAACGCCATACGCGACGTTGCCGAAGTGTTTTTGTGCCGCCCAGAACGAGATATTCACGATTAGCCCACGGCGTCGTGTAATCATCGAGCGGGCCGCGAGTTGGCTGGCAAAATAGTGGGCGCGGACACCGGCGGCAAACATCGAGTCCCAACGCCAGATGGGCTGCTCCCAAAACGGCCTGGTCTAGGTGAAGACGCCGTTTTCCATCATCCGCTCATATCCACCCCAGACGTTGTTGACGAGAATATCGACCTCGCCTCCGTCCCTGGCGACACGCTCGAAAGCGGTAACTACCTGCTGATCATCGCGGTGGTCGCAACGGATTCCGATCACATCCGATCCGTCGACCACTCCGTCCATTATCGATCGACCGGTGACGAATACTTTTGCCCCGCTGTCGGCAAGCTCCGCCGCAATACCGCGACCCACTCCTTCCGTCCCGCCGGTGACGAGAGCGATTCTGTCTTTCAGGCTTCTCATATCAATGTTCGAGTCCGATCACATCCATTAATCAGCCCATGGAGATGGAAACGAAGACACCCATTCCGCCGTTGATATCTTGCCATTAATGCTGGAGGCTGTCCATCGCGAGAGGCCCTTCGAACAACAGATAAAGCATTGATGGATCTCCAACTGGATCAGCCCGTTGACCCGCGCTATCGGATTGGAATTGGTGGCGGCCCCGCAAGGCTAGGCGACTCCGGTCTGGGATGTCGCGAACAGGCGGAGCCACCCATTCTATCCAGTTTTGTACCGATATGTCGGCTAGTGTTGAGGGATTCACCCCCCTCCGTCCTCACCCGCATTTTGGACTTCCCCCCGCTGTGCACTACTGTAGGGAACGGGCTGCGCCCCTCCGAGGGAACTGCATGAATCGCCGTCAAATGCTGCAGGCATCGGCTGCGTCTTTTCTCCTGTCCAAAATGGGTTGGTCGCAACCGTCCACCAACACACCCGCTCTCGCCGACCTGCCCGTTCTCGAACAGCCCGATCTCCTCTTCGGCTTCACCGGCGACGCGGAGACAGAACGCATTTCCCTGGCGCGCAACCGAAACACCTGGACAAGCGCAACACGAGCCTCCGACATCAGCATCACTTTCCATCCCGAACCGCACCAGGCCCGCGTCCAACTCAATGCGCCTTCTTCTTTCGTGCGGCGCATCCATCTGCGCTGGCGGCGGAGCCTCCCCGAAGATCTCCTCGTCCTCGGCGACGCATGGGAGCGCAGCTACGGCGATCTCGCCTGGCGCTCGCTCCAACCCGAGCGCCCTCTTCCCTGGTACGCCCTGCTTCACTCCAACGCGCACACCGCCGGCATGGGAGTCAAAACTGGAGCCGGCTCCTTCGCCTTCTGGCAGGTCGATGCGTCCGGCATCTCCCTCTGGCTCGACGTGCGCAACGGCGGAAACGGTGTCCTGCTCGGCCAGCGCACCCTCGAAGCCGCGACCATCGTCCAAATCAGCGGAGCTCCCGGCGAGAGCGCCTTCCGCGTCGCGCAGCGCCTGTGCCGCGCCATGACCGAGGGCATCCCCATCGTCCGCAAGCGCGGCGCCACATCGCTCGACGTCCTCTACGGCAGCAACGACTGGTACTACGCCTACGGCCAGAACACGCACAACGGCATCCTGCGCGATGCCGATCTAGTCAAGTCGCTCGCGCCCGCCGGCGGCCCCAGGCCCTTCACCGTGATCGACGACGGCTATCAGGACTCGTCGCGCTTTCCCAGTCTCGCCAAACTCGCAACCGAGATTCGCAGTCGCGATGTCCTCCCCGGCATTTGGATTCGCCCCTTGCGCGCAGCCTCTTCTGCTCCCAGAAATCTCCTGCTGCCCGACGCGCGCTGGGTCGGACCGGCCAACGAACAGGCGCCTCCCGCCTACGATCCAACCATCCCCGAAGCGCTTCAGGCCATCACGGCGGTCGCCACAGAAGCCTGCATGTGGGGCTTCGACCTCATCAAGCACGACTTCACCACCTTCGAACTTCTCGGCCAGTGGGGTAGTCAAATGGGCGCATCCCCCACCCAAGACAACTGGCACTTCAACAATCGCACCCTCACCAATGCCGAAGTCGTCACCGCCCTCTATCGTCAACTCCGTCAGGCTTGCGGCAACGATCGTGTGATCCTCGGCTGCAACACCATCGGTCATCTCTCCGTCGGTCTGTTCGACGCATCGCGCACCGGCGATGACGTCAGCGGCAAAGCATGGGAGAGGACCCGTCGCACCGGCGTCAACACCCTCGCGTTTCGTCTCCCGCAGCACAAGGTCTTCTTCTCGCTCGATGCCGATTGCGTTCCCATCACGCCCGAAGTGCCATGGGCCATGACCAGACAATGGCTGCAACTGGTGGCAGACAGCGGCAGCGTCCTTCTCATCTCACCCGATCCGCGCTCCATTGGCGCAGAGCAGAAGCAGGCACTGCGCGAAGCCTTCGAACGCTGCGCTCACACGCCCAGCAGCGAACCAGTCGACTGGCTGGAAACACCAACGCCCCGCTCCTGGCGCGCACAGGACGCAACGCGCACCTACGACTGGATCCAGCCCGAAGGCGCCAGCCCCTTCCCCATCGGAGTTCAACGCGGGCCCGATTGACCGATGTCTCGGGAATAAACGCGCCCAGCGCCGCACTTCCTCTCTTAATATCGTTGAGATGAGCGCGCCTGACTTCACCATCACCTTCAGCCCCTGGCGCAACGTGCCCAAATGAGTTCGCCTTTTGCGCTTCGACAACTCCATCGGTGTAGAAGGTCAAGCGGCTGCCGGGCTTGAGCTCAAGGTTTGTGAGTTGATAGTGTCCTCCGCCGTCGACGCAGAGGGGGAGTGCGCCGGGCAGTTCGAACTCGCGGCCATCGAGATAGGGAGAGAGGTGGCCGGCGTTGGCGATGGTGACGAGACCGTTGCGCGCGATGCGGGCGGCGAGTGCGGTGGAGAAGGCGGCTCCCGTGCGGCCGACGAGACGCTCGTGCAGTTTGCGGAGCATCTCGGCTGGATCGGGTGTGTCTTCTGCGGCGGTACGAATAGAGCCGACGAGCATGGAGACAAGCATGGCGGCGGAGAGGCCTTTGCCGGCAACGTCGCCAATGACAATGAGCAGACCGCCGCTGCCGTCCGGGGAGGATCTGTAAGAAATCGCCGCCCACCTGCTGCGCCGGCTGGTAGGCGGTGTCGATGGTAAAGCCGGGAAAGGGCTCGCCCTGGCCAGGCAGAATGACCTGCAGGACGGCGCGCGCCGCAGCCATTTCAGCGTCGAGCGTGGCTTTCTCGGCATGCACACGAATGTGGCGGCGGCTTTCGCTGACGAAGACAAACACGAAGCCCGCATAGCCGAGAAACACGGTGGCCGTGGTGGCGAGGCAGTCGAATGTGAGGCGCCGTTCAAGATAGGCGGTCTGATCTGCGTTTAACTCAGCCGCATGGGGTGCGTCGGGAAAGTAGTGGCCGAGGAGGGCCATGATGAACATCTGCAGGGCAAAGAGGGGGACAAAGGCTCGCCAGAATTTGCCGCGGAGCGTGACGCCGGATGCGGCATAGGCGACGGCGAAGATGCCGGAGAGCACGACACCGATGCCGAAGCGAAACGCAGGCTGGCGGCCGAGACCAGCGATGTCGTTGACGAACCCCAGCGTGACGAAGGTTAACTGCGCTGTTAACCGCTGTGAAGGCGCGAAGTGTTTTCGGGAAGTGTTTATTGATAGACCCAAGAGCAGCTGACGTTCCACCCGAGTGACGGGCAAGCGGGAAGTTATCGGTTCGTCCGTCGGGGCGGTACTGATAAACGTTAGGTCCCTATCGGGACTGCCCCGGCACGACACTGGTGGTCTGTCCCAAGACTCTTGGCCGGGGCAGTTTCGATAGGGTCGTTTGAAGTAAGTCGCTGGCGTCTGCGAAGGACGCGGTGATCTACCTATGGGATTCCAATCGGCGGCAGATGGCCAGCGGTGTGCTGCAAGGTCGGGGAGCGACGGCTCGGGGGCAGCGGACTCCGGTTCCATGGCTTAATGCAGGCCTGTTCTGTATCTTCGGACGCGCGTCGTCATGGTGGCCATCGGAGTTCGAGCGCACTTCGGTGTTGCGTGCCGGCGCACGACGTCGAGAAGGGTGGATAGAGGCCGGGGGAGCGTTGAGGCACTCAGGAGGTGTCATGGCCGCACCTCTCTGCCTGGGACGGGGTCAGGCTTGCGCGGAAATACAACTGGTCGCGGGTGAGCCGTTCGGCGACCAGCATGATGCCGGCGGCAGCGGTTGGCGAACAGGCCGAAGTGGCGGATGCGGACCAGGCCCTTAGGCAAAACGTGAAGAAGATATCGGCGCAGGAATTCATGAGCGGTAACGGTCATGATCTTGTTCTTGCTGCCGTGGGCATAGTCCTTCCAACGGAAGGAGACGCTGCCGTTTTCAAAAGCCACGAGGCAATGGTTGGAGATGGCTACGCGATGGGTATAGCGGGCCAGGTAGTTGAGAACATGTTCCGCGCCGCCGAACGGTGGCTTGGCATAGACGACCCAATCCTTCTGGCCGAGTTCCCAGAGGAAGTGGCTGAATGCGCGAGGTGAGGCAAGTTGCTGCAGTGAGCCATGAAACTGAAGCCCATTCTGCGCGAAGAGTTGCTTCAGTCGAGCGACGAACTTGCCGCGGAAGACTCGGCTTAGTGCGTGGACGGGCAAGAAGAAGCGTGGTGAGGAATCGATCCATCTGGAACCGTCGGGAGCCAGGCCACCGGCGGGAACGATGTAGTGGACATGGGGATGATGCTCAAGGTTCTGTCCCCAGGTATGGAGCACGCCGAGGAATCCGATGTCGGCTCCCAGGTGCTTGGGATCGCGAGCCAGTTCGAGCATCGTCGCGGCGCTGGCGCGGTAGAGCAGATCGTAAAGCAGCCGCTTGTTCTGCAATGCAAGAGCGGAAAGATCGTGCGGCAGAGTAAAGACGACGTGGAAGTACGGAACGGGCAACAGTTCAGCCGAGCGTGCGGCAAGCCATTTTGCGCGCGCGTTCCCCTGGCACTTGGGGCAGTGCCGGTTGCGGCATGAGTTGAACGAGATGGCCTGATAGCCGCAGCGGACGCACTGATCGCGATGACCGCCCAGTGCGGCGGTGCGACAGCGGGCGATGGCGTCGAGCACCTTGCGATGAGGCCATGCAAGATGCGACTGCTGCTTTTTCCAGAAACTGTTGCCCGTTCGACGAACGATGTCGGCCACCTCGAGGGTGGGCCGGCTCATCGCCTGATCTTCCTCCTGGAGCGCTTCACTTCGTCAGGGCTGGATACCTCGATGGCTTCGAGCGGACTGGGGATGGCCTGCAGGTGTCGCCGGGACAAGTGCAGGTAGACGGTGGTGTGAGCGAGCTTCGCATGGCCGAGAAGAACCTGGATGGTGGGCAGGTCGGCGCCGGCTTCCAGCATGTGGGTTGCGAAGCAGTGCCGCAAGGTGTGAGGAGATACATGCTTGCCGATGCCGGCATGCTTGGCAGCCTCGTTCACGGCCTGCCAGACGATCTTCTCCGTAATGGGTACATCGGCCCGCCAGCCCTTCACCGTACCTGGGAACAGATAGGTCTTGGGCTTCATCCATCGCCAGTACTCGCACAGAGTCTCCAGAAGCTTGGGGGTCAACAGCACGTCACGGTCGCGGCCGCCCTTGCCCTGTCTGACATGAATGACCATGCGCTTGCTGTCGATATCGGAAATCTTGAGGTGGCACATCTCTGCCCGGCGCAGACCGGTTGCGTACAGCATCATCAGCATAGTGCGATGCATCAGGTTGCTGGCGCACTCGAGGAGCCGCGCCACCTCTTGCTGATCCAGTATGGTGGGCAGGCGCCGCTGAGGCTTGGGGAATGGAATGTGATCCGGAAGATACGGCCGGCGTAGCGTCTTGACGAAAAGAAATCGCAGCGCTGCAGTGCGGCCTTCGATGGTCCCGGCAGAGAGCTTGCGCTCGCGAAACAGATACGCCTGGTACTGGCGAATGTGATCCGGGCCAAGGCGTTCGGGCGAACGATGGAAGTACTTCGCAAAGTCCTCCACCGCGTAGATGTAGGAACGTATGGTGCTCTGAGAGTAGTTGCGACGCTGGAGTTCATCCAGCATCTGCTGCCGAAGATGGGTCACAATAACCTCCTTGTGACCCACACCCTACACCGGCGACACAACTACTCGGAGGCCTCCGCCGCAGCGTCCGTCGCGCCAGCGACTTAGTTGTGCGCCGGGCATGTTCAATAGCTTGGAGGTGCAAGTCCTCTACCCGACCTGATGGAGGTAAGGGTTAGCAATGACGCAAGGGCTACCGTCGCGAGGCGGGGTCTGAAGGAAGCGTGGAGCAAATGCGCGAGTCGATGGACAAGAACCGGATACAAGGCGTGAGCGTAGGGCGAGCGGGCAACTTACCGCGAAGCCCATATCCATCAAGTACGCGGAGCGTAGATCCGGCGACTGTGCGCAGAAGGCGATTGGACTTACCCCGGGAGATCTGCTCCGTGTCGCTTCGGCGACTGAGGGTGCCGCGAGGCATCCTGACCGCGGAGCAGAAGTCAGCAGAGGGCATATTAGGCCATGACGTCGGCAAGGCTAATGAGGCACTCCAATGCCGAAAGGCGGAGTCAACAGATAGGCAGAGCCGGTAACGGTGGTTGAAGGCCCGAACGAGAGGAGAGGCAAGTAGGTCATGAGTCTCAACAACGACATGCGGCAGAACATCCAGAGCAATCTGGACTTCTCTCCTTCGCCGACGGGTGAAGCCCGGAGGGCGGGAAGGGAAGGGTCCGAATCGTTGCAGACGACGAGTGTGCCCCAAAGCCCAGCTGGAACAGATCGAACGATGGAGGAAATCGTTGAACGAGAGAATCTGAAGGACGCATTACGACGGGTCAAGGCGAACAAAGGTGCGCCGGGCGTTGACGCAATGACGGTCGACCAACTCGGTGATTACCTGAAACAGCACTGGCCAGCCATCCGGGAACAACTACTGAGCGGGACATACAGACCAAAGCCGGTGAAGCGGGTAGAAATACCGAAACCGGACGGCGGAGTGCGCAAGCTGGGCATTCCAACGGTGCTGGATCGATTCCTCCAGCAAGCGGTCATGCAGGTTCTGCAGCAGCGGTGGGACCCGGAGTTTTCCGACCACAGCTACGGTTTTCGACCGGGGAGGTCGGCTCATCAGGCAGTGGCACAGGCGCAGCAGTATATCGCCGAAGGCTGCGGCTGGTGCGTTGATCTCGACTTGGAGAAATTCTTCGATCGAGTCAATCACGACAGACTGATGGCTCGTATCGCCAAGCGTGTCGATGACAAGCGGCTGTTGAAACTTATCCGGGCGTTCCTGAACGCCGGGGTGATGGAAAACGGGCTGCTCAGCCCAAGCGTGGAAGGGACTCCCCAAGGGGGTCCTCTTTCGCCCCTTCTAAGCAATATCGTGCTCGATGAACTCGACCGCGAACTGGAGCGCCGGGGACACCGGCACGTCCGCTACGCAGATGACTGCAACATCTATGTGCGCAGTGAGCGTGCGGGTCAACGGGTGATGCGGAGCATTACGCTCTTCATCACTCAGCGGCTCAAGCTCAAGGTAAATGAGGCAAAGAGCGCGGTAGCGCGACCGCAGGAGCGAAAGTTCCTCGGGTTTAGTTTTACAGACGGCCCAGAGATCAGACGAGCGATTGCTCCGAAGGCTGTGGTGCGTTTCAAAGACAAAATCCGTGAGATCACGCGACAGGCCAAGGGCATAAGCATCGAGACGACAGTGAAGCGACTTGCCACCTATATGGTGGGATGGCGCGGCTACTTCGGCTTCTGCGAAACTCCCGAGGTGCTGATCGGCCTTGTTCGTTGGGTTCGGCTCAGACTGCGGTGCGCGCTCTGGCGACAGTGGAAGACTCCACGGCGTCGCCGAGCCGCGTTGCTGCAACTGGGGGTACGTCCGCGACTGGCCGCCAACACGGTGCTTACTTCCGCTCGCTCGGCCTTCCCTCACTGTTCGAGAACTACTAGCCTAACTTCTCGAACCGCCGTGTACGGACCCGTTCGCACGGTGGTGTGGCAGGGGTCGGCAGGCAACTGCCGCCCCTATGCCGATCAAACCGCCATGTCGGACAAGTGATTGCTGCGGATCGGAGTCATCACAACGATCCGAATGATCACATCATCACCGAGTTACTCGTTGTCCCCATTGGCCGGCAGAAATCCAAATTTGCGCTTTGCCGTTGGGTCTCTAGCTACCCTCATCTACTTCTCGTAAAACCGTCCTGCACCCCATCCATTTCTGCTTATTAGCGTTGCATTAACTCGCAGCAGAATATAATTGGCGTTCCAATAAAGTTCAACGATCTCATCATTCCAGTGTGACGATGCGCAGATGCTGGAAACCAGTTTGCCTGCAGTTTATGCGGTCGGAGATATTCGTTCCGGCAACGTGAAGCGCGTTGCATCTGCCGTGGGTGAAGATTCAATCTCCATCCACCTCGTTCATCGCGCGCTAGCGGCGATGTGAGGTCCAGAGACTTTTCTGTAGAAAACCGGCTCCGTTCATTCTACTTCTACCTGGCTAATGTGGCGCCTGTACCTCGGGTTGTATTGACGAACCTGAGTTGCCCTGCAACCTTTGGAAATCCTGCATCTCTCTCTGCGCAGCTACTGTTTTGCCTTGCTTTCGGTAGAGACCTGCCAAGCCGAAGTGTGCCTGTGCCGCAAGTGCGCTTTCCTTCTCGATGCCCAGAAGTTTCCTCCACTCCCTTTCCGCGGTCGCAGCGTCTCCTTCAAGCGAAGCGCTTTTGCCCAGAGCGTAAAGGGTTTCGGGCATGTCGGGGAGCAATGCGTCAGCGCGCGAGAGTTCAGTGCGCGCCTGCTTCACTTTGCCTTGTTGCAACAGCGCATCTCCGAGGCGATACGCAGCTTCGGCGTTTCCGGGTTGCAGTCTGGCTTGTGCGCGATATTCCTCCTCCGCTTTAAGCCACTGGAACGCCCCGGCGTAGACTTCGCCGAGTTCCATGTGAACCTCGGGTGAATCGGGTTGCAGCCGCAGGGCCTCACGATACTCGTTCTCTGCATCCTGCATTCGCCGTAGCACGTAGTAGTTTTCACCCATCGCCTGGTGAGCACGAGGAGAGTTGGGGTAAGCCGAAATCAATGCGTCGATCGACTGTTTGGCGAGCAAGCCGCTGGCGCGCCCAAGATAATATAGGAGATCCGGATCGTCAGGATGCGCGGCCAGAGCAGCCTGAAGATTAGTCACGGCTTGGGGCAGTTGCCCAGCTTGAGTCTGCGCGATCCCGAGGGCAGCTGGGTCTTTTGCTCGTAATAGATGTGGAACTGCTTCGGCCGCAAATCCCTGCGCGAGCAGCGCATAGCCGAGCAACCGATGGGCCGGAACCTGTTCCGAATCGATTTTCAGAGCCTGTTTCAATGAACCGATCGCTGAGGCGAAATCCCGCTTTTCCATGTACGCCTGGCCCAGGTTGATAAACGCATCGGCAGATGCAGGCTCCAGTTCTGTGACCTTGCGAAACTCAGCGATGGCAATGTCGAATTGCTGCTGCCTATCGGCGGCAAGACCTGCCTGCATGTGCTGGACCGCTTCGGGCGAAGGCGCCTGCGTTGCAAACCACAAGAGCAAGAGAGTACGGATCACGGTTTCTCCGGTTCCCTGATGTCAAGAAACTGATTGGTGTGAACATCTTTCATGACCTGATGAATCCCTGATGGCCAGACAACCTCAACATTCGCCTTCTCAGCGTCTCCCATTCCGAAATGAAGACGTTTGTCGCTGGATGAACCGTAACTGCCGCTCGAAGTGGCGAAGCGGGTTTGCCCATTGACGCGCACGCGGGCACCGAACCCATCACGGTTGCTGCGGGTTCCGCGCAACGTTATCACAAGCCAGTGGAACTCGCCGCCGCGGTTGAGGAACACTTGAGGGTGACCACCCAGACAGGTCATCACTACGTCCTGGTAGCCATCGTTATTCAGGTCACCAAAAGCGGCACCGCGTGCGGGCACCGGAACAGTGCTGCCTGAATCAAGGCGTTCAAACCTGCCCTGGTGATTGATAGCAAGCAATGGCAGCTCCTTGTAATGCAACGAAGGATCTATGCTTTCCACGTTATCCAAGACATGACCCTGCGCAACGAATAGATCTTTCCAGCCGTCGTTGTCGAAGTCTTCCAAACCAACTCCCCAACCGGAACTTCCACTGGATAGAGCGCCGAGTCCGGCTACAAGACTCTGATACGTGAAGGAACCGTCGCCATCGTTGTGATAAACACCATAGATCTCTCTGGGCAATTCAGTGACGATCACATCGGGCCTTCCGTCGTTGTCGTAGTCCTGGAAGACCACGCCCATTCCCGACAAGCGTCTTCCGCCTTCCGACAGTGCCGCGCCTACTTCAAGACCTACTTCGCTGAACGTCCCATTACCGTTATTGTGAAACAGATACTGCTGCATGCCGTCATTGGCTACATAGATGTCGGTGAAACCGTCCCCATCGTAATCAGCAAATGCTACTCCCAAAGCGCGGCCCTTTTTGCCTGCAATGCCAGATCGCTGGCTGATATCTGTAAAGGTGCCGTCGCCATTGCTGTGATACAGGATGCTGGTTGTAGCTGGAAAGTCCTCCGGCGGACAATAGGTGTGGAAGTTGCCGCCGCAGATCTTGTTATGCAGGGTATCCCATTCCATGTATCGGGTTACAAACAGATCTAATTTTCCATCATTATCAAAGTCGAAAAATCCCGCAGACACCGACCATCCCCCTCCAGCGACACCGGCTTTCGCGGTCACGTCGGAAAACGTACTGTCGCCATTGTTGTGATAGAGGATATTCTTCCCATAATTCGTGACATAAAGATCGGGATAACCGTCATTGTCGTAATCACCTACCGCAACTCCCATTCCATAATTTCCATCGCCTGCGTGGGCCAGGCCGGCTTGCACGGTCACATCAGTGAAGCTGCCGTCCTTGTTTTGGCGATAGAGTCTATTCCAGTAGCGCGGATCATTACGGTCGAATTTTTCGGGGACTTGCACGGGGTCGGTGACGTGTCCGCCGTTTACAAGAAAAATATCAAGCAGCCCATCATTGTTGTAGTCGAGCAGGGCGACGCCGCCGGGCATTGTCTCGATGAGATATTTTTTGGATGTCGGAGAATTCTGCAGCGTAAAATCCAGTCCGCGGGACGAGATCAACGTAAAGACAGACATCGAAGGCCCGGCGGCCACAAGCGCAAACATCCCCAGCACGGACGCCAGGCACAGCAGTATGCGCAGCCGCTGTTTTGTCTGACCAAGATGCATGGCGAAGCACGGTCCTGATGCCAGGGTATCTCCTCTCGTAACTCGACGAGTCAGCTACGGCAGTTAGTCCAAGTGACGCTGGCCTATCCTCCGCAATCTAGCTGGTAAATCGTACAGCGTCAATCGAGCGTCAATTTCTGCCAAAGTCCTCCTGCCAATGATTCGTCACATAACTTCGATAAAATCGGAAGCTCTTTTCGCCAAGCCAAATCGGAGTGACCCATCCGATACGCACAAATTAGCCATCATTCTGTGAATCGTGACTCACCATTCGCCGATGACTTTGTCTCAAAGTTTATCGATTAACTGCTGCATCCTGGAGATCTTCCTGACCTGCGTTTCAGGGGGATGACGAAGAGTCAACGTCAACGGTAATCGCCGATATTCGCGGGGATTGGAGCGAACTGCCGCGCTTCCGGAGGCCACTTTTCGACTTGACTTTGACTGCAAACGTGGGACAGACTGGCCCGTTGCCTAAAAATAGGCGCGGGGGTCAATATGCGTTTTATTGGCGCAAGAGCCCTGATTCTCCCAGTCGCTCTCATCGTTGCTATCCCTCTCTCGCTGCAAAGCCAAAGCACATATGGCACTGTAGATGGTGCTGTTACCGATGCCTCTGGAGCAGCGGTGCCCGGCGCTCAGGTGACACTAACCAACAGCGGAACTGAAGAAAAGAGAACTCAGGGCACCAACACTCAGGGCCTGTACCAGTTCGTGAACGTTGTGCCCGGGCCCTATGTCCTGGAGGTAGAGAAGGCAGGATTCAAGCACTTCACAAGAGAGAATGTTGTTGTGCAGGTGCAGCAGGATGCGCACATCGACGCGGTGCTGCCAGTGGGCCAGGTGACAGAAACAGTGAGCGTATCGGCTGACACACCATTGTTGCAGGCCGAGACTTCTTCTCTTGGACAAGTGGTTGAAGAACGCAAAGCGAACGAGCTTCCCCTGAACGGCCGCAACATTTTCAACCTGATCACAGTATCTCCAGCGGCGGTTGCCCAAGGCGGCTCCGGAGGTACTCCAGTCGGCCAGAATCCGTTCAGTTGGGGAAACTACCAGGTTGGTGGTTCGTTCGCAAATCAGAGTGCGGAATATCTCGACGGGCAGCCCCTTAACATCGGGTATATCAACCTGCCCATCGTCATCCCAACGCAGGACTCCATTGGCGAGTTCAAAGTGCAGTACAACAATCTGGGACCGGAGTGGGGTAAATTCTCCGGAGGAATTTCCAACTTCAGTACCAAGTCGGGCAGCAACGCGTTTCATGGTGAGGCTTACGAATACATTCGCAATAAGGTTTTGAACTCCAACGACTACTTTCTGAAGCAGTCGCAATTACAGGCCGGTCAGACGAACGCTCCGCCGCCGTACGTGCAGAATCAATATGGGTTTAATGTCGGAGGCCCAATATTCAAAGACAAGACGTTCTTCTTTGCGAGTTGGGAACAATTTCGCCTGCGCACAGGGTCGGTGACTACAACCACGGTTCCAGTCTCAGCATTCAGGCAGGGAGATTTCTCAGCGTTGTCGGCGCAGGGTATTCAACTTTACGACCCCTATACAGTGAACCCGAGCACCGGAGCGCGGCTGGCCTACGCGAACAACCAGATTCCTCAAGCAGAATGGAGCAAGGCAGGAACCGCGCTTTGGGACAAGTATTTCGTAAAGCCAACCGGCAGTGGAACCACCGATAACTTCACGGCAGCGAGCAGCAGTGGCGGCAATAACAATCAGTTCGTAACGCGGATTGACGAAAGCCTTTCGCAGAAGACTCGCATCTTCGGGCGTTTCACTTACTTTGGGCTGCTTGATCTTCCCACCAACCCATTCGGGACCGGGTTGTGCCAGGATCGTTGTGCGGAGAACTATCACACCAAAGCGCTCGCGATAGACTTCAATCACACATTCACACAGTCTGTGGTTGGCGATTTGAACATCTCCGGCAGCCGCTTTATTTATGCCCGCGGGCCCATACTGGCAGGTTACGATCTGACCCAACTTGGTTGGCCCGCCGCGTATAACGCCGAAGTTCCGACAAGCATGCGCACGCCGCCGACGCCGGCTTTTCCCTTTCCGAATGATGTAGGGCGCAGCCAGGGCAATAGCGCCATCGGCGACCACAACACGCAATACAATGTGTCACCTTCCCTCACCATCATGCGAGGCAACCATACATTCCAGATTGGCGGTCAATACGAGCTGGGTTTGGACAATTATTTTCAAACCAATATTGCCAGCGGTGCATTCGGCTTCTCAGGAGGCTGGACTGCGGACAACGCTCTGAATCCGTCGACAACCGCGCAGACCGGCTTCGCTTTCGCAGACTTTCTGCTTGGTCTTGCACAGCGCGGTCCGGCTTCGTTTGTGAACCAGACAGAAGGCGCCGCCCAGGTTCCAGCGCAGACAGCGGGACGCCAGACTTACCGCGGCTTCTATGCAAGCGATAACTGGCACTTCACGCCAAAACTGACTTTCAACCTGGGGCTTCGTTATGAGTTGCAAGGGCCGTGGTCAGAGCGGTTCAACCGCTTGAGCTACTTTGACTCCACCGTGGTCAACGCCACAGTCACCGGCTGCGGCGGGAGCGCGGGGTCGCCATGTCGAGGGGACGCATTGCTGGTTGGGCAGGGATATAACACGACCAGAAATAACATTCGCCTTGACAAAAAGCAGTTCTCGCCGCGAATCGGTTTTGCGTACAGTTGGAATCAGAAAACTGTTATTCGCGCGGGGTATGGTGTGTTTTGGATTCCGAACTATGTCTCCTTCGGCCTCAATCCAGACAACGATGTAATCAACCTTGCGACGACGCCGTTCTTTGCAACACTGAACAACGGATTGACTCCCTCAGCCACGCTGGACGCGAGCAACTGCAGCTTGGCCGGCGCCACCTTTTCCAGCTTCACCTGCGCAACTCCCGGTCCGTTCGGCCCTAATGGTGTTCTCGCGCCGCCGGGCAGGAACGGAAAAATATCCGCTTTCGTGGCCAACAATGGCTCTCCCACCCTGGCGCCTTACGTCGATCCAAAACCGGGATACGTGCAGCAATACAACCTGGATATTCAACGCCAGTTGCCGGGCGGAATATTTGTGGATGTTGCATATGCGGGGGCGAAGGGAGTTCACCTGGAACAATACGCCACGAATGTCAACCAGATTCCAGATTCGTTTGTTGGCCAGGCCAGTGCTCAATATGCGGCGGGCCAACCAGTCGCTATCGCGCAAACGGTGCCGAACCCCATGGCCGGCACCAGCGGGAATGCCACCATTGGCGCAGCAACCATCACTGCTGGCCAGCTTGACCGGCCGTATCCGCAATACAGCGGGTTGAGCCTCGCCGGGTTTGGATGTTGCGGCAGCAGCTATAACTCTCTGCAGGCAACGGGCACGCGCCGTTTCGGCGGAGGGGGCACCATGCTCGTCGCGTATACCAACTCCAAGTTACTCACCAACACGGATACGCTGACAAGCTGGCTCGAAGGTTCAACCGGTGGAGTCGGGCAAATTCAGGATTGGAACAACCTGAGGGGCGAACGCTCTCTTTCTTCGCAAGACGTTTCTCAACGGATCGTCATCAGCTATGTGCTTGACCTTCCTTTCGGACACGGGGCAAAATTTCTCGGCAATTCATCCGGATTCACAGATAAGGTTGTCGGGGGATGGGGTGTGGATGGTGTGGGCCCGTCTACTCCGCTCGAAAGCGCGAACCTTGGAGTTTCGAATGTTCGCCCGAACCTTTTGTCGGGCTGCAACAAATCATCGGGAGGCCGGAAGATTTCCCAATGGTTCAACACAAGTTGCTTTTCCGCGCCGCCGGCGTGGGGCTTTGGTAGTGAGGCACGAGTCGATCCCACTCTGCGCGCCGACGGCATCAAAAACTTCGACTTCGCGCTGTTCAAGCGAACGAAAATTGTGGAAAGAGTTGGCCTTGAATTCCGAACTGAGTTCTTTAACCTGTTCAATCATCCTCAGTTCGGATTCCCTGGCACCGGTTTTCTCTCCGGCAGCTCCAACGGCTTCGGGCAAGTGACCTCGCAGTCTAACAACCCCCGCTTAATCCAGTTTGCGGGGAAGTTCGTTTTCTGAAGCTGGACAACTCCGCGTTCAGCCGGAGTGCCCTTGAAGTTGCCGGTGTGCATCCTGCATGACGCGCAAGCTGGTTGTTTGGGTTGATCACGGTTGATTCCTCGCATGCGACGGTGAGTTCGGGGATCTATTGGATTTGCAAGGTGATGCCCGGCCAGCCACCGCAATAACGCGGTCTGCGATGCGGCAATCGTCAAGTTGGTGCTCGCTGTCGCGGCTGTGGGCGTCACGGTGGCCGGCGAAAATGTGCATGTTGTGCCTGCGGACAGCCCGGAGCAACCGAAGGTCACGGTGCCGTTGAATCCGCCGACGGTAGTCAAGGTAATCACATCGGTATTGGTTGATCCTCGCGAGACAGTGAGCGTGGAAGTGGCGGGGGTGATCGTGAAGTCGGTGTTCGTCAAGGCAAATGCCGCGGTGGATGTTCCGATGCTTGTGGTCGCGGTAACGTTATAAGTTCCCGCTGTCCTGTTGGCGGTCGCTGTCACGGTGGCGATAACAGAGGCATTCGTCGTCGCAGTTGCTGCCGACAGTGTGGCGCTCGCGCCGCTTGCAGGCGCGGCATACGTCACGGTTGTCCCCGAGACGGGTTGCCGTTGAGATCGACAACCAGCGTCGTCAAGGCCGTTGCGAATGCCGAACCGATCACTGCGCTCTGATTGTTTCCGGCGCTTGCTTTCACCGTGGCGGACGTGCAACCGGAGCCAAAATTCACTTGCGACGATTTGGCGGAGACCTGTCCGCTAGCATCCAGCGCGACGGCAACTACATTTAAAGGTCCTGTTCCGTTGAGCGGCAGGGCAAACGGAAGACTCCCGAGAGGAATTGAGGTGTAGGTAGCGCCTCCGTCGAGGCTGTACTTCACCGTGGAGAGGTCTGCACCTGATGGCCCCGGCGTGGCATTGATGGACGCACTATAGCAGATTGAGTTCTGACTTGAAGTGAGAGTAACGACGGGGGGGGCGCCGCCTAATGTGATCTGGATTGTTGCAGTAAGGGCATTGCCGTCGGAGTCCGTTGCGGTCAGAGTAATGGTGTGACTTCCAGGCTTGAGGCTGACAGTAGCGGAGAGCCGGAACGGAGCGCACCTTGCGCGCTGTCGGACCATTGCAGGGCATTGCCCTTCAGTACTCCGTTTTCCGCGTCATATGCGCCGCCGGTCAGGTAAACCGGGTTCGCAGCCTATTGCGCCGCTCCATTCAGCGGGGAGTTGATGACGATGACTTGCGAATCCGGAATGCATAATGTCGCACTGCACTTGAATCCCGGATTTTCAGCAGGACGGTCACTTTACTGCAGTTAAATCCCGGACAGCGATGGCCTCACTGCGCTTAAACCCCGGACAAATCGTCATCCATCGAATCCGATCATATGGCCATCGTCTTCTGGTTCGACGGAGAAGGGCCGAGGCAAAGCGCCGCTGCAGTGCCATGGGCCAGTGCCGGCTGGCGTGGTCCAAGGTATTTTCCTCAGACTCTGAGATCTGGCTAAGCAGATAGTCCCAAGCCTTCAGACTCTGACGATAACGAAAGCCCTGTACCCTTGTATCCGAACTTGGCGCTGCGTTTGCAATGAGTTCAGCGATCATCGCGAACGGGCTTTGCCTGGTCGGAAGTGTCGCTCTGTTATCCCTCTTGGTTTGGGGGAGGGAAGTGGGATGAGGGAAGGAGATAAGCAGTTGCAGCATATCGTCGACAAACCTGCGAAACGCGCGGTCAGTGGCTTTGCCGACCAAAGAAGGATTCGGAGAGATTCCCAAGAGAGTGGCACGGTATGCCTCCTCGACCGCCTGAATAGCTGGTTCGTATTTACTGACGCTGGGATAATTCACCGGTGGATCTGTCAGAGACTCACCGCAAGCCCTGCAACTGTGATTTGGTTCGAGATCAGGTGATTCGAGGCTGAGCGGATCGCTCTCGCCACAATCGGGGCACGCATCTTGTAACGGGATGCGGTGAATGCTGCAACGGACAACGCAAGCAAAGCACCATTCCCAATGCACGTGGATCACGCGTTGGTTCGCAATGCACATAGGGCAGAATGCGTAGCCGACGCGTTGGCGCCTTCGTCTAGGACAAGACGGGTCGCTGGGGAACTGGAGTAAGAGAACAGTTTGAAGATGGGGAAGCCTTCGCTGGAGATCGAGTGCTTGAGGTCTTCCGACTGGAACTCTGCAGAAGCGCGCCATTGCCTGAAGGAACGAGGGTGGAAGGCAGTGATCGAGCGATTGAAGACCAGGTATTTCAGGGTAGTTGAACTCGAAGGCTTCGAGCAATTCCAGCAAGGAAGTGCAATTGGCAGACGCAACTCTCAGCATCCAGGAGGAGAACAATTCAGATGGAAGCGGCCTGGGCGCGATCGGCAAGTGAGCAGGTGCGAAAATAGTGCTCATCGTGAGGAGACGCGCCGGTTACGCCGGTCGGCAATCGAGATCAACGATTCCCGTGACAAGGTCATCTTTGAGCAGCGCCAGACTGATCTGTTCCTGGCCGCACCGAATCGCTTCTGCCGCCGCCGTTTCAATGAGACGGCAAATGCGGACCAACACCCCTTCCGTCAAGTTGAGGATTCGTTGATGAACCTTTGGATCACGAAACTCTGAAGGCAGTCGCAAGGGGGAATCGACTCGAAGCTCAACAGTAGCTGCTGGAACGCCGAGTCGTTCTCCCATGCGGGCAATTCTGCGGCCTCAAAGCGATCGGCAAGTTGCTGGTCTGTCATCAGCGCCTGCTTGGCATCATTTGTTCCGGCGCAAACCAAAGGTATTCGCAGATCGTTGGCGAGAAAGCGGATCGCGTTCAAGATGATGCGCTGCTCCCGGAACGACCCGGCGAGAAGTGAATGGATCTCGTCGATGACCAACATCCGAACCTCGAGCTGGTGCGCTAACGCACGAATTCGATGACGCAAGGTGGTAATGCTCGTGGCCTGCGCGAAGACGCCGCTCATGCCATTCAAGATCTCCTCGTATAAATCACGTTCACTTGGCGCAGGCGGCATCTGGATGGAAACGACGGGAACGCGCGTTCTCCCAAGCTTCCTATCGAAGTGTGACCGGTTGTCTCGAAGGAACTTCTGAATGATCCGCGTCTTTACCATGCCAGTTGCTCCGTATATCACCAGACATGGCATGCGATCTCGCGGAGGATAATCGACGAGATCCAACAGTCGTTCCAGAATTCGTTCGGCCCGCGGATACTGGATCCATCGCTCCTGACGAAGCCAATGGATGCGGTCGTCATTGTTCAACAGCGCCGCATCGCGACAAGGAGGCTGCAGGTGGGATACCTCATCAGTTTTCAAGTGCCCTCCCAGATCTCCACCGGATACGGCTTGATTTCAACGGACGTACCATTCGCCGCGTCAGATTGAGGATTGATCTCACGAGGAGTCGCTGAATCGGCCGGAGTCTTCTCTTGCTGGCGCCGCAGCTTTGCGGTGGAAACCGCCATGTCAACAATCCGGCGCTGTTCGAGGATGTTCGCGAAGATGGTCCGCTCGGCCTGACTGTTTTTGCCCTGCTTGCGCAGTTCCTTTAGTGCTCTTCCAATTCCCAGAGGGAGATGGGCGGGTGGCCTAGGTTTGCGTAGGGAATCGGCCAATGGCGACCACTCGGGTCACGTACAAAAATTTGAGAGAGATTGCGTGGGTCGTATTTTACGAGGAGAGGCTGTTTCAAACGCCCGGCCCACGGGCTCAGAATGTTGTCCCAATAGCGAATGTTGTAGAAGTGAATTCCGTCCCTTTGTATTTGTCTTGGGACGGCTGGCAGAAAGTCGAGTAAGAACTCGCGTTCATCCGACGGATGGCGTAGTGGATTCCTTCTCTTCGCAATGCCCTCTTGCCAAGCGGCCAGAGGCGTCATCCCGAGCGCGGAATGGACCGACAGATGATAGACGCCGGCGATCTGAAGAGCGAGCCACCGTTCCAACTCCGGCAGGGTGAGCCGCGCGCGGCCCTCAGACGCATAGGCGCCCTTCTCTTTCACATTCGAAAATGTTGTTCCTGGGAGCAGATGAACAGCGCCCATCATAGTTCCAATTAACCGCTCGATATGGCCACCGTATTGCGGCCTTCCTCGTGGTCTGTGATCAAGTTGAATGCCATATTCTTGACAGCCTCGGACCAGCGCCTCCGAGTGGAATTCCTTCGCATTGTCCACATGAATCGTTCGCGGCAATCCCGCCACCGGCCAGTCGAGATTCTGCAGTTCTCGATCCGCCAGCCAATCGGTCTTGGACAGGACTGCGTGCGAAAGAGTAAGGGAGACGGACAATGCGGAAGGAGCCCAGAGAGAGACGTGAAAGCCGGCCACCATCCGTGCCGCCACGTCGATTGCCAAGGATAGCCACGGGCGACCGATTGGCAGTCGACGCTCGTTGTCTACAACGATCGCATCCACCGGCGTGTGATCCATCTGAAGAACGTCCAGACGGAACTCGGGCCTCAAAGTGGAAATGTTGACCGGGCCGAGCTTCTCGCGCGCTTTCTTCGATCCCTCTCGCTTTCGCATTACGAGCCGTAAATCCAGCCCCTCCACTCGCCGCTTCACCGTGCGATAGTTGGGAACGGCCAATTGTCGCTCGGCAAATTGTCATCTGACCTCTTGGATGAGAGCCGCGAACGACGGCCGCTCAGGCCTCAAATGGAATTCCCGTATGCAAGAGTCCAGTAGATGCTCGCGGGTCTGGTCCATAACTGTCCGGCCGATTTGGCAGCCTCACAAGCGTGGGCCCTATGTGAGGGAATTCATTCCTGCACTATCTTCGGAGAGCGCTCATCTACTTTTCAAAATGGAACGAAGTACAGAATTCGCTACCCGGGTAGCAAGATGCTGACCTGCTTCATGGTCGAAGCGGAAGTGTTGTCCAGCATAGATTCGACTCAACCCTGCCTCCACAGCCGCATCAGAAAAACTGTCGAAGTGACGAGTCACCCCGGGCAAGGATTCAGACGTTACCTCGAGATCTATCTCATCTCCCAGCAAGGTTCGCAAGACGCGACTTGCAGCAGTGCTGATAGCGCTGTGCGCGCCAGGGTAGGAGGGATCAGGGGCAGTCTTGGTAGAGAGTGGGATCCATGCTGTATCTGGTTCAGTGAGAGGACTACCGTCTGTAGCCGCCATTTGAATCGCGGTTACTGGCCGCCACAGATCGTAAGTGTACTTTGCTTCAAAGAAGGCGATTACCGTGTCAGCCATCGTGATATTCAAGAGAGCGAACAGGTGGGCACTCCCAACCACACCCAGCTGATGTTGTAACGCCGCGGTCTGAGCGATCTCATTCCAGAAATCCTGAATATTTCCGTTCCAGAATTTTCCGATCTGGGTTTGATCTGGAGTGCGGGTTGTGCTTGTAATCAATCCCAGACTCTTGACTTCGTCAAATGATTCGGTATAACGGTCGCTGGTCAACTCGGGAGGTGAAGGAGGAAGAAACTCGCGCGCAGAGGCTATAGCGAACGGAGTGACACGCGACCATTGAACGAAATCAGCCGGCGCAAAGTTCGGAGGCGTCAGCTGATAACTCCCGGGCTGGTCGGTCGGAACGAAAGGAGGAAGAGTTGCTGCCGATCCATCGCCATCTCGCAACGCCAGAATTGCTGTCGCAATCGCTTCACCAACCATCATGCCTTCGGCCTTGTGGCGATCATTCGGAATCATATCGAGGTCCTGCTGAAGTTCGGAATCGAGTGCAGTAGAAAAGGTAGGGTACAGAGAAACCAGGACATCGTGCGCGGCCTCGTCTGCCGCGGCCTGAACTGAAGCTGTTCGCGAAACATGCGGAAGCCTGACGGCGTACGGGGCGTATGTTCTGTCAATGGCATTGACGGCATCGAAGATAGCGGCGTGCAAGATGGCGAAGCTGCGCGTCGAGTGAATCGACACAGGCTGGGCACCTGGAGTCCGCACAATCACCAGAAGGGTCCTGTTCCATTCGACGACCGGATTGACCGGATCGATAGACGTCGCAGTTGAAGCGCCGTCATCGTTGGCCTGGAAACCGGTGGCCAATGTTGTTGCGGGCTTCCAGAGGGCAAGACCCAGGAGTGCGAAAGAGTAAACTCTCTTAGTCACAGCAAATTCCTCTCTATTTTGAATTCGGAGAGCAAGTTAGATGATTGACATGGAGAAGCCGGTGGAAGTCCCCTCACTCAATGGATAACTGGAAGAGGAGCAGAATATTCCGCTCCATTGCTCAAATTTTCAAACAGTCACGACTTTTATGGCTGAGGGGCTCCTAAGAGTCACGTAAAGTTCACGCTGCCGGCGACGAGAAGAACGCTTATCGCCGACCGGTCTGGTATTGGCATGATTTAAAAGTGGGCTTTGAGGGCGAACTGATACTCCCGCGGGGTGTAGTTTGGATCGGTTTGCGAAATGGCTCCGAAAGCCGGGTTTCCGAAGATTGCGCCGCTACTGCCATTTCCGATATAGAAGTTTGGTGTGTTTGAGATATTGAAGCTCTCCGCGCGGAACTGGACCTTTAAACGTTCCGTGATAGGAAAGTCCTTGAAGATGGATAGATCAACATGGCGGAAGTTGGGCCCGAACAACGAGTTTCGTTGGGCCGTTCCGATCGTTCCTAGAAGTTGAGGGGCGAAGGCTGTGGTATCAAAGAAACGGGCTAAGCTCTTATTGCTCAGCCGAGCATCCTTGATTTGATCAGGACGATCCTGGCCACCGCTGTTGAGCGGGGTGGCGCGATTGTTGTAGCCATGTTGTTTACCATCGCTTTCGACAGGATTATCGGCGCCGCTGCCGGTTTCGGTGATCGTAAAGGGCTTTCCACTTTGCCACGCAGTGATTGAATTCACCTGCCAACCTGCCAGGGCAAACTTCTTTACACCCGTGAAGTTCTTCCCGTACTGCAGTGCGTACTTGAGCGAGAGAGCAAACCGATTTTGAATATCGTTTTCTGCAATGCCGTACTCAATCTGACGAATGCGGGTGGGATCGGCGTTGCTCCAGCCCTGGCTGCCACCTTGCTGCGAGAAACCGGTGATGTCACTCAATCCCTTGCCCCAGGTGTAATTCGCATCGAACGCAAGGCCCCTGGTGAAGCGCCGCTGGAACGAGGCCTGAAGGGCGTTGTAATTCGAAATGCCCTCGCTTTGGATGTAGCTGACGCCGGCTAGATTGGGAAGCTGGTTGTTCAGAGGACGAGCTGATCCTCCAGGATCGGTGATGGGGCTGAACGGAGCCGGTTGGTTGATGTTGTTGATTGACTCGGGCAGATGCTGGCCAATATTGGCGACATAGCCGATAGTGGCGACGTTGGCACCGAACTGCTGTTCAAGCTGCAGATTGAACTGTTGAATGAAAGCCGATCTGAACTTTGGAGCTTCGGCCACAAACGACAGAGCCGGAATGCTGGCGAGGTTCGTAATATTTGGCGCCGACGGGGTCGGCAGTCCCTCATCAAAGGTAGTTGGCCCACCCGCAATAGTCGCACAACTTGGGTTTTGAGACCCGGGATTCACGCCCAGATTCTGTTCAATCTGAATCGCGATGTTGGACTGACAGTTGGGGCTGAAGACGGAAGTAAATGGAGCATTCTTCAGATCGGCGTTGGAGGTGTAGTTGCCAGGGAAGAAGCTTAATCCGTATCCTCCCCGCACCACTATTGTAGGTGTCACTGACATGGAGAAGCCGAAGCGCGGCGCAAAGTTCGAGTAATCGGTTGGAATGTTCGCGTGGCCGTCGACTCCGTTCACGTCTGCGATCTTGAGAGCGGCTGTTACGTTTGCCGGATTAGACAAAAGCGCCTGGGGGAAGTCGAAGTTAGAGATTCGATTGTGCGCTTCTGTGAAGGGAGTGAAGACGTCATAGCGGAAGCCACCCACTAATGTCAGCTTCGAGTTGATCTTCCAGCTATCCTGCACGAAACCGTTCGGCTCGTAGCTGCGGTAGTCAGGGGGGAACAGGTTGAAGTTGCGCGTATCGTTTTGAAAGGCGCCGACCAGGGTCGATGCAAGCTGGTTGTCTTGCTGCTTGGTCAGATCCGGATTGTTATCGGTCACTAGACCGAAGCCGTACGCGCCTGCTGCGGAGGCGCTTTGCACGTTGCGGGCCTGCCTGCGAAGAAAGCTCCCGCCGGCTTTTATATTGTGATTGCCTTTGGTCCAGCTAAGAGTAGCGGAGTACTGGAAGGTGTTGTCGATGTCCTGAAGGGGAACGAACGCACCATCTCCGAGATCGGAAAAGGGCCCCACGGAAACCGGTGTGAGGGAATTGGCAAAAGGACTGAAGGAGGTATGACTCGCGGGAAAGCCCACGGTCGTATCTGCATTCGCGCCGAAATTCAGCGGAAGTGAAAGGTTATTGATTCGAGTGAACCCAGCCCTCAGGTCGAGCAGAAGGCTTGGAGTGAAGGTCTGAGTGAAACCCAAGGCATATTGCTGGGCCACATCGGATGCGGGGCCATCAAAGTCGAACCGGCCACCGCTTATTTGAAGACCATTCACCGTTCCCAGACCTGGCGGGATGAAAGTGTTTACCGTGTTGTACGCGAAGCGCGCAAAGAGCAAATTCCGGTCGTTGAGTTTGTGGTCAACCCGAGCATCGTAAGTATTGCCGAACTGAGTCTTGTTCGGGCTGATCGTAAAGTTATTCGACAACTGACCTGCCGCGCCAGAGTTCGGTGCCGGAAAGAGTTTGAGATAGTTCAATGCGATTGGGTCGATGGTGAGACCGGCCGTGCCATTGGCTGAAGAGAGCAGGTCCTGCGGGTTGGCGCCGCCGATGCTGTTGATGTCGTTGTACTCCGAGAGGGTAGGCACCGTCTTGACGTAGGTGACGCCCGAAACCACACGTAATCCCTCATAGTCAAAGTAGAAAAATGTTTTGTCTTTGAGGATCGGTCCACCAATGCTGCCTCCAAACTGGTTCTGTCGCAGCTCGGGCTTGGCCCCGCTCGTCTGGAAGACATTGCGGGCGTCAAAGATGTCGTTGCGGAAGAACTCGTAGGCGCTGCCGTGGAATTGATTTGTTCCTGAGCGCGTGACAATGTTGATCACGCCGCCGGCCGTCCGACCAGCCTCTGGAGCATAGCTATTGGTCTGAACCGTGATCTCCTGAATTCCCTCAACGTTCGGTTTGACTCCGATCGACCCGATAATCCGCTCGTTATCGTCAATTCCATCGACTACCCAGTTGTTGAGCGTGTCGTCCTGGCCGTTTACCGAGATGCCGGCGGCGTTGGTTCGCCGATCATCGGGTCGGCCGCCGCTGCTGAGGCCATTGCCGGGCCCTTCATTGGCGCCGGGAACAAGTTGCACAAGCTGAACGAAGTTACGGCCGTTGAGCGGGAGGTCCTGTACTGCCATCGCAGTGACGTTTGAACTTACCGTTGCGCGGTCAGCTTGCAAGAGAGGCGTACTCGCAGTGACTTCAACGACGGTTGACTCCGAGCCTAGTTGCAAATGGACGTCTGCTCGAGCGCGGTCACCTGCTTCCACGGCCAGATCCTTGGTGACCCATGCTTGGAAGCCATTCGCTTTGGCGGTGATGGAGTAGTGTCCGACGGTGAGGAACGTGAAGCTATAGTCGCCCGATCCATTGGACTGGACGGTACGCGTCTCGTTGGTCGCGAGGTTGACGAGTGTAATGTTAGCGTTGGGAACGACCGCGCCGGAAGCGTCAGTGACCGTTCCGAGGATATCGGCGGTGGTCAGCTGCGCGAACGCAGACGAGGTAAAGAAGACTAAGGTCGCCAGAAACCAAACTGTTTGCCCGATTTGCTGAGAGAGCACTCGCCTGCACTGGCCAAGGCGGCTTATGGCTGTGTTGTTCTCAAGGTTCATCATATCCATTCCCTTGTTTGGTTGAAGGTGCTGATTGATGAGGCGCCGATGTTCTGGCGTTCAATCTCAAACTCGCTGGAGATTCCGTCCATGGATACTGTGGGTTGTGCTTTGTGAGGGTGTTGAGCGTGCGATCTGGAGATGCTCATTGAAGCTTCAGACTTCTTCGAAGTTATCTGCGGTCTGCACAACTCCGCCAAGCGTTGCGTGCAGGCGCTTTGGCCGAAAATCAAGAGCCCCAGCCGGAGCACGGACACAATTTCCGTGGCGAATCCCATATTCAGCTCTCGGCAATGTGCGTGGTTGTGGTTGGTGGCTTCTCTTCTTCTTTCATCGCTGACTTGAAGCCGCGGATCCCTTCGCCGATCCCTTTGCCGAGTTCGGGAATCTTCTTCCCGCCGAACACAAGCAAGGCGATTCCGAAAAGGACGAGCAGGTGCGTTGGTTGAAACAGCCCTTCAAACATCGGTGCTCCTTAAGCAGACGTTGCAAAACAAGCTCACAGTTATGCGAATGATGCTGGCGCTGCGGCAATTGATCAGTCACAGCGCCAGCGCACGAAGTAACAGAAAGAACCATTGGCAATCAAAATCCCCGCACGACTGAGTCTGCTGCGATAGCCAGCTTCATAGACAGGTCAAAAAAGTCGTCCGGTTGACCGATGAACATGCCATCCTAGATGAAGGCTTTCACCGTGGCCACGGCGCCTCCGAGCTGCGTCGAAGTCGGTCGTATGACCGAACACCGCGGCAGACTCTTGCTGATGAAATTGCATGGCTCAGGCAAAATCTTGTTGGTCTGCGTCAGCTCTGTTGCAGGGTTGTTTAAGTCGGGGAAGGTCAGACCGGTCACTGGATCGACGACGCCGGCCAAGGGCTGGGATACTGCGTTCCCGCCCTTATCGTGCCACAACCCGAAATGATCAATCTCCACGCCGCTGATACTAACCAGAATCCGCAGCACAGTGGGATCCGTGGCTTTGAAGGCGAGCGTGGGATAGAGGCTGGCCCCGCCTTGCTCAATGAAAGCAAAGTGAAATCCAGCGGTGTTGGCGATTGCTTGAATGCGATTCGCGTCACGACCGGTGATGGGCACCGTTGGGTTAGTGGAGAGGGGAGTGTCCGTATCGTTCAACGGGATTGCCGGCTGATTCGTTATAACCAATGGCCCCTTAAACACCGCACCAAGATCCGGGTTCTGTCCACTGCGATACCGGGTATACCAACTGAGGTCCACGTTGAGGTTCATCAAGTTGGTAATCCGTCTGATTTGCCGCGCTCCAGTCGCCTGGCTGCTCGACAGGTTTTGAAATGGGCCAAGGTCTAGCGGGACTTCTCCTTTCGACCGCAAGAAGGCGGTCAGGAAGGCCGCATGGCTCAGCTCATCATCGGTGTTGTCAGTGATGTATTGCGGCATGTCTCCATCCAGATTTTCAAGTGCCAGAGTGTAGGCTGGATTTCCTCCGATGAATCCCTGGAATTCTTCGTCTTCCTGTGCGTCTCCGCGGCCGGAAGGTCCGACTCCCCCCAACTCCGCATACTGTTTCCAAAGATCGCTCTCCACAAGTTCGGCCCATAGCGCGAACTGCAGAAGAGCGACATCGCCAGGAGAAAGCCTGCCACGGCTTGACCTGCTCTGACCCTTGGTTTCGGTCGAAAGCAACGCACCCGCGGACAACGCTGCTCCGGTCATGCCAAGTCCCCTCAAGAACGAACGCCGCTTGACGACACCTTGCCAATGGCGTTGAACGTCTCCGCCCGTCGTAGATGTTTCTGGTGTAACTACCTCCAACCTAGATGGAAGACTCACTTCTTTCATGTGCGCTACGCTCCTGATCTGAAGATTGCCGTACAGTCCGGCTGCAGTAGGGAACTAGCGCAGGCGATAAATATTCCCTACTAGAGAAATTTCTTTTGCTCTCGCATTTGGTGCCAAGTGCATAAACGACGGGTTTTCTGGACGGTGTCGACAACAACGACACATCGATTCCCGGCACGGAAGCGGAATCCTCAGCAACAACCCCGACTCCACTCAGGAGTTCCGCGTAATTACTAACAACTTCGATCCTGAATTCGGCCGAAACACCGGAGTCATTATTGACGTGGTCACCCGCGGCTGAGCCAACAACGTGCGATGCTACTAGCGTGGCCGCTATAACGCGCTTGGGGCGCGAGATTACTTCAACTGGGTTCCCACTCCAGACAAACCCCGGTCCGGATCCGCAGAACCCTTACGTCCGCAATGATTGTGGTTTCTCGGTCGGCGGACCTATCATCAAGAACCGCACCTTCTTCTTCATCAACAATGAGCATCGGAGATTCCGAGCTACACTCACCGCGACTCCAGCTGTTCCGACGTCTGCATACAAATCTGGATTGTTCACTGCACCTGATGGGACACAGGTCGATGTTCGGACCCCCACCTGCAGCCGGCAACCTGACTGGATCAAACGTGGATCCGGCAATCAGCAAGGTTCTTGACCTTTTGCCCGGGGCCCATGGCGGGCCTGCGATTCCTGGAGTGAATGACCTGCTTAACTTCCGGATTCTGTTGCGCAGGCGTCCAATCGGTTAGTTTGCTGCGATTCCGTTAAATCCGGAATTTGCGGTGATACCGCCAGCGGCGCCTGCAGTCTTGAGTGTCCCATCTTTCTGGATCGCGAAGATGCCTATCGTTCCATTCTTCGAATTCAGTGTGTAGAGGAATTTCCCATCAGCGCTGATAGCGATGTCAAGATTTGTAGCTCCCTTGACGTTTGCTCCTACCACTGTGCCAGGAAGCGCCGACAAATCTCCATTTGCAGCGATTGCAAATCCTGCAATGGTTGAAGTACCGGCGTTCGAGACATAGACGAATCGGCCGTCCTGTGTGACTGCATTCCAGCAATTTGCCGCACCCAAAGTAGGAACGCTGCTGCTGATCGGGGAAAGCGTGCCATTGGAAAGAATCGCATAGGAAGAAACAGCGGATCCATTCGCGACGTTACCTGGCCCGGTTTCAGAAACGATTACAGCGCCGCCGGGTGCAAAAGAAACTGAGAACGCACCAGGCCCAACACTTGAGTTGACGACAACCGGCGAAAGAGTTCCATCCGCTAGCACCTTGAACAAGTCGATGCTGTTTGTCAAACGCTCTGTCACCGCGATGAATTCACCATCAGGGCTGATGGCAATCGATGCTGCGCCGGCAGTATTGGTACTAAGAAACGCGGGGGAGTGATCGATCTGGGTCAGATGGTCTCCTTCGAGGCGAAAGCCAACCACGTTACTACTGCCGCCTGTATTGAGTACGTAAACCAGATTCCCAAGTTGCGCTATCGCGTTGGGCTCGCTTCCGAAGGAGGACACTTTGTCCGACAGAGAGAGCGTAGATCCAAAGACACGGAAGACCGAGATCTCGCCGCTCCCCGCATTCACCGCAAAGAGTAACGAGCGATCTTGACTGAGAGTGAGGGAGCCCTGAGATTCTAGCGGATCGTTATTGCCTCCGCTTCCGCGGCCACCTGTCAGAACCCTCTCAGCTTCCCGTAGCGTTCCATCTTTGGCACGCTCGTAGGCGATAACTTCATTTTGATCTGCAGCGTTTGTCATCACAAACACTGCGTGATCGCTATCTTCTCTATTACCCTGGGCAGTGGCGGCCATTGGAATAGCAGCGGCGGCAAACACGAGAATCATTGACATGCTTTGAATCTGTTTGTGCATTACTTCACTCCTGGTTGTTTAGATTTGCACGGCACTGATTGGGGAGGACGAACTGCAATCATCAAGAGAGCCATGTGCACATAGATACTGTCGTTGAATGGTTACAAGAAAAAACAGAATTGTTGCGACACTCCGGTACAGGTAAGGACTCTATCGCCTCGCATACAAGCACATTTAGAGGACGGGCGTTGCTTTGCATCGTGAGGCACGATTCCTCATCGCGGCGGAGAGGCCTCTCGCATGCGTTTCAGGCATTTCTCGTGATCACAGAGAATTGAGAAAAGTGATCAGCGCGGCACGCTCTTGCGCAGTGAGCTCATCGAAGCGCCGTTCGGCCTGGCTGGCTTCACCTTTATGCCGTTCAATTGCGTTCTCCAGAGATAGGGATTGCAGATCGTGCATGAACCGTGCCTTGGTTCGCAAGCCCCAGAGCGGAGCTGTCCTCAATTTGTCCGCAGTATCCTGAGGACCGACCTGGACTATTCCGTCGCCGGTTCCGACATCGTGCAAAAGGAAATCGCTGAATGGATGGATAAGTTTGTCGCCCAGAGCATCGGGAACAGTGAACATGCCCCCGTCGATAACCGTTCCGGCCGGAGCAGTGATGATGGACTGTACGTGGCAGGTGGCGCAGCCTATGCGTGTAAACAGATTTTGCCCCTGACGCGCCGCGGAGGTTGCAGCCAGCGACTGATCGCGTGGAGGCACCATCGTGCCGCGTATGAATTCGGCAAAGTGGTCGATATCCGCCAATCCGAGATTATCCGGCTGATCTTCTGAATCTGTTGTGGTCTTGCACACTGGAGTCACATCCATCTTCCGTAACCGGTTTGTAACTCCCATCTCGTTTACGTAAGCGTCGGCGATGAAGGAGAGCAAACTGCTGTGCTGGTCCTTCCAGCCAAACCGACCTACACGGGTTTGTCCATGAGCCTCAAAGATTGGAGCCTCCACAGCCTCTCCGTGGATCATGCCGTCACTCTCCGCTGGTTGGCGCGCTGCGATGTCCATCAAAGTGCTGTCGTTGATGGCCTCGACAAATCCGTCACCCAGGGTATTAAGGACAGCGCGTAGGGCACGTATTTCTTCCGTCGCAGGTATGTGTTCTTGGGCCTGAGGGCAAATAGCGCGGTCATTCACTATGGAGCGTCCTGTAATAGTGTTCACTCCATCGTTGATAAAGATTGTTGGATTTACAAAGTCGCCATTAGCGTCATGGTGACCAACACGCAGTTCCGTGATCTGACTTGCGCCACCGCTGTTGGGGTTCTCGTGGCAGCTGACGCACGCGGTTGCGTTGTAAACGGGCCCCAGCCCGGTCTGCACAGAATGATTCAGTTCATACACTTTCTGATCGAGAGCAAAGGTGTCGCCCGGTGGCTCGACAATTCCGTTACTGACACTCTGTGCGCCATTGAAGCTGGGAGTGTTGAAGCCTGCCGGGGCTTCCTGGGCAGACTGTTGACTGATTCCAGCGGGCATAATTAGCAGTTTCACCGCACCTGCCAAAACGCACCCACTCAGGAGAGCTATAGAACGAAGGGACATGGATGTTCTCCTCATCCGGGAGGCGCCGACTTCTGCAGCCCTTGCCACTGCAAAAACGTTCGCGCCTCCCTGTACTCTCCCTAACTGCCGCATCCGGGAATTATTCCAACCGTACGCAAATTTTCTGCCTGCTTTCGCTATTTGTCTGAGAGCACTCTGAGCTACCGGTTATTTCCGAGAGTTCGGTCTGCGTTGGGAACGTGGAATTCCATGTCGGTGTCGGGGCAGCGTATTCCGCATCCGCGGATGCGGGAGCGAGCGTCAGTTGCGTATAGCCCCGTCCGCATCTTCGGCCATTTGCATAAATGTACTTATGAATTTCGGCGATTGACCAACGAACAACCCATTCTGAGTGAAGCTATTAATGGTGGCCACCGCCCCGCCGAATTGACCGTCGAGTTGCCGAATGACCGGGCAGCACGTGCCATTCTTGGTCATGGAGTTGCCAGGAACGGGGAAACTCAGGTTGGTCTGGTAGAGGGACCCACCCGATTTGCCACTGAGATCGGGGAACGTTATGTCATGGTTTGCCACCGGCGACTGAGCGTTTGGAAAAGTGAATGGAGGTCCCAGTACGGCATTGCCTGCGAATTCCACCCAGGCCAGAAAATGCGCTATCTCATCGCCTCCGATGCCGAGGATTATTTTCAGCACCGCAACCCGCCTCACCTTTTGGCTGAGGCCGGCGTAGAGGCTCGAACCGGCGTGCTCGATAAATCCAAAATGAAGGGCCGCTGTGTTTGCGATCTCTTGAACATGGGATGGTCTTTCGAAATCCGCATCTGTGCGGGGAATGCTTTGTCGATTGACAATGCGGATTGCCTGCGTGGAGAAGGCTCGACATTCTGGATTCTCCAGGCTGCGATAACGGATGTACCAACTGGTGTCCATGTCTAAATGCATAAGATTCGACAGCGTCCGATGTTCTGGGCTCCGGTTGCAGTACTGCCGCGCAGGGTGCGGAATTTGTCAAAGTCGACGGGATCGGCGCCCTCCGATTCCAAATAGGCGTTGAGATAGGTCGCGTGGCTGATTTCGTCCAGGGTGTTGCTCGTAATGTATCGCGCTCCGTCGCCGTCGAGGAATTGCAGTGCAAGTTGATAGCTGTTCTGAGGACCTTGCGTTACACCTCCAAGTTCCTCGTATTGCTGCCACAAATCGCTTTCGATCAACTCGACGGCGGCAAGAAACCTGAGAATCGCGATGTCGCCCTTGGTCAAAGCGCAAGTGTCATAATCCAGCCTCTGCCAGCATGCGGTGCCGCTTACCCGAGTGAGCATGGCGCCAGCCGCAGCTATGCTCGCTGCGATCATTCCTCTCGTCATGAAATTCGGTCGATGCGGCGGAGACACTTTGGAAACATCGCCATTAAGCATGCCCTTCCTCCCTTTCCTGATGTGATCGTCGCCCTTCTGGTGCTGTGATGAGAACCGGAATCCGAGGGATTTATTCCCATCTTGTTCAACGAACAGGTAAATAGTTTCCCCCTGGATTAATGCGCGGAATAAACTCACCTCTTTGCAGTTATCACCTCAGACTGCGCAGGAGATAGCAGACCCTTTCGTAAGCCGTCAACGCAGATCAATTGACATTTGAGGTGAGATAGAAATGTTCAGCAGGATTCAAGGTCTTGTGCTTCTCGCATTCTTGCCATCTCTGGCGCATGCGCAGGCAGCTAATAGCTACACACAGTCCAACCTGATTTCCGATGGTTCGGTAAAGGCGCAGCAGACGGATACACAACTGATCAACCCGTGGGGAATGGCGATCGGGCAACAGACTCCGTTCTGGATCAACACCGCGGGGTCCGGACTCTCCGAGGTCTATGACAGCGGCGGCAACAAGCAGTTCGTTGTCCAAATTCCTCCGGCGGCCGGCACAACCAAGAACGGTTCTCCGACAGGAATAGCCTTCAACCCCTCGACGACCGATTTCGCTCTTCCGCAAGGATCGGCGGCATTGTTCATATTCGATTCGCTGGATGGCACCATTTCCGCATGGAACCCCAGCGTGACCAACGCCGAGGTGATCGTTAATAATTCGGCCTCCGGCGCCGTGTACACCGGCTTGGCGATTGATAACAATGGCACCGGGAATTTCGCATTGGCTGCCAATCTCGCCGCGAACAAGATTGACGTCTTCGACGCGAAGTTCGCTGCGACAACATCGAGCGGCAACTTCACGGATCCTTCGATTCCGGCGGGATACGCGCCGTTCAATGTGCATGTAATCAACAACCAGGTGTTTGTGATGTATGCACAGCAAAATCCCGCTGGCGGGCCGCCAATACCCGGATCAGGCGCGGGGTACGTGAGCGTCTTTGATACCAATGGAAAGTTTGTCGCCCGCGCAATCTCCGGAGGCAACTTGAATGCACCATGGGGAATGGCTCTGGCGCCAGCGTCCTTTGGAGCATTTGGCGGGAACCTATTGGTGGGAAACTTTGGCGACGGTACGATCAATGCATTCGATGCGACCAGTTTCGCTTTCAAAGGCCAGTTGCAGGACGCGGCGGGTAAACCGATCCAGAACGACCGCCTCTGGGAGATTCTGTTTGGAGCGAATGGGACCGGCGACCCAAACACGCTGTACTTTTCGGCAGGCGTGAACAATGAAAAGGGCGGGCTTTTCGGAGCGATTGCTGCGACCGGACCTGCAGCTAAGGGAGACTTCACTCTAAATGTTGCGCAGTCCACTTTGATGGTCACTCAAGGAGCATCTGCAACCGTCACTGTCGACGTTCTTCCCTCGAGCGGCTTCAACTCCCCGGTAAGCTTTACAGTTTCAGGATTGCCAACGGGAGCGACATTCCAATTTTCTCCGCCGTCAGTGACGCCCGCTGCCGGCGCGACTGCCAGCTCGACCCTCACGATCACCGCGGGCACCTACACTAACCCCGCGCCAAGCCCGTACTCCGTTTCACGACTGCATCGCGCTCCGGCAAATGACTTGCCCGCGGCAGGAATAATACTCCCATTCGGTCTTGCCGCCATGTGGCCAGTGTTGCGGAAGCGGAAGAAGATATTCAAGTGTCTCTCCATCGGCGGTGGTACTTTGTCTCTCTTATTCATCCTCGTCTTCGTGAGTGGGTGCAGTGGATCCAAGAACAGTTCTACAAATCCCACTCCCGTTCCCGCAGGAACTTCGACGGTTACCGTTGCAGCCACTTCAGGCTCGCTCACACATACCACGACGATCTCACTGACCGTTCAGTAGCGCTGAATCATCCACCTTGCTAATCGAGGGAACCCGGTAGGTATAACCGATCGCTCAGCAGCCCGGCCTTCTCGCGAACTCGTGATTCGCGAGAAGGCCGCTTTCATAGCATCTCCAAGCAGTGGCGCCATCTCAAGGGGCGCAGGCGAATTAGTTTGTCTTCAGCCGTTCAAATAGCCTCAGCGCGCTAAGCAGTTGCGTGGACCATCCTGGCCCGCACCCGAGATCAACACCCATGCCAAGCTCCCGCATTTTGGAATTGAGATTCAGGCATGGTTACATCCGGACGGGAGCCAGGTTGAAAGAGCAATGACTAATCTGCTTTTAATGCCATCATCGTTTGCACTCGAGTGCTTCGCCCGGAAACCTAAGAGAACCATCAGGCTGGAATCATCGGAGCGCTATGTCGCGGAGGAGCGTGCAAACCATCCTCACTTGGAACTCCTAAAGCACGAGATTCTGTACCTGCCATTCCCGGTCGAATTCGCAGAGATACACGCCCTAATGGCTTGTCGAGAAACCGTTCGCCTTGCTCCAAAGAGCGCCCGTCTTACTGTCGCTGCTAGCTCTGGACGCTTGGCGGTGTGGAAGGGGCGGGTAAACAGTCTCCCTTTCATTCTAAGTTTTGAAGACCCGAATCAAGTTTTCTGGGCAGGCAGGGAATAAAAGCGGACTTACGCAGTTTTCCTTAGTACATCGGCATAAGCGCTGGTGAAATGCGCACAAGGAGCAATCGTGAACGATACCTTTGGAAATCGGAATAATTCGAGGCGCAGCATCGTGGAAGTCAAACACGAGGGCATCAGCAGCGACGGAGTCGATCGACGGGGCTTTTTGAAATGTATGGCATGGGCCGGCACGGGGCTGGTCTGGACCTTCGCCGGAGGTGTTCCGGTTTCTCATGCGTTTGGCAGCCATAAACACGGAGATCGCCCGGCGGACTTCAGCTTTGTGCAGATCAGCGACAGCCATATCGGCTTCAATAAGCCGGCCAATACTGATGTCACTGCAACGCTGCAGGCCGCCTTGGACAAAATCGGTGCTGATCAAATCGCTCCGGATTTCCTCATTCATACCGGGGACTTGACCCACAGCTCGAAACCTGCCGAGTTCGACACTCTCGATCAGGTTCTGGTCGGGAGCAAGAGGCAGGTGTTCTATGTGCCGGGTGAGCATGACACCTCAGTCGACGATGGCAAGCTCTATCTAGAAAAGTACGGCAAGGGCTCTCGAGGAAGCGGCTGGTATAGCTTCGATCACAAGGGCGTCCACTTTATTGGACTCGTGAACGTTGTTCAGCTCGAGGGCATGGGCAAGCTTGGTCAGCCGCAGTTGGATTGGCTGAAGCAGGATCTCGCAGGGCTAAAGAGCAGCACCCCCATCGTGGTCTTTGCGCACATTCCGCTATGGGCGATCTACCCAACTTGGGGATGGGGAACGTCGGACAGTGAGCAAGCCTTGGCCATGTTACGCCGCTTTGGCTCGGTCTCTGTGCTCAATGGCCACATTCACCAGATCATGCAAAAGGTGGAGGGAAACCTCACCTTCCACACTGCGATGTCGACTGCGTTCCCGCAGCCCTTTCCTGGGTCTGCGCCCTCGCCTGGTCCGATGAAGGTTCCAGCAGACAAGCTTCGCAACGTGCTGGGGATTACTCACGCTAATTTCGTCGCGCAGAAGCACGATCTCGCCGTTGTTGACTTGTCCTTGTCGGGAGCACCGATTGAGACGCACGAGGCTCGGCTGTTGCTATGAATGCACCAAAGATCCAATTGGCATGTGGAGTATTGCTCGCGACCAGTATCGCTCTCTCCACGGTTCATCCCTGGGGCAACCCGCGATCAAACATTCAACCAAATGCACAGATTCTTCAGGGCAGCAGCGTCCCGGAAGACGTGCGACGCGTGCTCGAACAGAAGTGCGGGAACTGCCACTCGGAGAAAACACATTACCCGGTATACACCAGATTCGCGCCGGTTTCCTGGATGATCGAACGTGATGTCCAAGGTGGCCGCAACGCCCTCGATATGACGCGGTGGCAATACTACACTGCCGACAACCGGATCGATCTGCTGACACGGATCGGTTCGGAGGCGCGCAGCGGCGAGATGCCGCTCAGACAATACCTTGTTCTTCATCCCCAGGACCGCCTCACGAGCCAGGAACAGGAGCTTATTTACAACTGGGCGAAGGCTGAGAGAAAACGCATGAGGCAGCAACCGAGCGGGAATCCTGACAAGCCAGCACTTAACTCGAGGGTAGAAAGGCCATGAAGTATCAGATTGAAACTTCTGCGAGAATTCAACGAACGAGACAGACCTTCACCATTGCATCGATGTGCTTCGCCGCTCTCTTTATTGTATGGGCGGTGTCCACACCGCAGGGTATGCTTTCACAGAACGGCGTATCAACAGGCGACCCGCAGCGAGGCAAGGAACTGTTCGAAAAGCGATGTGGCGGATGCCACTCCCTCGACAAGGATAAAGAAGGACCGCGGCTCGGCAATGTTTACGGGCGTAAGGCAGGATCGATTCAGACCTTCAAGTACTCTGATTCGCTCAAGTCCGCCCAGGTCATCTGGAATGATTCTTGGCTTGATAAGTGGCTCACCAACACCGACGCAGTAGTCCCGGACAACGATATGGATTTTCACGTACCAAAGGCAGACGAAAGAGCAGACATCATCAGGTACCTCAGAGTATCCTCAGGGAAATAGGAATCAGACCGAAAAAGCTCAGACCCCAGAAGGCAAAGATGGACCCCTCGTTCTTCGAAATGTCGGCAATGCCACTCTTCGACCAACTGTACAACCTTGCTCATTGGTTTACCGGCGATCGTACGGAAGCTGAAGATCTGGTGCAGGAGACCTACGCGAAGGCGCTCAGGGGATTCAAGTCGTTCGAGGACGGCACAAATCTGAGGGCGTGGATGTTCAAGATCCTAAGAAACACGTTCCTGACATCGCGCACCGGCCTGCAGGTGCAAAACACCGTGTTCATGGAAGACGAATTAGATGGAGTTAATCTTGCAACGGATAACATCACACCTGAGTCGCTCCTCCTGCAGTTGGAAGACTCGCAGACAGTCATGAATGCCTTGGCGGAATTGCCGATCGCCTACCGAGAAATGGTTTTGCTCAGCGACATCGAAGAACTGTCCTATAAGGAGATTGCGCAGGTGTTGGCAGTACCGATTGGGACAGTGATGTCGCGTCTCTCGCGTGGCCGCAAAATGCTTCGCCAAGCGCTTTTGTCAGATTCTACTAGGGGGTCGACCCATGCAATGTAATTTAGCCGCCGCGATGCTCGGCGCATATCTGGATGGTGAGCTTCCTCCGGACCAGGTGACCATAGTCCAGGAGCACCTTGGAAGCTGCGCACGCTGCTCCTCTGAGATTGCGGAGATAGCCCGGCTGCAGCGAAGCTTGCGCGCCGCGCGCACTCACTTCGCGCCGAGTGGGGACTTTCGCCGCAAGATCCAGGCGCAGATATCAAAGCCAAAGCGCCGCAGTTGGTTGACATGGTTCATGCCGGCTGGAATCGCATTCGCGACGATCCTGCTGACTGCTCTCGCTTGGATCGGACATGCGCGTCATTCTGATGCATTCGCCGAGTTGGCGGATCTCCACGTAAATGCTTTATCAAGTACCAACCTTGTCGACGTGGTTTCGACCGACAGGCACACGGTGAAGCCATGGTTTCAGGGAAAGATTCCATTCTCCTTCAATCTTCCGGAATTCAATGGAACGGATTACAGCCTCGTCGGTGGCCGCATGGTCTATTTCCATCAGCAACCAGGAGCACAGCTGATCGTCTCTATCCGCCAACATAAGATCTCAGTCCTGATCTTTCAGAGATCGGTGGACATGGGTCGCGCGTTTCCGGAGAAGACGGGACTGGACCGTGGTACTTCGTTCGGCATCGAAGCCTGGCAGTCTCAGCAGCTCAGGTTTGTATTAGTGAGTGACGCCGATCCCGCCGGCATCGAGAACCTCGCGCGCCTACTGAAGCAGGCGAACGAATGAAGAGGTGCACAGGTCACAAACCAGTCGGTTCCCAGTAAGGCACTTAGACGCGGCACGGTACCATTGCCGTCTCCTTCTCAAGCCAAAGCGGTCGAGCATTGGCCCGTCGCTCGAGGCCGTCAACTGTGTCAAGTGAACCAAGATGCATGCTTTTCTGGAATAGAATGGGGCAGTCAGGGCACGAGTTTGTGGGACGCTGACCGCCCGGTCAAACAAAGGAGAATATGACGAGTTGTGGAGGCGTTGTTCAAAAAGGATGAGCTCTTGTCATATGGGCAGACATGAATCGGCCCGGTTCTCATCTTGTCTGTCGCAACCAGGGAGTGGGGTTCGTTGTTTCCGATTACCGCGAATTTCATGCGCCCCATGCATGAACCATGACGCGATGGTCAGGCCCACCCTAAGACACTCGCCAGAGGGGGAACAATAGACGCTTACGGATTCGACTTGGTCTCGGGACCATAAGCGGCAGATTGCATTTAAGCCAGCCAATAGAACCGCATTCTACTGCTTAAATACCTGAATCATGAGCTGTGCCTGAACCTCATTCACCTGTCTCAGTGTCATTTCCAAAGCAGGCCGGTCATCATACGGAGCCTCGTGGAGGATCCCTTTGAGGCGGAAGGAACTGCGTCGCAAAAACGATTCGGCGTTCTTCAGCTTCTTGCCGTCATCAGCAATGGCGATTTGGATCGTCTCTGCATACTGTCGTACCAGCGTGAGGGTTTCCGAAGCCCGCGCGGAATCACCGGAATTGAACTGTTGACCAGCTAGGTCTGTCATTCGGCTAACCAACTCGGCGTACAGAAAACATCTATGCGTTGGTTCGGCTTGATCTGCCTTAGCTCTCAGTGCGGCGAGAGCATCTGGACCGAGGGATAGGCTCGAAGCGGAAGTGTAGGAATAACTCAAAGACAAGGCGCATATGACCACGGCATGAGCAGCGAAGCGCATCTCAGATCTCATAAACAAACCTCTTAAGAAATGTGGGGATATTCCAGATCGACATTCAATCGACACCTCATCGGTGCACGCAGACGTTCAAAAAGTTGGTTCAGGGTGTAACTCTCCAAGAGAGAGGCGCATACCCAACCTCTTAGGTGATGGTTGCCATAGGTTCCTTCACGCTTTGCGGAACCCGTGTCACGGTTGCGACCTTGCCATGACAGCACGGCTTTAAAGAAGAGTTTCGCTGCTGCGGAAAGCCCGCCAACTGCGAACGTAGCTTTTGCCTGCCACGGAGCAGACTAGTCTTGACCGACCCTTCCGAAGTGTTGAGTATCTCGCTTACCGCTCGCAGCGTCATTCCCTGAAAATGCTTAAGCTCAAACACGATGCGATCGCGTGGCGACAGTCGTTGCAGAGCACTCAAGATACTTGCGCTGAGTTCGCTGCGCAAGAACTCCCTTTCTGGGTTGTGGGTGAGTCTGCGGTCCGAGATTTCGTTCAACAAGTCGTGCTTCTTGCCCTCGGTGTCCACTTTCACGGCGCTATTCTCTCTGCGATTACTTCTTTTCCGCAAGTGATCCAGACAGGCATTGGTGACGATGCGAGTTATCCATGTAGAGAATGAGCACTCGAATCGGAAGCACGGCAGCTTCTTGTAGGCCTTCAGAAACACCTCTTGATAAATGTCTTGCGCATCGCTCTTCGAGCCAGTCATCCGAATGGCGCGTTTCAGGACGGCTCGATCGTGGGCGTGAACCAATTGCGTAAAGGCGGCGTGGCTGCCGCCTTGCGCTTCACGAACCAGGAAACTCTCGTGGATACAGCGTGTGATTTCCATATAACTTTCTCCGAGACAATCATGATCGCGTCCGACCACTAAGCGCGTTGCGAATTACCAACCGGAGGACACATCCAACTACGGTTCGCGCTTTGCGTTCCGCTAGCTTTGATCGCTCTGCCAACTCCTCGTCTGGTGCCTGATTCTTCACAATCTATCAGGCCATGTTATCGAGGCGATTAGTGTTTGGTACGTTACTCATAGAGGTGGAACATTTCGAACACATAGAAGTAAACCGTCGCGTACTCGTTTTATTCCAGACAAAACTCAGCTGGCGCGAATTCCTTGAGTGCCGCCTCCTCGGTAGCGACCACGCACTTAATATTGACATCACATCTGAATATCAAATCGCTATCCGGGCGCAGAACTTGCAGCCGACCGCTGATCACTTCAATCTGTATTGTCGGTCACGGCAAGATCGTATTTGGCGCCTATTCTTTTTGAATGGGTTGGCGATGGGATGATGCGACAAAAGATCAAACAAGGCGATTCTGTCCATCGCGCTGCCGTACGGCTCATGGAGACCCTCGATCGGAAGGACGTAGGGAGTCTCCTCAGGGGCGTATGCGTTAGAGAAAACGCATGGTGATAGCTACGGATGTTTTGCAGCCCAAGCCATAGGAGTGATTTCTGCGGTGTGCTGAACGATGCGTTCGCAAGGCCGGGCAGGATGTCGGCGAGGTAGTTGCGGATCGGGATCTTGAGTCGTCGACAGCTTTCCACAACCGAGAGGATGGCGGCGATGCGTGGCCCGGCCTGTTCGCTGCCGATGTGGATCCAATTGGCTCGGCCAAGTGCGATGGGGTGTTCATTGTGCCCCTCCTTCTGAAGTACTGATAAACATTGGGAGTTGGCCGTCGACATTTATTCGACACGGGCGATATTTACGGGCGATGGCAGCAGCAACTGCCTCACTTTGCAGATCGCTGGCCCGG
>WNGR01000231.1_pt1 | contig 58022 bp, 41 predicted proteins | sample 5407581 | NCBI WGS metagenome assembly WNGR01 (sample SAMN13153383, study PRJNA577476) | soil metagenome | isolation source: 80 cm soil or saprolite under Garry oak tree replicate 2 | place: USA:California | collected 2016-06-15 | reverse complement strand
GGCTACACGCTGCCGGAGGGCTCGGTGGTGGCGAGCCCGAAGATGCTGCAAGACCTCTCCGAGCAGGCGGAGGTGCACCTGGCCGAGTGGAAGAAGCTGGCCGAGGCGCCGGGCGGGGTGAACGTCCGCATCGAGAAGGGCATCGGCGAGCCGGCGCTCGCCATCGTCGAGCTGGCGCAGGAGCGCGACGTCGACCTGATCGTCGTCGGCACCCACGGGCGCACCGGCATCCGCCACGCCATCCTGGGCTCCGTGGCCGAGCGGGTGGTCCGCCGGGCCGCCTGCCCGGTCCTGACCATCCATCCCGACGGGTACGCACGCAGGGTGTGAGCGCTCGGGGCGCGAGCCCACGTCGCCCGGATCTGCTAGAACGGGCCCATGTCGCGCTTCCAGGACGTGAAGAAGGCGTACGCCGAGGCCCGTAAGAAGTACGACGGCTATTACTCACAGTGCGCCTATTTCGCGGGCGCCTTCTCTCGCGCGCTCGTCGACGGCTTCGGGTGGCCGCGCGAGCTCGTCACCTGGGAGCGGCCCGGGGCGGGCCCGGTGGCGCACGTCGAGGACGCGCTCGTGCTCGAGGAGGACACCTACTGGCATCTCGGCCTCCTCCTGCGCTTGTCCGAGGAGACCGGGGCCGCCGACGCGCTCCGCATCGCCCTCCGCTTCAAGCGCGCCGGCGATCGTTACCTCGTCGAGCTCTTCCCCGGCGTCGAGTTCGACGTGCGCGAGCCGACCGCGACCGCGTTCCAGCCGGTGCTCGATGCGCTCTACGAGGAGATCGCGACCCACTACGACCGCGGCCTCGACCTGTTCCTCGAGAACCGGGCCGCGAAGCTGCGCCTGCCCTTCTCGCCGCCCGAGCCGAAGCCGCTGCCGGACACGGGAGAGCCGGAGAGCGAGCGGTAGGCGAGGCCGCCGTGCGGCCGGCGGCCCCTCACCCCAGCCCTCCCCCCGCCGGGGGAGAGGGGGTCGGGTGGGGACCGGGGTTCATCCCTGCCGCCGGCTACCAGGTCGCCGAGCCGTGGCAGCTCGGCGCGCAGCTTCGGCTGGTGGCGTTCCAGGAGTTGATCTTCGTCCCGGTCCCGCCCACGTCCTTCACGCCGTTCACGTGCAGCGCTGCGTTGATGCTCGTGGTGCTGTAGCCGGAGTGGCACGCGCCGCAGCCGGCCGAGACGTGATTGCTCCTGCCGTGCTGGCCGGTGCTCGGGGCGAGGCCGTGGCAGGTGCCGCACGCCGCCTGCGTGCCGTCGACCTTGGTCCAGGTCGGCGTCTTGAGCGTGCCGCCGCCGAGGGTGGCGCCGTGGCAGTAGGTCGCGCAGGTGGCGCCGTTCCAGCTCGAGCTGGTGCCGGTGTTGGCGAGCGCGCCGAAGGTCAGCGTCACCGTGCCGGTCGAGTGGCTCGTGCTCGTCGGGACCACGTGGCACTCGCTGCAGTTGATGGGACCGCGCATCGTCCCGGTGTTGAGGTGCGTCTGGTGCGCGCCGACGGCGCGGGCGGTGGTGGCGGTCTCACCCTTCGTGCCCTTGGGCGGCGCGGCCGGGTTGGTCGCGCGCGTCGCGTCGCCGTGGCAGCTCGTGCAGCTCCCGCCCGACACGTCGACGATGCCGTTGACGTGCTTGCCGCCCGCCACGTTGATGCTGCCGTCGGCGTTCATGGTGGCGGGGTGGCACTGGGCACAGGCGGTGAGTCCGCCCGTGACGGACGGGTGGCCGCTCGTCGTGGGCGGCGGGACGCCGTGGCACGTGCCGCAGGCAGCCTGCGAGCCGTCGACGCGGGTCCAGAGAGGCGTGGTGTTCGAGCCGCCCGCCGCCAGCGTCGACCCGTGGCAGTAGGTCGAGGCGCAGGTGGCGCTCGCCGCGTCGAAGCGGGGGATGGCGCCACCGGTGGTGGCGAGCGTCCCGAAGGTGAGGTCGAGGACGCCGCTCGGATGGCCGCTGGTGGAGGCGGGCACGCGGTGACACTCGGTGCAGGCGATCGCCTGGCGGATGGCGCTGTTCGTGAGGTGCTGCTGGTGGGCGCCGACCGCGAGCGTGGTGGTGGCGGTCTCGCCCTTGGTGCCCTTCGGCGGGGCGTCGTTCGCCGCGCCGCCGTGGCAGGAGTTGCAGGACCCGCCGCTCACCTGGATCTGCCCGTCGATGTGCTTGCCGCCGGCGACGTCGATGGTGCCGTCGGCCTTCATGGTCGCGGGGTGACAGGCCGCGCAGCCGGTCAGCGCCGAGGAGACGGCCGGGTGGCCGGTGGAGGTGGCCGGGGGCGCGCCGTGGCAGGTGCCGCATGCGTCCTGCGAGCCGTCCACGCGCGTCCAGGTGGGCTTCGTGTTGGTGCCCCCCGCGTTGAGCGTCGCGCCGTGGCAGTAAGTCGACGCGCAGGTCGCGGTCGAATGATCCCAGGCCGGGCTCGCGCCCCCCGAGCGCGCCAGCGCGCCGAACGTCATGTCGACCGTGCCGCTCGCGTGGCTGGTGCTCGTCGGGACGGAGTGGCACTCGCTGCACGCGATGGCGGCGCGCAGCGCGCTGCCACCGAGGTGCGTCTGGTGGGCACCCACCGCGATGGCGGTGGTGGCGGTCTCGCCCTTCGTTCCCTTGGGCGGGGCGGCTGGGCTCGTCGCGCGGGTCGCGTCGCCGTGGCAGGTGGTGCAGGAGAGCGTCGCCACGTCGAGCACGCCGTTCATGTGCTTGCCGCCCGCGAGGTCGATGGTGCCGTCGGCCTTCACGGTGGCCGGGTGGCAGCTCGCGCAGGCGGTGACGCCTCCGGTGACGGACGGGTGGCCGCTCGTCGTGGGCGGCGGGACGCCATGGCAGGTCCCGCAGGCCGCCTGCGAGCCGTCCACCTGCGTCCACTTCGGCTGCGTGTTCGTGCCACCGGCCGCGAGGGTCCCACCATGACAGTAGGTGCTGGCGCACGAGGTCCCATCCCAGACCGGCGCCGCGCCGCCGCTCGTCGCGAGCGTTCCCCAGTGCACGTCCACCTGGCCGTTCACGTGCGAGGTGTCCTTCGGCACGACGTGGCACTCGTCGCAGCCGACCGCTCCGCGCACGGCGCCGCCCACCAGGTGCCGCTGGTGAGCGCCGACCGCGCGCTCGGCGGTGGAGGTCTCGCCGTTCGTGCCGCGCGGCGGGGCCGGGTTCAGTGCGGAGGGGTCGCCGTGGCAAGAGGTGCAGCCGGCCGCGCCGAGGTCGACGACGCCGTTGATGTGCTTGCCACCGGCGAGGTCGATCTGACCATTGACCAACACGGTGTCCGGGTGACAGGCGGCGCAGGAGGTGGGGTCGGCGCGCACCACGGGGTGACCGGAAGAAGGGGGAGGGGGCAGGCCATGGCAAGAGTCGCAAGCAGCCTGCGAGCCGTCGACCCGGGTCCAGAGTGGCGTCGTGGCCTGGCCGCCCGCGAGCGTCGCGCCGTGGCAGTACGTTGCGCAGGTGGCGTTCGTGCGGTCCCAGCTCGCGGCGGTCCCTTTCGAGGTGGCGAGCTGTCCGAACGTGACCGTGGCCACTCTGCCGGTGCCGTGGCCCGTCGCCGAAGCCGGGACGACGTGGCACTCGCCGCAGGCGATGGGGGATCGGATGGGCGGCCTGCCGTCAGGGGCGCGCAGGTGCGACTGGTGCGCGCCGACGGCGAGCTGCGTCGGGTCGGTGAGGCCGCGCACGGAGCGGGGTGGGGCCGCATTCCCATTCGCTGGAATGCCGTGGCAGCTCGTGCAGGCCGCCAGCTCTGCATCGGTTCCGCTGCCGGACGACGCGCCGTCCGCGAGCGGGCGGGCGCGATCGCAGCCGGCCACTGCCAAGACGGCGAGGGTGAGCGCGGCGAGCGGTCGGAAGAGCATGCGGGCACCTCCAGCGCTGCGCCTCGCGCAGCCGAGCGACCAGGCGGCAGTGGAGCTCACGCCTCATCGCAAGTGCCATGCCCAAGTGACGCGTCTCGGCGTCGCAGGCGAGAGCCCTGGATTTGCGAGGGATCAAGGTGCGGAAAGGTGTGGCGAATTGGCGCAGGGCTTGCGGGGACCGACCCCAACCGAGCAGCAAACGCAGATTTCGCGTTTCCGTACCGCGCTCACGGGACGGTTCAGTCGAGCGCGGGCTCGGCGGGTTGCGAGGGGTGGCGCGTCCTCACGGCGTCGAAGGTGTACAGCGCGAGCGACGCCCAGATGCAGCCGAACGCGATGCCGTGACTCATCGTGAAAGGCTCGCGGAACAGCAGCACCGCCTGCAGGAACTGGGCGGTGGGAGTGATGAACTGGACGACGCCCATGGTGGAGAGGCGCAGTGTCTTCATCCCCGTGGCGAACCAGATGAGCGGCACCGCGGTGACGATGCCCGCCGAGGCGAGGAGGAGCGTGGTGGGGAGGCCCTGGTGGACGAAGGCGCCCTGCCCCTGCGCCTCGACCAGCAGGAGGAAGGCGAGCGCCACCGGCGCCAGCAGCGCCGTCTCGACGAGGAGCCCCACCACCGCGTCGATGCGGGCCTTCTTGCGGACGAGCCCGTAGAAGCCGAAGGAGAGCGCGAGCGCGAGCGAGACCCAGGGGAAGACGCCAAGCCGGATCACCAGCGCGAGCACCCCGAGCCCGGCCAGTGCCACCGCCGCGCCCTGCTTGCGCGAGAGGCGCTCGCGCAGGAAGAGGACTCCGAGGAGCACGTTCACCAGCGGGTTCACGAAGTAGCCGAGGCTCGCCTCCAGCACGCGCCCGCCGTTCACCGCCCAGATGAAGATGAGCCAGTTGGCCGAGATGAGCAGGGTGGTGAGGAGGTAGGTGGGCAGCTGGCCGTCCGCGAAGATGCCGCGCAGCTCGGGCCAGCGACGCTTCCAGGAGACGAGCAGCGCCAGGAAGAGCAGCGACCAGACCACCCGGTGCGAGAGGATCTGCAGGGGTGGGACGCTCCGGATCGACTTGAAGTAGAGCGGGAAGCAGCCCCACGCGACGTAGGCGGCGAGCGCGGCGGCGAGGCCGTGCCGCGGTGGTCGATCCGGGTTGGGCGGGGCGGCGGAGGCGTTCATCGGGGGCACGCTTCTATCGTGGCCGGCCGCCGCGCGGGCGGGTAAGTTCCGATGCCGGAGGAGATACAGCATGGCGGCAGAGCGCGGTGGAATCGTACCCGAGGGCGAAGGGCTCAAGAACGCGCTGCGCTGGCTCTCCAGCCGGCGCCAGGACGATCCGGCGGCGGCGCGGGGGAAGCTCATCGACGAGGCGGCGCTGCGGTTCGACCTTTCCCCCATGGAGGTGGAGTTCCTCCTCACGCGTTGGAAAGGCGAGTCGGCCTAGCACGCACCCTTGCGGGTCGGCCGGCTGGCGGCTCTTCACAAGGGTGCCCGCGCCGGTCAGGATCCTCTCCCCATGGCCGACCTGACCACCACGTACCTGGGGCTCTCGCTCCCGAGCCCCATCGTCCTCGCCAGCTCGTCACTCTCCAACCGCGTCGAGAACTTCCAGCTCGCAGAGCAATCGGGCGCCGGCGCGGTGGTCGTGCGTTCGCTCTTCGAGGAGCAGATCGAGGCGGCGGACACGGCGCTGCAGGAGGCGCTCACCTACGGCTCCGAGATCACGGCCGAGGCGACGCGCAGCTTCTTCCCGCACCAGCGCATCGGGCCGGCCGAGTACCTTCAGCTCATCGCGCGCGCCAAGCGCGCGGTGCGCATCCCCATCATCGGCAGCGTCAACTGCGTCGCGCCGGGCAGCTGGAGCGAGTACGCGAAGCAGGTGGCGGAGGCAGGCGCCGACGCGCTGGAGGTGAACCTCTACGCCGTCCAGGCCGACGCCGAGCTGAGCGCGGCCGAGGTCGAGGCCCGCTACCTGGAGGTGGTCTCCTCCATCGTGCAGAGCGTCCGCATCCCGGTGTCGGTGAAGCTCTCGCCGTACTTCACGGCGCTCGCGAACTTCGTGCGGCGCCTCGACGGCGTGGGGGCGCGCGGCTACGTGCTCTTCAACCGGTTCCTGCAGCCCGACATCTCGGTCGAGCGGATGAGCCTGCAGAATGCGATGGCGCTCAGCGAGCCGCAGGAGATGCTCGTCCCGCTGCGCTGGGTGGCGCTCCTCTACGGCCGGACGCCGGCCGACCTGGCGGCGTCGACCGGCGTGCACGACGCGAGCGGGGTCGTGAAGCAGATCCTGGCCGGCGCCACGGTGGTGCAGCTGGCTGCGGTGCTCATCAAACACGGCATCCCGCACCTCGCGAAGCTGCGCGACGGGCTCGACGAGTGGATGGACAAGCACGGTTTCTCGGAGCTCGCCGATTGCCGCGGGACGCTCTCGCAGCGCGTCATCCGCGAGCCGGGCGCCTTCGAGCGCGCCCAGTACGTGCACCTCATCCTGTCGCAGAACTGACGGCCGCTGAGCAACGCAACGGCTGCGGCGGGGATGAACCCCCGCCCTACTTCGGCGCAGGTAGGGCGGGGGCTTGTCCCCCGCCGCCTCGGTGGCCCGCCGTCAGCTCGTCACCGCAGGTCGCGCAGCGTGCGAGCGCGCAGCTCGCGGCGGAGCACGAGGAAGAGCTCGGCCGTCGAGACGGCGTCCGTGAGCGCGTCGTGGGCGCCGTAGGCGGGCAGCCCGTAGCGGGCGCGGGCCTCCGCCAGGTTGAGCGTGGGCTGGCGGTCCTGGGCATCGGGATCGATGAACCGTCGCTGCTTCGCGACGCGCAGCAGGAGATCCACCGTGTCCACCACCTCCGGCTTCGACCAGCGCACCCCCGCGATGCGGTGCCCCCGCTTGAGGAACCGCACGTCGATGGCGGCCTGATGGACGAGCAGCACGCCGTCCCCGAGCCGGCGGTCGATCTCCCGCAGGACGTCCGCCAGCGGGGGGGCGCCGCGCACGTCTCCGGGGACGAGCTGGTGCGCGCGCACCGAGTCGGCCGAGATGACGCGCTCCGCCTCGGGTCGCACCAGGCTCTCGAAGGCCTCGCCGAGCCGGATGGTACCGGCGCGCAGTGGCACCATCCCCACCGCCAGGATGGGGTCGCTTCCCGGATCGAGGCCGCCCGTCTCGAGGTCGAGGGCCCAGTAGGTGACCTCGTCCCACGCCGGCGATGGCCAGAAGCTCAAAACATGTCCGTCTTGAAGTGGTAGGCGGCGAGGTCCTGCCAGTCGCGGATGGCGTGCAGCGAGTCCTTGACGCGGCTCCGCTCGATCGAAGAGAGGGCCGAGAGCGCCACCCGGTTCACGGGCACCTGGCCCTCGGAGAGCATGCGGAGCTGCTCGCGCAGCCGGAGGCCGAGCAGGAAACGGTAGGCCTCGCGCAGGGTGGCGCGCACGTCCGGCCCCATGAGGCCGGCCGTCACCGCCGCCTCGAGGCGCTCGAGCGTGTTGCGGGCGGTCGACCCGACCTCGAGCGCGTAGGGGCGGGCGAGGAAGACGATGGGCGAGATGCCGTGCAGCTTGAGGTCCACCTCCTCGCCCCGCAGCCGCATGAGGAGGGAGGGCGGGGGGCGGAACTCCAGGGCGGCCTTGGCCAGCGCGGCGAGGAAGACCCGCGCCTTGGCCGCCCGCGCCAGCACCGCCTCGAGCGGCGCGAGGTCGAGCGCGCCCGACACCTTCCGGAAGTCGAAGAAGATGGCGGCCTGCAGGAGCGCGTGCGGCTTCGGGTTGTCGAGCCAGCCCGCGAAGCGCGCCTCCCACTCCTCGAGCGGGCCGTGATGGAGGCGGGCCATGTAGCCGCCCGGGCAGCGCGGGAAGCCTGCCGCCTCCAGGTCGATGTTGGCGCGCTCGGACAGCGCCGCGAAGTAGGCCTCGTCGCCGGGCCCGCCGCCGTGCACGAGCGCGTTGTCCTGGTCGGTGAGGAGGGTCTGCTCCATCCGCCCCTCGGACCCGAAGGCGATCCAGGCGTACGGCGCGGGCGGCGGCCCCAGCTCGGCCTCGGCCCAGCGCAGGATGCGGCGGAGGAGCGCGTCGTTGAGCCGTGCCACGAACCCGGCGATGACGGTCGCGTCGAGGCCGCCGCCGACGAGCGAGGAGGCCATCTCGCTCACGCGCGCGCCGTAGCCGGGCAGCGCCTCGCGCGAGGCGAGCCGCTCCACGCTGCGCAGCACGGCCGGCGGGCCCTGGGCGGCGGTCTTGAGCAGGTCGTTCGCGGTGAGGACGCCGACCAGCTCCTCGCCACGCGTCACCGGCAGGTGGTGGACGCCCGTCTCGAGCAGGATCTGCCAGGCCTCGTACACCGCCATCGTCCCCGGCGCCGTGCGCAGCGGGGCCGAGTAGACCTGCGTGACCGGAGTGGCGGGGCCGAGCCCCTCCGCCAGCACCCGGTTGCGGAAGTCACGGTCGGTGACGATGCCAGGGGGCGAGGTGTCCACCAGCGCCGAGGAGACGCGGTGCTCGCGCATGACCCGCGCCGCGTCGCCCACGGTGGCGTCCGCGCCGACCCGTACCGGGGGGCGCCGGACCAGGGTCTCCACCGCGGCCCCCAGATCGGCGGGGAAGGCCACGACCGCCGCGCGCTCGAGGCTGTGCTTGAGCCGGTCGGCCAGCCCCGCCGCGAAGTGGCTCGCGAACCGGGCATCGGCGAGCAGCTCGTGGAACTGCTCGCCCGGGATGCGGTAGGCGAGCAGGTCCTCCTCCACGACCGCGTTCAGCGTCGCCTTGCGCGCGATGAGCGAGGTGTAACCGAAGACCTCCCCCTCCTCGAGGAGCTGCAGGGTCCCGCCGTCGCGCTCGAGCCGCACGACGCCCTTGCGGATGACGTACAGGTGCGCGAGCGGCGTGCCGCCCCTCTCGACGAGCCGGGTGCCGGCCGGGAAGAAGGCGATGTCGAGCTCTCGCGCGGCGCGCTGAAACAGCGTGGGCGAGAGGTCGCCGAACGGGCGGGTCGCCCGCAGGAACGCCACCGGATCGAGCGCCGCCATCGGGGGCGAGCATAGCAGCCTCGCCCTCACCCCGGCGGGTCTCCGGCGCGACGCGCTGCGCCGTGCTAAGGCTCCGCCATGACCTCCAAGCGCTCCACCCACCCGAAGCAGCCACCGCGGAGGCGCCCCGGCCCACCCGCGACGGCCCTGGCGCGCCGGCGCACGGTCACCGCCGCCGACTCGCGGGCGCTCGTCGAGAACGAGCAGGCGCTCGCCGGCGCCGACCTGTCCGGCGCGGATCTCTCGGGGCTGTCGCTGCGCGGGCGCGGCCTGCGCGGGGTCGACCTCACCGGCGCGGACTTGACCGGCAGCACGCTCTTCGCCTGCGACCTGCGCGGCGCGCGCCTCGCTGGCGCGAAGCTTTCGCAGGCGAGGCTTGTCCTGTGCACCCTGCGCGGCGCCGATCTCTCTCGCGCCACCCTCGAGGACGCCCGGTTCGTCCTCTGCTCGCTCGCGAGCGCGAAGCTCGCCGGTGCGCGCGCGGGGCGGGCCCGCTTCGCCCTCAGCTGGCTGCGCGGCGCCGACTTCACGCGCGCCCGCCTCGCCGGCGCCCGCTTTGCCTTCTCGGCGCTCCGCGGCACGGTCATGGATCGGGTCACCGGCCTCTCGCCGGACAGCTTCGCCCTGAGCTGGGGCGCCGCGTAGCGCGGCACGGCAGAGAGCGTGCGCGAACCGCCGCTCGTCGCGCGATCGACTTTGCTTGCCGCCGCGCCAGGCGCGGCCGATACTCCGCGCGCCCGTGATCCCCTACTTCGAGCTCCCGTCCCTCCACCTCGGCCCCTTCACGCTCCAGGCGTTCGGCCTGTTCGCGGCGCTGGGGGTCTACGCCGGCGCCCGCATCGCGGTGCGAGAGGCCGCGCGACGGAAGCTCGACCCGCAGCCGCTCTCCGACTTCGCGGTGTGGGGCGTCGCGGCGGGCGTGCTCATGGGACACGCCGTGCACCTGTTCCTCTATCACCCGGAGGAGCTCTCGGACTGGCGCCGCGCCTTCGCCTTCTGGGAGGGCCTCTCCTCGTTCGGTGGCCTGCTCGGTGGCGTGATCGCGGCGATCATCTTCTTCGGCCGCCGATCCTTCCGGTTCGACGACTACGCCGACGCGCTCGCGCTCGGCGTCGCGCCGGGCTGGGGCATCGCCCGCGTCGGCTGCTTCGTCATTCACGACCACCCCGGCGTCCGGACGTCGTTCCCGCTCGCCATCGACTTCCCTGCCCAGGCCGTGCAGACGTTGGGCTTCAGCGGGATGCGCCACGACCTCGGGCTCTACGACGCGCTCGCGCTCTTCGCCTTCGCGGCCTTGCTCTTCGCGCTCGATCGCCGCGGGGCGCTGCGCGGGCGGCTGCTCGGGTTGCTCGCGCTGCTCTACGGCACGAGCCGCTTCTTCTTCGACATGCTGCGCGCGACCGACGTCCCCTACGCCGACGCGCGCTACCTCGGGCTCACGCCCGCGCAGTACTTCTGCTTCGGCCTGTGGGTGTACGGGATCTGGAAGCTCACCGCCCGCAGGAAGTAGAAGGAGACGTGCCGTGCGCCTGCGCCATCGTGCTCCAGCCTGCCGACCCGCCCTCACCCGCCCTGCTGGCGGCCGAGCGGCGGCTGGCCGCGCTGGTCCTCGAGGCGGGCCAGGTCGAGGAGCAGGTGGAGGTGCTTGCGCGCGAGCTCGCCACCTTCGAGGCGCGCTACCGCGAGGCGACCGGGGCTGCCTTCGCGGAGCTCGAGAAGGCGCAGCGGCTCGGCCGGCGCCTGGAGCGGCTCCGCGACGAGCTCGGGCGGCTCGACGCGCTCTCGCGCGGCGAGGCCGCGGTGACGGACCTGCAGCCGCACGCGCTGCAGCCGTCGCGGCCCAAGCGCGAGGGTCAGCGAGCGCGCGCTGCCGGTCCGGAGCAGGAGCGGCGCGCCGTGCCTCGCGTCTCCGTGCCCGAGGCCGAGCCGCCGCAAGATCTGAAGACCCTCTACCGGCGCCTGGCGCGCCTCCTCCACCCCGACCTGATCCAGGGTGACGTGGTCGAGCGGGCGCGGCGCTCCGATCTCATGGCGCGCGCCAATGACGCCTGGCGCCGTCGCGATCACGTCGCGCTCGAGCTCCTCGCCGAGCGGCTGGGTGCCGGCGGCGCAGAGGCGCTCCTCACCGAGCGCGATCGGCTGGCGCACCTCGAGCGACGGGCCACCGCCGTGGAGGCGGCGCTGGCCCGACTCACCTCGGCCAGGCACCGGCTGGAGACCTCGCCCGCGGCGCGGCTGAGGGAGGATGCCGTACGGCGCGCGGAGGAGGGCGGCGACGCGCTCGCCGAGGCGCGCGACCTCGCGGACGCGCAGGCGAGGACCGCTCGCGCGGCCGCGCTCGCGCTGCTCGATGCGCTCGGGCCGGCGGCGCGAGCGCTCTCTCGCGCGCCAGCGCCAGCCCACACGGCGGTCGCGGCGCCTGGGAGTTCCCTCGTCAGGGATGGCGGAGTGGAGGGCCTGATCGCCGGCAGCCCGCTCATCCGCAAAGCGGACGATGGGTTGCTCGGCTCGGAGGGGCGCAGGTTGGCGCGACGCCTGGTCGAGCAGGCCGCCGCGCCGGAGCCGTGGCAGGCAGCGCTGACGCTCCTCGCCTGGTTGGGAGAGGCGGCAGGCTCCCCTCCTCCGCCGTTCGCGTCGTCGGTCGGCCTGGCGGAGCGATGGGACGCGGTCCGCGCCGGCTGGGAAGTCGCGCCGGACCTCGGGCGCGCCCTCGCCGATCTGCCGCGCGAGGTCGAGCTCGGCCTGCGCCTCGGCAGGGATGGGATCGTGGCTGGCCTCCAGCTGGCCGGGTCGGACCTCGCGGCCGGAGTGCGGGGCGCCCTCGCCGACGAGCGTATCAAGGCGCTCGCAGCGCGCGTCCTCCTCGCGCTCGGCCCGCGCGAGCGCTGCGCGTCGTGCGAGGCCGAGGTCTACGCGGTCCACCTGCTGCGCGTGCGTGGGCTCGACGAGGTCGATGGCCTCGCCTGCCCGGCCTGCGGGGCGGTGCTGCGCACGTTCTACCGGTACGGTCCGGCGGACGGTCTGGCCGCGCTCGTACCGCTGGCGGTGGACCTCGGCGTGGTCGCCGAGCAGGAGGTCCGCATCGGACGCTCGTCGGTGACGCTGCAGATGTTGCCGGCGGAGCGGGTCCGCCTCACCGCGCGCGCGCTGCTGCGGCGCTTGCGCGAGCTGTGCCTCACCCCGCATGGCATCGAGCTGCCGCTCGCCGCCCTGCGCCTGCGGGCGGGCGGCGCCGTGTTGCCGACCGGGGTGAGGGTGCCGGAGCGCGTTCGGGTGGAGCTGGTCGCCGGCGCGGAGGCGGGCCTCGCTGGACACCACCTCGCGCGCGCCATCCGCGATGGAGCGAAGCGCCGTTTCAAGGGCTGATAGCTCGCCAGCACTGAGCCCCTCCAGGGACACGCCAGTTTGCCGGGCTGCTGCGGGCGGCTGGTGCCGGCGAGGCTTACATCAAAGAGGAGGTCATCGGTCCACGATACGGGGAGGCGTCATGAAGCTGTGTCCATTTTGCGCGGAGGAGATCCAGGACGCAGCCATCCGGTGCAAGCACTGCCGCAGCGATCTCCCTGGGCCCACGCCCGCCAAACCCGGCTCGCCTCGCCGGGCTCGCCGGCTCGCGGCAGCCCTCGTCCTGCTGGCGGTGCTCGTGGCCGCCGGGCCGGTCGTGGCCCGCCCGCTCCTGCGGCAGCTGTATCCGGCCGCCTGCGAGCCGACGAACTGGGTGGAGTGGCACGTCGCGATGAGGAACCAGTGCCTGAAGCCTTCCTACGTGTGCGAGCACATGACCACCGGGACGTTGATGTCGGATCCCGACATCGCCCGCTCGATGCAGGGCGAGCCCGGCGAGGACACCACGCACCTCTCGGCGCTGGTCGGCCGGATGCGCAACGCTTACGGCTGCGCGCCGGAGAGCGGCCCCGCGTTCCACGGGCACTCGGGGCTCCCCCATTTTGACGGTCCGTCCGACCCGCACGGTGGGTTCATGCTCCGGCAGGACGCTCCGCGCGATCTGTAGGCGGGCGCGGGGTGATGCGAACGCGCAGCACGCGGCGCGCCGTGGCCTCGGTGACCTCCAGCGAAGTGCCGTTGGGGAGCGCGAGGCGCGTTCCGATGGCGGGGATGCCGCCCGCGAACGCGATGCAGAGCCCGCCCACCGTCGAGTAGCCATCGCCCTCGGGCAGCGGCGGCTCGAGGTGGCGGTTCACCTCGCGGATCGGTGCGTCGCCGCGCGCGAGCACGTCGCCGCCGGGTGCGGGTACGAGCCACGGAACGGCCTCCTCGGCCTCGCCCATGATCTCTCCCACCAGCTCCTCGACCAGGTCCTCCAGCGTCACGAGCCCGGCCACCCCGCCGTGCTCGTCCACCACCAGCGCGAGGTGCAGGCGGCGGGATTGCAGGTCGCGGAGCACCTCCACCGCTCGGGCGGTCTCGGGGACGAAGTGCGCCGGCCGGATCAGGTCCTCGAGGATGACGAGGCCCTCCCCCGAGAAGAGCGCCAGCGCCTCCCGCGCCACGAGATAGCCCACCACCTCGTCGAGCGAGCCCTGATACACCGGCAGCCGGGCGTGGCCCTCCTCCAGCAGGATGCGGCGCAGCTCGTCGTTGGTCACGTCGCGGCGCACCGCCACGATCTGGCCGCGCGGCACCATCACCTCGGCGGCGGTGAGCTCGCCGAACCCGAGCGCGCGCGAGGCGATCTCGCCCGCCTTGGCGTCGAGCGTGCCCGTACGCGTGGCCTCGTCGACGATCTGCGCCAGCTCCTCCATCGAGACCCGCGCCTCCGTGAAGGTGGTGCGGTCGCCGAAGGGCGCGAGCACGAGGTTCGAGCTGCGGGTGAGGAGCGAGACCAGGGGGCGGGCGACGATGGAGAGGGCGAGCAGGGGACGCGCGATCGCGAGCGCCATGGGCTCGGCTCCGCGGAGCGCGAGTGACTTCGGCACCAGCTCTCCCAGCACGAGCGAGAGGTACGAGACGATCACCACCACCGCCGCCAGGGCCAGATCCTCCGCGTAGGGTGCGAGCCCCGGGACCTGCCTGACGAGCGGCGCCAGGTGCGCCGCGAACGTCGCGCCACCGAAGGCTGCGGCGGTGGCAGTCACGACCGTCACCCCGATCTGGACGGTGGCCAGGAATTGTTCGGGGTGCTCCCGCAGCGCCGCGACGGCCCGGGCGCCGCGGCGCCCCTCCTCCACGAGCTGGGCGAGGCGCGTCTTCCGGACGGCGATGACCGCGATCTCGGCTCCCGCGAAGAAGCCGTTCGCGAGCACCAGCAGGAGGATGATGAGAATCTCGGCGCCGATGCGGATCTTCTAGCATCGCGTGATACCGCGCCGGGAGGGACCGGGAGGGGCTTTGCGGAGCTGGCGACCAGGCAGCTACTCTCTCTTACAAGCCGGTGCCGGCGAGGGAGGGGGGACGGCCGGTGGACAATCCTGCGCAGCTCATGAGCCCCGCCGAGCGGCTGCGGCACCTGCTCGAGTCAGCGATCCTCGCCCCGTCGCGTCACAACACGCAGCCCTGGTTGTTCGACATCGAGGGCCGCGAGCTGCGGGTCTACGGCGATTGGCGGCGGACGTTGCGCGCCGCCGATCCCGATGGACGAGAGCTCGTCATGGCCTGCGGTGCCGCGCTCCAGAACGTCGAGGTGGCCGCGCTGCAGCAAGGGTGCATGGCGTCGGTCGAGATCCTGGCGGCCGGGCGCAAGGACGGCCTGCTGGCGCGCCTGACGCTGGAGGAGGCCCGGCGGCCGACGCCCGAAGACGAGGCGCTCCACGCCGCCATACCGCGGCGGCGGACCGATCGCTTCGCGCACGAGGTCCGTGACGTGCCCGCCGCCCTCCTCGGCACGCTGGTGCGCGAGGCCGCTCAGCTCGGCGGCAAGGTTCGCGTCATCGAGCCGGGCGCGCGCCCGGCGCTGGCGGAGCTGCTCGCGGAAGCCGATCGCGCGCAGTGGTCGAACCCGCGCTTCCGCGCCGAGCTCACCAGCTGGTCTCGCGACAACCTGGGCCGCGAGGGCGACGGCATGCCGAGCTATGCGCATGGGCGCTCCGCGGCCGGGTCGGCGCTCCACGGCATCCTGATGCGGGTGAGCAGCGGCGTCTCGGACGAAGAGGGGCGCGACCGCCACCATGCGCTCCACGCGCGGGTGCTCCTGGCGCTGTCCACCGACCACGACGGACCCGCCGACTGGCTTTCCGCGGGCCGCGCCATGCAGCGCGTGCTCCTGCGTGCCGCTGCGCACGGGCTCTCCGCGTCCTTCTTCAGCCAGGCGGTGGAGGTGCGATCGGCGCGGGCCCGGCTCCGCGAAGAGCTCGGCGACCGCCGCTACCCGCAAGTCCTCATGCGCCTGGGCTACGGCCGCCCGCTGCGCGCCACCCCGCGCCGGCCGGTGGCGGCCGTCCTCCGCTCGTTCCGCGTGGATGGCCCGCAGAGGGCGCTGGCCGGTCCCGTTGGACACGCGGCCGGTGGTCCGTGAGCCGCGAGGTCTGCGGCGGGGGATGAACCCCCGCCCTACTCAGGCAGCTCCGTAGGGCGGGGGCTTGTCCCCCGCCGTCGCCACGATGGTCACTCCACCCGCAGCGCGTAGAGCCGCGTCACCTCGGCGGCGCGGGCGCTGGCGAGCGGGTCGGTCGCGTCATCGGCGCGCGCGTGGGTGGGGCGCGTCTCGAGGGTGAAGGCGACGCGCAGGCCGGCGCCGGCGAGCAGGCCCGGCAGCGCGCCCGGCGCTCGCAGCCCGAGCCGCTCCGCCAGATCGGAGAGCACGAGCCACCCCTCGCCGGCTTGGGCGAGGTGCTCCGGCAGGCCCGCCACGAGCCGCGCCAGGATCTCCCCGCCGGGATCGTAGACGGCGCGGTCGAGGGGCCCATACGGCGTGGAGGGGATCCAGGGCGGATTCGCCACCACGAGGTCGGCCCGTCCGGGAGGGAAGAGGTCCGCCTCCACGACCTCGATCTCGGCGGCCAGGCCGAAGCGGGCGGCGTGCTCGCGGGCACAGGCGACCGCCCGCGGCTCGAGGTCGGTGGCGACGACGCGCGCACCGGCGCGGGCGAGCAGCAAGGCGAGCACGCCGGTGCCGGTGCCGATGTCGAAGGCTGTCCGGCCGCCGAGAGATCCCGAGCGCGCGATGGCCTCCGCCACCAGGCCGACGTACTCGCCCCGCACGGGCGCGAAGACGCCGTACGCGGGGTGCAGGTTGCCGCCCAGCGCGGGTACGGGCACCCCGCGCACGCGCCACTGATGGGCGCCGACCGCGCCCAGGATCTCGCGCAAGGGCATGGCCGCGGCCCCCTGCGGCCCCGGCCCGAAGGCGGCCTGGAGCGGGGCTCCGAGGTCGGGCGCCCGCCGGAGCGGAGAGGTCCAGCCCGGCCCGAGAGGCACCGCCAGCCGCCCGAGGAGCTCGTGCTCGACCCGCTTCGACGCGCGTTCCGCGCGGAAGACGTCCGCCAGGCCGCGACCGCGCGGCGGTGGTGGGCGGAGCCGGCGGCCCATCGCCGCGAGGAGCTGCCGAGCGTTCTGCCAGTCGCCCTGGAAGAGGAGGGTCTCGCCGCTGCGGGCGCGCCGCAGCGCACCTTCGGCCGTGGTGCGGTCATCTGCCACACCGAGCCGCTCCGGCGGCGGGACGAGCTCCGACCACCACGCGAGGCGCCGCTCGCCCACGCCGGTGGGGTCGACCAGGTCCGGATGTGCGCGCATTCGGCCACAGTTTTACGCGCCTCGGGCGCCGCGCCAATTAGATACGAGCACATGGCATCCGAGCCCGAGCAACGCGCCGGGAGCCCGAGCTTCTCGAACCTGGGCTACGTCGAGGAGCTGTATTTCGACTACCTCCGGGATCCGGAGTCGGTCGAGCCGGCCTGGCGTGGATATTTCCAGCAGCTGGCGGCGGGGGAGAAGGCCCCGCCGTACGAGGTCTTGCGCCGTCCGGACGCTCCCTTCCCGCGCCGTCATGACGGCGACGGACGACTGGACGGGCACGCCGCGGCGGCGGCCCGCCCGGGCGCCGGCTCCGGACTGGAGGCCTTGCAGTTCAAGGTCGACCGGCTGGTGCAGGCGTACCGCGAGCACGGCCACCTCCACGCCCGACTGGACCCGCTCGGCCTCGAGCGGCGCGACACGCAAGCCGAGCTCGGGCTCGGCACGTTCGGCCTGTCCGAGGCCGACCTCGATCGGCCGGTGAAGGACGACGTGACCGGGAGCGGCCGGCACACCCTGCGCGAGCTGGTGGCGCACCTGAAGGAGACCTACTGCCGCTCGCTCGGCGTGGAGCTGGCGCACCTGCACGACATGGACCTCCGCTCCTGGCTGGAGGAGCGGATGGAGCGGACGCGCAACCGCATCACGCTCACGCCGGACACCGAGCGCTTCCTCCTCCGCAAGCTCACCGAGGCGGAGCTCTTCGAGCAGTTCCTCGGCACGCGCTTCCTCGGCGCGAAGCGCTTCAGCCTGGAGGGGGCCGAAGGGCTCGTGCCGATGCTCGAGCTCGTCATCGACCGCGCGGTCGGCCACGGCGTGAAGGACATCGCCATCGGCATGGCGCACCGCGGGCGGCTGAACGTGCTCGCGAACGTGGTGGGCAAGCCGGCCAAGCAGATCTTCGGCGAGTTCCGCGACCGCACCATCATCGGCGGCGGCGGCGACGTGAAGTACCACCTCGGCTACCAGGGCGAGAAGGCGACCCCCGAGGGCGCGCCGGTGCAGGTGTCGCTCGCCTTCAACCCCTCGCACCTGGAGTGGATCAGCACGGTGGTGCAGGGCAAGGTCCGCGCCCGGCAGGACCGCTACCGCGACTTCGCCCGCTCGGCCGTGTTGCCCGTCATCATCCACGGCGACGCCGCCTTCGCCGGGCAGGGGATCGTGGCCGAGTGCCTCAACATGTCGCTCCTCGACGGCTACACGGTGGGTGGAACGATCCACGTGGTGGTGAACAACCAGGTCGGCTTCACGACCTCGCCGCGCGACGCCCGCTCGACCTTCTACGCCACCGACGTGGCGCGCATGCTGCAGATCCCGGTCTTCCACGTGAACGGCGAGGATCTGGAGGCGATCGCGCAGACGGTGCTCCTGGCGGTCGACTTCCGGCAGCGCTTCCACTCCGACGCGGTCATCGACCTGTGGTGTTACCGCAAGTACGGGCACAACGAGGGCGACGAGCCGGCCTTCACCCAGCCCGTCATGTACCGGGCCATCCAGCGGAAGCCGTCGCTGCGGCAGCGCTACGCGGCCGAGCTGGTCGAGAAGAAGGTGGTCTCGCCCGACGACGTCGAGGCGCTCTCGGCCTCGGTCCGTCGCGGGCTGGAGGAGGCCTACCAGGCCTCGGCCGCCATCGCCGTCACGCCCGGCCCGCCGCTCGTCCGCGGGGTGAAGGCGCACTATCGCGGCGGGCCGATCGCCGGCACCTCGGCCGAGATCCGGACCGTCGTCGCGTCCGAGCTGCTCGGGCAGGTGGGGAAGGTCCTCGCCACCGTGCCACCCGGCTTCAACATCCACCCCAAGGTGGCGAAGCTGCTCGAGGGTCGCGCCGAGATGGTGGCGGGGAAGCGGCCCGTCGACTGGGGCATGGGCGAGGCGCTCGCCTACGGGACGCTGGCGTGGGAGGGGGTGCGGGTGCGCCTGTCCGGGCAGGACGTTCGGCGCGGCACCTTCAGCCACCGCCACGCGGTGCTGTTCGACCAGCAGACGGGGCAGCCCTACTCGCCGCTCGGACACCTGCGCGACGGACAGGGGGCGGTCGAGGTGCGCGACAGCCCGCTCAGCGAGGCGGGCGTGCTCGGTTTCGACTACGGCTACAGCCTGGAGATGCCGGACGGCCTCACCATCTGGGAGGCGCAGTTCGGCGACTTCGTGAACGCGGCGCAGGTCATCGTCGACCAGTTCCTCTCGTCGTCCGAGGCCAAGTGGAACCGCCTCTCCGGGCTCGTGCTGCTCCTGCCGCACGGCATGGAGGGGCAGGGCCCCGAGCACTCGTCGGCGCGGCTGGAGCGTTTCCTCGAGCTGTCGGTCGAGGACAACTGGCAGGTGATGAACCTCACCACGCCGGCGCAGCTCTTCCACGCGCTCCGCCGTCAGGTGCTGGCCGACTGGCGGAAGCCGCTCGTCGTCATGTCGCCGAAGAGCCTGCTGCGCCATCCGCAGGCGGTCTCGTCCCTGTCCGAGTTCACGGAGGGTGGCTTCAAGTACTTCATCCCCGACGAGCTGGGCGAACCATCGGACGTCACGCGCGTCCTCCTCTGCTCGGGCAAGATCTCGTACGAGCTGGCCGCGGCCCGGGCCGAACAGCAGGCCCGGCAGGTCGTGATCGTCCGGATCGAGCAGCTCTATCCGCTGAATGCCGATCACCTGCTCGGCGTCTTGTCCCGCTATGGTCAGAGCCGGGAGGTGGTGTGGGTGCAGGAGGAGCCGCGTAACATGGGGGCCTGGGAGTTCATGAACCTGCACCTCTCGCCGCTCCTGCGCGGCGTGATGGACTTCTCGTGCATCTCGCGCCCGCCTTCGGCGAGCCCGGCGGCGGGTTCGACCACCCGCCACAAGCTGGAGCAGCAAGGCCTCGTGAACCAGGCGATCGGTGCGCCGTCGCGGCCCGCCGTCGCCGCCGGAGGGTGACAGGACATGGCGATCGAGCTGCGCGTCCCGGCGCTGGGGGAGTCCATCACCCAGGCCACGGTGGGGAACTGGCTCAAGAAGGAAGGAGACGCGGTCCAGGCCGACGAGCCTGTCGTGGAGGTGGAGAGCGAGAAGGCCACCGTGGCGCTGCCGGCGCCGGCCGCCGGCGTGCTGCGGAAGATCTTGAAGGCGAGCGGCACGAACGTGGCGGTGGGTGAGGTGATCGGCGAGCTGGAGGCTGGCGCGGTCGCCGCGACCTCGACCGCGAAGCCGACCTCGACCGCGACCGCGAAGCCGACCTCGACCTCGACCTCGACCCCGACCGCGACCTCGACCGCGACCGCAACCGCGACCTCGACCTCGACCCCGGCCCCGGCCCCGACCGCGACCCCGACCCTCGCCGGGCGAGAGAACGGTGCCCCTCGGGCAGGCGGGGTCCGCGCCCCACCCTCGGTCCGCCGCCTCATGGCCGAGCGCGGCCTCGATGCCGCGGGCGTGACGAGCGGCCCGGTGGTGCGCCGCGCCGATGTCGAGCGCGCCCTCGAGGCGAGGGCCGTTCCTTCCCCCGCGCCCGCGATGCCGGGCGGGGACGGCGCCCGCAGAGGGGAGCGCGAGCGCGTCGTCCCCATGACGCCGCTCCGGCGGACGGTGGCGCGCCGCCTCCTGGAGGCGCAGCAGAACGCCGCGATCCTGACGACCTTCAACGAGGTCGACATGTCGCGCGTCATCGCCCTGCGCGAGAAGCACGGCGAGGCGTTCCTGAAGGCCCACGGGGTGAAGCTCGGCTTCATGTCCTTCTTCGTGAAGGCGTCGGTGGAGGCGTTGCGCGCCTGGCCGACGGTGAATGCCGAGGTGCGCGGCCAGGACATCGTCTACAAGGACCACTACGACATCGGGGTGGCCGTCGGCGGCGGGAAGGGCCTGGTGGTGCCGGTGCTGAAGGAGGCCGACCAGCTCACGTTCGCCGAGATCGAGAAGGGCATCGGCGAGCTGGGCAAGAAGGCGAAGGAGAACCGCATCACCCTCCAGGATCTGGAGGGCGGCACGTTCACCATCTCGAACGGCGGCATCTACGGCTCGCTGCTGTCGACGCCCATCCTGAACCCCCCGCAGTCCGGCATCCTCGGCCTGCACAAGATCGAGAAGCGGGCCGTGGTGGGCGCGGGTGACGAGGTCGTGGTGCGCCCGATGATGTACGTCGCGCTCTCGTACGATCACCGCCTCATCGACGGCCGCGAGGCGGTCTCCTTCCTGGTGCGGGTGAAGGACTGCATCGAGGATCCGGACCGGATGCTGTTCGAGTACTAGGAGGCCATCACCGCCTCCGGCAGCAGGGCAGTGAGCTCGCGCGCGTCGTGGACGGCGTGTCCGCCGACGTCGTTGTTGAAGTAGACGAAGGCGTCGCCCTCGCGCGCGAACCGGGACAGCTCGCGCGCGAACGGGGCGAGCGCCCGCGACCCGTAGCGTCCCTGGTACTTGCCGGTGTGGCCGTGCAACCGGACGTACCGGAACCCGCCGGTGAGGCGCGGCGGACGCAGGCGGACGAGGTCGTGCTCGCAGAAGGCGGCGCCGTGGCGATCGAGCACGTCGCAGATGGCGGGTTGGTACCAGCTCTCGTCGCGGAACTCGACCGCGTGCCGAAAGCGGCGTGGGAGCGCGGTTAGAAACGTGGCGAGCCGCTCGGGGTTCACGTTCCAGCGCGGCGGGAGCTGCCAAAGCACGACCGCCAGCTTGCGGCGGAGCAGCGAGACCGGCTCGAAGTAGCGAGCCAGGCCGGGCTGCGGGTCGACGAGCCGCTTCAGATGGGTCAGGTAGCGGCTGCCCTTGGCTGCGAAGACGAAGCCTGGGGGCGTCTCGGCGCGCCAGCGCTCGACCGACTCGGCGCGTGGCAGACGGTAGAAGGTCGTGTTGAGCTCGACGGTGGGGAACTCGTGGGCGTAGTGATCGAGCCAGAGCCGCTGCGGCAGGTCCTCCGGGTAGAGGATGCCCTTCCAGTGGGGGTAGACGAACCCGCTCGTGCCGATGAGCACGCGGCCCATGAGCGAAAGGTAAGTCGCACCTCGACCCTCGCTAGCTGCTCCTAGCGCGGCCTTCGTGGCGGCGGCGGCACGGCGTGCAGCGGATCCTCCGGCCAGGCGTGACGCGGGTATCGCCGCATCAGCTCGCGCCGCAGCGCTGGATAGTGTCGGGACCAGAACCCTGCCAGGTCGGTGGTCACCTGCTGCGCCCGGCCGCTGGGCGCGAGCAGATGGAGGACGAGCGGCACCCGCCCGCCCGCGAGGCGCGGGCCGTCGGCGAGCCCGAAGAAGTCCTGCAGGCGACTCTCGATGAAGGGCGGCTTCTCGCCGCCCTCGTACTGGACCTTCACGGATCGTCCCCCCGGGAGCGTCACGCGCTCCGGGGCGAGGCGCTCCACCATGGCGCGCGCCGAGGGGGCGAGCGCTGCGAGCAGGGCGGCCTCGAGCCCGGCCTCGCGCAGCTCGGCGAAGCTGCGCCGGCCCTCGCAAGCCGAGCGCAGGGCGCGGAGGAGGTCCTCCTCCCCAGCCGGAGCGAGCCCGCTCTCCGGCGCGTGCCCGGCGGCGAAGGCGACCCGGGCGAGGAGCCGGTCCAGCGCGCCCTCCGCGGCGAAGGCGCGGGCGCCGCGCGCGCGGGCCGCTTCGAACAGCGCCGCCGCCGCGCGCTCGGGGTCGACCCGCGCCGCCCGGCCCTCCTCGATGACGAGGTCGCGATAGAGGAGCCGCTCGAAGGCGTCCACCCGCTCCGCCTGCGGGTTCCAGCGCACCTCGTCCTCGTAGCGGAGCGCGTCCGGGAAGAGGTCGAGCAGGAGCTCCTGCGTCACGGCGCTGGCGACCCGGATCGTCACGCCCGCCGTGGCGCCGGCCGGTCGTCCCCCGGGGGCTCGGGCGCGCCGCTCCTCCGCGTCGACCGCGACGAGGAGGGGCGCCTCGCGCACGACGCTCTCTGGCGCGAGGCGCGCGCTGCCGCCGCCAGCGAGCACCACCTCATCCGACCCGGGCGCGCGCCGGCGCGCGACGCGGTCGGGGAAGGCGCAGAGCGTGGCGAGCAGGATCGCCCGATCCCTCGCGTTCGCGTTCGCGGTCGAGGTCGAGGTCGAGGTCGAGGTCGAGGTCGCGGTCGAGGTCGAGGTCGCGGTCGCGGTCGCGGCCCTTCGACTACGCGCCGCCTCCGGCGACGCTACGCTCAGGGCGGACGGATCAGCAATCGAGCGCTTCACCAGCCGCTCCACCTGTCGGCGCGCCCTCTCCACCGCCTGCACCGCGCCGGGGACCAGTCCGAGCCGGCCGAGCGCGCCGTCCGCGAAGCGAGCGCGGCGCGCCTCGTCGAAGAGCGAGGCGAGCTCGAGGAGGTCCGAGGGACCGGTGGGAGCGCTCCCGCCGCCGCCCCGAGCGCCCCACCGCTCCCGGATGTCGCGCTCGCCGAGGAGCGCCGCCGCGAGCGCCCCCTCACGTCCGGCGCCGGCCTCCTCGGCAGCCAACACGAGCCGGCCGAGCCGCGGATGGAGGGGGAAGCGCGTGAGGCGCCGGCCCAGCGCGGTGATGCGTCCCGCGCCGTCGAGCGCGCCGAGGTCACGCAGCAGCGCCTGCGCGGCGCTCCAGGCTGCGGGGGGAGGGGGATCGAGCCAGAACTCGCCGTTCGACGCCGCGGCACCGCTCGGTTCGGGGCACGCGCGATCGGCTCGTGCCTCCAGGGCGGCGAGCGTGAGCGCGGTGTCGGCCAGGTCCTCGCGCTGGATCTCGGGCAGATCGAACTCGGGGCGGCCGTCGTGGTCGTGGCGCGTGTAGAGCCGGAGGCAGCGGCCGGCCCGGGTGCGGCCGGCGCGCCCGGCGCGCTGCGCGGCCGAGGCCCGGCTCACCTTGCGCAGCTCGAGCGTCGGGAGCCCCGACCACGGAGAGTGCGAGGCCACCCGCGCCAGCCCGGCGTCCACCACCGCCACCACCCCCTCGATCGTCACCGACGTCTCGGCGACGTTCGTCGACAGGATGACCTTTCGCCGCGCGGACGGCCGCACCGCCCGGTCCTGCTCCTCGGTCGGGAGCTCGCCATGGAGCGGCAGCACCTCCGCCGCCGACAGCCCCGCGAGCGCCTCGCGCGCCCACCGGATCTCGGCCGCGCCGGGGAGGAAGACCAGCACGTGACCGTCGGGCTCCTCGCGCAGGACCCGCTTCACCGCCGCCGCCACGCGCTCGCCCAGGCGCAGGTCGCGCGCCGCCTCCTCGGGCGAGAGGAACTCGACCGCCACCGGGAAGGCGCGGCCCTCCGAGCGGAGCGCCGGGGCGCCGAGGAAGCGCGCCACCGGATCGGCCTGGAGCGTGGCCGACATCACCACCAGCTTGAGGTCCGGCCGATCGCCGCGGATGAGCCGGCGCAGGAGCGCCAGCGCCAGATCTCCGTCGAGGTGGCGCTCGTGGAACTCGTCCAGCACCACCGCCGCCACGCCGGGGAGCGCGGGGTCCGCGAGGAGCCGCCGGGTGAGCAGGGCCTCCGTCAGGTAGCGGATGCGCGTGCGCGGCCCGGTGACGTCCTCGAACCGCACCTGCCAGCCGATCGTCTCTCCGGGTGGCTCCCCCAGCTCCTCCGCCACCCGCCGAGCCGCCATGCGGGCGGCCAGCCGCCTCGGCTCCAGCACCACGATCTCGCCCAACCCGGCCAGCCCCGCCTCGAGGATCGCGCGGGGCACGCGCGTCGTCTTCCCCGCGCCGGGCGGCGCCTCCAGGACGAGCGCCGGGCCGTCCCGCAGGGCGGCTACCACCTGCGGCATGAGCGCATCGATCGGGAGGGGGTCCACCGACGGGGTTGTACTCCAACGTGGGCCCGGCCTCACACCGCGGGCCGGCTTCCTGGGTCGGGTGGGGGGCGGGGATCGACCCCGGGCCCGCCCGACCCGGCGCGAAGTGCCCGTTCACCGGGCCCTTCGCTGGCACGAACGTCGCTAGCCATCCGGCGGTGGCTACCGTGCACACCGACGACATCAACCAGACGGCGCCGGGCGAGATCGATCCCGTCGAGCTGACCGCGGCCGTGCAGAAGGCGCTGGCCTCGCCCTCCTTTCGCGCGCCGACCCTCCCCGCGGTCGCGCTCGAGGTCATGCAGCTCGCCGCGCGACCGAACGTGCAGTTCGGCGAGGTGGTCGAGGTGCTGGAGAAGGACCCGGTGCTGGCGGCGCGCGTCCTCTCCATCGCACAGTCCGCCTTCTACGCCTCGCGCTCACCGGTCATGTCGCTCCACCAGGCGACCATCCGCCTCGGGCTGAAGTCGCTGCGCGACCTCGTGCTGGAGGCGGCGCTCCACCTCAAGATCTTTCGCGTGCCGGGCTACGACGAGGTCATGGCGCGGCTCTACCGGCATTCGACGGCGGTGGCGCACGTGTCCCGCGTCATCTGCCGGCGGACCCTCGTCAACGCGGAGTATTCCTTCCTGTGCGGGCTCCTCCACGACGTCGGTTTCGCGGCCGGGCTCCTGGCCATCATCGATCGGCCGGAGTGGAAGGGGCTGCCCCTCGGGACGATCATGCCCGTGCTGGACGCGGTGCACGTCGATGCCTCGGGCCTGCTCGCCCGCCAATGGAAGCTGCCCGCGCCCATCCAGCAGCTCGTCTCGCACCACCACGACGTGGTGGTGAACGGCCGCGCCGAGCAGGCGAACGCCGCGCTGGTCATCGCAGAGCAGCTGTGCTGGGAGGCCGGGGCCGGCATGCTACCCCCGCCCGAAGACGCTGATGCGGGGTCGTTCCACACGCCGGAGGCGCCGCTGGAAGGCCTGGACGTGAACTGGAGCGGCACCTTCGAGGAGGCACGCCAGGCGCTGAAGATGGAAGACCTCGCGCTCGGGGCGGCTCGCGCCGAGGCGTTCGATCTCATCGCGAAGATGCCCTGACGAGCCCGGCGGCCGACCGGGGTGGCCCCCGGCCAGGGGCTCGGAAGTCGGGCGTGCGGTCGTAACGTTTACCGAGTCGCGGTCGCCCCCCGACTCGGATGCTACCTCCGCGCATCACGCACGCACAGGAAGTGCCCCCGGAAGGCCTCTCGCCCCCGGCGGAGCTGGCGTCCGCTTCGCTCGACATCCTCGTCGTCGACGACGTCGAGGGCAACCTGACGGCGATGGAGGCCATGCTGGCCGACCTCGACGCGCGGGTGGTGAAGGCGCGCTCCGGCCCCGAGGCCCTGCGCTGCCTGCTCCAGCAGGACTTCGCGCTCATCCTGCTCGACGTCCGCATGCCCGGCATGGATGGGTTCGAGGCGGCGGAGCTGATCCGGGCGCGCAGCCGCTCGCGCCGGACCCCCATCATGTTCCTCACCGCCTTCGACCGGACGCGGGAGCAGGAGGTGCGCGGGTACGCGCTCGGCGCGGTCGACTTCCTCACCAAGCCCATCGTCCCGGAGGTCCTGAGGGGCAAGGTCTCGGTCCTGATCGAGCTCCATCGAAAGACGGACGAGATCCGGCGCCAGGCGGCCCTGCTGCAACGGGCGGAGCGGCGCGAGCACGCCCAGCGGCTCGAGCAGGCCCGCCGGCGCTGGGAAGAGGAGGGGCTCCGCGAGCAGGTGGAGCGCGAGCGCCAGGCCGCCGAGGCGTTGCAGCGGTCGAACGAGCGGTTGCAGATCCTCTCCGAGGTCGCGAGCGAGCTCTTGCTGCTCGGCGACGAGCCGTGGGCCGTCGCCGGCCGGCTCCTCCCGCGCGTGGCCGACCACCTCGGCCTCGAGGTGGCGCTCATCCACCGCGCCGAGGACGGCGGGCAGGAGGCCCCTTCCGAGCTGGGGCTGACGGCGCTCGCCAGTCACCCGCTCGCCGCGGGAGGGCGCCTTCATGGGACGGTGGTCTTCGGGACCGCGCGCCGCGCCGCCCTCGCGCCCGACGAGGTGGCCGTGATGGAGCTCGTCTGCGACCAGATCGCGGCCGCGCTGGAGCGGGCGCGGCTGGTCGACGAGCTGCGGCGCTCCGCGCAAGAGCTGAGAGCGGCAGACGAGCGCAAGGATCAGTTCCTGGCCATGCTCGGGCACGAGCTGCGCAACCCGCTCGCGCCCGTGCACAACGCGGTCAAGCTCATGCAGCGGACGGCTGCGCCGAACCCGCAGCTGCAGCGTGTGATGGAGGCGGCCGACCGGCAGCTCGCGCACATGACACGGCTCCTCGACGACCTCCTCGACGTGTCGCGCATCCGCAACGGAAAGATCGAGCTCAGGCGCCAGGTGATCGACCTGCGCGACGCGGTGCGCGACGCGGTGCACGCCACGGAGGCGCTGGTGGTCACGCGGTCCCACGAGCTCGAGGTCTCCCTCCCGGGCGAGCCCTTGCCCGTGAACGGGGACCCGGCGCGGCTGGCGCAAGTCTTCGCGAACCTCCTCAACAACGCCGCCAAGTACACCGATCGTGGCGGACACCTCCGCCTCTCGGCGAGGCGCGACGGCGAGGTGCTGACGGTGGCCGTCCAGGACGACGGCATCGGCATCTCCCCCGAGATGTTGCCGCGGATCTTCGATGTATTCGTACAGGCCGATCAGGCCTCGGATCGGGCGCTGGGGGGGCTGGGGCTCGGCCTCACCCTGGTGCGCACCCTGGTCGAGCTGCATGGCGGCACCATCCACGCCGAGAGCCGCGGCCTCGGCCACGGGAGCGAGCTCGTGATCCGGCTGCCCGCCACCGACGAGTGCATCGAGCCGCGCACGGCGCCCGACCTCGCGGCGAGCACGCCGCCCCTGGTCGAGCGCGGGCGACCGGCCGAGATCGTCCTCGTCGAGGACAACGTCGACATCCGAGACTCGCTCAGGGCCTTGCTCGAGCTGCGTGGGCACGCCGTGCACGAGGCCGAGGACGGCCGCGCCGGCGTCGAGCTCATCCGAGGCCGCGCGCCGCGCGTGGCGCTGGTGGACATCGGACTGCCCGGTCTCGACGGGTACCAGGTGGCGCGCGAGCTGCGGTCGACGCCGCTCTCGACCCGACTCGTCGCCATGACCGGCTATGGCCGGCCCGAGGATCGCCAGCGCGCGCTCGAGGCCGGATTCGACGCACATCTGGTGAAGCCGGTCGACTTCGACGAGCTGTCCCGGCTGCTCGATCGCCTCTCGTGAACGGCTCGTCCGGAGCGGGTCATGCCCAACCGAAGCAATGGCCACATCGCCGCCAAGGGCCACCTCGCCGCGCGGGTTCTTCCCTCCCGACGCGGAGCTCAGCCGATCGACGCCGCGCTGCTCGAGACCCTCATCGCCGTCCGGAACGGAGACTTCGGCGTCCGCATGCCGGTCGCGCGCACCGGCCTCGCCGGCAAGGTCGCCGACGTGCTGAACGAGATCATCGAGCTGAACGGCGGGCTCGCCCGCGAGCTGGGACGGCTCAACGAGCGCGTCGGCAAGCAAGGGCAGACGTCGCAGCGCGCGGCGCTTCCCGGCGCGCGCGGCGCCTGGGCCGCCTGCGTCGACGCGGCGAACGGACTGGTCGCCGACCTGGTGCAGCCCACCGCGGAGGTGACGCGGGTCATCGGGGCGGTGGCGAAAGGGGATCTCTCCCAGTGCATGTCGCTGGAGATCGAGGGCCGCCCGCTGCAGGGCGAGCACCTGCGCACCGCCAAGGTGGTCAACCGGACGGTCCATCGGCTCGCGTCGTTCGTCTCGGAGGTGTCGCGCGTCGCGCGCGAGGTGGGCACCGAGGGCAAGCTGGGTGGCCAGGCGCACGTGAAGGGCATCTCGGGCACCTGGAAGGATCTCACCGACCACGTGAACCTCATGGCGTCCAACCTGACCGGTCAGGTGCGCAACATCGCCGAGGTGACGACGGCGGTGGCCACCGGCGATCTGTCGAAGAAGATCACGGTCGACGCGCGGGGCGAGATCCTGGAGCTGAAGGACACGATCAACACGATGGTGGACCAGCTCTCGTCGTTCGCCTCGGAGGTGACGCGCGTCGCGCGCGAGGTGGGCACCGAGGGCAAGCTGGGCGGTCAGGCCGAGGTGGAGGGCGTCGCCGGGACGTGGAAGGACCTCACCGACCACGTGAACCTCATGGCGTCCAACCTGACCGGTCAGGTGCGCGCCATCGCCGAGGTGACGACCGCCGTCGCGAACGGCGACCTGGGCAAGAAGATCACGGTCGACGTGCGGGGCGAGATCGTGGAGCTGAAGGACACCATCAACACGATGGTGGATCAGCTCTCGTCGTTCGCCTCGGAGGTGACGCGCGTCGCGCGCGAGGTGGGCACCGAGGGCAAGCTGGGCGGGCAGGCCGAGGTGGAGGGCGTCGCCGGGACCTGGAAGGACCTCACCGACAACGTGAACTCGATGGCCTCGGGCTTGACGGCCCAGGTGCGCGACATCGCCAAGGTGGCGACGGCGGTCGCGAACGGCGACATGTCGCAGAAGATCGCGGTGGACGTGAAGGGCGAGATCCTGGCCCTCAAGAACACCATCAACACCATGGTGGACAACCTCAACACGTTCGTCTCGGAGGTGACGCGCGTGGCGCGCGAGGTGGGGACGGAGGGCAAGCTGGGCGGGCAGGCCGTGGTGAAGGGCGTGGCCGGCAGCTGGAAGGACCTCACCGAGAACGTGAACCTCATGGCGTCCAACCTGACCGGCCAGGTGCGGGCCATCGCCGAGGTGACGACCGCCGTCGCGACGGGCGACCTGGGGAAGAAGATCACGGTCGACGTGCGGGGCGAGATCCTGGAGCTGAAGGACACGATCAACACGATGGTGGACCAGCTCTCGTCGTTTGCCTCGGAGGTGACGCGCGTCGCGCGGGAGGTGGGCACGGACGGCAAGCTGGGCGGCCAGGCCGAGGTGAAGGGCGTCGCCGGGACGTGGAAGGACCTCACCGACAACGTGAACCTCATGGCGTCCAACCTGACGGGTCAGGTGCGCAACATCGCCGACGTGACCACGGCCGTGGCGACCGGCGATCTGTCGAAGAAGATCACGGTCGAGGTGCGGGGCGAGATCCTCGAGCTGAAGGACACCATCAACACGATGGTCGATCAGCTGCGCTCGTTCGCCTCGGAGGTGACGCGCGTCGCGCGCGAGGTGGGCACCGAGGGCAAGCTGGGCGGGCAGGCGCAGGTGAAGGGCGTGGCAGGCATCTGGGGCGACCTCACCGACAACGTCAACTCGATGGCGTCGAACTTGACGGCGCAGGTGCGCGGCATCGCCACCGTCGTCACCTGCGTGGCGAACGGAGACCTCGACAAGAAGCTCGCCCTGGAGGCGAAGGGCGAGATCGCCGCGCTCGCCGACACGATCAACTCGATGATCGACACCCTCGGCATCTTCGCGCTCCAGGTCATCGGGGTGGCGCGCGAGGTCGGCCTGGAGGGGAAGCTGGGCGGCCAGGCCAAGGTCCCGGGCGCGGCCGGCGCCTGGCGCGACCTGACCGACAACGTGAACCAGCTGGCCGCCAACCTGACCACCCAGGTGCGCGCCATCGCGGAGGTGGCCACCGCCGTCACCGAGGGCGACCTCACCCGCTCCATCGCCGTCTCGGCGCAGGGCGAGGTGGCGGCGCTGAAGGACAACATCAACCAGATGATCGCGAACCTGCGCGCCACCACCCAGAAGAACAGCGAGCAGGACTGGCTCAAGACGAACCTGGCCAAGTTCACCCGCATGCTGCAGGGGCAGCGTGACCTCGAGACCGTCTCGAAGCTCATCCTGAAGGAGGTGGCCTCGCTCGTCGCCGCGCAGCAGGGCGTGTTCTACATGCTCGAGCAGCGAGAGGAGCAGCCCTACCTCAAGCTGCTCTCCAGCTACGCCTATCGCGAGCGGAAGACCCTCTCCAACCAGTTCAAGATCGGAGAGGGCCTCGTCGGGCAGTGCGTGCTCGATCGGGAGCGCATCCTCCTCACGGACGTCCCGGAGGACTACCTCGAGATCGGCTCCGGCCTGGGCGAGGCCAAGCCGGCCAACCTGGTGGTCATCCCGGTGCTGTTCGAGGGGCACGTCAAGGCGGTCATCGAGCTCGCCTCCTTCTACCGGTTCAGCGACATCCACCTCGCCTTCCTCGATCAGCTGACCGAGTCGATCGGCATCGTGCTCAACACCATCGCGGCCGGCATGCGGACGGAGGAGCTGCTCAAGCAGTCGCAGTCGCTGGCCGAGGAGCTGCAGACCCAGCAGCAGGAGCTCACCGAGACGAACCGGCGGCTGGAGAGCCAGGCCCGGTCGCTGCAGGCGTCCGAGGAGCGCCTCAAGGCGCAGCAGGAGGAGCTGCAGCAGACGAACGAGGAGCTGGAGGAGCGCTCTCGGCTGCTGCAGGTGCAGAACGTGGAGGTGGAGCGGAAGAACCGCGAGATCGAGCAGGCCAAGGCGACGCTGGAGGACCGTGCCCGCCAGCTGGCCCTCTCCTCGAAGTACAAGTCCGAGTTCCTGGCCAACATGTCGCACGAGCTGCGCACCCCCTTGAACAGCCTCCTCATCCTGGCGCGGCTGCTGGCCGACAATCCAGACGGCCACCTCACCGCCAGGGAGATCGAGTTCGCGCAGACCATCCACGGCGCTGGCTCGGATCTGCTCGCCCTCATCAACGACATCCTCGACCTCTCGAAGATCGAGTCGGGGACGATGCAGCTCGAGCTGGACGAGTACGCGCTGGCGAGCGTGCGGGAGTATGTGGAGCGGACGTTCCGGGAGGGGGCGGCCGCCAAGGGGCTCGCCCTCGAGGTCGGCCTCGACCCGGATTTGCCGCCGAGCGTGTACACCGACGTGCGGCGCCTGCAGCAGGTATTGAAGAACCTGCTCTCGAACGCCTTGAAGTTCACGGAGCGCGGCCAGGTCCGGCTCGAGGTGCGCCGCGCCAGCGGCGGTTGGAACCCGGAGCTCGTCTCGCTCTCGGAGGCGGACTGCGTCCTCGCCTTCTCCGTCGCCGACACGGGCATCGGCATCCCGGCCGACAAGCAGAAGGTGATCTTCGAGGCATTCCAGCAGGCCGACGGCACCACCGCGCGCAGGTTCGGCGGCACAGGACTCGGGCTCTCGATCAGCCGTGAGCTCGCGAGGCTGCTCGGCGGCGAGGTGGCCGTCATCTCGGCGCCGCAGCAGGGCAGCACCTTCACGCTCTACCTGCCGGTGGCGAGGGTGCCGGGCGCCGGCCGGGCGCCGGCGCCGGGCGCCCAGCGGCAGAACCGCGCCGTCGCCAGCGAGCGGCTGCTGGCGCGGGGCGCCGAGGCCGAGGTCGCGCTCCTCCCCAGCGCCTGGGCCGATGACGATCGGCGCACCATCGTGGCCGGTGATCGGGTCCTGCTCATCGTGGAGCCGGACCCCCAGCTCGCGCGCTGCTTGCTCGATCTGGCGCGCGGCAGGGGGTGGAAGGGGGTCGTCTCGCAGCGCGGCAAGCTGGCCCTCACGCTCGCGCGCGACCTCCAGCCCGCCGCCATCACCGTCGACCTGGCCCTCTCCGATCTCGACGGGTGGTCGGTGCTGGACCGCCTGAAGCACGATCCTCAGACGCGGCACATCCCGATCCAGATCCTCTCGGATCGCGACGAGGATCAGCATCGGTTGCTGCGGCTCGGCGCCTGGGCCTCGGTGCGCAAGCAGGCCTCGCCGGAGGCCCTCGGGGCCGCGCTCGACGAGCTCTTGGCCTTCGCGATCCGCCGCCCCCGCCGCCTGCTGGTGGTGGAGGACGACGGCGTGCAGCGGGACGCCATCCTCCAGCTCGTCGGCGACGGCGACGTCACCGTCACCGCGGTGGGCACCGCGCGCGAGGCCCTCGCCGCGCTGGCCGCGCAGCGCTTCGACTGCGTCGTGCTGGATCTGCTGCTGCCCGATCTCGCAGGGGGCGAGCTGTTGAAGCAGGTGCGGGCGGAGATCCCCTATCCCGTGCCGGTGGTGGTCTACACCTGCAAGGAGCTCGGGCACGAGGAGCAGCGCGCGCTCGAGACGCTCTCGGAGGGTCTCATCGTGAAGAGCGCCCACTCCCCGGAGCAGCTCCTCGAGGAGACGACCCTCCACCTGCACCGCGACCACGCCGCGCTCCCCGAGGTGAAGCGCGCCATGCTGGAGCGCGCGGGCGCGTCGGACCTCCTCCTGCGCGGCAAGAAGGTGCTGGTGGTCGACGACGACGTGCGAAACATCTTCGCGGTGACGAGCGCCCTGGAGCGTCACGGCGTGGTCGTGCTCTACGCCGAGGACGGCCGCGCCAGCCTCGACGTCCTGCGTCGGTACCCCGACGTCGACGCCGTCCTGATGGACGTGATGATGCCGGAGATGGACGGGTACGAGACGACCCGCGAGATCCGCAAGCTGCGCGCGTTCCAGGCGCTGCCCATCATCGCGCTCACGGCGAAGGCCATGAAGGGCGACCGCGAGCGCTGCCTGGCGGCCGGCGCCTCGGACTACGTGATGAAGCCGGTCGACACCGATCAGCTCATCTCCCTGCTGCGCGTCTGGTTGTACGCCGCGCCCGTCGCCCCCGGCCAGGTGGCGCGCAGGTGACCGGCGGAGGCGGCGACGGCGACGATGTCCACGAGCTGGCCCGCGAGGAGGTCGACCGGTTCCTCGCCGGGCTGCGGTCGCGCAGCGGACTGGACTTCCGCACCTACGCACCGCGCTCGATCGGGCGGCGCCTGCGCCACCTCATGCTGCAGGACGGGGTGGGCGATCTCGACGAGCTGAGCACCCGCGTGCTCCGCGACGATGCCAGCGCGGCGCAGTTCGCGGCGCGCATTTGCGTCAAGGTCACCACGATGTTCCGGGACCCGATGTTCTTCGGGACGCTGCGGCAGACGGTGCTGCCCTCCCTGCGCGAGCTCCCCTTCCTCCGCATCTGGCTCGCCGGGTGCGCCACCGGCGAGGAGGTCTACTCCGTCGCGATCGTCCTCCGCGAGGAGGGCCTCTCCCGGCGCAGTCGCCTCTACGCCACCGACGTGGACGCGTCGGCGCTGGAGCGAGCCGCCCGCGGCGTCTACCCGCTGGAGGTGATGCGCGAGTACACCCAGCACTACCAGCGCGCCGGGGGGACGGCCGCCTTCTCCGACTATTACCGCGTGTCGGCGGGAGCCGCGGCGCTCGATCCGGCCCTGCGGCGCGACGTCGTCTTCTCACGGCACGACCTCGCCACGGACGCCTCGTTCAACGAGTTCCACCTCGTCCTGTGTCGCAACGTGCTCATCTACTTCGACCCCCGCCTGCAGGAGCGCGCGCACCAGCTCTTCTGGACGAGCCTCGCCCCGGATGGCTTTCTCGCGCTCGGGGCGCGAGAGGTCGTGCCGCCGCAGCTCGCGCGCGGCCGTTACGACGAGGTCGACGCAGCGTACAAGATCTACCGCCGCCGGGCCGTCGCGGAGCCCCCCTGACGATCAGGCGAGGGCGGGCGCCGGCGGCGGCGAGGCGGGGGCGGGGGCGGGCAACACCTCCAGGTGGAGCGCGTCGCCGCGCACGCCGAGCCGCACCCGGCCGCCGTCCTTCAGCTCGCCGAACAGGATCTTCTCGGCGAGCGGCTTCTTCACCTCGTTCTGGATGAGGCGCGCCATGGGGCGGGCGCCCATCGACTTGTCGAAGCCGTGCTCGGCGAGCCAGCTGCGACCGGCCTCGGTCAGCTCCAGCGTGATCTTCTTCTCGGAGAGCTGCTCGGCCAGCTCCTTCACCAGCTTGTCGACCACCTTGCGGATGACCTCGGCCGGCAACCCGTCGAAGGCGATCCACGCGTCGAGGCGGTTGCGGAACTCCGGGCTGAAGGTCTTCTCGATGGCGCTGCGGGCGTTCCCGGGGCTCTGCGCCTCGGCCCCGAAGCCGAGCCGCCGCGCCGAGAGCTCGTGAGCGCCGGCGTTCGTGGTCATGAGGAGGACGATGTGCCGGAAGTCCGCCTTGCGGCCGTTGTTGTCCGTCAGCGTCGCGTGATCCATCACCTGCAGCAGGATGTTGTAGATGTCCGGGTGCGCCTTCTCGATCTCGTCGAGCAGCAGCACGGCGTAGGGCGTCTTGCGGATGGCGTCGGTGAGGAGCCCGCCCTGGTCGAAGCCGACGTAGCCCGGCGGCGCGCCGATGAGGCGCGAGACGGTGTGCTTCTCCTGATACTCGCTCATGTCGAAGCGCAGGAACTCGACGCCGAGGATGCGGGCGAGCTGCTTCGCGAGCTCGGTCTTGCCGACGCCGGTCGGGCCGGAGAAGAGGAAGCACCCGATGGGCTTCTCCGGGCTGCCGAGCCCGGAGCGCTGCAGCTTGATGGCGCTCGCGATGGAGGAGATGGCCTGGTCCTGGCCGAAGATGACCTTGCGGAGCTCGGGCTCGAGCTGACCCAGGGCCAGCTGGTCGTCGGTCGAGACGGTGCGCTCCGGGATCTTGGCGATCTTCGCCACCACCCGCTCCACGTCGCGGGCGGTGATCTTGATGTGGCGCTTCGCGTCGGGGCGCAGCCGATCGGCGGCGCCGGCCTCGTCGAGGACGTCGATGGCCTTGTCCGGGAGCTGGCGGTCGTTGATGTGCTTGGCCGACAGCTCCGCCGCGGCGCGCAGGGCCTTGCCGGTGAAGGTGACGCCGTGGTGATCCTCGTAGACCTTCTTCAGGCCCTTCAGGATCTTCACGGTCTCCTCGACCGACGGCTGGTGGACCTCGATCTTCTGGAAGCGGCGGGCGAGCGCGTGGTCGCGCTCGAAGGTCTGCTTGTAGTCGTGGAAGGTGGTGGAGCCGATGCAGCGCAGCTCGCCCGAGGCGAGGCCGGGCTTGAGCAGGTTCGAGGCATCCATCGAGCTGCCGGTGGTGGCGCCGGCCCCGACGATGGTGTGGATCTCGTCGATGAACAGGATGGCGCCAGGCGTCTTCTTCACGCCGGCGATGACGCCCTTCAGCCGCTGCTCGAACTCGCCGCGGAACTTGGTCCCGGCGAGGAGCGCGCCCATGTCGAGCAGGAAGATCTTGGCGTCGGCCAGGATCTTCGGGACGCGCTGCTCGTGGATCGCGAGCGCGAGCCCCTCCACGATCGCGGTCTTGCCGACGCCCGGCTCGCCCACGAAGACCGGGTTGTTCTTGCGGCGGCGGCACAGCACCTGGACGGTGCGCTCGATCTCGGACCGCCGCCCGATGAGCGGGTCGATGAGGCCCTTCGCCGCCCGCTCGTTCAGGTTGACGGTGAAGGTGCGGAACGGGTCGCGCACCGTGCGCGGGGACTCCTCGCCGCCGCCCTCGCCCGAGTCCGCGTCCTCGTCGCCACCGGCGCCGCCGTCCTTGGCGATGCCGTGGGAGATGTAGGAGAGGATGTCCAGGCGGCGAACGCCCTGCCGCTCGAGCAGGTAGACCGCGTGCGAGCCGCGCTCGCGGGTGATGGCGACGAGCACGTCGCCCGCGTTGAGCTCGGTGCGGCCGGAGCCCTGCACGTGCCAGGCGGCGCGCTGCAGGACGCGCTGGAAGGCGGCGGTCTGCTCGGGGTCCTGGGTCCGGTTCGGGAGCGACTCGAGGGTGCGGTCGAGGTAGTCCTCGAGCTCGCGCGCGAGGAGCTCCAGGTCCGCGCCGCAGGCGAGGAGGATCTCCGTCGCGACCTTGTCCTTCGTCATCGCGTGGAGCAGGTGCTCCAGCGTGACGTACTCGTGGCGGCGCTTCTTCGCGTCGGCCACGGCCGCCTGGAGAGTGAGCTGCAGTTCCTTCGTCACCGTCACCATCGACTCCTACTCCGGCTCGACCGTGCACAGCAGCGGGTATTCAGCCTCGCGAGCCAGGGACATCACCCTCTCGGCCTTCGTCTCGGCGATCTCCATCGGGTATGACCCCGCCACCCCCACGCCGCGCTGGTGGATGTGCAGCATGATCCGCGTCGCCCGGGCGATGTCGTGGCGGAAGACCGTCTGGAGAACCTCGACCACGAATTCCATGGTGGTGAAATCGTCATTGTGCAACAGAACCTTGAAGAGCGGCGGCTTGGCGACCTTCTTCGCGGTCCGTGCCTTCGGGATCGCGACAGCCGTGTCGCCCGGGTTCCGGGTTCGCTCGGCCATGAGGGCTCATTGTAGGGAATCCGGCGGCGGTTTGCTCGAAACGCGCCAGCGACCCCTCAGCGGGCTGACGGGCGGTCGCAAAGCTCCCACCGCCCTTGCAGGGTCGGCCGTTCGAGCGCTGCGGCCAGGCGGGCGAGGAAGGTCGAGCGCGGGATCTCTCTCGCGCCGAAGCGCGCGAGGTGCTCGGTGTGCACCTGGCAATCCACGAGCGCGATCCCGCGGGCGGCGAGCCAGCCCACCGCCCGCACGAAGGCGACCTTGGAGGCGTCCGGGAGGTCGGCGAACATCGACTCGCCGAAGAAGGCCGCCCCGATGGACACGCCGTAGACCCCGCCGGCCAGCACCTCGCCGTCCCAGGCCTCGAAGGAGTGCGCGAATCCGAGGTGGTGCAGCCGCTCGTAGGCGACGACCATCTCGGCCGTGATCCAGGTGCCGTCCTGGCCGGGCCGCGCCGCGGTGGCGCAGCGCCGGATGACCCGCGAGAAAGCGGTGTCGGCGCGCACCGTGTAGCGGCCGCGCTTCAGGGTGCGCGCGAGCGAGCGCGGCACGTGGAGCCACCCGGGCTCGAGCACGAGCCGCGGGTCGGGCGACCACCAGAGGATGGGTTCCCCCTCCGAGTACCAGGGGAAGATCCCGGCTGCGTACGCCTCGAGGAGCCTCTCGGGCGAGAGATCGCCGCCGACGGCGAGCAGCCCTTCCGGCTCGGCCAGCTCGGGCTCGGGGAAGACGGGCTCGCGTGGCAGCCGGAAGACGGGCACCGCAAGAGTGTACGATCTTCAGAACCTCCCGCCGAGCCGCGCCAGCGTGCTGACGCCCTTCCCGGGCGGATCTCGGCCGGGTGAGCCGAGGCCGTCCAGCGCGATCCTGTCCGGGCCGCGGTTCGAGGCCTCCAGGGCGCCGACCGCGGTGCCCACCAGGATACCGGCGCCGGTACCGATCATGATGTCGCGCCCCCAGGCGTCGTTGTTGAAGATGAGCGCCACGCCGACGCCCACCAGGGCACCGGCCGCCGCCCCGTAGAGCGCGTCGATCGCGATGATGGAGATCGCGGAGCGGCGATCGGAATCGACGTCCCCCGCCGACGACTGGGCCAGGGGCCGGTCCAGCAGCTGCGGGGTCAGCTGGTACGGCTGCGGCGCTTCGCCGCTCTGGGCGGCGACGGGCGACGCAAGGGCGCCGAGCGCCAGCGCGGCGAGGAGCTTCCGGGTCATGAATCTCCACCTGGCAAGAGCCTGGTCAAGCTTTCCGTTCCTCCAACTTGGGTCCGGCCGACCCAGGCCGCCACCGCCACCAGGAGAGGTGATGGTTCACCAATAGAAAACGGGGCGTCGCGAACAAAGCAAGCGATCAACCCAAGAGGGAACTGCGTCTTGCTGCGTAATGCAGCACTTTACGGCAACCCGAACCCAGGCGGGCCAGCTCCAGCCTGCTGGAGTGAGTGGGCCGGGCGCGCGCTCCATGAGCTCTCTCTTCAGACCCAGTTCCAACACCGCCTTCAACCTCGTGCTCCTGCTGCTCGTGGGGGGCGCGGTCGGCACCCTCGGCGGCCTCATGGTGTGGGCGCGGGTGCCCAGCGGGACCGGGCAGCAGGACCCGCTCGTCCAGCCGGTGCTGTTCGACCACCGCCACCACGTCGCCGACGATGGCATTGACTGCCGGTACTGCCACACGAGCGTCGACCGCGGGCCCTCGGCCGGCATCCCGTCGACCGCGCTCTGCATGAACTGCCACGCGCAGATCTGGAACAAGAGCCCCCGGCTCGAGCCGGTCCGGGAGAGCTACTTCACCGGCCAGCCCATCCCGTGGGTGCGGGTCCACCGGCTGCCCGACTTCGTCTACTTCAACCACGCCATCCACGTGAACAAGGGCGTGGGCTGCGAGAGCTGTCACGGTCGCGTCGATCAGATGCCGGCCATGGAGCAGGTGGCGCCGCTCACCATGAGCTGGTGCCTCGACTGCCACCGCGACCCCGGTCCAAACCTCCGTCCGCTCGACCAGATCACGACCATGGGCTGGACGCCCGAAGGCGATCCGGTCGCGCTGGCGAAGGACCTCCTGAAGCGCCACGACGTTCACTCCAGGACGGCCTGCACGACATGCCACCGCTAGGCTCGAAGCTCCCCATCTACGGTCAGGACAACGCCGCCGGCCGGCCCGGCGCCGACGGGCAGCGACGGTGGCGTAGCCTCGAGGAGCTCGAGTCGCGGCGACTCCCCGCGCCCGAGTTCCCGGAGGGCGCGGCCGAGCCGCCGGAGGGCGTCTCGCGGCGGAGCTTCCTCCAGGTCCTGGGCGCCTCCATGGCGCTCGCATCGCTCGAGGCCTGCCGTCCGCCCCGCCACAAGATCCTCCCCTACGTGCGCCCGCCGGAGAAGCCGCTCCTCCCCGGCACCGCCGTGCACTATGCGACCGCGCTCTCGCTCGGAGGGCACGCCACGGGTCTCCTCGTCACGAGCTTCGACGGCCGGCCGACCAAGGTGGAGGGGAACCCGGACCACCCGTCGAGCCAGGGCGGCGTGGGCAGCTTCGAGCTCGCCTCCCTGCTCGACCTGTACGACCCGCGCCGCGCCAAGGGGTTCAAGAAGGCGCACGATCCCATCTCGCACCGCTCGCTCATGCGGGAGCTCGCGGCGCTCGCGGCGTCGCACCAGCCGGACGGCGGGGCGCGGCTGCGCTTCCTCACCGGCGCCACCGGTTCGCCCATCCTGCAGGACCTGCGCCGGCGCATCCAGGCGCGCTACCCGAAGGCGCGCTTCCACGCCTACGAGAGCCTCGCCCAGGACCAGGCCTACCAGGGCGCCCGCCTCGCCTTCGGCCGCCCCATGGAGGCGCGGCACCACCTCTCCGGAGCGCGGGTCATCCTCGCGCTCGACTCCGACTTCCTGCAGCACGGCCCGGAGGCGCTGCGCCTGGCCCGGGAGTTCGCCGCCCATCGCGAGCCCGGTCTGGAGCTGAACCGGCTCTACGTGGCCGAGGCCCAGCTCTCCATCACCGGCGCCAGCGCCGATCACCGCTTCCGGGTGAAGCCATCGGAGGTGCTCGGCTTCGCGCGCGCTGTCGCGGCCCGGCTCGCCTCCCAGCACGGGCTCGCGCAGCTCGCCCCTCTCGGCGGGCAGACGCGCCTCGCCAGGCAGGCGCAGGTGGTGGCGGATGACCTCGCCCGGACCCGCGGGCGCTCGCTCGTGTTGGCTGGCCCACGCCAGCCGGCGGCGGTGCACGCGCTGGCGCACGCGCTGAACGCGGCACTCGGCAACGCCGGGCAGACGGTCGATTACGCCCCCCCCCTGCGCGACGTCGCCGCCGGGCCCGAGTCGCTCCGCGAGCTCGCGGCGGACCTCGCGGCCGGCAAGGTCGACACGCTCGTGGTGACCGCGCACGACCCGGTCTACTCGGCGCCGGCCGACGTCGACCTCGGCGCCGCCCTGGGCAAGGCGCCCACGACGGTCTATCTCGCCTACCGCGACGACGAGACGGCGCCGTACGCGAGCTGGGTGCTGGCGGCGAGCCACCCCTTCGAGACCTGGGGAGACGCGCGCGCGCACGACGGCACCGTCTCCATCGTGCAGCCGCTCATCCAGCCTCTCTTCGAGAGCATCTCCGAGCTGGAGCTCCTGGCCGGGTTCGTCGAGCCGGGCGATGCGGGCGCCCATCGCCTGCTCCACGAGTACTGGCGCGGCAGATCGGCGGGCGGCGACTTCGAGCGCGAGTGGGAGGGCTGGCTCGGGAAGGGCGTCCTGCCGGGCACGGCCACGCCCGCCGAGAAGGTCAGCCTGGATGTGGCGGGCATCGCGGCGGCGGTCAAGGCGGCGCCGCCGCCGAGCCAGGGAATCGAGGTCAGCTTCGTCCCCGACTACAAGGCGCTCGATGGGCGCTTCGCCGAGAACGCCTGGCTACAGGAGCTCCCCGAGCCCATCACGAAGATCACCTGGGACAACGCGGCCTACCTCTCGGCGGCGACGGCGAAGGAGCTCGGCGTCGAGAACGGCTCGAGGGTCGAGCTGCGCCTGGGTGGGCGCGCCGTCGAGGGCGCCACCTGGATCGTCCCGGGCCACGCCGACGGCGTGGTCACCTTGCCGCTCGGCTACGGGCGGCGTCGCGCCGGCCCGGTCGGCACCGGCGTCGGCTTCGACGCGGGGCGCCTGCGCACCAGCCAGGCGCCGTGGTTCGCGGCCGGCCTCGCGGTGGCGCCGCTCGGGAGGCGCAAGCACGACTTCGCGCTCACCCAGGAGCACTTCTCGATGGAGGGGCGCGACATCGTGCTGGCCTTCGACGTGAAGGCCTGGAAGCCGGAGAAGATCGAGCACGTGAAGGGGCCAGTGGCGACCATCCAGACGCCGGTCGATTACCAGCACGAACAGTACAAGTGGGGCATGGCGATCGACCTCGCCAAGTGCATCGGGTGCGGCGCGTGCACCACCGCCTGCCAGGCCGAGAACAACATCCCGGTGGTGGGGAAGGAGCAGGTCCTGCGCAGCCGCGAGATGCACTGGCTGCGCGTGGACAGGTACTTCGAGGGCTCGCCCGAGGACCCGCAGGTCCTGGCGCAGCCCATGATGTGCCAGCACTGCGAGACGGCGCCCTGCGAGTACGTCTGCCCGGTCAACGCCACCGTCCACTCGGACGAGGGCCTGAACGAGATGATCTACAACCGCTGCGTCGGCACCCGCTACTGCTCGAACAACTGCCCGTACAAGGTGCGGCGCTTCAACTACCTCGACTACCGCGGCCACCTGTCCCCCACCGAGAAGATGGCCATGAACCCGGACGTCACCGTCCGGACCCGCGGCGTGATGGAGAAGTGCACCTACTGCGTGCAGCGCATCGAGCGCGGCCGCATCCAGTCTCGCCTGGAAGGGCGGGTGATGAAGGACGGCGAGTTCACCTCCGCCTGCGCCCAGGCCTGCCCGGCGAACGCGATCGTCTTCGGCAACCTGAACGATCCGAGGTCCCTCGTGTCGAAGGCCCACCAGGACGAGCGGAGGTACGACGTGCTGCACGAGCTCGGCACCCGCCCACGCACCGCGTACCTGGTCCGCATCCGCAACCCGAACCCCGAGCTCACATGAGCGGCGTCATCCGACGAGTCGCCGTCGAGGCGAAGGATCTCGAGCTGCTCGAGGGGACGCCCGTCCTGGCCGGCCGCCCCGGGGACCGGCAGCTCACCGAGGACCTGTTCCAGCCGGTCTGGGCGCGCACGCGCAGGGGGTGGCTCGCGCTCTTCGGCATCTGCGCGGCGCTGACGGGCGTCCTCTTCACCGCCATCGGCTACACCTTCGCGGTCGGCGTGGGGGCCTGGGGCAACAACATCCCGGTCGCCTGGGCCTTCGGCATCATCAACTTCGTCTGGTGGATCGGCATCGGCCACGCCGGCACGCTCATCAGCGCCATCCTGCTCCTCTTCCAGCAGAGGTGGCGCACCTCCATCAACCGCTTCGCCGAGGCGATGACGCTCTTCGCCGTCATGCAGGCTGGCCTCTTCCCCATCCTGCACCTCGGGCGCCCCTGGTTCGCCTGGTGGCTCTTCCCGTACCCGTCCACGCTCGGGATCTGGCCGCAGTTCAAGAGCGCGCTGATGTGGGACGTCTTCGCCGTCTCCACCTACTTCACGGTCTCGTTCCTCTTCTGGTACGTGGGGCTCCTCCCCGACCTGGCGGCGCTGCGCGACGCCTCGAAGAGCCGCGCGGCGCGCATCGCCTACGGCATCTTCTCGCTGGGCTGGCGCGGCTCGGCGGCGCACTGGCGGCACTGGCGCATCGCGTATCTCTTGTTGGCCGGCCTCGCGACCCCGCTCGTGCTCTCGGTGCACACCATCGTCTCCTTCGACTTCGCCATCTCCCAGGTCCCGGGCTGGCACACCACCATCTTCCCGCCCTACTTCGTGGCGGGCGCCATCTTCAGCGGCTTCGCCATGGTGCTGTCGCTCATGATCCCGGCGCGGAAGGCGTTCCACTTCGAGCACGTCATCACGCAGCATCACATCGACAACATGACGAAGGTGCTGCTCGCCACCGGGCTCATGGTGTCCTACGGCTACCTGTGCGAGCACTTCATGGCCTGGTACTCGGGTAACCCGTACGAGTACTTCGTCTTCTTCAACACCCGCCTGCGCGGACCCTACGCCCCGGTCTACTGGCTCATGTTGTTCTGCAACGTGGTCGTCCCCCATGTCTTCTGGTGGAAGAAGGCGCGGTCCAACATGGCCGTGGTGTGGGTCGCAGCCTTGCTCGTCAACGTCGGCATGTGGACGGAGCGCTTCAACATCATCGTCACCTCGCTCCACCGCGACTTCCTGCCCTCGTCCTGGGCCAACTACAAGCCGACCATCGTCGACTGGAGCATCTACGTCGGCACGCTCGGGTTCTTCGGGTTCCTGTTCCTGCTCTTCCTCCGCTTCGTCCCCTCGGTCGCCGCCAGCGAGGTGAAGGAGCTCCGGCGCGAGCTGGAGCACGAGGCGCACGCGCGCGAGCACGCGCCGGCGCAGGGGAGGTAGGCGATGGCGTACCTGCTCGCCGAGTTCAAGGACGACCAGGCCCTCCTCGCGGCGGCGCGGCGGCTGCGCGAGCTCGGCCACCGCCGCCTCGACGCCCACTCGCCGTACCCGGTGCACGGGATCGACGAGGCGCTCGGGCTCCGGAAGTCGCGCATCCCGCTCATCGCGCTCGTGGGCGGCGTCGCCGGCGCGGTGGGCGGCTACGTCATGCAGTGGTGGATGAACGGGGTGGACTTCGTCATCAACGTGGGCAATCGCCTGCCGCACAGCCCTCCCACCAACATCCCCATCACCTTCGAGACCGGCGTGCTCCTCGCCTCGCTGTCCATCGTGCTCGGCCTCTTCGCGCTGTGTGGCTTCCCCCGCACCTACCACCCGGTCTTCGAGGTGGAGGCGTTCCGCACCGCCAGCGTCGACGCGCTCTGGCTCTCGGCCGAGGTGAGCGGCGCCGAGGAGGAGCCGGTCACGCGGGAGCTCCACCAGCTCGGCGCGCTCCAGGTGTCCCTGGCGGAGGAGGCGCGATGAGGAACGCGCTCCTCGCCGCGGCCGCGCTCGGCCTGCTCGCCGGCTGCGAGGCCCTCGATCCCATGATCACGCAGCAGAAGGTGAAGGCTTACCGCGAGAGCGAGTTCTGGCCCGACCGCATCTCGCAGCGGGCGCCGCAGCCAGGCACCGTGGCGCGGGAGGACGTGCTCCCGCACGAGGTGGTGAGCGGCCGCGGCGCGGACGGCAAGGTCCTGACCCGGGTCCCGATCCCGATCGACCGCAAGCTCCTCGAGCGCGGGCGGGCGCGCTTCGACATCTACTGCGCGGCGTGCCACGGCTATCTCGCGGACGGCGTCAGCCTGGTCGCGAGGAACATGTCGCTCCGGCCGCCGCCCTCGCTGCTCGCGCGCTCGCAGCAGCCGGACGGCTGGTACTTCCAGGTCATGAGCGAGGGCTTCGGCGTCATGCCCTCCTACGCCAGCGCGCTCCCCGTCGAGGATCGCTGGGCCATCGTGGCCTATCTGAGAGCGCTGCAGCTCAGCCAGTCGGCCCGGGTGGAGCAGCTCACCGTCGAGGAGCGGGCGCGGCTGGGAGGGGAGGGGCGATGAACGAGAAGAGCTTCGAGGGCCGCACCGTGGCGCGCGCCGGGATCGTCGGCGTGGCGGGCCTCGCCCTGACGCTCGTCGGCGGGCTCTTCGATCCCGCCCGCGCGCTGCAGGGCTACCACGTGGCCTTCGTCTACTGGGCCGGCATCGCCATGGGGGCCCTCATCATGAACATGGCCTTCCTGGCCGGGAACGCGCGGTGGTACGTCGTCATGCGGCGCCTGCTCGAGACCATCTCGCTCTCGGGGGTGCTCTTCGTCGTCCTGTTCATCCCGATCGCGCTCGGGATGGGCCACCTCTTCTCCTGGGTGCACCCGGAGCGCCTCGAGGGCGAGCTGCGCCACCTCGCCGAGCACCGGAGCCCCTACCTCAACGTGCCGTTCTTCCTGCTGCGGAGCGCGCTCTACTTCGCGCTCTGGAGCGTCGTCGCGCACCTGTTGCACGGCTGGTCTGTGCGGCAGGACGAGGAGGGCGGGGTGGCGCTCACGCTCCGCCAGCGGCGGCTCGGCGCCGGCGCGCTGCCGTTCGTGGCCATCGCCATGACCTTCGCCGCCTTCGACTGGCAGATGTCGGTCGACCTGCACCTCGCCTCCACCATCTTCGGGCTCTACTGGTTCGCGGGCTCGTTCCTGTCCGCCTTCGCGGTGCTCATCCTGGCGCTCAACGCCTCGCGCGCCGTGGGAGGCTCGCCGGGCGCGCTCGTGAACGCGAACCACTACCACTCGCTCGGCAAGTACCTGCTCACCTTCACCGCCTTCTGGGCCTACATCGCCTTCTCGCAGCTCCTGCTCATCTGGATCGCGAACCTGCCGGAGGAGGTGCCCTGGTACCTCGCCCGTGGCCAGGGCGGGTGGCTCACCGCGGCCGTGTTCCTCATCGTGTTCCACTTCGTGGTGCCCTTCTTCATCCTGCTCTCGCGGCCGCTCAAGCGGAGCCCGCGCGCTCTCGGCGTCCTGGCGATGTGGGTCCTCGTGGTCCACTACGTCGACGTCTACTGGGTCATGATGCCGGCGCTCCAGCACGATCCGCAGGGCGGGCTCCTGCCGCACTGGACCGATGTCACGGCGGTGGTGGGCGTGGGCGGCGTCTTCGCGTCCTTCGTGGCCTGGCGCCTGCGCGGGAGGGCCCCCGTGCCGTTGAAGGACCCCTATCTGGACGAGTCGCTGAGGTACGACCCATCATGAGCGACGTCGATCCCATCCGCGAGCACGGCCCGGCGCGCGGCGCCGGCGCCCACGGCTTCGCCCATCCCCCCACCGAGGAGGACCACGTCGCGTCGACGCGCATCGTCGCCGTCGGGGTCGCGGCGCTGGTGGTCTTCGTGGTGGGCTCGGCCGCGGCCGGCTTCGCCATGAAGGCGCTGCGCCGCGAGCTCAACCCCGATGGTCCGGCCATCCCGTCCGAGGTGGGGAAGACCAAGATCGGCATGATCGAGCAGCGGCTCTTCGAGCACGCGAACCAGGGCGTCGCCTGGCGGGCGCAGGCCGAGCAGCGCCTCCGCTCGATCGGCTGGGTCGATCGCGAGAAGGGCCTCGTGCACATCCCCATCGAGCGGGCCATGGACCTGGTGGAGAAGGGGGCGCGCCCGTGACCGCCCGCGCCCGCGCCGCCGTCGCGCTGGCCCTCGGCCTGGCGCTGCTCGCGCCTGCGACGGCGCCGGCGCTTCCCATCGGGCAAGCGCTGCACCGGCGGACGCCGGTCGAGGCGCAGCTCCCGACCGCGCTCCAGGAGGTGGAGGTCGTCGAGCAGCTCGGGACGAAGCTGCCGCTCGACCTCCGCTTCACGAACCAGGACGGGCAGGCCGTGCGCCTCGGCGACCTCCTCGGCGGCCGTCGCCCGGTGGTGCTGTCGCTCGTCTACTTCGACTGCCCCATGCTGTGCGGGCTCGTCCTGACCGGCGCCGCGCGCGGCATGCGCGAGACCGGGCTCGAGCTGGGGAAGGACTTCGACGCCATCACGCTCAGCTTCGATCCGAAGGACACCAGCCGCGCCGCGGCCGAGCGCCAGCGGGGGTATCTCCAGGCCCTCGGCAAGCCCGAGGCGAAGCAGGCGTGGACCTTCCTCACCGGCTCTGCCCCTGACATCCACCGCGTCACCGAGGCGGTCGGCTTCAAGTACGCCTACGACGAGAAGACGAGGCAGTTCGCCCACGCGGCCGGGCTGTTCGTGCTCACGCCCGAGGGCCGGGTCTCGCGCTATCTCTATGGCATCGAGTTCCCGGCGCGCGACCTGCGGCTGGCGCTGGTGGAGGCGGGCGAGGGGCGAGTCGGGACGAGCTTCGACCGGCTGCTCCTCACCTGTTACCGCTACGACCCCGCCAGCCGGAAGTACGAACCGTACGTGATGGGCGTGGTGCGGGTGGCGATGCTCGGGGTGCTCGGCGGGCTCGGGCTCATGCTGGGCGTCTTCTGGCGCCGGGAGGTCAAGGGCAAGCGCGTGAAGGACGCGGCACCGGCGCCGCCGCGGCGCGACGGGGACGAGCGATGAACGAGCTGATGCGCAGGATGCTGTTCCTGCCGGAGCAGGGGTCGGCCTACGCGGTGGAGGTCGACCACCTCCACTTCTTCGTCATCACCGTCACCATGCTCGGCGCCTTCGGCGTCGCCGGGGCGGCCCTCCTCTTCTTCGTCAAGTACCGCCGCCGCCGCGATCGCCAGGTGACCGAGCACGTGGAGCCGAGGGCCATCCACGAGGTGCTCTTCATCGGCGTGCCGCTGGCCTTCTTCCTGCTCTGGTTCGCCATCGGCTTCCCGCTTTTCGTGAAGCTGCAGACGCCGCCCAAGGACGCCATCGACGTCTACGTGCAGGGCAAGAAGTGGATGTGGAAGTTCGCCTACCCGGGCGGCCCGAACGGCGTCGACGTGCTGCGCGTCCCGGCCGGTCGGCCGGTGCGCCTCCTCATCACCTCGCGCGACGTGATCCACTCCTTCTTCGTGCCCGACTTCCGCATCAAGCAGGACGCGGTGCCCGGCCGCTACGCGCAGACTTGGTTCAACGCCACGCAGCCGGGGCGGCACCAGGTGCTGTGCGCGGAGTACTGCGGCCTGGGCCACTCGGCCATGCTGGCCGAGATCATCGCCATGCCGCCCGCCGAGTACGAGGCATGGCTGGCGGAGTCGCGGCGCTCGACGGTGGCGGCCGCGCAGGACTCGCCGGAGGACCGCGTCGACCCGCGCACGAGCCTCGCCGAGCAGGGCCGGCGGCTCGCCTCCGAGTACGGCTGCTTCAAGTGCCACACCGTGGACGGCACGCGGCACATCGGGCCGACCTGGCTCGACCTCTACCGGAAGACCGAGCGGCTGCAGGACGGCAAGAACGTCGTGGCGGACGAGGCGTACATGACCGAGTCGATGATGGACCCGGCCGCCAAGGTGGTGGCGGGCTACCAGAACGTGATGCCCACCTTCCAGGGCCGGATCCCCGGCCCGGAGGTCGCCGCCATCGTGGAGTTCATCAAGTCCTTGCGCACCGACGCGGTGCGCCCCGAGCCGTCGAAGGGCCCCGTCTATGTCCCAGTCCCTGGATACGACCCCTCCATCGTCCGCTGACGAGCCGGCCTACAACCCGCGCAACTACCTGAACGCGGAGGCCGGAGCCATGTCCTGGCTCTTGACGCGCGATCACAAGCGCATCGGGATCATGTACCTCGTGCTCACCTCGGTGTCGTTCTTCCTGGGAGGCTTCTTCGCGCTGCTGGTCCGGATCGAGCTCCTCACGCCCGGTCCGACCATCATGAACGCGATGACTTACAACCGCATGTTCACGCTGCACGGCGTGGTCATGATCTTCCTCTTCATGATCCCCGCCATCCCGGGCATCTTCGGCAACTTCTTCCTGCCGCTCATGATCGGGGCGCGCGACGTCGCCTTCCCGAAGCTCAACTTGCTCTCGGTCTACCTGTACCTCATCGGCGCCGTCATCGCGCTCTACGGGATGATTCACGGGGGCGCCGATACCGGCTGGACCTTCTACACGCCTTACAGCACCACCACCGTGACGAAGGTGGTGCCCATCCTGCTCGGCGCGTTCGTCCTCGGCTTCTCCTCGATCGTCACCGGCCTCAACTTCATCGTGACGATCCACACCTTGCGCGCGCCCGGCCTCATCTGGATGCGGCTGCCGCTCTTCGCCTGGTCGATCTACGCCACGTCGATCATCCAGATCCTGGCCACCCCCGTGCTGGGCATCACGCTGCTCATGGTGGCGGTGGAGCACGCCTTCGGGTTCGGGATCTTCGACCCGGCCCGCGGCGGCGACCCCATCCTCTTCCAGCACATGTTCTGGTTCTACTCGCACCCCGCCGTCTACATCATGGTGCTGCCGGCCATGGCGGTCATCTCGGAGGTGGTCTGCGCCTCCGCCCGGAAGAACATCTTCGGCTACAAGGCGGTCGCCTTCAGCTCGCTCGGGATCGCCTTCGTGGGCTTCTTCACCTGGGGACACCACCTCTTCACGTCGGGGCAGTCGACGCTCGACGCCGGCATCTTCGGCATCCTGTCGATGTTCGTGGGCATCTTCACGGCCATCAAGGTCTTCAACTGGACGGCCACCCTGTACAAGGGCGCCGTCGTCTTCACCACCTGGTTCGCCTACTTCTGCGGGTTCCTGTTCTTCCTGGTCTTCGGCGGGATGACGGGCATCGCGCTCGCCACGGTCTCGCTCGACGTCCACTGGCAGGACACCTACTTCGTGGTGGCGCACTTCCACTTCATCATGGTGGGCGGCGTCATCATGGCCTGGCTGGCCGCCCTTCACTACTGGTGGCCGAAGATGTTCGGCAAGATGTACCCCGAGCGCTGGGGGATCGTGGGCGCGATGACCATCATCTTCGGCTTCAACGCCACCTTCATCCCGCAGTTCCTGCTCGGGAACTACGGCATGCCGCGCCGGTACTACTCGTACCCGGAGCGCTTCTGGCCGCTCAACGTGGCCTCCACCGCCGGCGCGTCCCTGCTCGGCTTCGGCTTCCTCCTCATCGCCGTCTATCTCCTCTGGTCGCTCAAGTGGGGCAAGGTCGCGAGCGCGAACCCGTGGCACTCGCGCGGTTTCGAGTGGGACACCCTCTCGCCGCCGCCGGTGGAGAACTTCCTCTCCGACCCCATCTACACGCACCCGCCGCACGACTACACCGAGGTGCCCTCGGGCGCCGCCGAGGTGAAGCATGCGACCTGAGCCGGAGGCGGCCACCGCCGCGTACGTCGCGCACCACTTCCCTGACCTCCGCACGCAGGAGCACGCGGCGCGGCTCGGGATGTGGCTCTTCCTCGCCACCGAGCTCCTGCTCTTCGGCGGGCTCTTCACCGCCTACTCGGTCTACCGCTACCTGTACCCGGCGACCTTCGCCGAGGCGAGCCAGCACCTCAGCGTGGCGGCCGGGACCATCAACACGATCGTCCTCATCACCTCGTCCCTGACGGTCGCCCTGGCACATCACTACGCGCACCATGGCAAGGGCCGCCGGGCCGCGCTCCTGCTCCTCGTGACGCTCGGCTTCGCGGTGGTGTTCCTCCTCATCAAGGCCTGGGAGTGGTCGCACGACTTCCACGAGGGCCTGCTCCCGGGGCGCTACTTCCACTCGACCGAGCTCACCGCCAACGGCGCCCCGATGTTCTTCACCCTCTATTTCCTCCTGACGGGGCTGCACGGGCTGCACGTCGTCATCGGCATGACCGTGCTGGCGGTGCTGATGGTGCTGTGCTGGCTGGGCACCTACGACCACGGCTACTCGACGCCGGTGGAGCTGGGCGGCATGTACTGGCACCTCGTCGACCTCGTCTGGATCTTCCTCTACCCGTTGCTCTACCTCATCTGACGGATGGCCATGGCGACCACCCACCCACCGCACGCTGAGCACGAGCAGGGCCCCGCCGCCATGCGGTACTGGGTGGTGTGGGTGCTGCTCCTCGTCGGGACGTTCCTGACCTTCGGCCTCTCGAGGGTGCACCTGCCCTCGCCCTTCCACCTCCTCGTCGCCCTCGCCATCGCGAGCGGGAAGTCGATGCTGGTGGTGCTCTTCTTCATGCACCTGTGGGATCACCCCGGCGCGAACCGGCTGGTCTTCGCGACGTCGATCTTCTTCATCGCGCTGCTCGTCGGGCTGGTGGTGATGGACAACGCCACCCGCTACGACCTCCTCAACCCGGCCCGCGGCGCGACGTTGCAGATGGAGCCCCCCGGCCCCGACCTCCTCACCCCGCGCGGCCCGCCGGAGCCCTCCCGGCGCCTGGACACGCCGGGCGTGGAGGAGGGCACCGGACCATCGCGGTGACGGCTACGGCGCTGCGGCGGCCTGCGCTGGCTTGATGAGGACCTTCGTATACCCCTCGCTGTCAGTCGAGCAGCTCGGCCGCGACGCGGTCGTGAACCGCGAGGGCGGCCTCCGAGAAGCAACACAGGATCACCCGCTCGAGCGCGGGATGGTCGGCGAGGCCGCGCTGCACCTCGGCCACCGCGACGCGGGCCGCCGGCTCGAGGGGATAGCCATAGACGCCCGTCGAGATGGCCGGGAAAGCGATGCTGACGAGCCCGTGCTCGGCGGCCAACCGCAGGCACTCGCGGTAGCAGCTCGCGAGCAGCTCGGGCTCACGGTGCTGTCCCCCGCGCCAGACCGGGCCGACGGCGTGCAAGACGTGCCGCGCCGGCAGCCGGTGCCCGCGCGTCAGCTTCACCTCGCCCGGGCTCGCGCCGCCGAGGCGGCGGCACTCGTCGAGCAAGCCAGGGCCGGCGGCGCGGTGGATGGCGCCATCGACGCCGCCGCCACCGAGGAGCGACGGGTTGGCGGCGTTCACGACGACGTCCACGGGCAAGGTGGTGATGTCTGCTCGCAGCGTCTCCACGCGTCCGCCCAGGTAGCGCGCCATACGGGTAGGCGTAAGGTCGGCCGTGCAGGAGCGCCATCGGGCAGGCGCGGGCATGCCGCCGCCGCTCCCACCGCCGCGCAGGCGGGCGCATCGCTGCCCGGCGGCTCCGTGCGGAACAGCGGCGCGCTTCCTACTGTTTCTGCATGCCCGACACGCTCGCCTTCGAGAAGGTCCTGTCCGGCCGGAGCGCGGAGAAGCGCACCGCGCTCATCGTGTTCCCGGTCGTGGTGGGGCTCGCCATCGTCATCGGGTTCGCGGCGGTCTCCATCTCGCGCATGTCCGGGCTCTCGAGCCAGGTGCAGATCGCGCAGCAGCAGGCGGCCGAGGCGAACAAGGCGGTGGAGGAGCGCGATCGGCAGCTCCGTGAGGCGAAGGCCGACGTGGCCATCCTCTCCACGCCTGGCCAGGGGGCAAGCGTGCTGCGCGCGGCCACGGACAATGGAGCCAGCGCGATCGCGCGCGTCCACCCGGAGCGGCACGCCATCGCCCTCTATGCCTATGACCTCAAGCCGCCCGCCGATGGGCAGGAGTACCGGCTCGTCGTCTCGGACGGCGAGGGACACGAGGCGCTGCTCGGGACGCTCAGCCCGGACGAACGGGGTGCGGCCTCCCTGCTCGCGCGCGACGTCCCGGAGGGCGTGAGCCGCCTCGAGGTCGCGCTCCTCCCCAAGGGCGGCGCGGCCGGCCCCGGCGCGGCTGGGGCGCAGCGCCAGCCGGTGCTCATCGGGATGCTCCCCAAGCCAGGCGAGTCCGGCGTGGTGACGAGCGCGCCGGAGGCGCCGGGCCAGAGGGGGCAGGCGCGCCAACCCGCTGCCGGCCGCCGCCGCGGCCGTTGAGGGTCGCTCAGGCCGGGCTGTGTCACTCCTGGTCCGGTAGCTCGCGCTGCTCGATCCCGGGGCCCCCCTGCCTGCGCGTCGAGCAGCGGTCTCGGCGCCTCGTCTATTGACGCGCCGCAAGCCTGTGGTGGAAACTGACCCTTCCATGTCCGAAGATGAGCAGCGCTCCCGGTCGCGGCTGGCCGGGTGTCCCTGCGCTCTCGAGCGCGGGACCGAGCAGGCCGAGGTTTACCCTCGGGCCGCGCGCGGGATCGAGCGGGCGCGGTTGGCTGCCAGCTCTCTCGCCGTCTCTCGCCTGAAGCGCTAGGGCTTTTCCACGCAGCACGAGGAAGGTGTGATGAGCGAGCACGGCTATCCCCATCGTCAGGGACTCTACGATCCGCAGCAGGAGCACGACGCCTGCGGGTTCGGCTTCGTGTGCGACATCCAGGGGCGCGCCTCGCACGACATCGTGCGCAAGGCGCTCACGGTGCTGGTGAACCTGGAGCACCGGGGCGCCGCCGGCTCGGAGAAGAACTCGGGAGACGGCGCCGGCCTCCTCTGCCAGCTGCCGCACGCCTTCATCGCCGAGGCCGCCGCGCGGGTCGGGGTGAAGCTCCCCGGACCCGGGCGCTACGCCACCGGGATGGTCTACCTGCCGCAGGCGGCGGCGAGCCGGCGCGCCTGCGAGGAGATGCTGGAGCGGGTGGTGGCCGACGAGGGGCAGACGCTGCTCGGCTGGCGCGACGTCCCGACCGACAACGGCAGCCTGGGCGCGAGCGCCCGCGGGAGCCAGCCCGTCATCCGGCAGGTGTTCGTCGGCCGCGGCGAGAGCTGCCGCGACGAGGCTGCCTTCGAGCGGAAGCTCTACGTCATCCGGCGGCTGGTGGAGAAGGCGGTCTCGCGCTCAGCCCTGCCGCAGCGGGGACACTTCTACGTCCCCTCGCTCTCGCACCGGACCATCGTCTACAAGGGCATGCTCAACGCCGGGCAGCTCGTCTCGTTCTACCCGGACCTCGCCGACCCGACCTTCGCCTCCGCCATCGCGATGGTCCACTCCCGCTTCTCGACCAACACCTTCCCCAGCTGGTCGCGCGCGCACCCCTACCGCTACATCTCGCACAACGGGGAGATCAACACGCTGCGCGGCAACATCAACTGGATGCACGCGCGCCAGTCGATGATGCAGTCGAAGCTCTTCGGCGACGACCTGAAGAAGATCCTGACCGTCATCGACCTCGAGGGCTCCGACTCGGCGATGTTCGACAACGTGCTCGAGCTGCTGCACCTGTCGGGCCGCTCGCTGCCGCACGCGATGATGATGATGGTGCCGGAGCCGTACAGCCGGCACGAGTCGATGTCGCCCGAGAAGAAGGCCTTCTACGAGTTCCACTCCTGCCTCATGGAGCCGTGGGACGGCCCGGCCTCGATCGCCTTCACCGACGGCGCGCTGGTGGGCGCCACCCTCGATCGCAACGGCCTCCGGCCGGCCCGCTACTACGTGACGAAGGACGACCTGGTCGTCATGGCGAGCGAGGTGGGCGTGCTCGACATCCCGGCCGACCGCGTCCTGCACAAGGGCCGCCTGCAGCCGGGCCACATGTTCCTCGTCGACACGGTCGAGAAGCGCATCGTCCCCGACGAAGAGCTGAAGGAGCGCATCGCCCGCGAGCAGCCCTACGGCCGCTGGCTGGCGGAGCACCTGGTGGCGCTCGACGACCTGCCGCAGCCGACGCGCGTCATCGAGCCCGATCACGAGACGGTGCTGCGGCGGCAGGAGGCCTTCGGCTACACCGCCGAGGACGTGCGCATCCTCATCAACCCCATGGCGGAGAGCGGCACCGAGCCCATCGGCTCGATGGGCAACGACGCGCCGCTGGCCGTGCTCTCCGAGAAGCCGCAGGTCCTCTACAGCTACTTCAAGCAGCTCTTCGCCCAGGTGACGAACCCGCCCGTCGACGCCATCCGCGAGGAGATCATCATGGCGGTGGAGACGGCCGTCGGGCCGGAGGGGAACCTGCTCGAGGCGGCCCCCGCGTCGGCGCACCAGCTCTCGCTCCCGACCCCCGTGCTGCGCAACGCGGAGCTGGAGCGGTTCCGGAACCTCGACGGCAAGCCGGGCTCGCACGGCTTCAACAGCATCACCCTCCCCATGCTCTTCAAGGTGGCGGACGGCGGGGCCGGGCTGCGCAAGGCGATCGAGGACCTGCGCTGGTCCACCTCGGAGGCCATCGCCGAGGGGCGCAACATCATCATCCTGTCCGATCGCGGCCACGACGAGACCTACGCGCCCATCCCGGCGCTGCTGGCGGTGGCGGCGGTGCAGCACCACCTCCTGCGCGAGGGCACCCGCACCCGCGTCGGCATCGTGCTCGAGACGGGCGAGCCGCGCGAGGTGCACCACTTCGCGCTCCTCATCGGCTACGGCGCGAGCGCGGTGAACCCTTACCTCGCCTTCGAGACCATCCACGACCAGGTCCGGCTCGAGATGGTGAAGGGTCCGCCCGAGGCGGCCGAGAAGAAGTACGTGAAGGCCGTCAACAAGGGCATCGTCAAGGTCATCTCGAAGATGGGGATCTCGACCATCCAGAGCTACCACGGCGCCCAGGTGTTCGAGGCGGTGGGCCTGAACCAGGACTTCATCGACGAGTACTTCACCTGGACGCCGACCCGCATCGGCGGGGTCGGCATCGACGTCGTGGCGAAGGAGGCCAAGCTCCGGCAGGACCGCGCCTACCCGCCCAAGCGGCCCATCGTCCACAGGCAGCTCGGCACCGGTGGGCAATACCAGTACCGGCAGGACGGCGAGCAGCACCTCTTCAACCCGCTCACCATCCACAAGCTCCAGTACGCCTGCCGGAGCGGCAGCTACGCCGTGTTCAAGGAGTACACGAAGCTCGTCGACGAGACGGCGCGCAACCTGTGCACGCTGCGCGGTCTGATGGACCTCCTGCCGGCCGCCAGGCCGGTTCCGATCAACGAGGTGGAGCCCGTCGAGGCCATCGTGCGGCGCTTCAAGACCGGGGCGATGAGCTACGGGTCCATCTCCAAGGAGGCGCACGAGGCGCTCGCCGTCGCCATGAACCGCTTGGGCGGCAAGTCCAACACGGGCGAGGGCGGCGAGGACCCGGAGCGCTACAAGCCGCTCCAGAACGGCGACTCCAAGAACTCGGCCATCAAGCAGGTGGCGAGCGGCCGCTTCGGCGTGACGAGCCAGTACCTCGTGAACGCGCGCGAGCTGCAGATCAAGATGGCGCAGGGGGCGAAGCCTGGCGAGGGCGGCCAGCTCCCCGGCTCCAAGGTCTACCCGTGGATCGCGAAGACGCGCTACGCGACGCCGGGCGTGGGCCTCATCTCGCCGCCGCCGCACCACGACATCTACTCCATCGAGGATCTGGCCCAGCTCATCCACGACCTCAAGAACTCCAACCACACCGCCCGCGTCTCGGTGAAGCTGGTGGCCGAGGTCGGCGTCGGGACCATCGCCGCCGGGGTGGCCAAGGCGCACGCGGACGTGGTGCTCATCGCCGGCCACGACGGCGGCACCGGCGCCTCGCCGCTCACCTCGATCAAGCACGCGGGCATCCCCTGGGAGCTCGGGCTGGCCGAGACGCACCAGGTGCTCGTCATGAACAACCTCCGCTCGCGCATCGCGGTGGAGGTCGACGGGCAGCTCAAGACCGGCCGCGATGTCGTGGTCGGCGCGCTGCTCGGCGCCGAGGAGTTCGGCTTCGCCACCGCGCCGCTGGTGGTGCTGGGCTGCATCATGATGCGCGCCTGCCACCTCAACACCTGCCCGGTCGGCGTCGCGACCCAGGATCCGGAGCTGCGGAAGCGCTTCAGCGGCGATCCCGCGCACGTGGCGAACTTCATGCGCTTCATCGCCGAGGAGGTGCGCGAGTACATGGCGCTCCTCGGCTACCGCACCATCGAGGAGATGGTCGGCCGCTCCGAGCGGCTCGAGATGCGGCGCGCGGTGGATCACTGGAAGGCGCGAAACCTCGACTTCACCCGGATCCTGTTCAAGCCGACCGTGCCGAAGAACTACGGGCGCACCTGCCAGATCCCGCAGGACCACGGGCTCGACGAGGCGCTCGACGCGACCACGCTCCTCGAGCTGGCGCGGCCGGCGCTGGAGGCCAAGAAGCCGGTCCAGGCGACGCTCCCCATCCGCAACACGAACCGGGTGGTCGGCACCATGCTCGGCTCGGAGGTGACCCGCCGCCACGGCCCGCAGGGCCTGCCGGAGGACACGATCCAGCTGCTCTTCCAGGGCTCGGCCGGCCAGAGCTTCGGCGCCTTCGTCCCGCGGGGGATGACGCTCGCGCTGGAGGGCGACGCGAACGACTACCTCGGCAAGGGCCTCTCGGGCGGCAAGCTCATCGCCTTCCCGCCGCGCGGCGCCGCCTTCGTGGCGGAGGAGAACGTCCTCGTCGGCAACGTGGCCCTCTACGGCGCCACCGGCGGCGAGGTCTACCTGCGCGGCATGGCCGGGGAGCGCTTCGCGGTGCGCAACTCGGGCGCCTCGGCGGTGGTAGAGGGGGTGGGCGACCACGGCTGCGAGTACATGACCGGCGGGCGGGTGGTGGTGCTGGGCCCGATCGGCCGCAACTTCGCCGCCGGCATGTCGGGCGGCATCGCGTACGTGCTCGACCAGGGCGGCGCGCTGGCCAAGGTGTACAACCCCGAGCTCGTCACGCTCTCGCCGCTCGTCGACGAAGCCGAGATCGCGGCGGTGCGCCGCCTCGTCGAGCGGCACGTTCAGTACACCGAGAGCGCGCTGGGTCGCCGCGTGCTCGAGCGCTGGAAGGAGAGCCTGGCCCGCTTCGTGCGGGTGGTGCCGAACGACTACCGCCGGGTGCTGGAGGCGCAGGCGCGCATGCGCCAGAAGGGCCTCTCGCCGGAGGAGGCGGAGATGGCGGCTTTCGAGGAGAACACGCACGACGCCATGCGCGTCGCCGGGACTTAACGACATGGGCAAGACGACCGGATTCATGGAGTACGACCGCGAGCCGTCCCACGTCCGCGCGCCGCTCGAGCGCATCAAGGACTGGAGCGACGAGCACCCGCCCTACGCCGAGGAGACGCTGCGGCAGCAGGGCGCCCGCTGCATGGACTGCGGGGTGCCCTTCTGCCACATCGGCGAGCTGATCGCCGGGATGGCCACTGGCTGCCCGGTCAACAACCTCATCCCGGAGTGGAACGACCTCGTCTACCGCGGGCAGTGGCAGGAGGCGATCATCCGCCTCCACAAGACGAACAACTTCCCCGAGTTCACCGGCCGCGTCTGCCCGGCGCCCTGCGAGGGGAGCTGCACGCTCGGCATCAACGCTCCGCCCGTCACCATCAAGAACATCGAGCGCGAGATCATCGACCGGGCCTGGGAGAACGGCTGGGTGAAGCCCCAGCCGCCGCTCGCCCGCACCGGCAAGCGCGTGGCGGTGGTCGGCTCGGGACCGGCCGGCCTGGCCGCCGCCGCGCAGCTCAACAAGGCGGGCCACACGGTGACCGTCTTCGAGCGCGCGGATCGCATCGGCGGGCTGCTCATGTACGGCATCCCGAACATGAAGCTCGACAAGCAGGTGGTGGACCGGCGCATCGCTCTCATGGCCGAAGAGGGCGTGAAGTTCGTCACCGGGACGGAGGTGGGCAAGGACGTGCCCTCCTCGCGGCTCCTGTCCGACTTCGACGCCGCCATCCTCACCACCGGCGCCACCGTGGCGCGCGATCTCGGGCAGGTGGAGGGCCGGCACCTCGCCGGCATCCACCTCGCCATGGACTTCCTCACCGCCAACACGAAGGCGCTCCTCGACCGGCGTCGCGAGGAGGGTCGGTTCATCTCGGCCAAGGACAAGCACGTGGTGGTGATCGGCGGCGGCGACACCGGCACCGACTGCGTGGGGACGGCCATCCGCCACGGCGCGAAGAGCGTGACGCAGCTCGAGATCATGCCGCGCCCGCCCGACGAGCGCGCGGCCGACAACCCCTGGCCGCAGTGGCCGAAGATCTACAAGCTCGACTACGGGCAGGAGGAGGCTCAGGCGCTGTGGGGCGCCGATCCGCGCCGGTACTCGATGCAGACGAAGCGCTTCCTGGGCGACGAGGCGGGCAACCTCACCGCCCTCGAGGTGGTCCAGGTGGAGCTCCTGCGCGGGCCGGACGGACGCCCGCTCGCCCCGCGCGAGATGGATGGCACCCACCGCACGCTGCAGGCCGACCTGGTGCTGCTCGCGCTCGGCTTCCTCGGCCCGGAGAAGAGGCTGCCCGAGGAGCTGGGGGCGAAGCTCGACGCGCGCGGTAACGTCTGGACCGACGCCGAGAAGATGACGAGCGTCCCCGGCGTCTTCGCGGCCGGCGACTGCTCCCGCGGTCAGTCACTGGTGGTGTGGGCGATCCAGGAGGGCCGCAAGGCGGCCCGCGG